>ERZ1106939.1222-NODE-1222-length-20422-cov-16.410124_pt1 | contig 20422 bp, 16 predicted proteins | sample MGYA00403669_ERZ1106939 | MGnify/ENA primary metagenome ERZ1106939 (study PRJEB35170, sample SAMEA104062447) | human gut metagenome | biome: human gut; feature: human-associated habitat; material: faeces | place: Denmark | collected 2012-09-28 ...
CTCGGCCTTCAGCCGGGCCGCCAGCTTGCCGATAGACGTGGTCTTTCCCACGCCGTTGACGCCGATGACCAGCACCACGGCGGGCTTTCCCTCCAGCACCAGCGCGCTGTCGCCCACCTCCAGCTTGGAGCGCAGGATGTCCCGCAGCGCGTCCTTGACCTCCTCCGCCCGGGTCAGCAGCCGTTCGCTGACCCGCTTGCGGAGCTGGGCCACGGTGTCCACCGCCGCCTCCGCTCCGATGTCCGCCAGGATCAGGGCCTCCTCCAGCCCGTCGTAGAACTCGTCGTCCAGCTTGTCAAAGCTGACGGAGACGCGGAACGCCTCCCGCAGCATAGCAAATACGCCCATGTATGATACCTCCTTACTTGATGTGCAGTTCCTTGGCCATGTCGTTGAGGTTGATGGTCAGAATACGGCTCACGCCCTTTTCCTGCATGGTCACGCCGTACAGCACATCCGCCTCCTCCATCGTGCCCCGCCGGTGGGTGATGACGATGAACTGGGTCTTGCCCGCGATGCGCCGCATATACCGGGCGTACCGCACCACGTTGGCCTCGTCCAGCGCCGCCTCGATCTCGTCCATGACGCAGAACGGCGTGGGATGTACCTTCAGAATGGAGAAGTACAGCGCGATGGCCACAAAGGCCTTCTCGCCGCCGGACAGCAGCGTGATGGTCTTCAGCTGCTTGCCCGGGGGCTGCACCTTGATCTCGATGCCGCAGTTGAGGATGTCGCTCTCGTCCTCCAGCTCCAGCCGGGCCTTGCCGCCGCCGAACAGCTCCAGAAACGTCTCCTGGAAGCTCTCATTCAGCAGCCTGAACTGCTCGGCGAAAATGGTGGTCATCTGCCCGGTGATCTGGTCGATGATGCCGGTCAGCTCCTCCTTGGCCTGCTCCACATCGCTGCGCTGGTTGGACAGATATGTATACCGGGTGTTCACCCGCTCGAATTCGTCGATAGCGCCGATGTTGGGCGTACCCAGTCCCTTGATCTCCCGGTTCAGCTCCGCGATGCGCCGGGTGGCCTTGGCCACGCTCTCCAGCTCCACCCGCTGCTCCTGAGCGTCGCTGTGGCTCAGCTCATACCTCTCCCACAGCTTGTCCAGGATCTGGCTCTCCTCCATGGCGCTGCTCTCCAGCTTCTGCTGCAGCTTGCTGTGAGCCTGCATGGCATCCAGCAGCATGTCGTTGCACTGGCGGCTGTCCCGGCTGTGCTGCTCTCTCTGCTGTTCCAGCTGCAATTTGGCCTGTGCCAGCTCCTCCAGCTTCTGCCGCAGCGATGCTGCCTGGCCGTTGAAGCCGTCCAGCTTCTCCTGATGGCCGGCCATGTCGCGCTCCGCCTGCTGCCGCGTCTGCCGGTACTGCTGGGCCAGCCGGTCTCTCTGCTCCCGGTCGGACACCATGTCCGCCTGCACCCTGCGCAGCTCCTCGGCGCTGCGCAGCGCGCCGTCCTTCTCAGCGCTCAGCGCCGCCTGATCGGCCCGCTTTTTGCTGATGGTCTCCGCCAGCCGGTCGGTGGCGTCGTTCAGATCCGTCTGCCCGGACAGCTTCTCCTGGGCCTGCTGCCGCAGCGCGGCAGCCCGGCTCTCCGCCTTGTCGATGGTCTCCTGCACCCCGGCCGCTTTTTTATTGTTTTCAAGCGTTTGCCGCTCCAAAGCGGCCAGCTCCTGCTCCATGGTCTCGCAGCTCAGGCGCAGACTCTCCGTCAGCACATCGTAATGGTCCTGCCGGCCCTGCAGGGTCAGCACATCGTCCTCCGCCTTGCGCTGCTGCTCCTGGGCTACCTGCAATTCGTATTCGGCCTTCTGCATCTCCCGCTGCAATTCAGCAGCCCGCTCCGTGGCCGCCCGCAGCTTTTCATGCAGCGCGCCCTGCTGGCCGGACAGCCGTTCCAGCTCATTGGCCCGGGACAATACGCCCGCCGACCGATTAACCGAGCCGCCGGTCATGGAGCCGCCCCGGTTGATGACCTGCCCGTCCAACGTCACGATGCGGAAGCCGTTGCGGAATTTCCGGGCCAGCGCAATGGCGCTGTCCATGTCCTCCATGACCACCGTGCGTCCCAGCAGGCTCTTGAAAATGTTGTCGTACTGCTTGTCGTAGCGCACCAGCTCGCTGGCCACGCCCACAAAGCCGTATTCCCCGGCCACGTTCTCCCGCAGCACATCGCCGCGGATGGCGGTCAGCGGCAGGAACGTAGCCCGTCCGCCATCCCGCTGCTGCAGGAAGCGGATAGCCGTCTTGGCATCCTCCTCCCGGTCCACCACGATGTTCTGCAAGGACGCGCCCAGTGCGATCTCCAGTGCCACGGCGTATTCCTTCTTCGTGGTCATCAGGCTGGCCACCGGTCCGTGAACACCCCGCAGTGTGTTCTTCTCCGCCGCCTGCATCACGGTCTTCACCGCCTTGGAGAAGCCCTCGTACTCCTTCTCCATCTCTGTCAGCATGCGGATGCGGTCGTCCAGCTTACCCACATCCATAGTCAGCTGCAGCTTCTCCGCCGCCGCAGCCTCCGCCTTCTTTCGCCGCGCGTCCATACGCAGAGAATGACCCTGTATCACGTTCTGCACCGCCTGAGCCTCTTCCTTTGCCTCATGCAGCGCCCGTCTATTCTCTTTGGCCTCTTTCTCTCCACTCTCCAGCTTTTCCTGTGCAGCGGTCAATTCCTGCTCCACCGCCTCGCGGCGCTGGGCCGCCGCGTCCAGGCTTGCCATCAGGGCGGAAAGCTCGGCTCTGCCGTCGGCGGCCTCCGCCGTGGCCATGACCTCCTGTGCCCGCAGAGCATCCGCATCCTCCGCCGCGCCCCGGGCGTTCTCCGCCAGCGCCCGCACCTGATCCAGCAGCACCTGCAGCTCCTGCTCCAGTGCTGCCGCCTGGCCGTCGATCTCCGCCACCCGGGCCATCTGCCCGTCGATCTGGCTCTGCAAATTCTCCCGCCGCGTCTCCGTATCAGACAATTCCTGCTCCAATCGGGTCAAAGAGTCATCGTTATGCCGGATGGTGGCCTGCAAAACGGCGATGGCGGCGCTCTCCTCACCGGCGGCGCTCTCCGCCGCGGTCAGCCTGCCCCGCAGGGCCTCGGCCTCCATGTCGTTCTGCTGGGCCTGCTCCGAGAATTTCTCGCTGAGGGCGTACACGTCGTCCAGCGCCCTCTGCGCCCGGTCGCACTCCTCCTTGGCCAGCGCCGCGTCGGACTCCAGCTTCAGCTTTGCCGTGCGGATGTTTTGCAGCTGCTCCAGCCATACTGAAATTTCGAGAACGCGCAGCTCATCACGGAGAATAAGGTACTTCTTCGCCGTCTCCGCCTGCTGGCGCAGAGGCTCGACCTGCAGCTCCAATTCCGCGATCTTATCGTTGATACGCACCAGGTTTTCCTCGGTGCGCTCCAGCTTCCGCTCCGTCTCCTCCTTGCGGTGACGGTATTTGCTGATGCCGGCGGCCTCCTCGAAGATCTCCCGGCGCTCGCCGCTCTTGACGGACAGGATCTCGTCAATTTTGCCCTGGCCGATGATGGAGTAGCCCTCCCGGCCCATGCCGGTGTCCATGAACAGCTCGTTCACGTCCTTGAGCCGGACGGACTGCTTGTTGATGTAGTACTCCGACTCGCCGCTGCGGTAATAGCGCCGGGTGACGGCCACCTCCGCCTCCTCCCGGGAGGGAAAGATATGCTCCGTGTTGTCGATGACCAGCGTCACCTGGGCAAAGCCCATCTGATTGCGCTTTTCCGTGCCGCCGAAGATCACGTCCTCCATCTTCGCGCCCCGGAGCTGGCGGCTGTTCTGCTCGCCCATGACCCAGCGGATGGCATCGGAAATATTGGACTTTCCCGAGCCGTTCGGGCCGACGATGGCGGTGATGTCCTCACCGAAATTCAGCACCGTTTTATCGGGAAAAGACTTGAAACCCTGAATTTCCAAGGCTTTTAGGTACAATTTCTTCACCTCATTCATGATGGCATACTTTAACTAAGTAAGTATACTATGAAACGGCGGCGTTTTCAAGAAAAACGTATGGACAGGGGCAAAAAAAGCGGCAGGCGCGCCGCTGTGCGCCTGCCGCCGGGGCATTTTTTGCTCCGTTTTCCCCCCTGCTCCGCCATTTCATACAGAGCCTCCAGCGCGTCGGAGAGCGACCCCACCCGGTCGATAAGCCCCGCCTCCACCGCCTGTTTTCCGTACAGAACCGTGCCCACATCGTTGGCCATATCGCCGGAATCCAGCATCAATTTCCGGAACTTTTCAGTTGAGATACGGCTGTTTTTTGCTACAAAATCCACTATTCGCTCCTGTATCCGCTCAAAATAGCGGTACGTCTCCGGGGCGGCGATGACCGTGCCGGACATACGGACGGGATGGAGGGTCATGGAGGCGCTGGGGGCGATGAAGGTGGCCTTGCCGCAGACGGCCAGGGGCACGCCGATGGAGTGTCCGCCGCCCAGCACCAGCGTGACCACCGGCTTGGTCATGCCGGAGACAAGCTCCGCGATGGCCAGGCCGGCCTCGATGTCTCCGCCCACGGTGTTGAGAAGCAGCAGCAGGCCGTCGAGCTGCTCCGACTGCTCCAGCGCCGCCAAAAGTGGTAAAATGTGCTCATACTTGGTGGTTTTTGTGTTTTCCGGCAGCGTTACGTGACCCTCGATCTGGCCGATGATGGTAAGGGTATGGATGGTGGCGCGGCTGTTTTTTACCACGGTGCTGCCCATGTTCACGATGGGCTGGGCAGGGGCGGGCAGGTCGTTTTTCTCCGGGCGGGTGTGTTCCTCAGGCATGGATGCAGTCCCTCCTTGCAGGCGTGTGATTTTTGAAATATCGTAAATGCGCGATTTATCGTTCAGTTTCTGTCTTGAAAAATGTGGAATTATTTTGAAAAAACCTTGAAATAACCTGGAAAAACATAGAAAATTTTTGTATAGCGGTTGAAAATATTTTGATGCTTTTTGAAAAGAGTGTGGGTTTGGGGCGGTTTTGGCGAGGTATGGCGGAATTTCGACAATGTGGGGCGCAGGGGTGACAATCCCTCCGTCAACGCTGCGCGTTGCCACCTCCCTTTGCACAAGGGAGGCTTGATGCCACGGCGCTGCCGTGGCATCGGGGCGATGTGGGCATCGCCCCCTACGGAAGGTCTGTCGGGGTCTGCGCTCTGTAGGGTCGGGTCACATATTTTTCTTGATGGTGGAGATCGCGCCCTTTTCCAGGCGGGACACCTGTGCCTGGGAGATGCCGATCTCGGTGGAGACCTCCATCTGAGTCTTGCCCTGGCAGAAGCGGAGGGCCAGGATGCTGCGCTGGCGCTGGTCCAGGCGGGCGATGGCGTCCTTGAGGGCGATGCGGTCCAGCCAATGCTCATCGGTGCAGCGGTCGTCCCGCACCTGATCCATGACGCAGAGGGCATCGCTGCCGTCGGAATACACCGGCTCGTACAGGCTCACCGGGTCGCTGAGGGCATCCATGGAGAACACCACCTCCTCCCGGGGGATGGAGAGGTACTGGGCGATCTGCTCCACGGTGGGCTCGCGCTGGGTCTCGGCCAGCAGCGTCTCGCGGGCGCGGAGGACCTTGTAGGCCGTGTCGCGCATACTGCGGCTGACACGGAGGGCGCTGTTGTCACGGAGGTAGCGGCGTATCTCGCCGATGATCATGGGCATGGTGTTGGAAAGGAGAAAAAACGACCCTTTTGCTGGAATTGGATTTAAGTTTTTTGAAAAGCAAACGCGCCTCAGAAGAGGCGCGTTTCTAATTTTTATGCGCCTTTCCTTTTGAGAATTTTACTATCTTTCTCAGTATGGAAAGTGTAGTAAACCTCAACACGTCCGTTGTGATGCAAAATAACCTTCTCAACACAATCACGAACAAGAGTTTGGCGCTCCATAGGAGTAAGATGGGGCCAGAGGTCTCCAATAGTCTGAATTTTCTCACGGACGTAGTTGATGTGCTCTTCCTTGAGTTTCTGCGTTTCCTCGCTTGCAAGCTGTCTCTGCAATACGTGGAGCTGTCCTCGCACATCCTCAATGCGCTCGTACACCATGGGGTCTCCGATGTCGGCATAGAGCCCATATAGGCGCCTGAGAGACTCCTTCAGCTCATCTATCCGGTTCGTCAGGATTTCTGCTGCACTTGCAGGCACGTGGGTGTCGTCAAAATCGTCGAGAGAAATGTCAGTACCAATGTCAAAAAGTTTTGAGATAACAACCTTCTCAAGTTCTTCTGCGCGAACTCCCTTGTTCGGACAATCGGGGTCCTTAACCATGTTCTTTTTACACGTGTGCGAGTAGCAGACGATACGGAGATACTTTCCCCACTTCATGTACCGCATTCTGGCTCCACAATCTCCGCAGAAAACAAGCCCGGTAAGAAGATAATATTTATTGTTGCCGCACACTGCGAGGTTTTCCTTCCCACGGCGTTCCATTTCTGCGGCCACGAGCATGAACCGCTCTTCATCAATCAAAGGCTCATGGAAACCCTTATAGTCTTTACCTTTGTAGTTGATGTAGCCGCAATATGTGCGCTTGGTGAGAATATTCCTCACGAGCTGTTCGCAACTTAGTCCGAGCATATCCGCAATTTTCTGGCAACTGTAGCCCTTGATGTAGAGGTCGTAAGCCTGCGGCACTTTCTGCGCGTCAGCATTTGGGATAAGGGATTTGCTTTCCTTGTCATAATCGTAGCCAAACGGGACTTTTCCGCCGCCACGCCAATACCCCGCACTTACACGACCCATCATTCCAATACGGGTTCGCATATAGATATTCTCGCGTTCCAACTGGGCGAAAACGCTCAAAATACCTATCATCGCTCGTCCATATGGAGTGGTAGTGTCGAGGGCCTCGGAAATGCTTACAAAATCCACCTCGTTCGGAAGAAATACATCTTCTATTAAATAAAGAGTATCCTTCTGACTTCTGGAGAGGCGGTCCAGCTTGAAGACGACAACCGCCTTCAGCTTCCCTTCCATCGCATCGGATATCATTTCCTGCATTGCCGGTCGATTTAAGTTGCTGCCGCTGAATCCGGGGTCCGTGTAGAATTTCGCGTTCTCCCAGCCTTTTACAGTACAAAAGGCCTGCAATTTGGCTGTTTGGTCAGGTATAGAATATCCCTGCTCCGCCTGTGCATCGGTAGACACGCGAACATAACAGCCGACGACTTTTTCTGGAAACGTATCTTCCATCAGGTCCTTTAACCCCAAAAGAGACTTGCTTTCTTTCTTGCTTTTCGTGTTACTTGTTGAGTTTCTTGGTTTTTTTATTGTGTTTTTTGTTGAGTTATTTTTTGCGTTTTCTTCTTTTGTTGTTTTCTTCTTTCTTTCTGTAGGCATAAGTCCCCTTTCCTATAAGTTACGCCCTCTGCAAAGACGTTCACCTATATTATACAACCCACATAAAAAAATGACAAGTCGTAAGTTCTTGGGAAAAATGCCCATCAGGGAGTATCCTGATGGGCGTTCGCGGCATCTTCAAGCCGCTTCCAAGTCCTCCTGAAGAATGATTGCAGTAAAGAGTCGCTGTAAACCATCCCGGCAAAGGATTCTCGTTCTTCATACTCCCCATCAACAGTTATATATCTGCTCGTTTCTAACTTGGGGTCTATGGTTTCAACGGGACGTGCCATTTTTATCATTTCCTTTCAGAACTGGGATATGTAAGATTGGATGCGCCGCCGCACAACCAACCTCAAATATCCTTCAGCATCAGCGGCCAGCGGTTAAACCGGAGTAAAATACGCTATGACGACGTTTTGCCAGCCGTTGTAACAGGTGTAAAGGGTAATTCCTCCACTGTTGTTGTACGCAACATCATTTCCGTCATTATCAGTCAGTTCCGTGCCTTCATTGTGCCCATACTCCACCCCAGTACAAACATATTCTGTTCGACTGTTTCCGTAATCCATATATCCCACCGCACCAACCGCGCAGTTGGCTATGGCAGAAAAGCCCTGATAGTTGTGGTCTGCAATGAGATACTGGCTCCCATACGCACTGTAGCCGGCACTATCGGCAGCGTCACAAATTGCCTGTCCGTACTCGAAGGAATCGCTTCCAAGCACATAGGTGAAGCAAGCGACATCTATTCCAATAGAAGGGATAGACCAACGCCCAACGGCACCTCGCTGTTCGACAGCGTAAACGGCACACCTATTCTGCGAGTGCCCTGCGCTGCCGCAATAGCTGCAGGCTGCTGCGGTTTCCGGTGCGGGCTCAGGCACGGGGGTCGCCACAGAGGGTTCACCCGCAGGGGTAGGAATCTCCCCCGTGGGCGTGTCTGAGTCCACTCCACTTACGGCAGTTCCTTTTGTAAACCACTCAGGAGGCAGGTATTTATCTTCCTTCGCAACGGCGTCAGCGGACACAGAGAGGTCATCAGTAAAGTAATCGAAAGGCACCGAAGCCTCTGCACAAGCCATATGTAAAGATGATGCACTTACCAGCAAAAAGGCAGCCAGCGTAACAGCGCGGCGGGAAATCTTCTTTGTTTTCATTAAAGCTGCACCCCCTTTAAGCAGGCTGGAATGTCACGATAGCGACATTGAAATTGTGGTCAAGGCAGGTATACAAAGTGAGCCCGTCCGAATTAAAGTATGATGTATAGACACTGTCGCCATCGGCGCCGGTAAGATAGCCTCCGGGGTTGCGACCATGCTGGATGCCCGTGCAAACAAAGGTCAGCACAGAGTCCCCCATGTCGATGTAGGCATAAGTTCCCTCTGAACAGTTATTGATTGCAGAAAAGCCCTGATTGTTGTGGTCGCCTATGACAGTCTGGCCGAGATAGACGATTTGTGCTGCGCTGTCCCATGCATCCGTAACGGCCTGCGTGTAGTTGTCACTCTCGGTGGTGTGCTGCAGAGAGTACCAAGTGACGTCGTAAACAGCCACGTCAACGCCGACAGAGGGAATCCGAAGCCGGCCAATGGCGCCATTGTCCACGGCACGAACGGCACAGTAGTCTCTGGTGTGTTCCGCACTGCCGCAGTAGGAACAGGTAGTCGGTGTCTCCTGAACAGGCTCTTCGGCAAGCGCCTCATCGACGACGGCATCGTCTGCCTGAGGTTCCTCCTCTACGGGAACTTCAGCACTTCCCTGCTCATCGGTCGTCTTGTCCGCTTCGGGAGGCTGAGTGTCATCAGGAACAATATCCTTATCCTCGCTTTGTGCGGCTTCCGCTACGGCCAGAGGCGGAGAGCTTTCGCGGGCTGCAAAGACGGGCAGCGTAGAGATTGCGAAAAGACCGCCAATGAAGGCCAGAATGATAACGGTGAAGAGAACCCACCGAGGAATTTTGAATTCCGTTTTCATGTTCTTTTGTCCTTCCTTTTCGATTACGACGGAGTCCAGTAAGTGATGTAAATGTTTGTCCAGTGGTCAAGACAGGTGTAGCAAATCACAGTGCCGGAAGAATAGTTGCTGTAGCTCATTATGTTTCCGTTTCCATCGAGCATCTTTTCGCCGGTATTGTGTCCATGTTCAACCTGATAGCACTCGTAGTAAGTCGCGCCATCACCAAAATCCATGTAGGCTTTCGTGCCAACAGAAACATTGGAAAGTCCCCAAAAACCTTGGTTATTGTGGTCCGCAAGAACGCCAACGCCGCCGCAGGTCAAGAAAGCTGCACTGTCGGAACGGTCAGTAATTTCCTGAACATAGGATTGGTCTGTATCCCAGTTACATGAGTAGGCCGCTACATTGCAGCCAACAAACGGAATCACCCAGCGCCCATAGGCACCATTGGCAATAGACCTCTTTGCACAGATTGAAGAACTGTGGTTCTCAGAGCCGCAGTAGGAACAGACAGCAGGAACAACCTCCTGTACTTCTTCAACGGCGTTGGGGTCATCCTCGGAGTTCTCTGCTTCCGTTATGTCGGAAAGCGGGTCGAGGATTCTTTCCTTCAGCACCAAAGCATCTTGCTGCGCTTCTTCCGACAGCTTGGTGTCGTCCATCTGGGCGGCAACCGCTGCTGCAGGAGGTGATTCGTGGTTCGAGCGTTCTTCGGCCTGTGCGAGTGTCACGTTGCTGGAGAGAAAATAGAAAGCGGATACTGCAACGAACAGAAAAGTGAAAAGCGCAGTCTTAAAAATCACCCATTTTACGTGCTTTTTACTTGTTTTTTCCAAAAATTGTCATCCCCTTTCTGAGCATAAAAAAGCGGAAGGACAGTCTGTGTTAGACTGTCCTTCCTTATAATTCTATACTACTATAATTCGATATTTTGTCAAGTTCTTGGAGCGAACAAATTTGCGGAGGGATATTAAACCTTTTGTGGGTTCACCACATCAAATCTTAAATAGCCTTTCAATAGATTTCAAAGGACCAAGTAGGATATTCTGCCTTCAGCAACTTCCACTTGAGGTTGAAATCCTTGGTGGTTCGATACTTCTGCGTTGCGGTATCAAAGGGTTTTACGTCCTCTACCACACACTTGCCGTCGCGCACATAGACGGCGTCGGCTTTGTAAGTAATACCGGAGACCTTCTGACCACGATACTCGAACTCGGTAATGATGGTCAAAGGCACCTGCCGGCGAAGGTCGTGGATATGTCCGCCGCGCTCCAGAATCTGAAGCTCTTTCCAGCGGTGGTACTCCTTCTTACTGTCATAGACAGCGATAGGGAGTTCACCACTATTGCGGGGCTTACCGAAAAATGCCAGCCCATCGGCGTATTCATAAACCTTTACGTTCCTATATTTTGCCGCCTTGTTCGCCTTGGAACGATGTTCGCGTGTGTTGTTTGCACCGTGAACACGGAGGCGGGGGTTTTTCTTCATCATTGCATTGAACTCTTTCTGAGACATATACATTACTTCTCGGCAGCCTCCTCGAACATCTCCATGCATTTTGTGTAGTTGTTAGATAGCGCATCAAATGAGCAGCTATCGCCGCCGGCATCAGGGTGATATACCTTTGCCAGCCGCCGATAGTGGAGTGTGATTTCTTCCTTGGATGTTGGCGGCTCTACGAAACCGAGAGCAATAAAGCAGGCATCTAATGACTCGGAGCGCTTCGGCAGGGCTTTCATGCCGGCCACCCATGTAGACAGGTCGTAGATGCCTCGTTCGACCATACGGGCGAGGTCTTCCAAAGAGAGCACGACCTGTGCAAAGGCATCGGAGCCGTACTGCAGGGAGATGCCGTGCTCTTGAGCGTTCTTTACACTGTGAGAAAAGCGATAATATTCCCCCTTGTACCTGAACTCAACCCAACACTCCTGACGACTCCAGTCGTAGTTGTAGTCGCCTTCTTCGATACCAAGCCGCGCCATTACGCGCACCAACTTGTCCTCATAGAGTTCAGGGGAACTATATATCTTTTTTGAGGCCATCCAGAGACCTCCTTTCAACTTCAAGTTGTCCTAAACGAATACCTACACCCATATCATATATAATCTGGTACACTACCCTGTTGTTTTAGCCCGTTATGTACCTAAAAGGAATAGCTGAGGTATCACCCCGTTATTTCAGGCCCTTATACACCTTAGGATTGAAAGTTGGAGCGCGGTTAAGGGGTATACAACCCTGTTATTTCTGGGCGCTATACACCCTCGCCCTTCTCGTCAAAAGGTGGCCGTTTGGTATACAACCCTGTTATTTCTGGGCTCTATACGCCTGTCTCCTCAAGCGACAGATTATATGGTATACACCCCTGTCATTTCAGGGCCTCATACACCCAACACAGGCATATTCAGTTCCCTTAGCTGCTGGCATCATCTCTCACATGAAAACCAGCTAACAGAGCATTCCTGCTTCCACGATGACCATGCATCTCCACAGGCGTTAATTCCGGTTATACCGTCCGTACTTGCTTTTAGGTATTTAGCGAAAAGCGGCGCAGCCGCCGGAGTAGGGCCTGCGCCGCTGTGTGTCTGCTGCCAAGGCCAACTCAGATGCGGTCCACATTCCCGTTGGCGACAGAATAGACACCGGAAATGTCGATGGTTTCATAGGGCTCATCAAACATTCCCAACTCATGTGCAATGAAAGCGATATGCAGCTCGTCCTCGTCTGCTTCAATGCTCTCGTCCTCACGAGCCCGCTGAAGCAGCTCATTACGGGCAGCGACCCAGTTCTTCTCGATAATTTCGAGATTATTCTGAAGGTGCTCGTCATCATTCTTAATGACCATCACACCAATGACGGTATCGTGGTCATTACTGATGAATACGACGACGGGCTTTTCGGGTGTATTGGTGTTGCTCATTTCTTTGTCCTTTCACGTGCGGCTTTGACCGCCATCTTTTCCTTACACTTTTCGTCAGGCTCCCACCTATTCCAGCGGGAACAACTCTTACAGGGTTCTTTGGTCGTCGTAGTTTCCTTGTTGATGCAATCAAGGCATCCACGGCCAACGTTCACAGCGTCCATCGGTTATTAACCGAAGAAGCCGGAACCGAAGTCGCCACCGCTGTCAGCGGGGAAATTGAAGTTACCACCATAGGGAACTTCCTTGGCGGGAGCGGCGGGCGCAGGAGTCTCAGGAGCGAAACCACCGGCGGGAGCAGGCGCTTCGGGAGCTACAGGCGCAAAATCCTCCTCAGGTTCAGAGACCAGAGGCATGGGGATAGCAGGAGAAGCAGCGGGTGCCGTCTCAGGCGCAGGAGCAGCAGGCTCGGCGGCGGGAACGTCCTCTGCGGGGGTATCATCAGCACCGGACTCGGTTCCATCCACGCGGCTGCGGGCAGCGGTAGCAACGAACTGGCTCAGGTCCATAGAGAACTTCCACTTCTCATGCCGGATGGAAGACACGACGATGTTCGCATCCACGGGGAACAGCTTGCCGCCGTATCTGCTCTTCAGCAGTTTGGCAGCGGACGCCTCGTCCAGCACGGCGGGAAACTCGATGGGGTTCTGGTTGTCAACGTTGATGACTCCATTGACGACAGATACGACGCCATAGCTGACGACGCTGACGGTGAGAGTTCTGTTGATAGAAGGTTCCATATTCTTTATTTCCTTTCTTGTTTTTAAGAATTTAAGAGGAATGTTTTGTCATTTCGACAAAACGCTCCACACAGCAGAGGGAAGAACTATAATTACGAATGGTAAAACCCTGTTATTTCAGGGTGGTGTATACCAAAAGGAGACGCCATGAATTGGTATACAACCCTGTTATTTCCGGGTGGTGTATACCCAGCACAGGTATTCAGTTCCCAGAAAGTGCTGGTCGCCACCTCTCACATAACAAACCAGCCAACAGAGTATTCCTGCTTCCACGACGACCATGCATCTCCACAGGCGTTAATTCCGGCTATACCGTCCGTACTCGTTTTTATTTCCTTGGCAATGTGTGCAATCATTGCACACTTTATTTGCTCGCCATAGGGCTTTAGGTAGGATTCTGCTCGGAGGCCATGCGCTGACCTTCGGACAGCACGACCTGTGCCAGCGCCTCGTCATGCTTTGCTTCCGGTGCTACGGTGGCGGTATCTACATCCACCAGCGTGCGTCCAGCCCAGTCCGCCTTATACTTTATCATACCGGTAAGTTCAGACCAGCCGGCATCGAGGATGCTTTTAGCCTGCTCATTGCCCTCAACTAAGGGCTTAACGGCCACCTTCTCAACGGCAATAAGCTGGTTTGCGTTGACAAGTTCACGGCTGATTTTATGCCGGTAGTCATTGCGCTGATTGGCAATATGCTCATGGACGCCGGCTACCTTGCGCCGCTGCTTCTCGTAGTTGGCAGAGCCTTTTTTCTTACGGGATAGACGCCGCTGCTCACGGGCCAGCCGCTTTGCAGACTTGCTCAGATGCTTCGGGTTCTCATAGTGAACGCCGTTGCTGTCAATAGCCAACTCCTTCAGGCCGAGACTGATGCCCACTTCGCCGTCCACAATAGGCAGCGTGTCTCGCTCTACTTTACAGCAGACAGATGCCCAGTATTTTCCGGTAGCAGACCGAGAAATAGTGACCTCGCGGGGAGACCCTTCGATGGGGCGCCCCGTCCCTCGCCTGAGCTTGTTGATTTTCTGATACTGCCCTCCAAACGGAACTTGAATGTAATCGTCCGTCACATAGATAGTACCAGCGGTCGTAAAACTCTGGGTCGGATGGGACGCGCCCTTAAATTTGGGATAACCGGGCTTCTCCCCCGCTTTAATGCGGCGGAAGAACGCTTTTCGCGCCTCAAACAAATCAATGATGGCATATCTCTCTGCCGTACAGCCGCAGTCCGCAAGCCAAGGCCAGCGCTCCCGCATCTCCGTGAGAACCTTCATACAGTCGAAGGTCGTCATCTTCTCCTGTCGGCGCTCATAGATTTTGGAGGTTTGTTCAAGGAAATGGTTCCACACAAACCGGCAGCATTTGAAAGTCTTCTCGATGATTTCGACCTGCTCATCAGTCGGGTAAATGCGATACTTAAACGCTTGAAATGTAGTTGGCATAGAAATCCGTCCTTTCGCAAATAGTCGGCACCTCTCGCAGCAACCATCCAGACTGCGAGAACACCGGACCCCACGCAAACAAGCACAGCATAAAAGGCAGCACCCACGTCTGGAATACGCCAACAACCTCTGCGCTCGGCCCGCGTTTACTTATTTTTCCGGCTTCCCTTGTCCCGCGAACCATGCAGGCGTTCGCGGAGACTTTTGCTCATCTGCTTTCGGCTACTGAAAGCGCAGAGTTTCACCCTTATCACGCCACCGCCCGCAAAACAGGTACAGGCAGCTCGCTTCTCACGCTTCAGGCGACTTTTGCGCTCGCCGATGTTGTCCGAAAAACACAGGACAAACAAGCAGATAAAGAAGAAGGACACACTTTACGGTGTCCTTGGAGCGGACGACGGGACTCGAACCCGCAATGACCAGCTTGGAAGGCTGGTGTCTCACCAAATTAGACGACATCCGCGCATATAAAAACACCACAAAAGCACATGGTTTTAATGGAGCTGATGGAGGGCCTTGAACCCCCGACCTGCGGTTTACAAATCCGCCGCTCTGCCAACTGAGCTACATCAGCATAGTCGTGAAGCCCCCGCACAACGAGGCTGAAAGCACTTTTCAAAAGACCTGTTACACGGGGGCTTCACTTGAAGGAGAATGAGTATGGAATGGAGCTGACGGTGGGGGTCGAACCCACGACCTGCGCGTTACGAGTGCGCCGCTCTGCCTACTGAGCTACACCAGCATTTTGGTGGTGCTGGCAGCCTCCGCTTATCACGTGTAATCCCGTCTGCACGGAGGCCGCCAGCGCCGAAGAGAGTTGATGTCGGCGGGGTGGGTAGAACGCCGGCTGGCAATAGCGGCTGGAGTTGAACCAACATATCGTTACCTGTGAGAGAGGTACGGCATTACCAGTTATGCTACGCTATCATATTGAGAGATGTTTCTGTGTCCGCTGCTCGTTAAAAAAGACGGAGGCAAAGATAGAAGCAGCGAAAACAGAAGGCGCGTCGTGCGGACTCGAACCGCAAGAACCTCCCCGCATAGAGAACAACGCGAAAGTCGAAGCAGCTCCCGCACACTTCCCTCAGGGAGCTGACTTTATTGTGCTTATGAGTGTAAATAAAGAAAGAAGAAAACGGGACGGGCAACTTAGGCGCTTATTCTTACAATCGCAAGAATATTGTCATTTTAGGTACAAGCCCTTCGAACGAGCCTTTCTTGCCCCGTCCACGCTGTTATACTAACACGAACATATAAAAATGTCAAGTCTAATTATCAGTAAAAAAAGCTATACAGCGAGTTTATACGCCGCGAAGCGTTCTGCACAAACTAAAGCAAGCTGTATTTTACGAAAAGTAGTTGGCAATAATAACGAATATACAAAAGAAGAAGGGTTGACATCCTGTAAATTTTCTCTCTAATACGCTTGACAAAATTTTATGTTCGTGTTTATAATAAGGGTGTGTAAGCCCTCTTTATAAGAAGTAAGCAAGAATCCTCGGTGATTTATTGCCGAGTAGTTCACGAAAAGCACCCCGACACCCTGACATTTTTCCCACCAAACGGAGGTGAGAATATACATGAAGCTATCCGTCATTGGAGTAAACGCACAAAAGGAAAAGCGTTTCGAGAAAAAAGGTATCCACTCAGCAGAAGACCTTCTGCGTTATATCCCAAAAAGCTATAAGGACTACCGGCAGCTTGCAACGCATCTCATAGATGGTGCGGAGCAGGCTTGTCTTGTGCGTGTAGACGAAGTAAAGTCCTTCGGCCAAGAACTGCGCTATAAGGGTTCTTATGTGCAGACTTCCTCCCATGTCCCTATGATTATCGCACACTGCACGGTGCTTCCGAGCGGAGAAAAACTCGTTATTACATGGTTCCGGCAAAACTACCTTTTCCGCAAGATTTCCACTTGCACAGGGCAGGAGGTTTATGTGGCCGGAAAGGTCGGATACAGCGAGAAATACAACAACTACACCATGACGGCACCGGAGATTTTCGAGCCTGCCTATGGGCAGGCACCGGGCATTCGTCCTGTGTACGCTCAAATCGGAGGCGTGAGCGATGCCTACCTGAGAGAAAAGATTCAGGAGGCTTCCGACAGAACTATCGGACTTATTGAAACGCTTCCCAATGATTTCCTCGACAAAAAAGGTCTTTCAAGCCTTTGGACTTCACTCAAGAAGCTGCACTTCCCCGTTTCCGAGCAGGATATTAAGGACGGGCAATCCCGACTCCTTCAGGAAGACCTCGTATATTTTGCTATGGCTAACGAATGGGCCGCACGAAAGATTTCTAAAGGTAGCCAATTCTCCGTCAAAACAAACGGTTGGATTGAAGAGATTAAGAAGTCCCTGCCCTATTCTCTCACAAAAGACCAGATGGACGCGATTGAGAGCATGACTCAATTTGCAGCAGACGGGCATCGCATCAACGCGCTTGTGCAGGGTGATGTCGGTTGTGGAAAGAGTATCGTCGCCTTCTGCCTTATGATGACCATGGCTGAGAATGGGTATCAGGCAGCGGTGATGGCCCCAACGCTGGTGTTGGCGCGTCAGCACTACGAGGACCTCTCTGCTCTGGCGGAACCGTTTGGCGTAAGTGTTGTTTGGCTTGGCAGCGATTTGAAGACGAGCGAAAAGAAAAAAGCCTTGGCTGTCATCAAGGAAGGCAAGGCACAACTCATTGTTGGAACACAGTCCATCATTGGAGAAGATGTGGAGTATAAAAATCTCGCCTTAACCGTAACGGATGAGGAACACAAGTTTGGCGTTGACCAGCGTACAGCGCTCATCGAAAAGGCTTCAGGCGGTGTTCATTCTATTACTATGTCTGCCACCCCCATCCCCCGCAGTTTGGCTCAGGTAATTTATGGGGATACCGTGCAACTCCACACCATTAAAACGATGCCGGACGGACGTCTTCCGGTTATCACCGGCATTGCCACAAGTAAAGAAAAAATCTTTCGCTTCATTCTGCTGCAGAAACAAAAGGGGTATCAAACCTATGTTGTCTGTCCGCTTATTGATAGAAGCGAGAAGCTGGAAGGCGTACAGTCTGTCGAGGAAGTCAGCGCAGAATACCGTTCTGTTCTGGAACCGTATGGCGTCCGCATCGAAACAGTAACAGGCAAGATGGGAAAGACAGAAACGGAGGACATTCTCTCGCGCTTCAAGGATGGTCAAGTAGATGTGCTTGTCAGTACAACCGTTGTGGAGGTTGGCGTAAATGTCCCTACCGCGACAATGATGGTCATTGTAAACGCGGACCGTTTCGGGCTTTCCAGTCTGCACCAGTTGAGAGGGCGTGTAGGGCGGAGCAGCGTACAGTCCTATTGTGTGCTGGAAGCAGGCGCGGCACCCACGCCGGCTGCGATGGAGAGACTGAACGCCATGGTACAGACCAATAACGGGTTTGAAATTGCAGAGGCGGACCTCCGCATTAGAGGTGCCGGAGATTTCCTCGGCACAGAACAATCCGGATGGAACCGATATATGACCCTTATGATGGCATACCCCGCTGAGTACGAACAGGCAAAGGAGGACGCAAAGACACTTTTGAACAGAGGAAAAGGTTCCTGCAAAATGGTCGATTCCATAATCGCGGGAGGTCAGGAGACCGACAATACCGCAAAGGAGGCATCAAGAAAATGAGTGCTATTTATAAAAGAACAAATCCAACAAAGCCGGCACGAGCTGGAGACGATATAAGGTACGGAGAAAACGTCTCAACAACTGTCTATACCTCTATAGTCCTGCTCCTCCGCAAATTAAGAATTGCGGAGGATGCAGGCAACATGGCAAGAGTAAACAACATTATCACAGACACCACGCCATACAGGGCAGAAATGAAAAAGCTGCGGTTAGCCGAACAGCTTAATTGTCCAGAAGAAAAGCTGCCAGCCCTTTTATTTGATAAAACTCCCATTACAAACGGAGAAACACAGCGATTTATAGGCTGGCAGGGATTTAACTGGCAAATCGTTTTTCGGATTCTTGCCGAGTTGGACATATCTTACGAGGAAATGATTCGATTCGGAGATAAAAACTTTCCAGCTTTCAGCAGCCTACCGCCAGATGTTCAAGAAGTCTATAATCTTGTAGATAGCTTTCCAGAAACGATAAGAGACGGATGCATAAGAGAGTCAGCTCTCGGCATGATTGATACGATGTGGATACATCAATTCTGGGATGATAAAAAACGCAGCTTATTGCTGCGCCCTTCTGCGCGAGTACAGTACGTTTTTTCCCATAGATGTTCATTTAAGCGACAGGATATTCTCGATTTGGATGAATTGATTCAGTCCGGAAAAGGCAATTTTGAATTAGATGATAAACAAAAGGATGTCATTCACGAGTTGGCGAATATCATGTTGGTGAGACCCTCCTGCTCCACAAGCAACGAAAGAATTCTGCCGCATATAGCGGCTGCCTTTGGCGTCTCTTTACACTGGCTCATGGGGATGCCAAGCACAATGCGACTTTATGCGAAAAACTCTACGACAGAAGATATTGTTTCCGCCTATTATTTCATGTCAACCACCTGCAAAATTGAGTTTAGAAAAGCGCTGCAAAAGTTTTCCGAAAGACTTGAACACTTTAAGGAGGAAAACAAATGAGAAAAAAGGATAGTGCAGTCAACGCATATATCGACTGCAATAAATGGGCGACAAAACTCAATACGCGGTTCTCTTCCGCCGAGAAGTCGGAAAAATTGAATTACAAGGAAATGCTCGGAATATATGCCGAATTCAGCGATGAGCTTACTTTGGTACGCAGGCTTGTTTCCGCGAGAGTGTACGAAGAGCTGTTTGCCATTACCAAAATGCCACGTGTCTATGGAGAATGGAATGTGAAGCAAATTGGTGCAGAAATCGGCATGGACGCAACTAAAATGTCGCGCCTCAAGGAGCCTGAGGACGGTGCGCTTACCTCTGTGGGACCGTTTGAGTTACGCATTTCGCCTCCAGCAGACGGCAAGCAGACGCGACGGCTGCCTGAAGGGTTTTATGCGTCTGTTGAAGGTCTTTACAAAACCTCATACTTTTTCCTTGACAAGTCCTGCGAAAAAGTCTTATTCGGAGATGAGTGTGCGCCCATCCACCTCCCTCATAACTACTCCTCCCTTTTCTCCCAAATCTCAGCAGTTCCGTTTTCCGATTCCTTGCGGATACAAGTTAAGATTAAAGAAATGTGCAAGCAGTACGAGCAGTACATGGTAAGGGAAACGGCAGACGGCAAAAAGCCAGAAAACTACGTATACGCGGACAGCACAGGTGCTCCCATTGATTTTCAGGAGCTTTATATAAAGCGGCTTAACGAGAAGATGGAAAACGACTGCTGTAATGCTTCCTCACTGTTCGGCGAAGACGCCAGTGCTCCTTTTAAGAACATGGCAATCAGATGCTTTAGCGTTCCTGTAGACACATTTGAAAAGTCAGATAGGGCAATATTCTTTGACAAGAACGGAACTCTTATGAGACCGGAGAAGAAGTCCGGAAAGAAAGAACCAATGGGAACGACCGGCAATCTTATGATGCTGAGTATTGGCCTTGACACGGCTGTGGACTATTTCATCTCCCCTGATTATACGAAATATTCGACGCTGCTTGCTCGAACAAATGTCCCAGATAAAAGTGGAAACGAGATGGAGTTCACGCTTGATGAAGGTATGCGGTCAGCCCTTTCTTCAATCCTGATGATTTCTGACGATAACGATAGAAGTGAGGTCGTAGCGGAAGCCCTTTGCGACTGCTGGATGGCACAATACTCCGAGGAAATAAGGTAAAAAAAGAGGCAGGCGAAAGCCGCCTCTTTTTTCTCTGCTATTGTTGACATTATAAATAATTGTGGTAGTATAATAGTATAATTACGAAGATATTTTTATAAGGAGACTTATCTCCGCTTCCAGTCACACCAAGTATTCAAGACAGTTATCCCAAGACAGGGATGAAGTGACCCCGAAAAGTTAGACAAATATTTTTAGCGCAAATTGTTCAAGCAGCCGAAAGGGCTTGCTGTCTGTGAATTGCAGGCGGCAAGCC
>ERZ1106939.1227-NODE-1227-length-20385-cov-16.398229_pt1 | contig 20385 bp, 18 predicted proteins | sample MGYA00403669_ERZ1106939 | MGnify/ENA primary metagenome ERZ1106939 (study PRJEB35170, sample SAMEA104062447) | human gut metagenome | biome: human gut; feature: human-associated habitat; material: faeces | place: Denmark | collected 2012-09-28 ...
CAAGTGTGGAATTTGTGCGCCGGCGGCGCGCAAATTATGCGCGCAGCAGACTGCAGCCTCTTTGTCAAAAAAGTAGTACTTTTTTGACAGTCTAAGCGCCCGACGCGAACTGCGTCGGGCGCTTCGCTTATAAATGCTCCTTTTGCATCTTCGCCCAGCGGCGGGGATACTTCGGCGGCGTGGCCGCCGTCTTGCGGATGACGACGACGCTGTGCGTTACGTCCGTACCGGGCACGGTATAGGTCACCGTGCGCTCATATGTGCCGCCAAGCTTCCGGATGGCGCTGCGCGCCTCGTCGAGCTCCTCGGCGCAGTCCGGCCCTTTCATGGCCAGAAACACGCCGCCCGTGCGCACAAACGGCAGGCACAGCTCGCACAGCAGGTACAGCCGCGCGACCGCGCGCGAGACCGCCGCGTCGAACCGGCCGCGCAGCTCCGGCGCTTCTTCCGCGCGCGCGTGCAGGCACGTCACATCCGTGAGCCCGGTCGCGGCGCAGACATCGCCGAGAAAGCGCACGCGCTTATCCAGACTGTCGAGCAGCGTGAGCGAAATGTCCGGCTGCGCGATCTTCAGCGGCAGACCGGGAAAGCCCGCGCCCGTGCCGACGTCGATGACCGACTTTCCGGCAAGCGGCTCGACCGTCAGCAGCGCGGCCGAGTCGAGAAAGTGCAGCTGCGCCACGTCCGTCTCGCCGTGGATGGCCGTCAGGTTCATGACCTTGCTGCGCTCCTCGAGCAGCTCGTAGTATGTCTCAAAGCGGGTCAGCGCCGTCTCATCGAGCGGCAGACCCAGCGCGGCAAAGCCCGCGCGGAGCAGTTTTTCCATGTGCGCCTCCGATTGTATCTGTTGCCGCCATCTTACCACATTCCCGCGCGCACGTCCAGCCCCGGGCAGGGCGCACGCAGCGCCGCAAAAAAACCGCCCGGCTCGATGAGCCGGGCGCGAATGGTATGACGATGCGCAAAAAACACGAAAGCGCCGGCGAAGTGCTGAACATGCCGCAAGCGGCCCGCAGCTTACATCCGAAGTGCCAGTCCGCGCAAGCGCTTTTTCTGAAAACAGCATGCACCGCAGCGTCCGGAATGTCAGCGATGAATTGGGACAAATATCCCATTTTCAACAACCGCAGATGGCATGTCCCCCTGCCTTGACTTTCCGCACTCGTGTGATATACTGTTTTTGGCAGGGGCGTTCTCCGCGCTATCCCGCGTTCTCAGCGTTCGCTGTCGCGCGGTTGCGCGGGGAAGGCTCTTGTTTTTCGCCATATAAAAACCGCCCGCGCGGATCTCCGTGCGGGCGGACAGCTTGTCAAAGAACCTCGTAGAGTTTGCGCCCGCAGGCGCAAAGAAAGCCAATCATTTTCTTCGGCGACATGTGCGGCGAAGAAAATACTTCTCGGCCTGCAAACGTGCGCGCCGTGCGCCTCTGGCGGACGGCGCGTGCGCTGCAGTCAGGCAGCCCACCCCTTTGTCAAAAAGTAATCCTTTTTGACAATCATAAAAACCGCGCTCCCGTGTTTCGGGAGCGCGGTTTTCTGCTGTTTACGGCTTGCACGCGCCGCAGGGTGTGTAGCCCGCGGTCAGCGCCTGCTCGGTACTGTCAAAGGTGATGCGGTTTTCCTCTTTGATCTGCGCTGCGTATCTGCAGCCGGCGCGGTGATATTTCATGGAGTTGCGGTTGCCGATGTAGGCGGCATCCGCTGCGGCGGTTGCCTGCGGCTGCTTGGGTGCGTCGGTCGGCACCGGCGCTGCAGTCTCGGGCGGCACGTTGCGCTCAGTCGTGATGACGACGGCCTGCGCCGGCGAGCGCATCTCGCGGACGGTGGCGGCGCCTGCGCATCCTGCCGTGACGGCGAGCGCGAGCACCAGCTCCACGAACCACCACGTTTTCCAAAGCCGCGTGCCGCGCGGTGCGTACTGCAATGCGAGCAGCAGCACGGCCGCCTCCAGCGCGGTAAGACCCCAGCCGAGCTGCCCGCAGGTGAGCAGGGCGATACCGGCGGCGGTGCACACGCAGCCCAGCAGTACCTTCCAGATACGGCGCCATTCGATCTGCATTCCGTTCTCCCTCCCTTTGGCGGCAAATGTGCGCGCCCATTGCGTCGTTTTGCTCTGTAAATTGTTTATTCTATCCGGTTTCACAAAAAAATCAAGACCTAAATGAAAAAAAGCTTACATTTTCTCAAAATTTGTGTTACACTATTTCAAGGGGGCAGGTTTGCGGCCGCAGTGCGGCCGCATGGCCGCCCGATTTGTTTGTTTTTGAGGCTTGGCGGAGGAAAGGATAGTCAAATGTACGAGATTGGTCAATTGATCGTGTATGGAAACGAGGGCGTCTGCCGTGTGGAGGAGATCGGCACGCCGAAGATCTCCGGTGTGGACAAGCACCGCGATTACTATACGCTTGCGCCCATTTACCGCGAGGGAAAGGTGTTCACGCCCGTGGACAGCAAGGTGTTCATGCGCCCGGTGATCTCGCGCGAGGAGGCGCTGGCGCTCATTGACCGCATCCCGGAGATGACCGCGGAGGTCTATGAAAACGCCAATCTCCGTTTTCTCAATGAGCACTATCAGCACTGCCTCCAGAACTATACCTGTGCTGACCTTCTGCAGCTGATCAAGGATGTGCGCGCCAAGCGCTGCCGGATGATCGAGCGCGGCAAGAAGCTCGGCCTCGTCGATGAGCGCTATATGAAGCGCGCCGAGGAGATGCTCCACGGGGAGCTGGCCGTTGCGCTGGGTATGACGCGCGAACAGGTGCCGCAGTTCATCAGTGATGCGCTCGGTGACGCGGGCGAGCCGGAAGCCGCCCTTGCCTGAATCGGAAGTTGGAAATCCCGCCGGACATTGCGTCCGGCGGGATTTTTGCAGTTTTCCCTTGACAGACGGGCAAAGTGCGTGTATGCTACGGTTTGAATTCGGGACTGATTCCCGATTTGGAGGCGAATCATGCGAAACAGTTATCACACGCAGCAGCGCTGTGCGCTGCTGGCGTTTTTGTCTGCGCACGCGGACAAGCAGTTCACGGTCGAGCAGCTGCTTGCGGCCATGGGCGACGAGGCCCCCGGCCGCAGCACGGTCTACCGTGTGCTTGACCGGCTGGTCGAGGAGGGCACGGTGCGCCGCTTCGCGCCCGAGAGCGGCGGCAGCGCGGCCTATCAGGCCATGGACCCCGGTCACTGCGATGCGCACCTGCACTTAAAATGCGTCGGCTGCGGGCGGCTGATCCATCTGGACGAGGGCGTGTCCGATGCGCTGCAGTCGGACCTGCTGCGCGCGGCCGGCTTCACGGTCGACGGCCGCAGCACGACGATCTATGGTACCTGCGCCGCCTGCGGCAGAAAGCGTGACGGCCATGCGTAAGATCCTGTGTGTGCTGCTCTCGGCTGTGCTGGCGGTGTCGGCGCTGTCCGGCTGCGCGGTGCAGAAAAACCCGGATGCAGACGATGGCAAGCTCCATGTCGTCACGACGATCTTTGCGCCCTATGACTTTGCGCGGCAGGTCGGCGGGGACGATGTGTCGGTCACGATGCTGCTGCGCCCCGGCTGCGAGGTGCACGCCTATGAGCCGACGCCGAAGGACATCATCGCCATCCGCAATGCCGATGTGTTTATCTACGTCGGCGGCGAGTCGGATGCGTGGGTGCAGACGGTGCTCGAGGGAGTGGATAACCCCGATCTGCGCGTCGTGACGCTCATGGACTGCGTTGAGCTGCTGCACGAGGAGACCGTCGAGGGAATGCAGGCTGAACGGCACGGCCACGACCATGATGACGAGGACGAGGACGAGGAAGAGCTCGATGAGCACGTCTGGACGTCTCCGCGCAACGCCGCACGCATCTGCCAAAAGCTCTGCGACACGTTCTCGGCGGCGGACAGCGCGCACGCGGCGCAGTATGCGCAGCGCTGTGGGGACTATGTGGAGCAGCTTGACCGCCTTGACGCGGAATTTCAGGACGTAGTGGAGAATGCTGCGCGGAAAACGATGGTTTTTGCAGACCGTTTCCCACTGCGGTATTTTGCCGATGCCTACGGACTGGACTACTATGCGGCCTATCCCGGCTGCGCGGACGCGGCTGAGCCGTCGGCTGCCACGGTGGCATTTCTGATCGACAAGGTGCGCGCGGAGGGCATTCCGGTCGTGTTCACGATCGAGCTCTCGAACGGCAAGCTCGCTGACACGATCTGCGAGGCCACGGGCGCGAAAAAACTGGAGTTTGCGACCTGTCACAACGTGACGGCGCAGGCATTTGCAAACGGCGCAACGTATTTGCAGCTCATGGAGCGCAACGTACAGGCGCTGCGGGAGGCATTGAACTGAATGGCACTTATTACTTGTGAACACGTCTGCCTCGGCTACGACGGGCAGACGGTGCTGCGCGACGTGAACTTCACGGTCTCGCGCGGCGATCTGCTGTGTGTGGTCGGCGAAAACGGCTCGGGCAAGTCCACGCTCATCAAGGGACTGCTCGGCCTCAAGGCGCCGGAGCAGGGCAGCATCACGCTCGGCGACGGGCTCGTGCGCAACGAGATCGGCTACCTGCCGCAGCAGACACAGCTCCAGCGCGACTTTCCGGCAAGCGTGGCGGAGGTCGTGCGCTCGGGCTGCATCAACCAGATGCGCGGCCGCGCGTTTTATTCCCGCGCCGACCGCGCCCGTGCGCAGGAAAATATGGAGCGCATGGGCATCGAGGATCTGGCCAACCGCAGCTACCAGGCGCTCTCCGGCGGCCAGCAGCAGCGCGTGCTGCTCGCGCGCGCCCTGTGCGCCACGCGCAAGCTCCTCCTGCTCGACGAGCCGGTCACGGGGCTTGACCCCGTGGCGACGGGGGAGCTGTATAACCTCATCAAGCTCGTCAACCTCTGCAACGACATTACCGTCATCATGGTCACACACGACATTGACGCCGCGCTGCGCTATGCCACGCACGTGCTGCACCTCGGCCATCAGCAGCTGTTTTACGGCACGGCAGCGGACTATAAGCAGAGCGATGCCGCGCGCCGGTTTCTGGGAGGGCGGAAGGTATGAAGATCATTCTGGAGATGCTGTCGTATCCGTTTCTCGTGCGCGCGCTCGTGGTGGGCGTGCTGGTGTCGCTGTGCGCGTCGCTTCTGGGCGTGTCGCTCGTGCTCAAGCGCTACTCCATGATCGGCGACGGGTTGAGTCACGTCGGCTTCGGCGCACTTGCGATCGCAGCGGCGTTCAATCTTGCGCCGCTGGCGGTGGCGGTGCCGGTCGTGGTCGTGGCGGCGTTTTTGCTGCTGCGCCTGTCGCAAAGCGGCAAGCTCAAGGGTGACGCCGCGATCGCGCTGCTCTCGAGCAGCGCGCTGGCCATCGGTGTGATGACCGTATCCGTCACGAGCGGCATGAATACCGACGTGAATAACTACATGTTCGGCAGCATCCTGTCGCTGTCGTCGGCCGATCTGCGCCTGAGTCTGATCCTGTCGGCGGCGGTGCTGGCGCTGTTCGTGCTGTGCTATCCGCGCATTTTCGCCGTCACCTTTGACGAGACGTTCTCACGCGCGACGGGCGTGCACACGCAGGCGTACAATATGCTCCTCGCGGTGCTCACGGCGGTCACGATCGTGCTCGGTATGCGCATGATGGGCGCGCTGCTCATCTCGAGCCTCATCATCTTCCCGGCGCTGACGGCGATGCGCGTGTTCGGCACGTTCCGCTCGGTCACGATCTGCGCGGCCGTGGTGTCGGTGGTGAACTTCCTGCTGGGCATGGTGCTGTCCTACGTGTTCGAGACGCCGTCCGGCGCGAGCGTTGTGGTGGTCGATCTCGTGGTGTTTCTGCTCTTTTGCGGTGTGCAGCGGATCGTGTGCCGCGTGAAAAAATGACGTCCAAAGCGGCGGCTCTGACCGGAGCCGCCGCTTTGGACGTTTTCAGCACTGCATCTGCTTGAGCATCTCCTGACGCAGGTGCGCGATGATGCGCTTTTCGAGCCGGCTGATGTAGCTCTGCGAGATGCCGAGCAGGTCTGCGACCTCCTTTTGCGTCGCCTCGTGCGTGCCGCCGATGCCGAAGCGCAGCAGGATGATGCGCCGGTCGCGCTCGCACAGCGTCTCAATGGCGTGCAGGAGCATGGCGCGCTCGGCGTCGTCCTCGAGCGGGCGGCTCACGGCGTCGGCGTCCGTGCCGAGAATGTCCGAGAGCAGCAGCTCGTTGCCGTCCCAGTCGGTGTTGAGCGGCTCGTCAATGCTCACCTCTGTTTTCTGTGCGCTGCATTTGCGCAGATACATGAGGATCTCGTTTTCGATGCAGCGCGAGGCGTAGGTCGCAAGCTTGATGTTCTTGTCCGGCTTGAAGGTGTGGATGGCCTTGACGAGCCCGATCGTGCCGATCGAGATCAGATCCTCGATGTGGATGCCGGTGTTTTCAAACCGGCGCGCGATGTACACCACCAGCCGCAGGTTATGCTCGATGAGCAGGGACGCAGCGTCCTCGCTCCCGGCGGTGAGTGCGCGGATGGCCTGCTGCTCGGCCTCACGCTCGAGCGGGGCGGGCATGGTATCGCTCCCGCCGATGTAAAACACCCCCGGCGCACCGCCGCGCAGCCGCAGCCGCAGCGCCGTCCAGAGCGTGTGCAGTCTTTCCAGTAGTCTTGGCACGAAAACCCCTCCTCAGCTTTTTGGCGGCAGCACCATGGAAAATGCCCCGTCGGATGTGAGCGCCTGTGCGCTCAGGGCCAGCAGCATCGGCTCCGGCGCACCGTCGATCATCACGCTGTCCGGTCGAAATGCCGGCAGCAGCGCACCCGGCACGCCCACCGCGCGGTATGGCAGCAGCACGACCCGTCCGGTGCATTCCGGCAGCGCGCCGAGCACCGTCAGCGTCTGCACCGCGTCGTCCGGCAGCGCGTGCAGCGCCGGAAACAGCGGCAGCACCGCCGCGCGCTCGACCACGGCCGCCGGCAGACCCGACACCGGGTCATGCAGGTCGTTTCCGCTGTCGCGCAGAGCGCGGACGGTCGTGCTGCGTCCGGCGAGTGTGACCGTTACGGTGCGCACTTCGCGCGCGGCGGTCTTTGCCCGCCGCCGGAACACCGTCGACACGGCCGCATAGCACACGGCAAACGACAGCACCAGCACCCGGCCGGATACCGTCACGAGCGCACCGCTGCCCGGCGACACGCCCGCGAGCATGCTCGCTGCGTATACCGCGCCGCCGAACGCGGCGGAAACCGCGAAAAACACCACCGCGCACCGCGCCCAGTGCGCCTCGCCGCCGAAGGCGATGAGCGCCATGGCCGCGCCGAGCGCAAGCTTCATCGCGCCGCTGCCGAGCCAGCCGCACCCGGGCAGTACCATGACCGCTGCGTACAGCGCCCCCGTGAGCGCTGCGAGCAGATACCGAGCACGGCGCAGCACCACGCCGCATACGCGTGCGGACGCGAGCATAAGGCAGTAGTCGAGCAGCAGATTGAGCCCGAGCAGGCGATCGAGATAGATGACGTCCATGGTGCTATCGTATCACGGCGCGCGCGGGAAAATGCGCAAAAGCCGCCGCAGCAAAGTATCCGGAAAAAAGCACGGTTTCCCGGTGCGGGAAATGTCGCAGAGCGTTGATTTTGCTGTGGGCGGCTGTTATAATGATGCGTGATTTCAAAGCAGGTGCGCGCAGTGCGCTGCGTGCTTTCGCTATCCGCTTGGGAGGCAAACGATGAAAGCTGACAAACGATCTTTGGCACTGATCCTGGCGCTGGTGCTCATCTGCACGGTGCTGCCGGTCCCGGCGGCACAGGCTGCGGATGTGCAGCCTGTGCTCTCGGCTGCGCTGGCGCGGCAGGCTTCCGCCGTCCCGTCGCCGGGCTATGGTGATGAGTGGACGGTACTCGGTCTCGCGCGCGGCGGCTATTTCACCGCGGACAGCGACTATTTTGCGCGCTATTACGCAGACCTCGCGGCCAAAGTGCCGGAGCTGACGGCGGCGTCCGGGCGCGACGGCGCGCTCAACGCCTACAAGTCCACGGACAATTCGCGCGTCATCCTCGCCCTGTCCGCCATCGGGCGCACCGCGGCGCAGGTCGGCGGGTGCGATTTGACCGCGCCGTATGCGGATTTTGCATGGGTGAGCAATCAGGGCATCAACGGGCCCATCTTCGCGCTGCTCGCGCTCGACAGCCGCAATTACCTGCCCGGCAGCGCGGTGCGCCGTCAGTGCGTGGATGCGATCCTGAGCGCCGAGTGCTCCGGCGGCGGCTGGGCGTTCGGCGGCTCTGCTGCCGACCCGGACATGACGGCCATGGCGCTGCAGGCGCTGGCGGCCTACCGCTCCGAGGCGGCGGTCGCGGCGGCCGTGACGCGCGGTCTGGATGTGCTCTCGGCGATGCAGACCGGCGACGGGGGCTTCGCTTCATCCGGCGTTGTGAACGCCGAGAGCGCCGCGCAGGTCATCGTCGCGTGCACGGCGCTGGGCATCGATCCGGACACGGACAGCCGCTTTGTCAAGGGCGGCGGCTCGGCGGTCGATGCGCTGCTGACGTTTTATGATGCGGATGCGGCCGCCTTTCGCCACACAGCCTCCGGCAGCGTGAACAGCCTTGCCACCGAGCAGGCGGTGTATGCGCTTGTGGCCGTGTCGCGTCTGCGCCGCGGGCAGAGCAGCCTCTATCAGGAGACGGACACGCCCACGGTCGAGACGCCCGACGAACCCGGCGCGTCGATCGCGCGCGTGCTCTGCACGGCGGACGGCAGCGGCCTCATCCCGACAGGATACCGCACGGTCGCGGTGTGCCCGCCGGATGCGTCGGCGGACAGCACCGTCACGTTTTCCGACGGGACGCAGCTGCTCTACAGCCCCGTTTTGTCCGAGCGCAGCGGCACGCCGACGTGGGTGTGGCTCTTCGCGCCGGACGTGACGGATGACGCGCTCAACGACCCGGCAAGCTACACCGCGGCAAGCGGGAAACCTGCCGTGCTCACCGTCGGCGATGTCAACGGTGACGGCGTCATCAACGCGCAGGATGCGCTGGCCATCCGCACGGCCTGCGCCGGGGAGACGACTCCGGCGGCGAACGTGCTGCTGGCGATGGATGCGGATCTCAACGGCCGCGTGGACGCGCAGGATGTGCGCGCGGTGGCCGACAGCTTTGTGTATGATACGGCGCTGCCCGCAGCGCAGGAGGACGAAACATGAAGTCTTTCCGGACAAAAAAGAATCTTGCCATTGCGCTCAGCGTCCTGCTGGTCGCGGCGATCGTGGTGCTGTGTATCGCGCTGCGGCAAAAGAGCGATGCGGACGTTGATCCCACGCTGACGCTCGTGTGCGCGCCGGCGGATGCCGACGGTGTGTGCACGGTCGATGTGGAGCTGACCGGTCTGCCGGACGGCGGACATTACGGGGCGGCGAGCATCGCCGTGGCCTTCGACCCGGCACAGCTGACCTTTCTCGGCACGGACGACGGGGACATCCCGCTCGTGATGGGAAGCCTCCCGGCGTGGGAGAGCGATCCCGCGCGCGCAAACGAGACCGGCAGCGCACGTGCGCTGTGTCTGCCGGAGGAGGGGGCTGCGCTGGCCACATCGACCGGCAGCGTGCTCGTGCGCCTGCACTTTCGGCTGGCTGACGGTGTGACGGAGTCAGCGCTGACGGTGACGGATGCGGTGCTCGCCGCCGCGGACGAGACCGAGAGCCTTGCCTCGGCAGCGGCCACGCTCACGGTCGCCGGCGGGACGGTGCGCCGTGGGTAAGCGGCGCGCGCTCGGGCTGCTGCTGTGTATGCTGCTGTTGCTGTGCACGGCCTGCGGCAGCCGGACGCAAAATGACACCGGTGATCTGCGCTGCACGGTGCGGATCGAATGCAGCACGGTGCTCGCGCACATGGACGATCTGAGCCCCGGCAAGGCGGAGCTTATCCCGTCCGACGGTGTGCTCCTGCCGGAGACGGAGGTCGCCTTTTCCGAGGGGGACACGGTGTTTGACGTGCTGCAGCGGGTCTGCCGGGCGCAGGGCATCCACATGGAGTCGAACTGGACGCCCGCATACAACAGCGCTTATATCGAGGGCATCGGCAACCTCTACGAATTCGACTGCGGCAGCCTGTCCGGCTGGATGTACAGTGTCAACGGCGTCTGGCCGGACTATGGCTGCAGCAGCTATACGCTGCACGACGGCGACACCGTCGTCTGGAGCTATACCTGTGATCTTGGGCGCGACGTCGGCGCCCGGCAAGGAGAACCATGACCGATTCTTTTTCGGCGCTGCATCCGGCGCTGACCTTTTGCTATTTTGCGGCGGTACTGCTGCTGACGATGTTCGTGCTGCACCCGGTGTTTCTGGCGCTGAGCCTGCTGGGTGCGCTGGGCTACTGCGCGCAGCTGCGCGGCTGGCGCAGCCTGTGGCGGACGCTCGGCCGGCTCGTGCCGTTTCTGGTGCTGATGGCGGCACTCAATGCACTGTTCAACCACGCAGGCGTGACGATGCTGTTCTATCTGCCCAACGGCAACCCCGTCACGCGCGAGGCTCTGTGCTACGGCGCGGCTGCGGCGGCGATGTTCGCGGCCGTGATCCTGTGGTTTCAGTGCTGCAACGCCGTCATGACGACGGATAAATATCTGTACGTGTGCGGCAGCGTGCTGCCGAGTGTGTCTCTGCTGCTGAGCATGGCGCTGCGCTTCGTGCCGAAGTTCACGGCGCATATGCGCGCCGTCGCTGCGGCGCAGGCATCGCTCGGCTGCGGCACGCGTGAGGGCAGTGTGTGGCAGCGGCTGCGCAATGGCGCGCGCGTGCTGTCCGTCACCGTCTCATGGGCGCTCGAGAGCGGCATCACGGCGGCGGACTCCATGAAGAGCAGGGGCTACGGCGCCGGCAGAAGAACCTATTTCGGCAACTACCGCTTCACCCGGCGCGACGGCGTGCTCAGCGCCGTGCTTGCGCTCGCGCTTGCGGGCGTGTGCGTGGGCATCGGCCGCGGCGCGCTGTATGTGCGCTATTACCCGTCGATCCGCATCGGCGGGGACGGCGTGGGCGGCGCGGTGTGCGCGGCGTGCTTTGCACTGCTGTGCTTTTTGCCGCTGCTGCTCGATGGAAAGGAGGCGCTGACATGGCGTCGTTTGCGCTCGAACATCTGACGTTTACCTATCCGGGGCAGATGCGCCCGGCGCTCGACGATCTCACGCTCACGATCCCCGAGGGCGCGGTCACGGTGCTCTGCGGCGAGAGCGGCAGCGGCAAGTCGACCCTCCTGCGCCAGCTCAAGACCTGCCTCACGCCGCATGGCGAGACCGGCGGCACGGTGCGCTTTGGGGACGCACTTTTGAAAGACATCCCGTTTGCTGAGCAGGCGCGGCGCATCGGCTTCGTGCTCCAGCACCCGGACGATCAGATCGTGACGGACAAGGTGTTTCACGAGCTCGCGTTCGGGCTCGAGAGCCTCGGCTGCGACGAAAAAACCATGCGGGTGCGCGTCGCCGAGATGGCGAGCTATTTCGGCATTGCCGACTGGTTCGAGCGCGACGTGCAGACGCTCTCCGGCGGCCAGAAGCAGATGCTCAACCTCGCCTCCGTCGTGGTCATGCGGCCGGACGTGCTCATTCTGGACGAGCCGACGAGCCAGCTCGACCCCATCGCGGCGAGCACGTTTTTGCACACGCTGCGCAAGCTCAACGAGGAGCTCGGGCTCACGATCCTGCTGTCTGAGCAGCGGCTGGAGGAGGCCGTACCGCTGGCCGACCACCTCATCGTGCTCGAGCAGGGGCGGCTGCTTGCCGCCGGTGCGCCGCAGGAGGCGGCGGCCGCGGTGCGTGGTCATGCGATCTTTTCCGCCATGCCTACGGCGGCGCGCATTGCCGCCGCCCTTGGCGCACCGGAGCACCTGCCGCTCACTGTGCGCGAGGGTCGGGCATATCTGCGCGGCTATGCGCAGCATCCGCTGCCGGAGGCGAAAAGTGCCCCCGCACAGGCGCAGCCCGTGCTGCGCGTGCGCGACGGCTGGCTTCGCTACGCACAGAACGCGCCGGACGTGCTGCGCGGTTTTTCGCTCACGCTGCGCCCGGGCGAGCTCTACGCGCTCACCGGCAGCAACGGCAGCGGCAAGACGACGGCGCTCGGCGTGCTCTCCGGGCAGCTGCGGCTGTATCGCGGCAGTGTGTACCTCGATGGGAAGCGGCAGCGCGCGCTCCAGCCCCTGCGCGACGGCATCGCCGCCGTGCCGCAAGACCCGCGCACGCTCTTCGCGGCGGACACGGTGTGCGCCGATCTTGCGTCGCTCGGCAGGGACGCTGCGCTGGTGGACACGGTCGTGCAGCAGATGGCGCTCGCGCCGCTGCTTGAGCGGCATCCGTTTGATCTCTCCGGCGGCGAGCAGCAGCGTGCCGCGCTGGCAAAGGTGCTGCTCATGCAGCCGCGCGTGCTGCTGCTCGATGAGCCGACCAAGGGCATGGACGGCGCGTTCAAGGCGGAGTTCGGCGCGCTGCTGCGAAAGCTCTGCGCGCAGGGCACGGCTGTGTGCATCGTGAGCCACGATGTGGAGTTTTGCGCGCAGTATGCCGACCGCTGCGGTCTGCTCTTTCGCGGCGAGGTCGTGACGGAAAACGACCCGCGCGCGTTTTTCTCCGGCAATTATTTTTACACCACGGCGGCCGCGCGCATCGCGCGCGCTGCTGCACCCGGCGCGGTGCTGTGCGAGGAGGTCGTGCAATGTCTGGCAGACTGACGTGCCGCACATGGGTCACGCTGGCGATCCTGCTTCTGGCGATCCCGGCGCTGATGGCGGTGTTCGTGTGCGTGTGGGACGAGCGCAAATACTACCTCACGTCGCTGCTGCTCGTGGGGTTAATGTTCGTACCGTTCGTGCTGCGCTTTGAGGGGCGCAGACCGCAGGCGCGCGAGCTCGTGCTGCTCGCGACAATGACGGCGCTGGCCGTGGCCGGGCGTGCGGCGTTTTACTGGCTGCCGCAGTGCAAGCCCGTGTGCGCGATCGTGATCCTCACGGCCGTGGCCTTCACGCCGGAGGCGGGCTTCGTCACCGGCGCGGCGGCGGGCCTGATCTCGAACTTTTTCTTCGGTCAGGGACCGTGGACACCGTGGCAGATGCTCGGCTTCGGGCTCGTGGGCTTTGTCGGCGGCGTGCTGTTTTCGGGGCGCAGGGCGCGCCTTGTGCCGCTGCTGATCTACGGCTTTTTGTCGGTGTTCGTGCTCTACGGTGTGCTGCTCGACACGGCGAGCATGCTCATGTATCATGCCGCGCCCTCGTGGCAGCTCTGGCTTGCAACGTGCGCGTCCGGGGTCGTTTTTAACCTCATTCATGCGGGCAGCACGGCGGTGTTTTTGCTCGTGCTGTACAAGCCGCTCCTGAGCAAGCTTGCGCGTGTGAAAGAAAAGTACGGGCTTCTGGAATGAAAAAAGTCTCCGCATCCGATCGGATGCGGAGATTTTTTGTGTGCATTTCATGCCCGCTGCCAGAGCAGGCGGTGATCGTCAAAGATGACCTGCAGCCGGCCGGTGTCTTTCCCCCACGCGAGGTAGGAGCGCACCGTACTGCCGACGAGCGCGTACTGCTCAAAATCCATCACGAGATCAAAGCGCCGGAACAGCTGCTGCAGCACGGACTCAAACGTCTGCGGGGTGCGGCAGAGGTCTGTGATGATGTCCGCGATCTCGAGCACCTTGTCGATGTTGTACTGCGCCAGCGGCACGATGTCCTCCGTCACGGCGGCGTGTGCCGGAACGAATGCGCGCGCAGAGAGTGTCTTGACCGTCTCGAGCGTGTTCAGGTACGCTGCGACGTCGTAAAGAAAGCCGATCTGATACTTTTCCAGCGTCTCGCGGCTCGACAGGCAGTCGGCCAGATACACCACGTCGTCCGGCGTGCGAAAGCCCACCATGTCGAAAAAATGCCCCGGCAGCTGCAGCAGCCCGAACCCCTCCGGCAGGCATGCCGCGGTCAGCTCCTGCGCGTCGCTCGGCTTCGCCATGAGAAACTTGTGCCGCAGATCCTTCGGCGGATAGCCGCCGTAGAGAAACGCGGGCTCGAGCAGCGGGTGGCGCGTGAGATCGCACTCGATGCCGGGGGCATAGACCTTGCAGCCGGTCTGGTTTTGCAGGTACTGGTTGCCGCCGATGTGGTCGGCGTTGGAGTGCGTGTTGTAGATGGCGGTCAGGCGCCAGCCGTTTTGGTCGAGCAGCTGACGCACCTTGCGTCCGGCCTCCTTGTCGTTGCCGCTGTCGATGAGGCAGACATCGGTGTCGTTCAGGCGCACAAGGCCGATCTTGGCGGGGCTCTGGATATAGTAGCTGTTTCCGGATACCTGATTCAGTTCGTACATCGGGGCGTTCTCCTTTTTCAGATGTTGTGCCGGCGGATGAGCGGCTCGACCTGTGCGGCGAGCTGCGCGAGCGCACCCGGCGCAAACGGGGAGCGGAAGCCGGCCTCGGCCAGCAGATCCGTCCAGAACTTTTCGCCGCCCTGCTCCGACAGGTGCAGGTAGCGGGCGAAGGCATCGGCGTAGTCGGTCTGCGACGCGAGCAGAAACTGGAACGCCGCCGTCTGCGCAAGGCAGTAGTCGATGTAGTAAAACGGCGTCTCGTAGATGTGCATCTGGTACTGCCAGCGTGTGCCGCGCTCGAGATACGGGATGCCGCGCTGGTCGATGTACGGACGGTACTTCGTCTCCAGCTCCAGCCAGACGGCGTTGCGCCCGGCGGGGGTGAGATCGGGCTCGGCATAGATGCGGTGCTGGAATTCGTCCACCATCGTCCCGTAGGGCAGAAAGCTGAGCGCGTCGAGCGCGTGCTGGAAGCGGTAGCGCTGCGCATCGCCCGCCTGCGGGAAAAAGCCGTCGAGATACGGCCAAGCGAAAAACTCCATGCTCATCGAGTGCGTTTCGGCGGTTTCCATGCCGCCGCAGCCGAGCTCGAGCGCGAAGCGGTTGTCCGCAATCAGGTAGGCGTTGAGCGCGTGACCGGCCTCGTGCGTCACGACGTCCACGTCGCCGGAGGTGCCGTTGAAGTTTGCGAGGATGAACGGCTGATGGTACTTGACAAACTCCGTGCAGTAGCCGCCGCCCCACTTGTTCGGGCGCGCATCGACGTCAAAGGCCTCGTTTTGGCACATCATGCGAAAAAACGCGCCCGGCACGTCGCCCATGGCGTCGTACATCTTCTGCGCCGCGGCGAAGAGCGCCTCCTTGCCGCAGGGCGTCGGGTCGCCGCCGGGGGTAAAGACCTCGTTGTCGTAGAGGCGGAACGTGTCGATGCCGAGACGTTTCGCGTTTTCCAGCCGCAGCCGCGATACGACCGGCACGATGTCGCGCACGATGTTCTCGCGAAACGTCTGCACGGCCTGCACATCGTAGCACATGCGCTCCATGCGGCAGTAGCCGAGCTCGATGAAGTTTTCATAGCCCATTTTCCTGGCCATCCGGTCGCGCACGTGCACGAGCCGGTCAAAAATGTCATCGAGCTGCTCACTGTGCGCGGCCAGCGTCGTGCCGAGCACCTCATAGCATGCTCTGCGCGTGGCGCGGTCGGCACTGCGGGCGTATTTCATCAGCATCGGACGCGGCAGCTGTTCGCCCCGGAAGGGGAAGAGCATGCCCGCCATGAGCTGGGCATATTCGCTGACGAGCTTGTTCTCCTCGACCATGTCGTCCACGATCTCAGGGGACATGCTCCGCCGCTGCAGCTCCATGCTGCGCAGCAGGATCGGCGAGAGCGCCTGCTCGAGCTCTGCCCGAAACGGGCTGTCGAGCACGGCGGAGGCATACTGCAGATCCAGGTTTTCGATCTCCGGACCGATCTCGTCGTAGTAGTCCTTCTCGGCCAGATAAAACGGGTCGACGGTGTTGATCGTGTAGCGCATATACGACAGCGACTGCGCCGTATCGTACTCCGTCTTGAGCGAGAGGTATTCCGCGCGCGCTTCGAGGATCTCCTCGACGTTCCGTGCGCCGCGCACGCGCTCGATCACGTGCCGGAGTCCGGCGGTCATCTCCTCGCGCGTCACGCGCCGGTAGGGGAGTTGGGATACTTTCATGCTTGCTCCTTTCCAAGGTCTGCGGCGAAAAACTGCTTTTTGCGATGCAAAAATAAGAAATGTGCCATTTCCTCGCCCCTGCGGGGCAACCGGAAATGATGCACAAAAACTTCATACACCGGCATTTGCGGCGTTTCTCAGTGCAGCACGCATGCATGGAGTTTTATGCCATCATATAACCGCGCTGCCGATTCGTCAAGAACTGTTTGCGCCTGCACCGAGATGCGAAAGCGAAGACGCCCCGGATGTCTGGCATCCGGGGCGCCGCGTGATTTATTCGGCTTCGTTTTTCGCCTGATACGCGCGCACATAGTTCACGAGTGTGTCGATGGTTTTGTCGATGCCGAGCTTGCCGCTGTTGACGACGAGGTCGTAGCCGCGCGCATCGCCCCATTTTGTGTCGCAGTAGTAGTTGTGGTAGGCCTTGCGGTCGCGGTCGACGCGGCGCATCTCCTGCGCCGCCTGATCGGCCGTGAGGGATTTTTCCTCCATGAGCCGCCGGCGCTTCACGTCGGGCTTTCCGGCGATGAACAGGTGCACGGCGTTCGGGTTGCTGCGCAGCACATAATCCGAGCACCGGCCGAGCACGACGAACGACTCGCCGCTGTCGGCAAGCTCCTGAATGTGCTCGAACGTCTCGCGTGCGAGTGCATCCTCCGGCGCGTTGAAGTTCTCGCCGATGCGGCGCGACCACAGCAGGTGCACGGGCTTTTCGTCATAGCGCGCGGCGTCCTCGGCGTTGAAGACACTGGCCAGCAGCAGCTCCTTATCATAAAACGCGATGCCGAGCTGTCTGGCGATCTGTTCGGCGATGTACTTGCCGCCGCTGCCGTGTTCACGGCCGACGGTCACGATGATTTGCTTCATGATGCGTTACCGCCTTTCTCAAAGTAGGATCACAGGTATCTCAGAAACAGGCATCCCAGCGAGACCGCAATGACCAGCACGGTGGCCGGAACGCAGTATTTGCAGTATTTGCCCCAGCTGATGGGGTGGCCGCTCTTGGCCGAAACGGATGTGGCCACGACGTTGGCCGACGCGCCGATGGGCGTGGCGTTGCCGCCGAGGTCGGTGCCGAGCGAGAGCGCCCAGGCGATCACGCGCAGATCCATGCCCTGCGTCGCCGCGATGGACTGGATGACCGGCACCATGGTGGCCGCGAACGGGATGTTGTCGATCAGCGCACTGCACACGGCCGAGAGCAGCAGGATGATGACGATGACGGCCTTGATGCTGCCGCCGCTGATGCTCGAGATGAACTGCGCGATGAGCTTGAGCACGCCGGTCTGCTCCAGTCCTGCGACGGAGATGAACAGGCCGATGAAAAACAGCAGCGTCTTGTAGTCCACGCCGCGCAGCACTTCCTTCACGCCGGTGCTGCCGTTGGTGCACACGGTCACGAGCAGCGTCAGCGCTGCGACGATCACGCCGATGCACGCGACGGTCAGCCTGGTCTGCGCGTGTGTCACAAGCAGCGCGACCGCGATGAGAAACACAACCACATCCGCGACGAACGCCTTGCGGTCGGCGATGGCGGTCGCCGGGGCGGGGCAGACGGCGTCTGCCGGGCGGGCAGCCTCACTCGCCTTGAGCGGCTTGCGGAAGCACAGCCAGAAGAAGATCAGCACGAACACAAAGCAGATGCCGACGATGACGCCGGTGTTCTGGATGAAGTCCGTAAACGTATAGCCGAGCGCCGTGCCGATGATGATGTTGGGGGGATCGCCGCACATGGTGGCAGCGCCGCCGAGGTTCGCACAAAAGACCTCCGACAGGATCATCGGGACGGGGTCAAAGCACAGGATCTGCGCCAGCTCCAGCGTGACGGTCGCCAGAAACAGCACGACCGTGATGCTGTCGATGAACATGGCCAGAAACGCGGCCATGGCCATGAAGCACACCAGCAGCGGCACGACATGATAGTGCGTGGCTTTGGCCAGCGACAGGCACAGCCAGCGGAAGAACCCGGATTTGCCGAGCCCTTCGACCATGATCATCATGCCGGTGATGAAGAAAATGGTCGACCAGTTGACGCCGGAGCTCGCACTCTCCGAGGCGCCGTACCAGAAGTCGGTGCGGAAGATCGCGCCGAGATTCAGCGCATTTTTGATCGCGTCCCAGCTGTGCATGCAGATGCCGAACACGACCACGAGCACAAGTGCCGCACTGCCGAGCGTGACATACTGGCGCTCGAATTTGTCCATGATGATGAGCGCGAACATGCCGACGAAGATGACAGCCGCAAGGATTTGAGCAGTCATAGAAAAAACCTTCTTTCTTGAAATTTGCGGGGGGTGCCGACGCAGAGGCATCGAAGAAAGAGGGTTGCTTCGCGGTGGTGTCCTTCCCCAACAGGAGAGGAATTCTAGCGCGCTCGGGGGTAAAAGTCAAGGGCTTTTTGCAAATCTGAGCGGGTTCTTATCAGACTTTCAAATGCTTGATATTACAGACATTTATAGGCGATGATCGTCGCGCCGCCCTTACCCTCGTAGCGCTTGATCTGGTACTTGTTCGGGAAGGCGGCCAACAGCTCCGGCAGCTTGCTGTAGCCGTAGGCGCGGACGTTGAAGTCGGGCTTGACGCGCTTGATGTATAGTCCCGAGGAGCTGACGTTGACAAAGCCGTCGGCGTCCTGATACTTCTCGGAGGCGATGTGCAGCAGGTTGTGGATCTCGCGGATGTCGGGCTTTTTCGGCGCCGGTTCGGGTTCGGGGGCCGGTGCCGGCTCCGGCTCGGCGGCCGGTGTGGGCTCGGCGGCGGGCTTTTTCGTGCTGCGGGTGGTCTTTTTCGCCTTGCGCGCTGCGGGCTTTTTGGCGGCGGGCTCGGCCGTGTGCTCGACGGCGGGCTTGTCGTCCGCCTTGGCGAGGTAGTCGATGAGGATGAAGTCATCGCACGCGTTCTTAAATGACTCCGGCGTTGTCGTCACGCCCGCGCCGATGATGTACAGCCCCGACTCGCGCAGCCGGATGGCCAGCGGCGTGAAGTCGCTGTCGCTCGACACGAGCACGAGCGCGTCATACATATTCGTGTGCAGCAGGTCCATGGCCCCGATGACCATGGCGATGTCGGTCGTGTTCTTTCCGGTGACGTAGTCAAACTGCTGCTCGGCGCGGATGGCAAGGCGCTTGAGCTCCGATTCCCAGTTTTTCAGCGAGTCCTTGCGCCAGTTGCCGTAGGCTTTTTTCACAACGATGCGGCCGTAGGTCGACACCTCGTGCAGCACAGCCTCCAGCTTGGACAGCTGTGTGTTGTCGGCATCGATCAAGACGGCGATTTTCTGAAAGTTTTCCATATATGTTGCTCCTGAGCTGCCGTATGGGCAGAGATTTTTTCTTCATTATAGCGTTTTTGCGCGCAAAATGCAACGAAAGCGGGGCGCAGCTCCCGCTTTCATTGTCTGGTTTATGTGCCCGCGTCGGCGTTTGCCGGACACTGCCGTCCGTTGGGGTCAATATGCGTGTCGCCGGGCAGGAGCATCTGCGAGACCGGCAGGATCGTGTAGCCGTCGGCGATGAGCGCCTCGATGATCCCGGCCAGCGCCTCCGGCGTGTGCTCGGCCGCGTTGTGAAACAGCACGATGCTGCCCGGCTGCACGCGCGTGAGCACGCGCGTGGTGATCTCGTCGCCGCTCAGCCCCTTCCAGTCGAGCGAATCCACGTCCCACTGGACGGCGTGCATCCCGAGAGCGTTGATCGCGGAGATCACAGTGTCGTTGTACTCTCCGTAGGGGCAGCGAAACAGTGTCGGCCGCGTGCCGGTGACGGCTTTGATCTTGTCGGCGCAGGTATTGACCTCCGCCTCGATCTGCTCGGCGCTGAGCTGCGCCATGTGCGGGTGCGTGCTCGAGTGGTTCATGACCTCGTTGCCCGCGTCCGCGAGCGCCTTGACCGACTCCGGATATTTGTCCACCCACTCGCCGACGACAAAAAACGTGGCGTGTACGTTGTATTTGCCGAGAATGTCAATGAGCGTCTGCGTGTCCTCGTTGCCCCACGCCGCGTCGAACGTCAGGCTCACGACGCGGTCGTCGCGCTGCACACTGTAGATAGGCAGCACGCGCTTTGCCGCGCTCACGCCTACGATCGCGGGACTGTTCACCGCCCAGAACATGAGCGCGATGGCCAGCACCATTGCGCACGCGCTCAGCAGTTTCCGGTGTTTTCTGATGGCTTGGCGTACCTTGTGCATTGCACCACCTCCGGCTTTCTGCCCTCATCCTATGCGCGGGAGCGGGCGGATATGCGCCGGTTTTGGTTTACATAATTCCAATGCGCAGACGGCGCTTGACGTGCGGCGGATTTTCCGCTATCATGAGCCGAACGATGAGGTGATGACGATGCAATTTCTCTGCGCGCCGATGGAGGGCGTGACCGGCGACCTGTTCCGGCAGGCGCAGCGG
>ERZ1106939.1233-NODE-1233-length-20352-cov-20.826625_pt1 | contig 20352 bp, 14 predicted proteins | sample MGYA00403669_ERZ1106939 | MGnify/ENA primary metagenome ERZ1106939 (study PRJEB35170, sample SAMEA104062447) | human gut metagenome | biome: human gut; feature: human-associated habitat; material: faeces | place: Denmark | collected 2012-09-28 ...
CGGCTTTTTCTGTTTCCGAACTCGTTGGCGCGGACAACGAAGGGCCGACTCCCCCACGGAGCCAATTTCCATTCAGAAAGGAAGCAACACCATGAACCTCAGAAGAACCATCGCTACCCTGCTCGCAGCCCTCATGCTGCTCGCCCTCACCGCCTGCGGCGCGGGCACGACGTCTCCCGCGCAGGACGCAAACGCCCCGGCAGAGGAAACAGCTCCTTCCACGACCGAAAGCAGCCAGTTCCGCGTCGGCATGGAATGTGCCTACGCGCCGAGCAACTGGCAGGAGAGCGCCGCGACCGACACCAACGTTCCCGTGGAAAACGTCGCCGGCGCTTACGCCGAGGGCTACGACGTGCAGATCGCACGCATTCTCGCCGATCAGCTCGGCAAGGAGCTGGTCATCGTCAAGCTCAGCTGGGACGGCTTGATCGACGCGCTCAATCAGGGGCAGATCGACGCCATCATCGCCGGCATGATGGACACCGCCGAGCGCCGCGAGTCCATCAACTTCTCCGACCCGTACAAGGAGACGATCTACAGCATGATGGTGCTCGCCGGCTCGCCGTATGAGAACGCGACCTCCATTCAGGACTTCTCCGGCGCCGCCGTGCTCGGTCAGCAGGGCACCGCGCTCGACGACGTCATCGACCAGATCGAGGGCGTCGAGCACCTCAGCCCCGTCGGCAGCGTACCCGACATGATCTCCCGCCTGCAGCAGGGCACCTGCGACGCCATCGTCATCAACGAGGAGAGCGCCCCGGGCTACCTCGCCTCGAATCCCGATTTCCGTCTCATCACCTTCAGCGAGGGCAACGGCTTCACGCTGCCCGCCAAGGGCTCCTGCGTGGGTCTGCGTAAGTCCGACACCGAGCTGCTCGCGCAGATCAATGAGATCCTTGCCACCATCGACAGCGACGCGCGCACCGAGATGTGGAACACCGCCGTCGCCAACCAGCCGAAGTAACCGGCGGCTCCACGCCGCATAAGGAGGAAGCACCATGAGAGGAACCCCCGCGCCCCGCGGTCAGAGCTTCATCGCACGGGACCACCGTTATGTTTATCTGGGCGGCAGCGTCATCGCCCTCGTCGGCCTTAGCCTGTGGTATTCCGCGCCCAGTCCGTACAGCTTTCTGCCCGCCGGCTCCGTGCCCGGCACGGCGCTCGCCGCAGTCTGCTATTTCTTTTTGGCCGTCAGCACGCTGGCGCTGCTCGTGAAATGGACGCACTGGAGCAGCTACGGCGAAACCATTCTCAAGCACCCGGCCCTCGTGCGGCTGAGCCGCTATCTCTCCTATCTGGACGCCGCGGCTGCCGCACTGCTCGCGCTTGACCGCTTTGTGCTCAAGCTCGCCTACGTCGTCCACGCCGCCGTCCACGCCGAGAGCAACCCCACCGGCACGCTCTCCTCCATGGTCTACATGGCCTACAACCAGCGCTCGCTCTTCGTCACCGGCGTGTGGACGACCGTTCAGCTCGCGCTGGCCGGCACGGCGATCGCGTTCGTGCTGGCGCTTCTCATGGTCTTTCTCCGCATTCAGGAACCCGACAAGCGCAACAACGACTTTGTGAAGCTTATCAAGATCGTCGCGAACAAATTCGCCCGCTTCTACATCTTCGTCATCCGCGGCACGCCGATGATGGTGCAGTCCCTCATCTTCTACTACGCGATCTTCAATCTCTTCAAGCGCACCGGTATGAGCGTCACGGAGATCAACCGCGTCTGGTCGCTCTTCATCTCCGGTCTTGTCACGGTCTCGCTCAACTCGACCGCGTACCTTGCCGAGGTGCTGCGCGGCGGCATCCTCGCCGTCGACGCGGGGCAGATGGAGGCCGCGCGTTCGCTCGGCATGACGCACTGGCAGGCCATGCGCAGAGTCGTTTTCCCGCAGGCCATCAAAAATTCGCTGCCCGCCATCGGCAATGAGTTCATCATCAACATCAAGGATTCCTCCGTGCTGTGCGTGCTGGGCGTATCCGACCTGATGTTCATGACCCGCTCGGTCGCCGGCATTTATTATAAGGGCACCGAGTGCTACCTCATCGCCGCCACCGTTTACCTGTTCCTGACGTATCTTTCCTCGCTCCTGCTCAAGGCCATCACGGGAAGGATGACCGCGCCGGACAACACGAAGCGGCGCCAGGGCAATCAAACCGTCGATCTGGGACTTCCCAGCTCAAACTGACAGGAGGACGCTATGACGAACGATCCCATCATCAAAATCGAACAGCTCGAAAAGTCCTTCGGCGACCTCCACGTGCTCAAGGGCATCAACTTGGAGGTCGACCGCGGCGAGGTCGTGTGCATCATCGGCGCCTCCGGCTCCGGCAAGTCCACGCTCCTGCGCTGCATCAATCTGCTGGAGGAGGCCGACTCCGGTCACATTTGGTTCGACGGGCAGGATCTCATGGACCTCAAGGTCGACCTCAACGCCCTGCGGCAGAAGATTGGCATGGTGTTTCAGGGCTTCAACCTTTTCAACAACAAGTCCGTGCTGGACAACTGCACGCTTGCTCCCATGACGGTGCGGCACATTCCAAGGGCGCAGGCCGAGGAGACGGCCATCCGCCACCTCAAGGCCGTCGGGCTGGAGGATTTCATCCACGCCGACTCCCGCCGCCTCTCCGGCGGGCAGAAGCAGCGCGTTGCCATCGCGCGGGCGCTGTGCATGGAGCCCGAGATCATGCTCTTCGACGAGCCGACGAGCGCCCTCGACCCCGAGATCGTGGGCGAGGTGCTCGATGTGATGAAGCGCCTCGCGCAGGAGGGCATGACCATGGTCGTCGTGACGCACGAGATGGCCTTTGCCAAGGAGGTCAGCGACCGCGTGGTATTCATGGACCGGGGCGTCATTCTCGAGCAGGGCTCGCCGCGCGAGGTCTTCGGGAATCCGAAGGAGAGCCGCACGCGCGAATTTCTCAGCCGCTATCTGGAGGACAAAATGGCATGACGAAGAAGATCACCGATTTCTTTGCCCTCGAGGGCAATTATCCCGACTTAGACGCCGAGGGCGCGGTCGCGCGTCTTTCGCAGGCAATCCAATGCAGAACCATCAACTATGCCGACCACAGTCTGACCGACTATAGCGAGTTTGACAAGCTCCACGCGCACATGAAGGCAAGCTATCCCCATGTCATGCGCGCGGGCGTCTTTGAGCGGCTCGGCCACCACGCCGTGCTCATCACCATCCACGGCAGCGACGAAACACTGCGCCCCTGCCTGTATATGTCCCATCAGGACGTGGTGCCGGTGGTCGAGGGCACGGAGCAGGACTGGACCTATCCCGCCTTCTCCGGCGCGGTGGCGGACGGCTACATCTGGGGCCGCGGCACGCTGGATATCAAGGAGCAGGTCTTCGGCGTGCTCGAGGCCGCGGAGTATCTGCTCGCCCGCGGCAGGACCTTCCGGCGCACGGCCTACCTCGCCTTCGGTGATGATGAGGAAACGCTCAACACCGGCGCGCTGGCGATCTCCGACCACCTCAAGGCGCAGGGCGTGACGCTGGAATTCGTTTTAGACGAGGGCGGCGGCAAGATCGAATCCGGCGCGGCTTTCGGCGCGCCCGACCTTTCCATCGCGCAGGTCGATCTGATGGAGAAGGGCTACGCCGATCTGGAGCTGACGGTCCGCTCCATCGGCGGACACTCGAGCCGCCCCTACGGCGGCACCTCGCTCGCCCATCTCGCCTGCGCCATCGCGGACATTATCCGCAGCCCCTTCCCCGTGCGGCTCAATCCCGCCATGATGGGCGCGTTTGAAACGCTCGCGCCCTACATCACCGCCGAGCCGCTCAAAACGCTGACGCGGGACATCCGCGCGAACGCGGACACCATTGCGGCCTACTGCTATCAGTCCCCCGCGCTCTTTCCCTTTGTCACCACGACCATCGCTCCCACCATCATTCAGGGCAGCAGCAGGGCCTGCAACGTGATGCCGCAGGATATGCAGGCGGTCATCAACCTCCGTCTTGCCGACGGCGACACGGTCGAGAGCGTGATGGAGCACTGCCGCGCGGCGGTGCAGGACCCGACCGTGGAGCTGCGCTACCAGCAGGCCAACGATCCCTCCGCCACGGCCCGGCGCGACGGCTACGGCTACCGCACGGTGGTGGGCAGTATGCAGCGCTACTACCCCGACGTGGTGTTCGTTCCGTCCATGACCGTCGGCGCGACTGACGCGCACCAATACGAGCAGATCTGCGACACCTGCCTGCGCTGCTCGCCCTTCATGGCGGAGCCCGAGGAGGCCGCCTCAGGCGTTCACGGGACGAACGAGCGCATTCTGGTCCGCGCCTACCTGCAGGGCATCCGCGTGCTCATCGACCTGATGGAGCACGCCAACCTCTGAGACACGACCGCAGTCCGCACGCCAAGCCGCAAGCACGCAAAAAAAGCCGCGTTCCCTGCACCGGGAACGCGGCTCCTTCCTTATTATTGTCTTCGGCAGCTTCCTTTACCACGCGGCGACCGCGCCGTCGCAGCGCGGCTCGGTGCCCGCCGTGTAAACGCCGTCCTCTCCGCGCCAGATGATCTGACCGCGGCCCATCGAAATGCAGTCGTCCACGACCGTGACCTCGTGGCCCATCGCGCGCAGCGCGTCGGCAATGGCCTCGCCCGCCTCACACTCCAGTTCGAGCCTCCTGCCGCCGATCCACTGGATGCGCGGTGCGTCGAGCGCCTCCTGCGGATTCATGTGATAATCGAGCGTGTTGACGAGGACCTCGGTCTGACCCTGCGGCTGCATGAACGCGCCCATCACGCCGAAGGGGCCGACCGCCGCGCCATCCTTGAGCAGAAAGCCCGGAATGATGGTGTGATAGGACTTCTTGCCTTCGGCGAGGCAGTTGTCGCTCGCGGGGTCGAGCGAGAAGTTCGCGCCGCGGTTCTGGAGCGAGATGCCCGTCCCCGGCACGGCGACGCCCGCGCCGAAGGTGGTATAGTTGCTCTGAATGAACGAGACCATATTCCCCTCGCGGTCGGCGGTGCAGAGGTAGATCGTGCCGCCGCAGTGCGGGTCGCCCGCCTTCGGCTCGAGTGCGCGGTCGGTGATGAGCGCGCGGCGTGCGGCGAGATAGGCGGGATCCAGCAGCTCGCTGACCTTAGTTTTCATATAGCGCGGGTCGGCGACGTAGGTCCTCGTGTCGGCAAAGGCCAGCTTGATGGCCTCCATCACCTTGTGATAGTGCTCGGCGCTCTCGCGCTTTTCCGGCATGGTCATGCCGTTCAGGATGCCGAGCGCCATGAGCACCGTGATGCCGTGGCCGTTCGGTGGGATCTCGCAGACCGTATAGCCGCGGTAGTCCTGCGTGATGGGCTCGACCCATTCAGGGTGATAATTGCGGAAGTCGTCCTCGCAGAAGTACCCGCCGGTCGCGCGGGAGAACGCGACGATCCGCTCCATCAGCGCACCGCGGTAATAGCTCTCGCAGTCCGTCGCGGCGAGGGCGCGCAGCGTCGCGGCGTAGTCCGGAAGGCGGAACAGCTCACCCGCGCGGTAGGGCGTGCCGTCCGGCTTCATAAAGCTCTGCCACCAGTATTCGTGCGGCGCGGCGTTCTCCGCCATCGCCTTGGCAATGCGGCGGCTGTCGCGCTCCCACTGCCGCGCGACGTTCACCGGCACGGGATAGCCCTCCTCGGCATAGGAAATGGCGGGCGCAAACAGCTCGGCGAGCGGCTTCGTGCCGAAGCGGCGGTTCAGCTCCGCCCAGCCCGCGGGCGCTCCGGGCACCATCGTCGGCAGCCATCCGGCCTTCGGCATCTCTGTATAGCCCATCGCACGGACCTTCTCCGCGCTCAGCGCCATCGGTGCGACACCGCTGGCGTTGAGGCCGTAGAGCCGTTTGTCCCGCTCGATCCACACGAGCGCAAAGCAGTCCGAGCCGAGGCCGTTGCCGGTCGGCTCGAGCAGCGGCATAGCCGCGGCCATCGCCACGGCGGCATCCACGGCGCTGCCGCCGGATTTCATCACGTCCAGTCCGATCTGCGCGCCGAGCGGCACAGACGTGCAGGCGACGGCATTTTTGGCGTAGACGACATTGCGCCGCGAGGCATAGCGGTAGGTCAGCGGGTCAAAGGCAGGCATGGGAAGCGTTCTCCTTTTCTCTTTTATAACAGGCCTAGTATAGCACACCGACATGGGAAGAGCAAGGCGGCGGTTAGGCTCCCGCACGGACGGTTATAATATTTTCCGCATCATTACCCGGTTTTTAGGCATTATTGAAAAAATGAATCATTCTATTTCTTTGCATTTTCTTGATTTCTTTGGTGTTGTGCGCTATATTTTAGTTTGATTACGAAATTTTACTCACATAAACACAGAAAGGCGGATTTTATGGAGCTTCAAATTCAGGATCTGGTATCCTCCATCAAAAAGGACGGCATCGAGAGCGCGAACCGCGAGGCCGCGCAGATCCTTGCCGACGCCAAGGCCCAGGCGGAAAAGATCGTCGCCGACGCGAGGAGCGAGGCGGACAAGCTGCGTGCGGACGCGCAGGCGGAGATCGGCGTGTTCAAGGCCAGCGCTCAGCTCAGCGCAGAGCAGGCGAAGCGCGACGCGGTGCTCGCCTTCCGGCAGGAGATCGGCGCGGAGCTGACGAAGCTGCTCGCGCAGGATACCCATAAGGCGCTCGACGACAAGGCGCTCGCCGCGCTCATCACCGCCGCGCTGCAGGGCGAGGACACCTCCGCCTACGCCGCAGAGGTCGCCTCCGTCACGGACGCGCTCAAAAGTGAGCTCGCCGGCGAACTCAAGGCGGGGCTGGAGCTGCGGCTCTCCAAAAAGGTACGCACGGGCTTTCGCCTGTGCACCAAGGACGGCTCGGGCTACATCGACTGCTCCGACGAGGAGCTGGCGGAGCAGCTCGCCCCCTTCTTCCGCGAGCTGCGCATTTAAGGAGGGACGCTCTTGGCTTCCTATTACTACTTGATCTCGAGCCTGCCGATGCTCCGCGCGGGCGACGCCCCGCCGCTGGATTACGCTGCGTTTCTCGACCAATGCCGGGGCGCGGTGAGCGACAGGGTCTACCGCTCGCTCGAGGAGCTGACGGTGCGCTCGGAGGACGGCGGCTTCGTGAGCCGGTGGGCGGTCTTCTACCGCGTGCTGCAGGGCGAGCTGACCTATCAGCGGCGTGTGAAGCGCGGCGAGAGCTGTGCCGCGCCGAACGAGCGCGACGCCGCCGTGACGCAGACCGTCACCGCGGCAGTGAACGCAAAGGACCCGCTCGAAGGCGAGCGGCTGCTGCTCGCGCTGGAATTTGACCGGCTGGATGAGCTGGTGGGACTGCACAGCTTCGACGACTGCGCGCTCTACGGCTACGCGCTGAAGCTGCGGCTGCTCGAACGGCAGCGCATCTTCCGCCATGACGAGGGCAAGGCCGCCTTCGACACCCTGCTCGGACAGGTCCGTCAGCAGATATTCAGCCTATAAGAAAACGGGAGAAACGAAATGGAGAAAGTGACAGGCTATGTGACCGGAGTCAACGGCAACCTTGTCTCGGCAAGATTCTCGGGCTCCGTTCGGAAAAACGAAGTCGGCTTCGTCAAGATCGGCAATGACCGCCTCAAGGGCGAGGTCATCCGCATCAGCGGCGACGCCGTGAGTATGCAGATCTATGAAATGACCAACGGCATTCAGGTCGGCGACGAGGTCGAGCTGACCGGCGAGCTGCTGAGCGTCGAGCTCGGCCCCGGCCTTCTGACGCAGGTGTACGACGGCTTGCAGAACCCTCTGCCGAAGCTTGCCGAGCAATGCGGCTTCTTCCTCGAGCGCGGCGTATACCTTGACCCCATCCCCGATAAGGAATGGGAGTTCACCCCCTGCGTCAAGCCCGGCGACGCCGTGCTCGCGGGCGACGCAGTCGGCAGCGTGCCGGAGGGGCAGTTCACGCACCTCATCATGGTGCCCTTCGACCTCAAGGACGAGGGCTGGCGCGTAAAGAGCGTGAAGGAAAAGGGCGTCTATCACGTCCGCTCCACCGTTGCGGTGCTGGAAAACGGCGCGGGCGAGGAGAAGGCGCTGAGCATGGTCTTTTCCTGGCCGGTCAAGCAGCCCATCCGCTGCTATGAGGAGCGTCTGCGTCCCGACGAGACGCTGGTGACCAAGATCCGCTGCATCGACACCTTCCTGCCGGTCGCCAAGGGCGGCACCTTCTGCGTGCCCGGCCCCTTCGGCGCGGGCAAGACCGTGCTGCAGCACATGGAGGCGAAGAACGCTGACGTCGACATCGTCATCGTCGCCGCCTGCGGCGAGCGCGCCGGCGAGGTCGTGGAGGTGCTCAAGGAGTTCCCCGAGCTGACCGACCCGCGCACGGGCCGCTCGCTGATGGAGCGTACCATCATCATCTGCAACACCTCGTCCATGCCGGTCGCGGCGCGTGAAGCGTCCGTGTACACGGCAGTGACGATGGCCGAATATTACCGCCAGATGGGACTCAACGTCCTGCTGCTGGCGGACTCCACGAGCCGCTGGGCGCAGGCCATGCGCGAGATGAGCGGCCGACTGGAGGAGATCCCCGGTGAGGAAGCCTTCCCTGCCTACCTCGAATCCGTCATCGCCGCGTTCTATGAGCGCGCGGGCAAGGTCCGGCTGAGAAACGGCAAAATCGCCTCCGTCACCATCGGCGGCACGGTCTCCCCCGCGGGCGGCAACTTTGAAGAGCCGGTCACGCAGGCGACGCTCAAGGTCGTCGGTGCGTTCCACGGCCTCTCCCGCGAGCGCTCCGACGCGCGCAAGTATCCCTCCATCCACCCCATCGACTCGTGGTCAAAGTATCAGGGCGTGGTGGACATGGCGCGCGTGGAGGAGGCCCGCGGTATCCTCCGCCGCAGCAGCGAGATCAATCAGATGATGAAGGTCATCGGCGAAGAGGGCACCTCGGCCGAGGACTACATCCTCTACCAGAAGGGCGAGCTGCTCGATGCCGTGTATCTGCAGCAGAACTCCTTCGATCCCATCGATGCAGCCTGCGAGCCGGAGCGTCAGGCGCATGAGTTCAACGTGCTCTACGATGTGCTCACGCGCGATTACGCGCTCAGCGACAAAAAGGAGATTCGCGCCTTCTTCAATCAGGTGCGTCAGGAATTCCTCGACTGGCACGGCACGGTCTACGGCACGCCGGAATTTGCGGCGCAGGAAACGAAGCTCACGGACCTCTACCGGAGCAAGGTAACGGGTTAAGGGGGTTTCAGAATGCAGAAGGTTTATACCAAGATCGAATCCATCGTCGGCAACGTCGTGACCGTGCGCGCCTCGGGCGTGCGCAGCGGCGACCTTGCCCTCGTCGGCGAGAGCTACGCGAGCGTCATCAAGCTCAGCGGCGACCTCGTCTCCCTGCAGGTCTTTGCCGGCACGCAGGGCGTCAGCACGACCGACACCGTGCGCTTCCTCGGGCGGCCCATGATGGTCTCGTTTTCCGACGACCTGCTCGGGCGCGTGTTCGACGGCGCGGGCGTGCCGCGCGACAACGGCCCCGCGCTGACCGAAAATATGATCCCCATCGGCGGGCCCTCCGTCAACCCCGCCAAGCGCATCGTGCCCAAGCGCATGATCCGCACCGGCATCCCGATGATCGACGTGTTCAACACCCTCGTCGAGAGCCAGAAGCTGCCCATCTTCTCCGTCTCCGGCGAGCCCTACAACCAGCTGCTCGCCCGCATCGCCATGCAGGCGGAGGTCGACGTCATCGTCCTCGGCGGCATGGGCCTGAAATACGACGACTACCTCTTCTTCCGCGACACGCTCGAAAAGAGCGGCGCGATGGGCCGCACGGTCATGTTCGTCCACACGGCGTCCGACCCGACGGTGGAATGTACGCTCGTGCCCGACCTGTCGCTCGCCGTAGCGGAGCAGTTCGCCCTTGCCGGCAAGCGCGTGCTCGTGCTGCTGACCGACATGACCAACTTCGCCGACGCGCAGAAGGAAATGGCCATCACGATGGAGCAGGTGCCGTCCAACCGTGGCTACCCCGGCGACCTCTACAGCTGCCTTGCCTCGCGCTATGAGAAGGCGGTCGACTTTGAGGGTGCGGGCTCCATCACCATCCTCGGCGTCACCACGATGCCCGGCGACGACGTCACCCACCCCGTGCCGGACAACACGGGCTATATCACCGAGGGCCAGTATTACCTCAAGAACGGCCACATCGAGCCGTTCGGCTCGCTCTCGCGTCTCAAGCAGAACGTCAACGGCACGACGCGCAGCGACCACCGCGCCCTGATGGACGGCATGATCCGTCTCTACAGCGCCTACAAGGAAAGCCTTGAAAAGAAGTCCATGGGCTTCATGATGTCCGAATGGGACGAGAAGCTGCTCAAATACGGCCACCTCTTTGAAACGAAGCTGATGGACCTGAGCGTGAACATCCCTCTGGAGGAGACGCTGGACCTTGGCTGGGGGATCCTCGCCGAGTGCTTCGAGCCGAACGAAACGGGTCTGAAGACCAGTCTCCTGCAGGAAAGATGGCCGAAAAAGGACGCCTTGAACTGAGGGAGCGCGTATGGCTGTCAAACTAACAAAAAATGAACTGAAGGTCCAGAAGGACCGGCTCAAGCAGTTTCAACGCTATCTGCCGACGCTGCAGCTGAAAAAGCAGCAGCTCCAATCGGTCGTGATGCAGGTGACGGCGCAGCTTGAGAGGGTCGAGGCCGAACGGCTGAAGATCGTCGACGGTCTGGACGGCTGGATCGCGGTGTTCGCCGAAAACGGCAGCTTTCCCGAGGGGATGCGGCTCGATTCGCTCATCCGTCCGAAGGACGTCGTCTGCCGCGACCACAACATCGCCGGCGTGATCGTGCCGGTCTTTGAGGAGCTGACCTTCGAGGAGATCTCCTACGACGTCGCGGACTATCCGCTCTGGGTGGACACCGCCGTGGTCACGCTGCGCGAGATCGCGCGGCTGGACGCGCTAGTCAAGACGCTGCGCACGCAGGTCGAGCTGCTCGAGCGGGAGCTGCGCTCCACCGCGCAGCGCGTGAACCTGTTTGAAAAGGTCAAGATCCCCGAGGCAAGGGAAAACATCCGCGTCATCGGCATTTACCTCGGCGACCAGCAGACCTCCGCGGTCGTGCGCGGCAAGATCGCCAAGAAAAAGCTACAGGAGGCGGCGCGATGATCGAGAAAATGAAGGTCGTTCACATCGTCGCTGCGCAAACGCAGAAAACGGAGCTGCTCGACGCGCTGCGTGCGCTCGGCATCGTCCATTTCGCGGAAAAGGCGGATGCCGACCAGACCTATCTGGAGCGCTTCGCCGCGCTCTCGCGGCTCATCACCGTGCTCGAGGAGCAGGGGGTGAGCGAGGTCGAAGCGGAAGCGCTCGACGACGTGAAATTCAAGCAGCTCTATGACGGGCTCAACGCCTGTCTGGAGCGCAAAAAGGCATTGGAAGCCGAGCGCGCCGCCGCGGTCAGCGCGTGCGACACGCTCGCCGGCTGGGGCAGCTTCTCCCCCGCCGAGATCAAGGAATTGAAGGCGCAGGGCTTCGAGCTGCACTTCTGCCGCGTGGACAAAAAGCTCCTCGCCTCGCTCGAGGCGGACAAGGAAGTGCGCTTCCTGCGGCTCGCGCCGGTCGGGAAGCAGCAGACCGTCGCCATCCTCGGTGCGCTGCCCGCCTCCTGCGCTGCCGGCGAGTTCATCCCGCCGGAAAAGAGCCTTGACGAATACCGGCAGGAGATTGCCGACTGCGAGCGCGGTCTGGCCGAGTGCGGCGCGCAGCTCAAGGCCGCTGCGAAGCACCTGCCCAGCTTCCGCGAGCAGCTGCTCAAAACGCAGAACGACGCGGACTACTCCTCCGTGCGCAATACCTCGGAGAGCGGGGACGGACTCGTGTGGCTGACCGGCTACCTCCCCGTCGACGAGGCGGAGCGCTTCAAGGCCGCCGCTAAGGAGCATTGGGCGTGGGCGATGGACGATCCGGCGGCAGACGACGACAAGGTGCCGACCAAGATCAAGTACACCAGGGTCACGCGGCTCATCGCGCCGGTGTTCGACATTCTCGGCACCGTGCCGGGCTACCGCGAGTACGATATTTCGTTCTGGTTCCTCGGCTTCTTCACGCTCTTTTTCGCCATGATCATCGGCGACGCGGGCTACGGCTGCCTGTTCCTGCTGACCGCCGCGGCCCTGACGGTGAAGAGCAAGAAGCCCTCCGATGCCGTGCAGCTTTTGTGGGTGCTCTCCATCGCCACCATCGTCTGGGGCGCGATGACCGGCACCTGGTTCGGGCTTGAGGGCGCGATGGACGTGCCGCTGCTCCGCTCGCTGGTCGTTCCGACCTTTGCGAACTACCCCGAGTATTTCAACGTCACCACCACGCAGCAGCAAAACAGCGTCATGAAATTCTGCTTCATCCTCGGCACCGTCCAGCTCTCGCTGGCGTGCGTGATGAACATCCGCCGCAAGACGCGGGAGAAGGACCTCAGCTGGGTCGCCGACCTCGGCTGGCTGTGCGCGATCTGCGCGCTGTACTTCGTGGTGCTCTACCTCGTCATCGGCGAGCAGGTGAACCTCACGCCCATTGCCGCGGTGGTCCTTCTCGGCTTCGTGCTGGTCGTGTGCTTCGGCGGGATGTCGCCGGACAAGACCTTCGCGCAGGGTCTCAAGGCGGGCCTTGGCAACGCCTTCACAGTGTTCCTCAACACCATCAGCGCCTTCGGCAACATCATGAGCTACATCCGACTGTTTGCCGTCGGCATGGCGTCGCTCGCTATCGCGCAGAGCTTTAACAACATGGCGCTCGGCTTCAAGGGGCCGCTGGTCGTCGTCGGCATCCTCATCATGCTCGTCGGTCACGGGCTGAACATCGTGATGGGCCTGCTGTCCGTGGTGGTCCATGGCGTGCGATTGAATCTGCTGGAATTCTCCGGTCAGCTTGGCATGGAGTGGACCGGCACCGCCTACGCACCGTTCAAAAAACTGGATAAGATCAGAAAATAATCAAAAAGAGGAGAAACGTATTATGAGCATTGAATTTATTGGTATGGCGTGTGCGCTGGGCCTGTCCGCCATGGGCAGCGCGTTCGGCGCGGGCTTCGCGGCGCAGGCGAGCGTCGGCGCGTGGAAGAAGTGCTACGCGAACGGCAAGCCCGCTCCCTTCATCATGGTCGCCTTCTCCGGCGCGCCCCTGACGCAGACTATCTACGGCTTCCTTCTGATGAACTTCATCCGCAGCGCCGTGGCCTCCGGCGCCGATCCCGCGCTCGCCATGTTTACGGGCATCTTCGCGGGTCTCGCCATCGGCCTGTCCGCGTTCTTCCAGGGCAAGGTCGCCGCGGCGAGCGCCGACGCGCTCGGCGAGACCGGCAAGGGCACGGCGAACTTCTTCATCGTCATCGGCATCATCGAAACGGTCGCGCTCTTCACGCTCGTCTTCAGCCTCCTGCTGTTACAGTAAGCGCAAGGAGAAATTTCATAGCGGCACAGCAAGGGAGCCGGAGGATGTCCGGCTCCCTTCTTGCAGCATTTTCTTCACGATACCCCCATTTTCCGCCAAAGGCGCAGGCTTTTTTGTCGAGATCTGCAATGTCCCCCTCCCTTCATTTCATCATTAGCTGAGCGAATGATAAGTATATTAAATCAATTCTTTTCTTATGCCTTTGTATCCCGTATAATACTAAGGCTGGCGTTTTGACGCAAACCGTATCTCTCATAGTACGGAGGAAATATTCAGGAGGCTATTATCATGGCGAATTGTGCGATCGTAGGCATCAACTGGGGCGACGAGGGCAAGGGCCGCATGGTCGACTACCTCACCGACCATTTCGACGTGGTCGTGCGCTATCAGGGCGGCGGCAACGCGGGCCACACCGTCGTGAACGATAAGGGCAAGTTCGCCCTGCACCTGCTGCCCAGCGGCATCTTCCGCGAGGGCGTGGTAAACATTCTCGGCAACGGCGTGGCGCTCGACTGCGAGAACCTGTATAACGAGATCGAGACCCTGCGCGCCGCAGGCGTGGCGATTACACCGGAGAACCTGAAGGTCAGCGAGCGCGCCTCCCTGCTGCTGCCGTGGCACCGCGAACTCGACGCGCTGGAGGAAGCGCGGCTCAAGGACAAGAAGTACGGCTCCACCAAGCAGGGCATCGCGCCGTTCTATTCCGACAAGTATCAGAAGAAGACCGTGCTCGCCGGCGAGCTGCTTCACCCCGAGCACCTCAAGGCGCATCTGGCCGACCTGCTCGAGTGGAAGAACCTCACGCTCACCCGCGTCTACGGTGCAAAGGGCTATACCATGGACGAGCTGACGGCGTGGATCGACGACTTCGGCGCGAAGATCAGGCCCTTTGTCGCCAACACCACGGCTCTCCTGCGCGAGGCGCAGGCAAACGGCAAGCGCATCCTCTTCGAGGCCCAGCTCGGCGCGCTGCGCGATCTGGACTACGGCATCTATCCCTACACCACCTCCTCCAACGCCATCGCCGCCTATGCGCCGGTCGGCTCGGGTCTGCCCACCGCAAAGCTCGACGAGGTCGTGGGCGTGGTCAAGGCTTACTCCTCCTGCGTGGGCGAGGGGCCCTTCACCTGCGAGTGGTTCGGCGATGAAGCGGCAAAACTGCGCGAGGCCGGTGCGGAGTTCGGCGCAAAGACCGGCCGTCCCCGCCGCGTCGGCCCCATCGACCTCGTGGCGACGCGCTACGGCGTGGAGATGCAGGGTGCGACGAGCATCGCCCTCACGAAGCTCGACGTGCTCAGCTACATGGACAAGATCCCTCTGTGCGCCCACTATGAGATCGACGGCGTGCAGACCGACGATTTCCCCTTCCCCGTCCTCCTCGACCGCGCCAAGCCCGTCATGGAGTATATGCCCGGCTGGCAGTGCGACATCTCGGGCGCCCGCCGCTGGGAGGATCTGCCCGAGGCCGCGCGCAGCTACGTCGAATATGTGGAAAAGGCCATCGGCTGTCCCATCGGCTATGTCTCCGTCGGCGCGGAAAGAGAAAGCCTCATTCTCCGATAAGAAAAATGGAACGGCAGCGCCGTTCCATTTTCTTTCGGGTGGACAAGCTGCGGATTTTTCGGTACAATAAAGTAAATCAGAAAAGAGGAACGAGCCATGAGCAAAGATGTTTACGAATCACCCCTATCGTCGCGCTACGCGTCGCCGTATATGCTGCACCTGTTCTCCGCCGATATGCGCTTTCAGACATGGCGGCGGCTGTGGACCGCGCTTGCCCGCGCGGAGCACGAGCTGGGGCTGCCCATCACCGCCGGGCAGGTCGCGGAGCTGGAAGCGCACATCACCGACATTGACTACGCCGTGGCCGAGCAGCGCGAGCGCGAGGTGCGCCACGATGTGATGGCGCACGTCTACGCCTATGGCAAGGCCGCGCCGTCCGCCGCCGGCATTATCCACCTTGGTGCGACGAGCTGCTACGTCACCGACAACGCCGATCTCATTCTCTACCGCGACGGTCTGCGCTATCTGCGCAGCGAGCTGCTCGGCGTGCTGGCAAATCTCGCCGCGTTCGCGCGCGAATACGCCGCCGTGCCTACCCTCGGCTACACGCACTATCAGCCCGCACAGCCTGTGACCGTCGGCAAGCGCGCAGCGCTCTGGATGCAGGATTTTCTCAGCGATCTTGAGGAGCTCGACCACATTCTCGCCACGCTGAAATTCCTCGGCTGCCGCGGCACGACCGGCACCGAGGCCAGCTTCATGGACCTCTTTGACGGCGACGGCGCGAAGATCGACGAGATGAACCGCCGCATCGCCGCAGAGTTCGGCTTCGACCGCTGCTTCTCCGTCTGCGGCCAGACCTACCCGCGCAAGACCGACAGCCGCATCCTGAACGTCCTCTCCTCCCTCGCGCAGAGCGCCTACCGCATGGCGAACGACATCCGTCTGCTTCAGCACGACCGGCAGGTCGAGGAGCCGTTCGAGAAAAACCAGATCGGCTCGTCCGCCATGGCCTACAAGCGCAACCCCATGCGCTGTGAGCGCATCTGCTCGCTCAGCCGCTATCTGATGGCCGACGCCGCCAACGCCCCCATGACCGCGAGCGTCCAATGGCTCGAGCGCACGCTCGACGACTCCGCTAACCGCCGCATCGCCCTGCCCGAGGGCTTCCTCTGTGCGGACGCCGTGCTGCGCCTGTGCCAGAATGTCACCAACGGTCTGCACGTCAACAAGAAGATCGTTGACCGCACCATCCGCGAATACCTGCCCTTCCTCGCCACCGAGAACATCATGATGGAGGCCGTCAAGCGCGGCGGCGACCGGCAGGAGCTGCACGAGCGCATCCGGCAGCATTCCATGGCCGCGACCGCGCGCATGAAGGAGGGCGAGCACTGCGATCTGCTCGACCGTCTCGCCGCCGATCCCGCCTTCGGCATGACCCGTGCGGAGCTCGACGCCGTCATGGACCCCGCGCTCTACACCGGCCGCTGCGCGCAGCAGGTCGAGCGCTTTCTGTCCGAGTGCGCGCCCCTGCTCGCGGATGCGCAAAGCGCCGACGGCGCGATCAGCCTGTAAACGCAGCAAGCCCTCCCGGCCGGGAGGGCTTGACTTTTTTGTGCGGTATGGTACAATCGTCTCAAAGACGCTGTTGTATTGCGGCGGTTAGCCACTCCCTTGCGAAAGGGGGTGATGCAGATGGGAAACGGGCGCCGGGCGCGAGCCCTGCGTTTCGCGATATGCTTCATCGTGATCCTTGCGGTCATGATCTACATAGCCCCAAAAGCGTGTTGACCGCCCGGCTAGCACCCGAGCGGTCGACATAGATAAACCTGTGTTGATTTTTGAGGGCTAACTGCCGATACAGCAGCGTCCCTTTCTATCTTCATTATAATCCGGCGGGCGAAAATGTCAAGCCGGAAAATTTTTTTGCCTTCGTTGCACACATATGGACACCAAACGGGCGAATCACTCTTACAAGTGATTCGAGGTGCTTTCGCCGTAAGAAAAAATCATAAAACCGGCGGAAACCTCGGAATTTTACACGAAAAACTGAATCATACACCATCGGCCGCCCCCCGGCAGGGCGGCTTGAAAACAAACCTTGCCCTGATCGCAGGGCTTGAAAACAGGAGGAAGCATGACAAAAACCACCAACTACCAGCTCCCCAAGTGGGAGAAAACCGACCGCGTCCAAATGAAGGACTTCAACGACATGACCGCGACCCTCGACGCAGCCCTCAAGGCCAACGCCGACGCGGCCGCGGCGGCGTCCGCCGCCGTCGCCCTCTGCGGCAACTGCAGGATCGTCACCGGCACCTACACCGGCAGCGGCACCTACAACAGCTCCGGTGCCCGGACGCTGAGCTTTTCCGGCAAGCCCTTGGCGGTGTTCATTCTGCCTACGGACAAAAACGACGGCATCGGCCCGCTCATCTTGCTGCACGGCGCACCGTGGAGCACAACAAACATCTCCAACGATTATTATTTTGTTCGCGTCACATGGGGTGCAAGCTCGGTCTCCTGGTACGGCACGCGCAATGAAAATCTGATGGCAAACAGCTCCGGCAAAACCTACTATTATGTGGCTCTGCTGGAACAGCAGTAAGCCCCAGAAACACAGAAAGCCCGCTCCTTTCGGAGCGGGCTTCTCTGTTATCTCAGCTCAAGTGAGCGTTGATGGCTTTGCGGGGGAGATTAGGCTTCAACAGCCAGGGTGACAGTCGCCTTGACCTTGAAGCTATCGGTCTTACCGGACTTGATCTCCTTGGCAGCCCACTGAGTGGTGAGGTCGGCACCAGTGGTGGTGACCTTGATGTCCTCGCCGTCGGCCTTGACGGTCAGGGTAGCGCCGATCTTGGCATAGTCGGTGCCGCTAACGGTATCAACACCGGTGACAACAGCCTTGGCAGCCTTAGTGCCGGACTTGGTGACCGTGACATAGCCGGTCTCATACTTGTAGCCGTCAGTCAGAGCGCCGGAAGTGACATCGACATAACCGTCGGCATCGCCGTTCGCCTTGGTAGCCTTGGCGTGAGTACCGGAGACAGTGCTCAGGATGTCATCAATGTTGGCAGCTTCGTCAACCAGATAATCCTTGCCGTCGACCTTGACCTTGATGCACTCGTTCTTGCCTTCGGTGGCATCGGTGCTATCCCAAGTGAAGGCGAGCAGCACATTGCCCTTAGTGGCCTCGATCTTGTACTTACCGGTAGCAGTCTCGGTGATAACGAACTTGCTGTAGCCATCGGCCTCCATAGCAGCCTTGATCTGAGCAAGAACCGCGACGTTGCCCTTCTGTGCAGCAGTCAGACCCTTGTAGAGGTCAACCTTGATCGCAGTGCCGGTGAAGTCAACCCTGTAGTTAGCAGCGTCGATAACGACCTTGTCGGCATCGGGCTCATCGTCGGAGTTGATCTCGATGAAGAGCTTCTCGACCTGATACTCGTCAACATAGGCGAACACGTCGTCGTTCGCGTCGGCCATGATGCCGCCGTAGCTGGACTCGGTGATCACGCCGTCGCCGTCAACATAGTAGATCTTGGCATCCTTGGCAACGGTGATGACATAGTCGAGCTTGCCATCCTTCACACTGCCATCAGAATTGAGAACATTCACAGTGTCGAGGGTAACGGTGTACTCCTTGCTGGTCTTGGCAATGCCGCGGCCAACGAGGTACTCATCATCAGCGCCGGTGGAGAAAGCAGTGAAGCCGTGGCTTGCACCGGAGGCAACGCTGACGATCACGCCCTTGGAGTTGACGGAGTAGTTGGAATACAGACCGCTGAGCTCCTTGCCGAGGGACTCGTCGACCTTAACGGTGGTGATGCCGTCGGCGGTAACAACATTGTAGTTGTAGTAGGTGCCGGTGGAGTTGCTGATGAGGTTGGACGCGGAATCCTTCGCGAAGTAGATGGACTTGTTGGCAGTGCCCTTGATGATCTCGTTATCCGCAAAGATGAACATGACGGTGATCATCTTACCGCTCTTGCAGTAATAGTAGGCATCAACAGTGTGCGTACCGTCAGAAGTGATGGCGGGCGCGTTCTTAATGCCGGTGTAGGCAGTGATGTCACTGTCATCGTCGGTGACGACAAAGATGGTAGCGCTGTTAGCGGTAGCCGTTTCACCGGCCAGCTTGACGGTAGCCTTGGCACTGGTCAGAACAAACTCGTCGCTATCATCATAGTCAGCCTGGCCCTTCGTAGTAAGAGCCTTCAAGGTGTAAACGCCGTCGTCCTCACGGTAGCTGACGATGGTGTTGTTAGCGATACGGTTCGCAACCTTGGTTGCAGTCATGGAGTAATCCTTAGCGGTATCGACGACCTTCTTGGTGCCGTCAGCAAAGAGCAGAACAGCGCGGTTGGTGTCGAAATCGTTCTCGCCGCGGGCATTGATGAGCAGAGCGTAGTTACCGGCGGTAACTTCGGTCTCTTCGATCTTCAGCATGTAGCCGTTGCTGTCCAGATAAACGTCATACTCACCCTTGAGCATGCCGGAACCGACCTCAACGCCGACGAACTTCTTGCCGGCCTTGTACTGGGTGCCGTCGATGGTGACGTTCTGGCTCTTCATGCCATCGGTGACCTTGTTCTGCGCCTCGGTCACAACACCGGTAGCGGTCTCGCAGACAGCAACAGACTTGATCTCGTTGGCAGCAGCGGAGTAGGTGTAGTAAACAACAGCGTCGTCCTCAAACTTGACCTCGGTCTCGAAGTCACGGTTGAAGGCCTTGCCGGACAGCAGGGTGGGAGCCTCAGACTGCGCGTCAATGACAATATGAGTGTCCTTGGAGGCAGTGGCGGCCACGGTCTTGACGACCTCGCCCAGATAGGTGTTGATGTGGATGATGTCGGCGGTGTTGGTGTCGGCGTTATAGTAGACCTCGGTCACAACGCCGTTGCCGGAACCGTCCAGAGTGGTGTCGCCGCCCTTGACGAGAGCGATGTGGCCGGCAGCCACGCCGTCAACGTAAAGGGTAACGTCATCAGCAGCGACCTTCTTGCCGAGGCCCAGATCGGCGTAGATCGCGCCGTTCTTGACGGAAGCGGTGTAGGTCAGGTCAGCCTTGTCGGCATAGGTGCCGATCTTGGTGGTCTTGTTGAACCACTGATTGGCGGGACGAGCGAAATCGTCGGTGGTGCGGACGAGCTTGAGATCCTTGTAGAGCTTCTCACCGAGCTCGATGGTGTAACCGCCGTTGTTGGTGAGCTGCTGCTTGGAGATGGTCTGCTCCTTGGCAACGGTGTTGGTCACATAGGTGGGCTCGGAAGCACCGAGGTTGATCTCAGCACCGTTGACGATGATGGAGGAACCCTTGGTGGAGTACTCAACAGTGGGGGCCTTGAGGGCGTTCAGAGTCATCTGAGCGGCCTTCTCACGGGTGAGGACCTGATTGACGGAGCCGTCGATCTTGTCCATCAGCTTGGCCTTGGCCATGAGCTTGCTGGTGTTGATGGCCCAGTCAGCG
>ERZ1106939.1240-NODE-1240-length-20232-cov-11.669426_pt1 | contig 20232 bp, 18 predicted proteins | sample MGYA00403669_ERZ1106939 | MGnify/ENA primary metagenome ERZ1106939 (study PRJEB35170, sample SAMEA104062447) | human gut metagenome | biome: human gut; feature: human-associated habitat; material: faeces | place: Denmark | collected 2012-09-28 ...
ACATTCTGTACGACATCCTCATCAAGCAGAACGGCGAGATACACAGCGACTGGACTGGTGTGAAGTTAGACTTGGACGGTTACCGCAAGGTGGTATTCGAGCCCTACGACCTGCGGGTGCGGGACGGCACGGTAGACTTCTGATAAAAAACGGCATCGCCTGCGGCGATGCCGTTTTTTCCGCGGAACTTTTTCCTTCTTTCTTCCGTCTATACGGACAGCAGAGGACAGCCCGGTAAAAATTAACGGGCCGTTTGCATTTACCCCCTTTTACTTTCCGGGGGTTTGTACTATAATGTTATATTGCCAGCACATCCCTATGTGATGGCAACTATTGAGGCAAAGTGAGGAAAGCATCTATGAAACGTATTATTTCTCTGCTGCTGGCGGTGATGGCCGTTTTCACCCTGGCCGCCTGCGGCAGCAAGACTTCCGCCACCGTGGACGCCGCCGGATTGGCTGACGCCCTGGCCCAGCGGGTACAGTTCGACAGCGAGATGAAGGCCGTCACCTCCGACGACCTGGGCTTCTACATCGAGCTGCCGGCGAAGTGCGAGGTGGGCGCGTATATGTCCGCCGGCGCTACCTCCGAGGAGATCTTCGTGGTCCAGTGCTACGACAAGACCGACGCCACCGCGGTGAAGGTGTCCATCCAGTCCTATCTGGATACCCAGAAGCAGGAGGCAGGCCGCTACCAGCCTGATGAGGTAGCCCGGCTGGACGGCGCGATCTTTGAGACCTACGGCACGTGCGTGGTACTGTGCGTCACCTCCGACACCAGCACCGCCAGTGCCGTCATCAAGGAGTACACAGCATGAGCCGGGACGGGTATCCCCGGCGTCACAGCGGCGGTGCGGCGCTGCTGCTTCTGATCGCCGCCGTGGCGCTGGTGGTGGCCGTGCTGGCCATCTTCACCAGCGTATTTGAAAAGGACAAGGCCAAGCCGGACGATGCGCCCGGCACAGATGTGATCCAGCCCGCCGAGCCGGACGATACCGGCAGCGATACGCCGGACGTGCCGGTCGACCCGGACAACGGCAGCACCCTGCCGGACAGCACCGGCAAGCCTGACACCTCCGGCAAGACGGACGGCAGCCAGCTGGACGATCCCACCCGGCCCGCCTCCGGGACGATCACCACCAGCGACACGCCCTACCAGTCCGGCGGCGTGTATGTGGTGGGCAACACCGGCTACGAGATGTATAACTACGTGGGCAGCCTGGCGGAGAAGTACCAGCAGATCGTCAACGGCGTGGCCGACGACCTCGGCGGCACAGCCACAGTGTACGTGATGGCCATCCCTCTGTCCAGCGGCATCACCCTGCCCGACAGCCTGTACAGCGATATTCCCGGCAGCGACCAGGCCCAGGCCGAGAAGGATATTTTGACGGGAATGGGGAACAATGTAAAAGCAGTACCCCTTCACGACACGCTGATGGCCCACCGGAACGAGTACATCTACTTCCGCACCGACCATCACTGGACGGCTTTGGGCGCGTACTACGCCTACGTCCAGTTCTGCGCCGCCAAGGGCATCACCCCCCATGAGCTGAACGAGTACGAGATCAGCCAGTATCCCGGCTTCCTGGGCTCGTTCTATAACGACGCCGGCAAGCCCGATGCCATGGCCGCCACGCCGGACACGGTGAACGCCTACCATCCCCTCAGCGCCGACGCCCACATGGAGTACGGCAGCAACGAGAACAGCAGCCTCACCGGCGGCAAGGTCATCTTCGACGAGTCCACCGCCGCGGCCAGCCTGAAATACGGCACGTTTATCATGGGCGACAACCCCTACACCGTCATTGAAAACCCGGACTTGACCGACGGTTCGGCCTGCATCGTGGTGAAGGAGTCCTTCGGCAACGCCTTTGTGCCGTTCCTGGTGGACCACTACCAGACGGTGTATGTAGTGGACTACCGCTACTACACCGGCAGCATCACCGCGCTGGCCCGGAGCAAAAACGTCAGCGATGTGCTGTTCGTCAACAACCTGTCCGCTATCCGCGGCAGCTATCAGATCGGCAAGCTGAACGGCGTGAAGTAAACAACACCCCTGACAGGGCGGGCTTGCCCTCTTCAGGCTGTTGAAAAAGCCTTTGGCTTTTTCAACAGCCTGAAATAATGTCGTTATTTTTGTGCCGCCCTGCGGCACGAAAATAGTCGCTTCGCTCCACGCACGCCTTGCAAAGCAAGGCTTTGCGCGACATTTGATCCCATTCGAGGCGGGCTTCGCCCCCTCGAGCTCCCCCTGCGCAAAAGAACTGCCATTTACAAGCGAAACGTTTTTCGGCAAACTGATGAAGCTCTTCTGAAATCATCCACAAAGGAGAACCCGCCACATGGTCTTTAGCAGCACCACGTTCCTGCTGGCATTCCTGCCGCTGGCCGCCATTCTGTACTATATCTGCCCCCGGAGGCTGCGCAACGCGCTGCTGCTGGTGTGCAGCCTGCTGTTCTACGGCTGGGGCGAGCCCAAGTATATCTCCATCATGTTGTTCTCCACCGTGTTTGACTACTGCAACGGTCTGGCCATCGGCCATTTCCGGGCCAAGGGCCGGGAGAGCGGCGCGAAGGCGATGCTGATCGTGTCCGTGGTGGGCAACCTGGCCATTCTGGGCTTCTTCAAATACACGGACTTCGCCATCGATAACCTGAACGGACTGCTGGGCACGGCCATCCCCGCCCTGGGGCTGCTGCTGCCCATCGGCATCTCCTTCTATACGTTCCAGACCATGAGCTACACCATCGACGTGTACCGCGGTCTCGTGCCGCCCCAGCGGAACATCATCGACTTCGGCGCGTATGTGACGCTGTTCCCCCAGCTCATCGCCGGGCCGATCGTGCAGTATAAGACCGTGGCCTACGACCTGGAGCACCGGCGGGAGACGATCCCTTTGGCCAGCGAGGGCCTGCAGCGGTTCGTCATCGGTCTGGGCAAGAAGGTGCTGCTGGCCAATCAGATGGGCGCGATATGGGAGGACATCTCCGCCATGTCCGCCCCCTCCGTCACCACGGCGTGGCTGGGTGCGCTGGCGTTCACGTTCCAGATCTATTTCGACTTCTCCGGCTATTCCGACATGGCCATCGGCCTGGGCCATTTCTTCGGCTTCCACTTTCTGGAAAACTTCAACTACCCCTACGAGTCCCGCACCGTCACCGAGTTTTGGCGGCGCTGGCACATCAGCCTGTCCACCTGGTTTCGGGAGTACGTCTATATCCCGCTGGGCGGCAACCGTAAGGGGCTGGCCCGCCAGCTGCTGAACATCACCATCGTGTGGTTTCTCACCGGGCTGTGGCATGGGGCGAGCTGGAACTTCGTGCTGTGGGGCGTGTATTACGCCGTGCTGCTGATTTTGGAAAAGACGTTTCTGCTGCGCTGGCTGGACAGAGCGCCCCGGTTCGTGGGCCACATCTACACCTGCCTGTGCTTCGTGCTGGGCTGGGTGCTGTTCGCCATCACCGACTTTGCCCAGCTGGGCGCATACCTGAGCCGCCTGTTCTCCGGCCCGCTGTGGGACACCACCTCCGCCTATCTGCTGCGGTGCGACTGGCTGCTGCTGGTGCTGGCCGTGGTGGGCTGCACCAGCCTGCCCAAGCGGCTGTGGGAAAAACGGGAGCAGACCCTGTCCCCGGCCCTGTCCGACGGGCTGCGGACGGTGTGGACGGTCATCGTCCTGCTGGTGTCCATCGCCTTTTTGGTGGGCGACAGCTACAATCCGTTCCTGTATTTCCGTTTTTAAGGAGGCGACGTTATGAAAAAAAGAACCGGCCTTGCGCCGCTGATCGCCATTTCCGCCATTATTTTGGCCCTGTCCGCAGGCAGCTTTTTCTTGACCCCCGATCGGGCGTTCTCTGAGAACGAGAACCGCTACCTCCAGCTGACGCCCAGGCTGACGTGGGACAACGTGATGTCCGGTAAATTCATGACCGATACGGAGAACTACACCAGCGACCAGATCATCCTCCGGGATGTGTGGACGGCCGCACGCTCCCTCCTGCAGCGGGCGGAGGGCAAGGAGGACATCAGCAACACCTATTTGGGCGCTGACGGACGCTACTTCGCCAGGGTCACAGACGACAGCTTCGACTGGACGAGCCTTGCGAAGAACGCCGGGTATATCCGGGACTTCTTCGATGCCAACGGCGACAAGGCCTGCACGGCACTGATCGTCCCCAACCCCGGCAGCGTGCTCTCCGGCAAGCTGCCGGAAAATGCACCCTTCTACAACGAGGACCGCGCCTTCACCGTGCTGTCCGACACGCTGGGCGGTGCGCTGCTGGACAGCCGCCAAACGCTCTCGGCGGCGGACGATCCCTACTACCACACAGACCACCACTGGACCACCATGGGCGCACAGGCGGTGTATGAGCAGTGGGCCGCGGCCACCGGTCACGCGGTCCGCCATTACGACCTGACGCTGGCCAGCGACCACTTCCGCGGCACGCTGTACTCCAAGGTGCTGCTGCCGGACAGCGTGTACGACAGCGTGTACTACGCGCCGGAGATCGCCGTGGACAGCGTGGTCTGCGACGGTGAGGCCGGTACGCTGTACGACCTGTCCGCCCTGGAGCGGAAGGACAAGTACGAGCTGTTCCTCGGCGGCAACTACGGCAAAACCGTCATCACCACCGGCGTGGAAAACGGCAGACATCTGCTGCTGGTGAAGGACTCCTTCGCCAACGCCTTTGTGCCGTTCCTCACCGGGGATTACGAGACCATCACCATGATCGACCTGCGGTATTACCGGGACAGTATGCAGTCCCTGGCCGACGAGTCCACGGACATCCTGGTGCTGACGGAGATGAGCAATCTGGCCGCTTCCGGCGACTACTTCAAGCTGAGCCGATAAGTGGATAAAAACGGGGCGTGCGTATAGCGTACGCCCCATTTTCTCGGACAATTTTTCTCTGTCGATTTCTTGTATTGCCGGTATGAATATGGTATAATACCTCATTAAAACATACGCTCCGCGTCCGCGGGGCGAGGAGGTCTCCCTTGGACAGAAAAGAGGTTTTGATCCCGCAGGAGCAGCTGGAGCGGCAGCGGGAGTTTGAACAGAAAATACGGGCGCTGCATGAGGGCCGCACCGTGCCGCCGCTGGCGATGGTGGACACCTTCGGCTGCCAACAAAATGTGGCCGACAGCCAGCACATCATGGGTATGCTGGAGGCCATGGGCTTCGGCTTCACCGACGATCCCGCCCGGGCGGCCGTGGTGGTGCTGAACACCTGCGCCATCCGCGACCACGCGGAAAAGCGGGTCTACGGCACGCTGGGCGCGCTGACCCATACGAAGAAGGCCGACCCGGAGCAGGTCATCTGCCTGTGCGGCTGCATGGCCCAGCGCCCGGAGGTGGCAGAGAAGGTACGCCAGTCCTACCGCCACGTGGATCTGGTATTCGGCCCCCAGGCGCTGTGGAAGTTCCCGGAGCTTTTGTATAACGTCTACACCCAGCGGCGGCGCGTGTTCTCCGTGGCGGACGAGCACGGCGCTATCGCTGAGGGGATGCCGGTGGTGCGGGAGGGCCGCACCCGGGCGTGGGTGTCCATCATGTACGGGTGCAATAACTTCTGCTCCTACTGCATCGTCCCTTACGTCCGCGGCCGGGAGCGCAGCCGCGACCCGGAGCAGATCATCGCCGAGGTCCGCCAGCTGGTGGCCGACGGCTTCAAGGAGATCACGCTGCTGGGGCAGAACGTGAACTCCTACGGCAAGGATCTGGACACGCCCTATGATTTCGCCGACCTGCTGACGGCGCTGGACGCCATCGACGGCGACTATCTCATCCGCTTCATGTCCTCCCAGCCCAAGGACGCCACCCAAAAGCTGTTTGACGTGATGGCCCGGAGCCGCCACGTGGCACGGCAGCTGCACCTGCCGGTGCAGTCCGGCTGCGACCGGGTGCTGCGGGCCATGAACCGGCCCTATGACAAGGCCAAGTATCTGGAGCTGATCACCTACGCCCGGAAGGTCATGCCGGAGCTGGTGCTGACCAGCGACGTGATCATCGGCTTCCCCGGCGAGACGGAGGCGGAGGCCATGGAAACCGTGGCTTTGGTGGAGCAGGTGCGGTTCGACGCGCTGTTCACGTTCATTTTCTCTCCCCGGCCGGGCACACCGGCGGCGAAGATGGACGATCCCGTGTCCCGGGAGGAGAAGCAGAAGTGGTTCGACCGACTGTGCGACACGCAGAACCGCATCTCCGAGGAGCTGCACGCGGCCTATGTGGGCCGCTCCCTGCGCTGTTTGGTGGACGGCGAGGGCGACGACGCCCGCTGGCCGCTGACGGCCCGCACCGCCGGAGGGCGGCTGGTCCACCTGGTGGGGGACAAGTCCGCCGTCGGCACATATCACGACGTGAAGATCACCGACAGCAACACCTGGGCGCTGTTCGGAGAGCTGGTATAAAGGAGGACGTTTATGGCCGAGCTGACCCCCATGATGCGCCAATATATGGACATCAAGCAGCAGAACCCGGATTCCCTGCTGTTTTTCCGCCTGGGCGATTTCTACGAGATGTTCGGCCCTGACGCCCGCACCGCCTCCAAGGAGCTGGATCTGGCCCTGACCACCCGGGACAAGGACAAGTCCAAGTCCGACGAGGAGCGCATCCCCATGTGCGGCGTGCCGTACCACTCCGCCGACGGCTATATCGCCCGGCTCATCGCCAAGGGCTACAAGGTGTCCATCTGCGAGCAGACGGAGGACCCCGCCGCGGCCAAGGGGCTGGTGAAGCGGGATGTGATCCGCACCGTCACCCCCGGCACGGTGCTGGACGATGCCTGTTTGGATGCGGGGCGCAGCAACTATCTGTGCGGCGTGTATCTCAGCGACACCGGCGCGGGGCTGGCGGCCTGCGACATCTCCACGGGGCGGGCGCAGGTGACATATTTCACCGGCGCAGACCGGGTGCGGGGACTGGTAAACGAGCTGGGGCGCTTTTCCCCCGCGGAGACGGTGCTCAACGACGCGGCCTTTGACGACCCCGACCTGACCACCGCTCTGACGGAGCGGTTCCCCTGCCACCGGGAGCGGCTGGCCGCCGCCCGGTTCAACCCCAACGCCGCCGAGAAGCAGGTGCGCACCCAGTTTGGCGACGACGCGCTGGCCCGCCTGCCCCGGAATGATCCGGCGGCGCTGCTGGCGCTGGGCGGGCTGCTGAGCTATCTGTATGAGACACAGAAAACCGATCTGACCCATCTGGACGAGCTGGAGTGCTACCGCACCGGCGCGTACATGGAGCTGGACGTGACCGCGCGGCGCAATCTGGAGCTGACGGAGACGCTGCGCACCAAGGAGAAGCGGGGCAGTCTGCTGTGGGTGCTGGACAAGACCAAGACGCCTATGGGCGCGCGCAACCTGCGCTCGTGGCTGCAGCAACCGCTGCTGAACCCGGTGGCCATTGACCGGCGGCTGGACGCCGTGGCATCGCTGGTGGACAACGACATGGCCCGGCAGGAGCTGCGGCTGGCCCTCAGCGGCATCGGCGACATGGAGCGGCTCATGGGCCGCATCTCCTTCGGCACGGCCGGAGGGCGGGAGCTGGTGTCCCTGCGCAGCTCTATGGAGCAGCTGCCGGCGGTGAAGGCACAGCTGGCCGCGTTTACCGCCGGCCCGCTGGCGGCGCTGAACGACAAGCTGGAGACGCTGGACGACCTGTCCGGGCAGATCGCCCGGACGCTGGTGGACGAGCCGCCGTTCTCCGTGCGGGAGGGCGGCATGATCCGCGGGGGCTTCCACCCGGAGGTGGACCGCCTGCGGGGCATCCTGTCTGGCGGCAAGGGCTTCATCGCCGAGCTGGAGGCCCGGGAAAAGGAAAAGACCGGCATCCGCACGCTGCGGGTGGGGTACAACAAGGTGTTCGGGTACTACATCGAGGTGTCCAACTCCTTCCGCGACCAGGTGCCGGAGGACTACATACGCAAGCAGACGCTGGTGAACGGCGAGCGGTTCATCACCCAGGAGCTGAAGGACCTGGAGCACGAGGTGCTCACCGCCTCCGACCGGGACGCGGCGCTGGAATACGACCTGTTCACCGCTTTGCGCACCCACATCGCCGCCCAGGTGGCGCGGGTGCAGCTGGCGGCGTCCCTTATCGCCCAGCTGGACACGCTGTGCGCCCTGGCAGAGACGGCGGCCCAGCACAACTACTGCCGCCCCACCGTGGACGAGAGCGGCGTGATCCAAATTCATGACGGCCGCCACCCGGTGGTGGAAAAAATGCGGGGCGACGCATTCTTCGTCCCCAACGACACCCACATGGGTGCGAAGGACGACCGGGTGAGCATCATCACCGGCCCGAACATGGCCGGTAAGTCCACGTATATGCGGCAGGTGGCGCTGATCGTGCTCATGGCGCAGATCGGGTCGTTCGTCCCGGCACAGAGCGCCCACATCGGCGTGGTGGACCGCATTTTCACCCGCATCGGCGCAAGTGACGACCTGTCCGCCGGACAGTCCACGTTCATGGTGGAGATGACGGAGGTGTCGGAGCTGCTGCGCTGCGCCACAAAGAACAGCCTGCTCATTCTGGACGAGATAGGCCGGGGGACATCCACCTTCGACGGAATGTCCATCGCCCGGGCGGTGCTGGAATACTGCGCCCAAAGGCTGAAGGCCAAGACGCTGTTCGCCACCCATTACCACGAGCTGACGGCGCTGGAGCAGACGCTGCCCACCGTCCGGAACTACAACATCGCCGTCCACGCCCGGGGCGAGGACATCATCTTCCTGCGGAAGATCGTGCCCGGCGGCGCGGACCGCAGCTACGGCATTGAGGTGGCCAAGCTGGCCGGACTGCCGGACAGCGTGCTGGCCCGGGCGCGGGAGATCCTGCGGGAGCTGGAGAGCGAGGCGGGCCGTCCCGCCGCACCGGCCGACCCTGACGAGCAGGTGTCCCTCAGCGACATGGCGGAGGCCGACGTGGCCGCCGTGATACGCCGCACCCAGGTGGACGCCCTGAGCCCCCTGGAGGCGCTGAATCTGCTGTACGAGCTGAAGAGCAGGCTGGGATAGTTTTCCGTGGCTGCGAAACGCACATTCATAGACTGACTGAAAGAGGGAGGCGCTTTTATGCCCCAGATCCAACAACTGCCCGCCCATATCGCCGACCTCATCGCCGCCGGCGAGGTGGTGGAGCGCCCCGCCAGCGTGTGCAAGGAGCTGCTGGAGAACGCGCTGGACGCCGGGGCGTCCGCCGTGTCCGTGGAGCTGGAAAAGGGCGGACTGACCTACCTGCGTGTCACCGACAATGGCTGCGGCATGGCGGCGGACCAGCTGCCCACCGCGTTCCTGCGCCACGCCACCAGCAAGCTGCGCACCGCCTCCGACCTGGCCGCCATCCACACCCTGGGCTTCCGGGGTGAGGCGTTGGCCGCCATCTCCGCCGTGTCGCGGCTGGACGTGTTCTCCTGCGAGCCGTCCTCCGACGCCGGGGCGATGCTGCATCTGGAGGGCGGCGTGCCCGGTGAGGTGACGGCGGCGGGCTGCCCGGTGGGCACCACTGTCTGCGTCCGCGACCTGTTTTACAACACGCCCGCCCGGATGAAATTCATGAAAAAGGACAGCGCCGAGGGCGCGGCGGCCTCCGCCGTGGTGACACAGCTGGCGCTGAGCCACCCGGACGTGTCCTTCAAGCTGCTGCGGGACGGGCAGGAGGTGCTGCACACGCCGGGAAACGGCGAGCTGCTGCCCGCCGTGTACGCCGCGCTGGGCCGGGAGTTCGCCCTGTCCCTGCTGCCGGTGTCCGGCAGCAACGGCGACGTGAAGGTCAGCGGCTTCGTGACCAAGCCGCTGGCGGGCCACGGCACGCGGGCACGGCAGCTGTTCTTCGTCAACGGGCGGCTGGTGAAGAGCCAGCTCCTCACCGCCGCCGTGGAGGAGGGCTACCGCAACCGGCTGCTGAAGGGCAAGTTCCCCGGCTGCGTGCTGCACATCACCCTGCCGGCGGACGCGGTGGACGTAAACGTACACCCGGCCAAGACGGTGGTGAAGTTCGTGTCGGACAAGACGGTGTTCGACGCGGTGTACCACACCGTCACCTCCGCGCTGGATGAGGAGGGCAGGCCGCCCAAGCCGGCGGAGAAGCCCTTCTTCCAGGCTATGACCGCCGCGGAGTTCCGCGCACGGCCTGATACTCCCGCGCCGAAGAACACCGTGGAGCTCCCGGCAGGGCGGGCCATCGGCTCTGCCCCGGCGCGGACGTATACGCCTGCCCCTGCGCCCGCACCAGCCGCGCCGGTGCCGGAGGTGCGGGATGTCGCCCCCGAGCCGGGGAAGGCTTTCACCGCGCCGACGGCACGGCCCGGCACGGTGTATTATATCACGCCGCCTGCGGCTGCTCCCGAGCCTGAGCCGGAGCAGCAGGCCATCGAGATGCCGGACGTGCCGGTGCGGGAGGAAGCGCCCTGGCGCATCGCCGGGGAGGTGCTGAAGACCTATATTATCTGTGAGGACGGCGACGGCGCGGTGTGGCTCATCGACAAGCACGCCGCCCACGAGCGCGTCCGGTTCGACGCGCTGAAGGCCAGCCCCGTGCCGCCCATGGAGCAGCAGCTGCTGACACCCGCCGCTGTGACGCTCAGCGGGGAGGAGTACGGCGCCGTGCTGGAGAACCTGCCGTTACTGGAGCGCTGCGGCTTCCGGTGCGAGGACTTCGGCGACGGTACGGTGCTGGTGCGGGCGCTGCCCGACGACGTGCCGGCGGCGGAGGCCGCCAGCACGCTGGAGGAGCTGGCGCAGAAGCTGCTTTTGCAGCGGGCCGACCCGGAGACGCTCCGGGACGAGCTGCTGCACACCATCGCCTGCAAGAGCGCTATCAAGGCGGGCATGACCAGCGACGTGACGGAGCTGGCGGCGCTGGTGCGCCGCGTGCAGAGCGGCGAGATACGCTATTGTCCCCACGGCCGCCCGGTGGCGGTCAGGCTGACCCGCTACGAGCTGGAGAAGATGTTCAAGCGGGCGTAAACGATCCGAAGGAGGTGGCCGTCACGGAAAAAGTCATCTGCGTCGTTGGCCCGACGGCCACCGGCAAGACGAAAATGGGCGTGGCGCTGGCACAGCGCTTTGACGGTGAGGTGGTGTCCGTGGACTCCATGCAGATCTACCGGGGCATGGCCATCGGCACGGCCGCACCCACCCCGGAGGAGACGGAGGGCGTGCCCCACCACATGATCGGCGTGGCCGACCCGTGGGAGAGCTGGTCCGCCGCCCGGTTCACCGAGGCCGCCGACGCGTGCGTGCAGGACATCCTGCGCCGTGGGAAGCGGCCCATCCTGGTAGGCGGCACGGGACTGTACCTGGACGCGCTGCTGCGGGGCATCGACTTCGCCGCCGGCAGCCAGGACACGCCCCTGCGCCGCCAATTACAGGAGCGGCTGCACCGCGAGGGCGCGGAGGCGCTGCTGGAGGAGCTGCGGCGCATCGACCCGGACAGCGCCGCACGGCTGCACCTGCGGGACGAGAAGCGCATCCTACGGGCGCTGGAGGTCTATCAGGAGACAGGGGAGACCATTACCCAGCACGACCGCCGTACCCGGGAGCAGCCGCCCCGGTACGAGGGGCTGTTCATCGGGCTGAACTTCAAGGACCGGCAGGACCTCCGCGACCGCATTGACCGCCGGGTGGACGACATGGTGGCCCAGGGATTGCTGGACGAGGTGCGATCGCTGCTGCGAAGCGGGCTGCCCCGCACCGCCACCGCCTGGCAGGCCATCGGCTACAAGCAGTTCCTGGCGGTGGCCGACGGGCGTATGACCGAGGCCGACGCCGTGGAGGAGGTCAAGCTCCGCTCCCGGCAGTACGCCAAGCGTCAGCTCACCTGGCTGCGCCGCAACGAAGCCATCCATTGGGTATTATGGGATAAAGTGCCGGATTTTCCCTCCGGCCTCCAAAATGCGACAACATTCCTCACGTCCTCCGGCGTATGCTGAGTGCGGCGGACGGAGGACGAGCCCCACGTCCGCACACAGACATAAAAGGAGCGGACGACCATGCAAAAGACAAACAATCTTCAGGAGATCTTTCTCACCCGGGCGCGCAAGGAGAACATACCCGTCACCCTGTTTCTGGTGAACGGCTTCCAGCTTCGCGGCGTCATCACAGGCTTTGACTGCTTCGTGGTGGTTCTGGAATCGGAGGGGAAGCAGCAGGTCATCTACAAGCACGCCATTTCCACCATCGCGCCCCTGCGGAGCATCGAGCTGCGGGAGGAGTAAGCCCTCCCGCCCCTACAAAGGAAATCACCCATGAAACATGACCCCGAACAGAAAAACAACATAAAGGCCACGTCACAGGGACTGCGGGTGCTGCCCATCGTGGTGCTGACGGCGGTGCTGCTGTACTTCGCCATACAGGTCTACAACTACTTCTCCGACCCGCTGACCACCACCCTGGTCTACGAGAGCCAGGCAGAGGACGTGGTGTCCCTGGACGGCTGGCTGGTGCGGGACGAGGAGACGCTGCCCGCCCAAAGCGGCACGGTAAGCCACGCGCTGGAGGAGGGGCAGAAGGTAGGCGCGGGGCAGACAGTGGCCACCGTCTACGCCGAGGCCAGTGCTTTGCAGACCGTCAGCCGCATCGAGACGCTGAAGCTGCAGCTCCAGCAGCTGGAATTTGCCCTGACCTCTTATTTGGATCCGGACGCGGCGCTGAAGCTGGACACGTCCATCACCGGCGACATCCTGACCCTGCGGCAGACGCTGTCCGCCGGGGACTATGCCGCCGCCGACAGCGCTCTGGCGGCGCTGAAGGCCGCCGTGCTGAAGCGTGACCATGCCTACACCAGTCAGGAGGAGATCCAGAGTCAGATCAAATCCGTGGAGAGTGAGCTGGCCCAGCTGGAAAGCTCCCTGTCCGGCGCGGTGCGGGTCACGGCCAAGGCCTCCGGCACATATTCCGCCGTGTGCGACGGCTATGAGACGGTACTGACACCGGAGCTGCTGGAGGGGCTGACGCCCTCCAGGCTGTCCGCCGTCCGCGCCGCGACGGATCACGGCAGCATGGGCAAGCTGATCTACGGCGACACCTGGTACTACGCCGTGAACCTGCCCCTGGAGCAGGCCCAGACCCTCAAGACCATGGGCAGCGTGAACATACGGCTGGCCAAGGGCTTTGAGCAGACCATCCGTATGCGGGTGGAGCACGTGTCGGCGGAGGAGAACGGGCAGGCCGCCGTGGTGCTGTCCTGCCGGAAATATCTGGCCCAGACCACGCTGCTGCGCCACCAGGCGGCGGACGCGGTGCTGCACACCTACGAGGGCCTGCGCATCCCGTCCAACGCCCTGCGGGTCAGCGAGGAGGGCGTTACCGGCGTGTACTGCGTGGACGGCGAGAACGCGTCCTTCCGTCCGGTGGAGCTGCTGTATCAGGGGGAGAATTACGCCCTGGTCAAGCCCGCCGAGGGGGTGTCCGACACCCGGACGCTCCGGGCCGGGGACGAGGTCATCGCCACCGCCGGCAAGCTGTTCGACGGGAAGGTCATTCGGTGATATAGAGACAAGGAGGCTTACAGCTATGTCTATTCAGGAAAATATAGAGCGCATCCGCCGGGAGATCGACGCGGCCGCCCGGGAAACGGGCCGCACCGGCGCTGACATCACGCTGGTGGGCGCCAGCAAGATGAACGACGCGGCGGCCTGCCAGGAGGCCATTGCCGCCGGCATCGACGTGCTGGGGGAAAACCGGGTGCAGGAGATGACTGCCAAGCTGGCCCAGCACGCCTATGACGGCGCGCCGCTGCACTTCATCGGCCACCTGCAGCGCAACAAGGTGAAGCAGGTGGTGGGCAAGGCGGCCCTGATTCAGTCCGTGGGCTCAGAGGAGCTGCTGCGGGAGATCGACAGGCAGGCGGAGAAGCTGGGCATCGTGCAGGACATCCTGCTGGAGGTGAACATCGGCGGAGAGGAGGCCAAGAGCGGCTTTGCGCCGGAGGCTTTGGCCGACGCCGCCGCGCTGGCCAAAACGCTGCCCCACGTCCGCGTCCGCGGCTTGATGACCATTCCCCCCGCCGACGCCTCCCGGGAGGAAAATATGGTATATTTCCAAAAAGTACACGCACTATATGTTGACATAAACACAAAAATGTACGATAATGAATGGGAGTATATCTCTATGGGTATGAGCGGCGATTTTGCCGACGCCATCCGCTGCGGCAGCAACATGGTGCGGATGGGTACGGCCATTTTCGGCGCACGGAACTATACAAAATAAACGCGGGAGGTACTGCTGATGGGCTTCATGGACGAGCTGAAAAAGATCATTCATCCTTACGACGATGAGGATTACGATTACGAGGACGATTTTGAAGAGCCGAAAAGCGACACCCGCTCCCTGTTCGACGACCGTCAGGAGCGCCGCAGCGAGGAGCGCCGGTCCGACGAGCGGCGCAGCGAGGATCGCCGCAACAAGGTGGTGAACATCCACGCCACCACCCAGCTGAAGGTGGTGCTGGTGAAGCCGGAGCGCTTTGAGAACGCCTCCGAGATCGCTGACCATCTGAAGGAGAAGCGCACCGTGGTGCTGAACCTGGAGTCTACCAACAAGGACGTGGCGCGCCGGCTCATCGACTTCCTGTCCGGCGTGGCCTATGCCGGCGAGGGCAAGATCAAAAAGGTGGCCGCCAACACGTACATCATCACGCCCTACTCCGTGGACATTATGGGCGACCTGATCGACGAGCTGGAGAACAGCGGCCTGTATCTGTGAGCGATACGCATTGAGATAGAAGAAAGACGGAGGGATCATCATGTTTACACCCCAGGAAGTTTCCGAAAAAGTATTCCCCAAAGCGTCCTTTGGCAGCGGCGGCTACAACATGACATCCGTGGACGAGTTCCTGGATGCGCTGACCGAGGATTACACCGCCCTGTTTAAGGAGAATATGACTCTGAAGGCTAAGCTGAAGGTGCTGGCAGAGAAGGTGGAGGAGTACCGCTCCACGGAGGAGGCCATGCGTCAGGCGCTGCTGACGGCCCAAAAGATGGCCTCCAAGCTGGTGCAGGAGGCGCAGGCCGAGAAGGAGCAGCTCCTGGCCGATGCCCGCACCGAGGCCCAGAATGAGATCCACCGTCTGGACGCGGAGCGTCAGGGTGTGGAGCAGAAGCTGGCCATGGCCCAGCAGAAGACGGCGGAGTTCATCCGCCGCAGCCAGGAGCTGTGCCAGGCGCAGACGGACTTCCTGCAGTCCCTGCCGGAGCTGGAGCTGGCCGCAGCCGCGCCGGAGCAGCCCGCTGCCGCCGAGGAGAAGCCCAATGACGACGTGATCAGCGCCATCGAGCAGGACATTCTCAGCCGCTACACCGATCCCCAGCCCGAGGAGGCCAAGCCCGCCGTCACCGACGAGCCCACCATCAAGCTGCCGCCCATTGAGAGCGCCATCCCCAGCGACTTCAAGCTGAGCCTGGACGAGCTGAAATTCGGCCGCAACTACGGCGACAAGAAATAAGACGACAAAAAGGCGGCCTGGGCCGCCTTTTTTCACCGGAGGAAAACGATATGAGCAAGCCCATCATCGCCCTGCTGTACGACTTCGACAAGACCCTCTGCACCACCGACATGGAGGATTACGCCTTCATCCCCGCGCTGGGCTATACGCCCGAGGAGTTCTGGCGCAAGGCCAACACCTTCGGGCGGGAGAATCGCATGGACGGCCTGCTGGCCTATATGTATACCATGATCGCTGAGTGCCGCGCCCAGGGCCTCCCCCTGACACGGGACTTCCTGGTGCGCTGCGGTCACAGCATGGAGCTGTTCCCCGGCGTGCGGGAGTGGTTCGGCCGCATCAACGAGTTCGGCGCGAGCCTGGGCGTGGAGGTGGAGCATTACGTGCTGTCCTCCGGCCTGAAGGAGATCATCGAGGGCAGCGGCATCGCCCACGAGTTCAAGCAGATCTACGCCTGCGAATTCTACTACGGCGGCGGCGAGGCCTGCTGGCCCAAGCTGGATGTCAACTTCACCAACAAGACCCAATTCGTCTACCGCATCAACAAGGGCGTGCTGGACGTGGCCGACGACAAGACGCTGAACGACTCCATGCCCGACGACAGCAAGCGCATCCCCTTCACCAACATGATCTACGTGGGCGACGGCCTGTCCGACGTGCCGTGCATGAAGATGATGCGGGCCTACGGCGGCCAGGCCATCGCCGTGTACCAGGCCACCAACCGGGCCGGTGTGGAGGACCTGCTGGCCAAGGGGCGGGTGGATTTCATCTTCCCCGCCGACTACCGGGCCGGCACGGATCTGGATGCCACGGTGCGGAACATCATCCGCAAGATGGCCATCGCCGATGCGCTGACGGCGGAGAACGCCCAGCAGCTTCGCCGCATCGGCCACGCAGAGGTTCCCGGCCAGGCGGGATTGTTTGAGTGAGCTGCAGAAACGAAAAAGAGACGGCGAAAGCCGTCTCTTTCATTTGGTTACTTTAGTCGATTACGGTTTCGTAGTACAGCATCCAGGTCAATACATCGTTTTCAAACTTCAGCGAAAGGCCGCTATGGCTCGACATATCGAAAAAGACGATGTCTCCCTCAGAAGCGCTGCGGGTGTCAACACTCAAACGGTATTCCTCAGAACCATCAGGAAATACTATGGGCCTCCAATTAAACTTCGCGGAGGAATGATCGACAAGAACTTGACACCAGGGCGTCATTTGAAGCTGTGCATAGACCTGCTCCCGGGTCATGCCGGTCATTACCCCGCAGGCGGAAAAGGCCACAGAAGGCGACTCGAGATGGACCGACTTTTTGGAATTGGCCTGCATATAGTTTTCCAAAGTCGTGTTGTCAAATGAAGCGGCGCTGACCAAAGCGTACAGGTTTGTGCTTATGCACTCATCTATCCACTGGCAGAAGGCGTCGTCTCCCATTTCCGCAGCCTTTTCAGGAAAAGCGTTAAACGGATCAAACCCATCCTCGCCATCTATATCATAGATCAGGACGTTGTTGCCCCAGTTGCCAAAGGGCGAAGCGTCAAAATACTTCACTAAAAGACAGTCGTCAAAGTAAAGTTCATCGGAATTCAGCGCCTCCTCTCCGATGGCGGCAAGACAGTCGGCGTTTGCCTGTGCCTGCCCTTCGGTATCGCCCAGCAAGTAGTATAGCTGCGCCATGCGCGTATAGGCTTGCCAAATGTGACCTACGCTCCAGGTATCCGTTTCCTCGGCGGCCACAGCCTTTTTCAAGCCCTCGATGCCGCCGGGGAGGTCGCCGTCGCAGGCAAGCTGTATGGCAGCCTCGTACAGGGCGTTGCCATCGGTTTCTGTGATGGCAACGCTGTCGTCACTGCCGTCGGCGTCACCGTCATCGCCGGCAGGTTGGTTGCCGCAGGCCGTCAGACCCAGGGCCATGACCAGCGCCAGCAGCAGAGCTATCCATCGTTTCATGCACTTTCTCCTCTCTTTCCGCGCAAGCGGACAACCCGTGTCGGATTATTTGGTTACTTTAGTCGAGTTTGGTCTCCCGGTACTGCATCCAGGTCAGCACATCGTTTTCAAACTTCAGTTCAAGGGTGCACATAGTTCCCCGCTCGGAAAGGACAATGTCGCCGTCAGTATATTCGCGGGTGTCAACACTCAACCACCGTGCGTCGGGATCCCAAACGAACTTCGCGAAGGAATGATCGACAAGAACCTGACACCAGGGCGTCATTTGGAGCTGTGCGTAGACCTGCTCCCGAGTCATGCCGGTCATTACCCCGCAGGCAGAAAAGGTCACAAAGGGCGATTCGAAAGAAATGCTCTTGGAATGGGTCTGCTTATAGCTGTCCAAAGTCACGCTATCAAATGAAGCGGCGCTGACCAGGGCGTACAGATTTGTACGCCTACACTCATCCGCCCACTGGAAGAAAGCATCGAAGCCCATTTCCTCAGCCTTTTCGGGGAAGGTCTCATCCAAAGTAAACTCATCCCCGTCCCTCAGGTTGTAGATCAGGACGTTGTTGCCCCAGTTGCCAAAGGGGGAGGCGTCAAAATACTGATCTAAATCACAGTTGCCCTCAAAGTAAAGATCATCGAGGCCCAGCGGCTCCCAGCCGCGGGCGGCAAGGCAATCGGCGTTCGCCTGCGCCTGTCCCTCGGTATCACCCAGCAGGCGGTATAGCTGCGCCATGCGCTTATAGGCGAGATCAATGTCCAACCCCGTCCAGGTATCTGTTTCCTCCGCGGCCACAGCCTTCTTCAGGCCCTCGATGCCGCCGGGAAGGTCGCCGTCGCGGGCAAGCTGTATGGCGGCCTCATACAGGGCGCGGCCATCGGTTTCCGTGATGGCAACGTTGTCGTCACTGCCGTCGGCGTCACCGTCATCGCCGGCAGGTTGGTTGCCGCAGGCCGTCAGACCCAGGGCCATGACCAGCGCCAGCAGCAGAGCTATCCATCGTTTCATGCACTTTCTCCTCTCTTTCCGCGCAGGCGGACAGCCTGCGTCAAATTATATCTAAATATATAACATATATCATTAAAAATGTAAATACTGGAAATATCTTTTTGTTAAAGTAATAAAAAACATTCTGAGGTATTTCTATGGATATAGGCAAGCGCATCATTTCCCTGCGGGAACAAAAGGGCTGGACGACCAACAGGCTGGCCAACATGAGCGGCGTGTCCCAGAGCTTTCTGCGTGCGGTGGAGCTGGGGCAAAAGGGTATTTCGGTGGAGAGCCTGTCCGCCGTCTGTTGGGCGCTGGGCGTATCGCTGGAGACGTTTTTTGCCCAGTGCCCGGAGAACGGCTCGGTGGAGGCACAGCTGCTTTTCAAGGTACGGCAGCTTTCCCCAGCGCAGCGGCAGGCGCTACTGGTCTTTCTGAACAGCGTCTCCTGACGGCGGAGAACGCCCAGCAGCTTCGCCGCATCGGGCACGCAGAGGTTCCCGGCCAGGCGGGCTTGTTTGAGTGAGTCCCCGTAAGAAATAACGTAAAAAGCCCTGTGCCGTGCGGCACAGGGCTTTCGTCATAACGGCTTATTTCTTTTTCTTCCTACCCACGATGAGCAGCACCACCACGGCGATCAGAGCCACCACCACCATGGCGATCCACAGACCCATGTTGCTGGTGTCGCCGGTCAGGGGGCTGGCGTAGGCCGCGCACAGGCACAGCGCCATGGCGCACACCGCACTCAGCAGACCGAGCAGCTTCTTCATCATTTTCACCTCGTTCTCAGAAATTAGTAATTTCATTGTACCATAGAATTTCGTTTTTGCAACCCCGGAAATAAAAGCGGAGCATCCCCGCCCATTGGGCGGGGATGCGTGGTTTTACAGGTAATTCAGCGGGTTGACGAACGTGCCGTTGAGCTTGATGCCGAAGTGGCAGTGGTTGCCGGTGGAGCGGCCCGTCGAACCCATGCGGGCGATGAGCTGGCCCTTGTGGACCTTCGCCCCTACCGACACCGTCAGGCTGCTGTTGTGGCCGTAGTACGTCTGATAGCCGTTGCCGTGGTCGATGATGATCAGGTAGCCGTATCCGCTCATCCAGCCGGAGTATGTCACCGTGCCGCCGTCGGCGGCGTAGATGGACGTACCGTAGCTGTTTCCGATGTCGATGCCGTTGTGGTAGGTGCTGCCCAGCAGGCTGCGGTAGCCGAACCGGCTGGTGAGGATGCCGGTGCAGGGCCAGGAGAACGACCCGGTGGGATACCAGGTGGGCCGCTCCTTGGTGCCCTGGAGCCGCTGCTCCGTTACAGGCTCCTTCAGCGTGACGGAGGAGAGGATGGTCCGCTCCGTCTCCACGCCGTTGACGTAGGTGACGTTGGCCACCACATCGGCGGCACCGTACTCACCGGAGGAAACCACCTTGTAGTCGCCCTTGTACAGATCTGCGGAATCCGTGTACTCGATGTCATACATGACATCCTCCACATAGTACTCCCGCTGCTTCACTGTGACGGTCAGGTAGGGCACCGCCTCGGACAGCGTCAGCACTTCGCCGATCTGGATCTTGTCGATGTCGTAGCCGGGGTTCATCGCCAGCAGTTCCCTGGAGGTCATGTCGTGGTCCTCCGCAATCTCGGACCAGGTGTCGCCGGCTTTGACCGTATAGGTGACCTCGGCGGTCTTGGTGCTGTACAGCAGCTCCGCTAGGTAGCCCAGGTTCATCACCTTGTCCGTGGGCACGTACTCCTGCTTGATCTCCACGTCCTCCGCGAACTCGCAGGAGATGGTGTTCTCATTGGCGGAGCCGCTCTTCAGCTGGTTCAGCAGCTCCTCCAGCGCCCCCTCATAGGGCGTGGCGCCCACCAGCT
>ERZ1106939.1250-NODE-1250-length-20100-cov-27.201297_pt1 | contig 20100 bp, 17 predicted proteins | sample MGYA00403669_ERZ1106939 | MGnify/ENA primary metagenome ERZ1106939 (study PRJEB35170, sample SAMEA104062447) | human gut metagenome | biome: human gut; feature: human-associated habitat; material: faeces | place: Denmark | collected 2012-09-28 ...
ACAAGTGAATCTTTGACTTGTATAATAGAATCTGTCTTTATACCCATACGGCGGTTGCGTGCCTTTTGGGCGTGAACATTCATGCTTCCAGCCATCATAAGGCATAAAAGCAGGAATGTAAACAGTTTATATGTGGATGTTCTTCTTTTCAATGTAGTAATAACGCTTTATTCTTTCTTTTTCAGTGAATCCAGTATTTCCATGATTCGTTCCAAGTCCTCTTCGTTATTGAACGGAATACTGATCTTGCCTTTTCCTTTGGCTGTACATGATAGCTGTACTTTCGAACCGAAGAATCCGCAGAGGTGGCTTTGCAGCAAAGTGTATTCCTCGGATAGTTTGGAGCCTTTCGGTTTGATCTTCTTCCCACCGCTGTCCACTGTCTCGCCACTGCTCAGTGCCTTGACAATTTCTTCCACTTTACGGACAGAATAGCCTTGTGACTGTATTTCATTAAAGATACGTATTTGGGTCTTAGGATCATCTAAGGACAATAAGGCACGGGCGTGTCCCATGTCTATTTCGCGGTTTTTCAATGCTACTTGAATCTGGGCCGGAAGTTTCAGCAGGCGCAGATAATTGGCGATAGTGGTACGTTTTTTCCCTACACGTTCGCTCAGCCGTTCCTGTGTCAATGCATATTGTTCCAATAAATGTTGATAAGCCAGTGCAATCTCCAATGAATTCAAATCTTCACGCTGAATATTTTCAATCAACGCCATTTCCATTACATTCTCGTCATCGGCTGTGCGGATGTATGCCGGAATAGATTTAAGTCCTGCCTGTATGGAGGCGCGGTAACGACGTTCTCCGGCTATGATCTGGTAAGAGTCTTCACTCAGTTGACGCAACGTAATGGGTTGGATGATACCAATTTCGGCAATAGAGTCGGCCAACTCCTGTAACGCCACCGGATCAAATTCACGACGCGGCTGGTTAGGGTTGACGGATATTTTGCTCAGTTCTATCTCGTTGATAGAAGATGAGCCGGCTGTCTTTACTTCTTCAGTCGAGATCAGTGCGTCAAGCCCGCGTCCTAAAGCAAATTTCTTCTGTACTGCCATTGTTTACTTACTGTTACGTGTTATAATTTCTTGTGCCAATGCCAAATGATTCTTGGCTCCGGTAGAGTCGGCATCATACAATATTGCAGGAATGCCGTGGCTGGGAGCTTCGCTCAGTTTGACGTTACGCTGTATAATTGTCTTGAATACCAATTCTTGAAAATGGCGTTTCACTTCATCATAAATCTGGTTGGCCAGACGCAGACGTGAATCGAACATTGTCAGCAGGAAGCCTTCTATTTCCAGTGAAGGATTCAGTTTCGATTTAATAATCTTAATGGTATTCAGCAATTTGCTGATGCCCTCTAATGCAAAATATTCGCATTGAACAGGGATAATCACTGAATCGGCTGCTGTCAGCGCATTGATTGTTATCAAGCCTAACGACGGGGAGCAGTCTATCAGGATATAGTCATATTCGTCCCGCATGGGGGCTAATACTTTTTTCATGATCTTCTCGCGGTCTTCCAGGTTCAGCATTTCTATTTCTGCGCCAACCAGGTCGATGTGTGAAGAAACAATGTCGAGTCCGTCAATGTCGGTGGTATAAATTGCTTCCCGTATATCGGCTTCGTTGATAATACATTCATAGATAGAGCATTCTACCTCTTTGATGTTCACACCCAATCCTGATGATGCGTTGGCCTGAGGGTCTGCATCAATAACCAGCACCTTTTTCTCCAGTGTTGCCAGAGAAGCTGCGAGGTTAATCGTTGTGGTAGTTTTACCTACGCCACCTTTTTGATTGGCTAAAGCAATAATTTTTCCCATATTAATCAGTTTTTCTCGCTGCGAAGTAACAAATAATAGGTGATTGCACCTATAAAAAACGGCAGACATTAGCAAAACTGTTGATAACTCATTGGTTTTGTTAATAACTCAACGGCGGCAAAGATAGAAATTTTCATTCAATTCTATTCTATTTTTAGCACTGGGTTGTAGAACATTAAGATAATTTTCTTTTCCGGTGAGGGGTAGTTCCGGCAAAGAGTTGTATCTTTACGCTCCGAGAAAAAGAGTGGAAAAATATGAAGAAAGAAAAACCGTTGATATTGCTGTCAAATGATGACGGCGTGGAAGCTAAGGGATTGAATGAATTGATACGCGGGTTGCGTGGAATGGGTGAGATAATCGTAATGGCACCGGACGGTCCTCGTTCGGGAGCTTCGGGGGCGATCACTTCCGAGCATCCTGTGAAGTATTACAAGGTACGTGAAGAGGAGGATTTGACTGTGTATAAATGTACGGGCACACCGGTAGATTGTGTGAAACTGGCATTGCATACGGTGGTTCCCCGTCGTCCCGATGTGGTGATAGGTGGAATAAACCACGGTGATAATTCTTCAGTGAATGTGCATTATTCCGGTACGATGGGGGTAGTGATTGAAGGGTGTCTGAAGGGGATCTCTTCTATCGGATATTCATTATGTAATCATTTTGCGGATGCTGATTTCTCTTCATCGCTGCCTTATATACGCCGTATTACTGAGCAGGTCCTGGAGCATGGCTTGCCTTTGGGGATTTGCTTGAATGTGAACTTTCCGGATACAGCTTCCTTGAAAGGGGTACGCATCTGCCGTCAGACGAATGGGGCTTGGATTAATGAATGGAAGCGTAGTCTGCATCCTCGGGGGGGAGAGTATTTCTGGCTGACCGGAGAGTTTGATAACTATGAACCGGAAGCGGAAGATTCGGATCACTGGGCATTAGGGCATGGGTATGTGGCGGTAACTCCGACCCAAATTGATGTGACTGCTTATGGGATGATGAATGAGTTGAAAAACTGGAATCTGGAAGTATGAAATACTATTTGATAGTAGGCGAGGCATCAGGCGATTTGCACGCATCTAATTTGATGCGTGCCTTGATACAGGAAGATCCGGAAGCAGAATTCCGTTTCTTTGGCGGGGACTTGATGACGGCTGTTGGTGGAACGCGGGTGAAACATTACAAAGAACTGGCTTATATGGGTTTTATCCCGGTGTTGTTGCATTTGCGTACTATCTTTCGGAATATGAAAGAATGTAAGCAGGACATTGTTCGTTGGACTCCTGATGTAGTGATTCTGGTGGATTATCCCGGCTTTAACCTGAAAATAGCCGAGTTTATAAAGAAGCAGACGAAAATACCTGTCTACTATTATATTTCTCCTAAAATATGGGCTTGGAAAGAGTATAGGATTAAAAATATCAAGCGGGATGTGGACGAACTGTTTTCCATCCTGCCTTTTGAGGTTGAGTTTTTTGCCGGACATCAGTACCCTGTTCATTATGTGGGTAATCCTTGTGTAGATGCAGTGGATGCTTATTGTAAGGAACATCCGGATGGATTTCCGGAATTTGTGGCGGATAATGGCTTGTCCGAAAAGCCTGTTATCGCATTGTTGGCGGGCAGCCGGAAACAGGAAATCAAAGACAACCTGCCGATGATGCTGGAGGCTGCTGCTCCGTTTACCAAAGATTATCAATTGGTGCTGGCAGGGGCTCCGGGGATGGACCCTGCCTATTATTCGGATTATATAAATCCGAATGTACCGGTTAAAATCATTTTCGGACAGACCTACAGGTTGTTGCAGCACGCGCAGGCGGCATTGGTGACTTCGGGTACTGCAACTTTGGAAACAGCTCTTTTCCGTGTTCCTCAAGTGGTGTGTTACTATACTCCGGTAGGGAAATTTATCGCTTTTCTTCGCCGGCATATTCTAAAAGTGAAATATATTTCGTTGGTTAATCTGGTAGCCGACAAGGAAGTGGTTCGTGAACTGGTGGCGGATACGATGACGGTGGATAACGTGCGTTCAGAGTTAGAATCTCTTTTATATAATAAGGTATACAGAAATAAGGTGTTGGAAGAGTATGATCGTATTATTCAGATTTTAGGTCCGGCAGGAGCTTCGGGGACAGCAGCCCGTGAAATGGTAGCTTTGTTGAAGAAATAAACTTTTCACGATCTCTTTTTGTTCTTTCGGGTAAACAACTTAAACCTTGGAAGTATATGAAATATTTTTTTCAATCTATGTTAGGGGCGATGCTTCTTTTGAGCGGAGTATTCGCCTTTTCATCTTGTGGTAATGATGAAAGTGATCCGGACAGTACGGTGACTATAGCTATGGCTACCGTAGAAAAACAACCTCAGTATGATGCTCCTTATTTGGTGTTGGACAACGGAGAGAAGTTGTGGGTGGTGCAGCATATTGTTCCTTACCGGGATTTGAAGGCAGGAGAACGGATTTTTGGAAATTATTCTTTTTTGGAAGCCGGTGAAAGTGGATTTGCTTATAATATCCGTTTGAATGACTATACCTTAGTACCTGTTCAGAAAATTATCGGATTGAACCCCGATAATATGGACAGTATTGGAAATATGAAAGTACAGATCAAGGATATGTGGCCTTCTGATGACTATCTGAATGTACGTTTTATGTTGAATTTTCCCAGTCCGCAGAAACCTATTCTTAATCTGGTTGTGAATGAGATGATTCCTTGGACAAAGGACGGATATGCGCATTTGGAACTCCGCTATAATAACAACGGAAGTCAGGGCAGATTGGTACCTGGTATGGTTTCTTTTAAATTAGATGATTATTCACCGGAAAACAGTGAATTGAAAGGAATAAAGGTATTGGTTAATCCTGTGGACGGGGAAGAAAAAACATATATTTTCTCTTATCCGCTCACTGGCGAGGATGTACCGGGCTTTAATCCTTTGGATTTGGCGGAGTTAAAATAAAGAAACTACATACAGATAGACTACTGCTGCCGGGATTGCGAGAATCGCGCTGTCAAAACGGTCGAGCATTCCACCGTGTCCCGGTAAAATATTGCCCGAATCTTTGATGCCTAGACGGCGTTTTAATAAAGATTCCGTTAAATCTCCCCAGGTTCCGAATACTACCACTGTCAATGCTAGTCCGATCCATACTCCGGTAGACATGAAAGGGAAGAAGTGAGATAGCAGGAAAGAAGCTATGATACAGAAAATGCCGCCGCCAATAGAGCCTTCCCATGACTTCTTAGGAGAGATGCGTTCAAATAGTTTATGTTTGCCAAATAGCATGCCTGTACAGTAAGCACCTGTATCATTCACCCAGTTGAATATAAAAATAGATAGTGGGAGAATAGCGTTGTATTGTGAAAGGCTGGCTGTTTCGTCCGAATGGAAAGCCAATACATTCAGCAAAGCGAATGGCAAGGCAATATACATCTGGCTTAACATGGCATAAGCCCAATTATTCAGCGGGTTTTCTTTTTTCAAATAAAGTTCGCTGACCATCAGATAAATAAATAAAGCTAAATAAGGAATAAATATACCTGTTTGTGAAGGATCTATTCCAAAATAGAAAAAGCACAGGAAAAGAAAAATTCCGCTGAGAATACATATACGTTTATTTACTTGTATTCCTTCTACATGATTGACCAAATTACAGAATTCATTGATTGCCAATGCGCTGATAATGGCAAATAGGATGCCGAATGAGACAGCCCCTCCCACGATGCAGCCTATCAGTACTGCAACAAAAATAATTCCGGTTATGGCACGTTGTAAGAAATTGCTTTTCACGGTCGTTAGTCTTAAGTGATTCAAAAATCAAAGTAGAAGATCTGTTTTTTTATCATTCTGAGTGACTATGAAGAATCCGGATATATCTGGATTATTACGGACTCTTTGTATCATTCAGAATGACAATGCTTATATAGTTGACAGATCTTTCTACGATGTTATGCTTCTTTTTTTTCTTTTTCCTTTTCCTCAGAATCTGAAGAATTCTTCTCTTCAAAATCTTCGGTTACTTCTACTGGTTTTGCTGTAGCTTCTAAAGCCATAATTTCTTCTGAACGTGAAGTCCAGGGGCGTTTGCCAAAAATGCGTTCCACATCTTCGGCGAAAATTACTTCTTTTTCAACCAACAGACGGGCCAGCTCGTTGTGACCATCTTTATGTTCGGATAATATTGCTTTTGCCCGATCATATTGTTCGTTGATCATTCTTTTCACTTCTTCGTCAATCAGTTCGGCTGTACGTTCACTGTAAGGCTTGCTGAAAGAGTATTCATCGTTGCTGTAATAACATAAGTTGGGTAACTTTTCACTCATTCCGGCATAAGCAATCATTCCATATGATTGTTTTGTCACACGTTCCAAATCGTTCATGGCACCGGTTGAAATATGTCCGGTGAACAGTTCTTCGGCTGCACGTCCCCCTAAAGTGGCACACATTTCATCCAGCATCTGCTCTTTGGTTGTGATCTGCCGTTCTTCGGGCAAATACCATGCGGCTCCCAATGCACGTCCACGGGGAACAATGGTTACCTTAATCAAAGGATTGGCATGTTCCAAAAACCAAGACAGCGTAGCGTGACCGGCTTCGTGTAAGGCAATAGTACGCTTTTCTTCGGCAGTCATGATTTTGGTTTTCTTTTCCAAACCACCGATAATACGGTCTACAGCATCTAGAAAATCTTGTTTCCCAACCGCATTCTTACCATGGCGGGCGGCGATCAGTGCTGCTTCATTACATACATTGGCAATATCTGCCCCACTGAATCCCGGAGTTTGACGGGCGAGCAAATCCAGATCAACACTTTCGTCCAGTTTTAAAGGCTTCAAATGTACTCCGAATACTTCTTTACGTTCGTTTAAGTCGGGTAAGTCAACATGAATCTGGCGGTCAAAACGACCGGCACGCAATAATGCCTTATCCAATATATCCGCGCGGTTGGTAGCGGCCAAAATGATCACACCGCTATTTGAACCAAAACCGTCCATTTCTGTCAATAATTGGTTTAATGTATTTTCGCGTTCATCATTTCCACCCATGCTTGGATTTTTGCCACGGGCACGTCCTACTGCGTCAATTTCATCAATGAAAATAATGCAAGGAGCTTTCTCTTTCGCCTGGCGGAACAAGTCACGTACACGGGATGCACCTACTCCGACAAACATTTCCACAAAGTCGGAACCTGAAAGCGAAAAGAAAGGTACATCCGCCTCACCGGCAACAGCTTTTGCCAGCAAAGTCTTACCGGTTCCCGGAGGGCCTACCAGTAAAGCGCCTTTAGGTATCTTACCTCCCAGCTCCGTGTATTTCTGAGGTTGTCTCAGAAACTCTACAATTTCCTCCACTTCTTGTTTAGCTTCCGCTTGTCCGGCTACATCTTTAAAAGTAATCCGGTTAGTTTTGTCTCCTTTTTCGTATACCTGAGCTTTGCTTTTACCTACGTTGAACGGATTGGCGCCTCCGGCCCCTGCTCCGCCGCTCATGCGGCGCATGGCAAACATCCAGATACCGATCAACAGTAAAAACGGAGCGATATTCCAAAATAATGCACCGAAGTAGTCGCGTTTCTTTTCATAACTGATAGATCCGGTAAAATGACCTTCTTCCTGTGCCTTTTCCATGAATTTATCCAATGACTCCATGGAACCTATTTCTACGTTCAAGGCTGGATTACGACCTACTTTTTTATAGTCATTTTTAAATACATCTTTAACAAATTCCGGTTTAATGTACATTTCTACCGTATTGTCATCGTATGCAATTATTTTATTGGCATATCCCTTGTTTATCATATCTTTAAACTCGGTATATGTTATTTGTTTGTCAATTCCTCCTTCTTGATTGGAAAAGTAGAGGATGGCAAAACTCATGGCAATGATAACATACAGCCAACTCAAATTGAAGCGTGGCATGTTTATCTTTGGTTTATTATTGGTATTTTCACTCATTTTGATTCTGTATTGGATTAGTCTAGATCAGGAATTTGGGTTAGTTTGGCATCTGCCCATAAATGTTCCAGATTATAAAAATTTCTTGTTTCCGGCAAAAAGACATGTACCAGTACATCACTGTAGTCCATTGCAACCCATTCTGCGTTTCTCAGTCCGTCTATTCCCGTAGGTTTGTCATTTATTTCTTTATGTACATATTCCTTGACTGAGTCAACGATAGCTGTAACTTGACTTGGGGAATTACCTTGACAGATTACGAAATAGCTGCAAATGGTATCATTAATGGCGGTGAGGTCCGCTATTACAATGTTTTTACCTTTCTTTTCTTGAATGCCTTCTGTTATTTTTTTTACTAAAGTCTCTGCTTCGTTCATTATAATGTTATTAACAACTGATTATTCTAATATATGTATTTACAACAATGCACAAAGATACTTGGTTTTCTCATTCTAGCGAAAAAATGTGCATTAAATATATTCGGTTTTTGTTTTTTTTAGTTAGAGAATCTTTTTATTGTTATGTTAAGTCTAGAATGATGATACACGGTCAAGAAGGATAAGGAAGGCCGGAAAAGAAGGCAAATGGAGAAAAAAAGAATCTTGATTAGAAAAAAAAGCTTCAAAAATTTGTGGATTAAATAAAAAGCCGTATCTTTGCAGCGTCAAAATCAAAACGGGTGTTTTGATAGGAAAATTGGGATATGGTGTAATGGTAACACAACAGATTCTGGTCCTGTTTTTCCAGGTTCGAATCCTGGTATCCCAACAGACAAATCACTTGTCAAAGACAAAGATCTTCTAAAATTATAATTTTAGAAGATCTTTTTTTATTTTGTGTTGGTTATCTTAAGAATTAGTAGTGTTATATGAAAAAAGAGTCTAACGCAAATGCGTTAGACTCTTTTTTCATATAACTGTTTTTATTCGTTTTTCATTGATTGGTCGATCACCTCAATTTTTTTCAAGATCAATTCTAGGTCTGCTTTGAGTTTTTCCACTTTACGATTCATTTCCGTAACCAAACTGCTACCTTTTTTGGAAGAACTGGTCAAGAAGCCCAAGTTGTTCTCGTATGTTTGAATTTCATTCTTCATGTTTTCGTAAGCACGAACCAGTTTTTCGCGTTCACGATAAAGGTTGCCTTCCTTGCTGATGGTTGATTTAAAATTGCTTAATTTTTTCTGTGATGCGGAAAGATTCAGCTTGTCAAACAACTTGTCGATGACACCATGATATTGCTTGTACAGTTTATCTTTTTCTTTAAACGGTACATGACCGATGCCGTTCCATTCTTTCATTAATTCTCGAATGGCGTTTCCCGCATCCTCTTCCGGTGTTTCCTGTGCGTCAATTGCATTTAATTTTTCAATGATCGCCTTTTTCTGAACCATGTTTTCCTGTTCAACCGAGCGTTGTGAAGAAGTCGCCTTGTTCTTTTGCTCGAAGAAATAATCACATGCGGCAATGAATCGTTTCCATACGGCATCCGAATACTTTTTAGGTACAGGACCGATTGTTTTCCATTCCTTTTGTAATTTGCTTAGAATATCAGCAGTTGCTTTCCAGTCTGTGCTTTCTTTTAGTGCTTCTGCTTTTTCACATAATGCTTTCTTCTTTTCCAGATTGCCTGCCATACTTTCCTTGATGGATTTGAAGAACTCGGCTTTGCGTTTGAAAAACTCATCACAAGCGGCACGGAAACGTTCGAATATCTTCACGTTCATTTTTTGAGGTGCGTAACCAATTGTTTTCCATTTAGCTTGCAAAGCAATGATTTCCTGAGTTTTGTTTTCCCAGTCTTGGAAAGTAGTGAACGTATCGTATTCCATCGCTTCCACAATTTCACAGATTACGGTCTTTTCATCCAAATTACGTTGCTCTTTTTCTTTTAAGGCTTCGAAATGTTGCTGGTGACGACGGTTTACGGCTGTAGAGGCAGTTTTGAACCGGGTCCATATATCTTCGCGCAATTCTTTTGCAACAGGACCCGTATTCCGGAATTCCTGATGTAACTTTTGTAATTGGTGGAAAGCGGAAATCACATCTTCTTCATCAGCCAATTTCTCTGCGGCTTCACAGAGATGAGTTTTTATTTCAAGATTCTTTTTAAAATCATACTCACGGAATTCATTGTTCAGCTTTATCAAGTCATAGAACTTTTCTGCATAGTGCTGATAATTTTTCCATAGTTCATTTACCTTGGCAGCCGGCACCTGTTTTATATCGTTCCATTCCTGTTGCAGTTTCTTGAATTCATTGTATGCTTTGTTGGCATCTTCGGGAGATTCGGCAAGTTCTTTCAAGCGGTCGATAATGGCGAGCTTTTTCACCAGGTTATCTTCTTTTTCTTTATCTTGTTCTGCTTGTATGGCGCTTCTTTTCTCTTTGATAGAGCTCATGATATCTTTGAAACGGCTTTCAGCATCGTCCGGTTGGGGAATAAATGCCTCAGGAGCACCTCCGCCATCAATAAATGCCTTACGGGCGGCTTCTTGCTCAGCCTTGTGCAGCTTGTAGAAGTTCTGTTTCAATAAATCCAACTCTTGTTTGTCTGCATTGCAGGCGTCTTCGTTGATTTCTTTTAAACGTTCGATGACCTCTTCTTTCGTTTGTTTAGGTACATACGTAGCGTTATTTTCTTCTGCAGTAGCGGAAGATGATACCAAAGTTTCAGATGTCTGTTCCACTGGAACTTCGGTTAAAGGGCGGATAGTTTCATTCGAGTCCATCGTATAGATTTTTAAAGTAAGCGTTTTTGTTATAACAACAATTTACAAATTAAAAGAAATAAATTAGAACTTCATACTGTTTTTCCCGATTTTTTTAGGAAAATCCTTAAAAGTGGAGAAAATAGGAGAATCAAGGGGGATAAATGCACTGCAGATTACATAGATTCATACAGATTCTCTTTTATTGTGATTCTTTGCCGGTTTCTGTGTGAATCTGTTTTTCTCTGAATTTCAATCTATGTAATCTGTAGTGAAATGTGTCAGGATAGTAATACGGTGATGCCCATATAAAGCATCATACCTATAATGTCATTGGTGATGGATATGAACGGACCTGTAGCGATGGCCGGATCTATTTTTAGTTTTTCCAGTGTCATAGGAACCAGGGTCCCAAAGATGGAAGCGAACATGACTACTGCAAACAGGCTGAATGAAACCGAATAAGTCACGGTGGCACTTGCCCCGAAACGGATGAAATTATAGATATATACCAGCATAGAAATAATAGTAGCATTGATTACGGCCACTACAGATTCCTTTACTATTTGTTTCCAGGTGTTTTGGGCATCCAGCGAGCTGTTTGCCAGTCCTTGTACGATAAGTGCCGAGGACTGTGTTCCCACATTCCCCCCTGTTCCGCCGATAAGGGGGATGTAGAGGGCCATTTCGGGATGTGCGGCAAAAGTGCTGTCAAAGTTGCCCAGAATCATGGAGTTTCCTATTCCGCCTATCATGCCGATGAGCAGCCAGGGCAGACGGGCTGTAGTCTGGCGGAATACATTATCGTCTGTTTCCACGTCTTGTGACAAACCTGATGCCAGCTGGTAGTCGCGCTCAGCCTGTTCACGTACTTCGTCCATCACATCGTCTACCGTAATCCGTCCTACCAGGCGTCCGATACTGTCCACTACCGGAACGGCGACCAGGTCATATTTTTCAATGATTTGTACCACTTCGTCTATAGGGGTATCTACATGGACGGATATCGGTTCTTTCCTCATCACGTGCTTCACTTTGGATACGGAAGGGCTGGTGATCATTTTCTTCAACGGGAACACACCGCGCAGCCGCTGGTCATCGTCTACTACATATACATAATAGATTTCGTCCATATCTTCCGCCTGGATGCGCATTTCCTTCAGACATTCGGGCATACTCCAGTTTTCGTTTACGATTACCATTTCGGTACCCATCAATCCACCGGCAGTGTCTTCGTCATATTTCAACAAATCGACAATATCTCCGGCTTGTTCTATGTCTTCAATGTGTGAGAGGACTTCTTCTTGTTTGTCCTCGTCCATTTCACGGATAATGTCCACGGCATCATCCGAATCCATGTAGTCAACGAACCGTTTGGCGATTGTTTCAGAGGGAAGGATTTCCAGGAATTCCTTACGGGCGTCTTCGTCCATTTCGATAAGGACATCGGCGGCAGTCTCATTGTCCAGTAACAGGTATATGAACCGTGCTTCTTCCGCATCCAGTTCATTGCACAGCTCTGCTATGTCGGCAGGATGCAGTCCGGCAAGCAAGTCCTTCAGTTGCTCTGAGTCTTTTTGCTCGATCAGCTGCTCTACTTTTTCTAATTCCTCTTTATTCATCCTATTCTTCCGTTAATATAATAAATAGGTGTTATTCTTTCTTGTTTGTTCCTTTCCGGGCGATATCATTGCTATAGACAATATCCGTCTTGTTTTTCAGCGCCGCTTCCACCTGGTTGGTCAGTTCGATAAACTCTTGTACAGACAACTGTTCCGGGCGTTTGTTGAAAATGGGGTCTGCGCTCAATGGGTTCTCTTTGTCTAAAATGGAAGAAATAGAGTTTCTCAAAGTTTTACGCCGTTGGTTGAATGTTGTTTTTACAATGAGCTTGAACAATTTTTCATTGCATCCCAGTTCCGTCGTTTCATTGCGTGTCATACGGATGACCGCACTTTTCACCTTGGGAGGCGGATTGAATACATGTTCGTGTACGGTGAACAGGTATTCTACTTTGTACCAGGCTTGTATCAGGATACTGAGAATGCCGTATGTCTTGCTTCCGGGACCGGCGGCAATGCGTTCGGCCACTTCTTTTTGGATCATTCCGGTACAACAGGGTATCAGGTCTTTGTAATCCAGCATTTTAAAGAATATCTGGCTGGATATATTATAAGGATAGTTGCCGGTCAGGACAAAAGGTTTTCCGTCAAATAATTTTTCGAGGTTCAGTTTCAAGAAGTCGTCTTCAATGATATTATCTTCCAGGGCAGGGAAGTTCTCACGGAGATAGGCTACAGATTCATAGTCCAGTTCCACCACTTTTACCGGACGGTTTTTCTGCATAATAAACTGGGTTAGTACCCCCATCCCCGGTCCTACTTCCAGAATTGGCAAGTCAGGGCACACGTCTACCGTATCGGCTATATCTTTTGCAATACTGAGATCTTTCAAGAAGTGTTGTCCTAGAAATTTTTTTGGCTTTACTAATCCCATTCCGTTATTTTTCTATCGTTAATAAATAGGTTTATTTCGCTAAGATAGTATCTTTGCATCGTGCAAAGGTAAACATTCTAAATTAATATACACAGATTTTGGAACGAACTCGATTAAAAAAGATTATAAATAAAGGTTTGCAGATTGCATTTCCGTTATTTTTGGGGGCAGCGATACTGATATGGATGTATCACGGATTCAATTTTTCCCGGGTGTGGGAGGTCTTGGATGGAGGAATGAACTATGGGTGGATGTTAGTGTCATTAGTGTTTGGTGTGTTTAGCCATATTTTTCGTGGCTGGCGGTGGAAGCTTACGCTGGCTCCGTTGGGCGAGCATCCCAAAACATCCGATTGTGTGTATGCCATCTTTGTGTCTTATGCCGCCAACTTGGTTGTTCCCCGTGTAGGTGAGATTTCCCGTTGCGGGGTGTTGGCTAAATATGATGGTACATCTTTTTCCAAATCGCTGGGTACGGTGGTTACGGAACGGCTGATTGATACGCTGTGTGTGTCGTTGATTACAGGGGTAACTCTTATAATGCAGGCAAGGGTATTCGATACTTTTTTTAAAGAAACCGGCACGGATACCACGGTTTTGGCACAGGTATTTACTTCGGGGCATTTCTATATCACTATCGTCTGTGTGCTGGCCGTATTGGTGCTGGCTTTTTTTCTGATCAGGAATGTGACGGTCTTTGCTAAGGTGAAAGGCATTCTCCATAATGTATGGGTCGGTGTACTGTCTTTGCGTCATGTAAAGCGGATGCCTCTGTTCATTCTTTATACCGTCGGTATCTGGACTTGCTATTTCCTGCAATTCTATGTTTCTTTCTTTTGTTTCGATTTTTCCGATAATTTGGGAGTGATGGCGGGACTGGTCATGTTTGCTGTAGGTAGCATTGCGGTAGTAGTTCCGACTCCTAATGGGGCGGGTCCGTGGCATTTTGCTGTCATAACGATGATGATGCTCTATGGAGTGGGAAAAGAAGATGCGGGAATTTTTGCCTTATTAGTGCATGGAATACAAACTTTTTTATTAATTTTGTTGGGTATATATGGATTAGCGGCTTTGCCGTTCACAAATAAAACTAAGAAGTTATGAGTACAATTCTCTCTCTCGCTCCGCAGAATGTGTGGAAGCATTTCTATTCATTGACTCAGGTTCCCCGCCCTTCGGGTTACTTGAAGAAAGTGCAAGAGTTCTTGCTGAACTTTGGAAAAAGTGTAGGCGTAGAGTCATTCCAGGACGAAGCCGGTAATATCATTTACCGTAAGCCTGCCACTCCGGGGATGGAAAACCGTAAGAAGGTGATTCTTCAGGCTCACATGGACATGGTTCCTCAGAAGAATAACGATACAGTGCATGATTTTGAAAATGATCCTATCGAGACTTACATTGACGGAGATTGGGTGAAAGCTAAAGGCACGACTTTGGGAGCCGATGATGGCATGGGTGTTGCCGCTATCATGGCTATCATGGAAGACAAGACGCTGAAACATGGTCCGTTGGAAGCACTGATTACTGCCGACGAAGAAACCGGTATGTTCGGTGCGTTCGGTTTGAAGCCGGGAACGGTAGACGGTGATATTCTGTTGAATCTGGATTCGGAAGAAGAAGGAGAATTGTATATCGGTTGTGCAGGCGGTGAAGACCTGACAGCAGTGTTGGAATATAAAGAAGTGGAAACAGATCCGGCTGACATTGCTTTGAAAGTTACCTTGAAAGGGCTGCGCGGTGGTCATTCAGGATTGGAAATAAATGAAGGACGTGCCAATGCCAACAAGCTGATGGCTCGTTTCATGAACCAGGTGATAACTTACGATGAGGCTTGCCTGGTGTCCTGGCAAGGTGGCAATATGCGTAATGCCATTCCTCGTGAATGTGAAGTGGTCATTACGGTTCCGGCTGAAGAAGAAGCGGACGTACTGGAATTTGTGCAGGAGTGCGAAGCATTGTGGAATGAAGAATATCATGTACACGAAACACCGATCAGCTTCAAGGCAGAACGGGTGGAATTGCCTGCGATGATGGTTCCCGATGAAATTAAAGATAATCTGGTGGATGCCATTTATGCTTGTCAGAATGGAGTGATGCGTATGATTCCTACTATCCCCGATACCGTGGAAACCTCTTCCAATCTGGCTATCGTTTCTATAGGTGGTGGCAAGGCGGAGATAAAAATCCTGGCCCGCAGTTCACGCGATTCAATGAAGGATTATCTGAATACTGCATTGGAAAGCTGTTTCTCTATGGCAGGTATGGAAGTAACCCGTTCAGGTGGTTATTCAGGCTGGGAACCCAATGTGGATTCTCCTATTCTGAAAGCCATGAAGGAGTCTTATAAGGCACAATTCGGTACGGAACCTGCTGTGAAAGTGATTCATGCCGGCTTGGAATGCGGTATCATCGGTGCGGTGGTTCCGGGATTGGATATGATTTCTTTCGGTCCTACCTTGCGTTCTCCTCACTCACCGGATGAACGCTGCTTTATTCCTTCTGTAGGCAAGTTCTATGATTTCGTAGTAGCTACGTTGGAAAATACGCCGGTAAAAGAATAGTCTTTAATATCTTATAAAGATTTCGGGCGCGGATGATAGGGATTTCGTCCGCGCCTTTCTATTAATACTCCACTTTGTCACTTTTCTCTGTCCATTGTTGGAATGCCTTTATCGCCTCTTCCGCCAAAAGAACTTCGGAAGGCAGCTTGCGTGCCGAAGGTTTCAGGCTTAACTCATCATAGATAAAAGAGTCGTCAAACCCTATATTCTTGGCATCCGTCTTGTTGTTTGCATAATACATTTTATCCAGCCGTGCCCAGTAAATGGCTCCCAGACACATGGGACACGGTTCACACGAAGTATAAATTTCACATCCGCTCAAGTTGAATGTTCCCAGTTTGCTTGCCGCCGCACGGATGGCGCTGACTTCCGCATGGGCGGTAGGGTCGCATTGTGAGGTGACACGATTGGCTCCGGTCGCAATGATTTCACCATCTTTGGCAATTACGGCTCCAAAGGGTCCGCCGCCGTTTGCCACATTCTCTATAGAAAGCTCAATGGCTTTCCGCATTAATTCTTCTTTCTTCATAGTGGTTCTATTTCTTTAGTACAGAGCAAATATACGATATTTCCGGCTATATATGCGGGAGAGGGCTTATTTTATTCGGAAACTGCCGCTTCATGTGTACACTTGTCGGTTTCTGCTACCATTGAGGTGATTATCAGTGCCTCCGGGGACATTGCCCTGTTTTTTGTTTCAGAAGCTTCAGCCTCTCCGCAAAAGCCCGTCAATAGGGCAAAGTGGCTGAAGGATTGCCTTTGGAAATTCCTTCAGCCCGATTATGGAAGCTTCAGTTTTTGGTTGTTCGGGATGTGTTTGTGGAAGTTCATTTTCTCTGGTGCTTTTATGCCTGTTGGAAATGATGTTACTATTAGGAAGAGTTTGCTGTGACTGCCGTAATAGCTTTATTGCTTCACCTTAGTGAAGCAGCCGTTTCACACAGGTGACAACGGATCTTCACCAGAGTGGGATGGCGTGTTCACCTAGGTGATGGACAGAAAATACAAACTTATCCTGATGAAAGAGAATATCAAATACTATAACAATTATATTTGAAAACATAAAAAGGTATTTTTTATCCGTTTTCTTTTTGTTTGATAAATAAATACTATACTTTTGTGCCCAATGTGTGCGCGAGCACAATGAGATAGTAACAATGAAATTATCACAATCATAAACAATAAAAATATGGCTAATTTATTTTGCGTTAAAGACAAAGTTGTCATTATTACCGGTGGAGCCGGGATCTTAGGCAGAGGTATTGCTGGTCACCTTGCTGAAGAAGGTGCTAAAATCGTTATTCTTGACCGTGCAGCCGAAGTTGGTGAACAAATTGTAGCCGACATCAAAGCTAAAGGAGGAGAAGCAAGCTTCTTCCTGACCGACGTATTAAACAAAGAAATTCTGGAACAGAACAAAAAAGATATCCTGGCCAAATATGGTCGCATCGATGCATTGCTGAATGCAGCCGGCGGTAATATGGCTGGCGCGACCATCGGACCGGACAGCACGATTTTCGACCTGAACATCGACGCTTTCCGTAAAGTGGTAGACCTGAACCTGTTCGGAACAGTTCTCCCGACAATGGTATTTGCCGATGTAATGGCTAACCAAAGAGAAGGTGCTATCGTTAACTTCTCTTCCGAATCCGCTTTGCGCCCGCTTACCCGTGTCGTGGGTTATGGTGCTGCCAAAGCCGCCATTTCCAACCTGACTAAATACCTGGCCGGTGAACTGGCGATCAAATTCGGAGAAGGTTTGCGTGTAAATGCAATTGCTCCGGGATTCTTCCTGACGGAGAAGAACCGGACTTTGATGACAAATCCGGACGGATCTTACACTCCACGTGCTGAATCTGTCATTGCACATACTCCGTTCAGACGTCTGGGTACACCGGATGAATTATTTGGTACAATCCAATACTTGATCAGCGACGCTTCCAAATTCGTAACCGGAACAATCGCTATCGTAGACGGTGGTTTTGATGCATTCTCTATTTAATCTCACAATTAAAAACAAGACATTATGTATTTATGTGAACAAACATGGCGCTGGTACGGACCGAACGATCCTGTTAGTCTTTCCGATATCCGCCAGGCCGGCGCTACCGGAATTGTAAATGCCTTGCATCATATCTATGGGGAATGGACGCTGGATAAGCAGGCAGAGCTGATTCCGCTGTTTTACAAAGATCTCAACGGAAATCAGATCAATGACGAAGAGGATCAGCACGGTTTTACAAACAGCGACCAGATCGGTGCAGACCCGTACTGGAGCGCATGTGAGGTGGAGATCATCAACAAAAACACGGACGGCGTGTTTGAGATGGTGCTGGATATTGAGCGTTTGTCCGATATGGCAGATAAGGTTTTGTATTTGTATTACGGAACAGACGGCTCCTTTGTTTTCAAACGGCAGGCAAACGATGACGAACAGGTGCAGATGCGCAAGAATTTTGCACAGGGAAAAGCAGCAATGACCACATTGCGGATGATGGAGGTCGAATCCGGCGATATTCGCAACATGACCGACAAATACGGAATTGTCCCGATGCCGAAGTTTTCGGTGCAACAGAAGAATTACCGATCGCTTTTACATGACCAGTTTACTGTTTTTGCCGTCCCGAACACGGTGGTCGTTGAGGACCGCCCGTTTGTCGGTGCTGTACTGGAGGCGCTTGCATCGGAAAGCTATAAAACCGTGACACCGGCATATTACGAAACCGCACTGAAGTATAAATATATGAGCGATCCGGAATCATGGAAGATGCTGGATCTGATATACGAGAATATTTACATTGACCCGGGAATTATTTATACGTCCGTGTTGGACAGCTTCCATGACGCCTTCCGCACGATGACTGTCAATAACAAAAACACGGTTGCCTCTACCTATGCAAAAAAGGCAAAAACGTGCCAAAACAAGCTGAACAGAACCATATTGAAAAAGCTGGACAAATACAAGGAAAGAGAGTAAGGATGGTTTGTGAGGATTCGCAATGAGAACAAAAATTTTGTGTTTTTTGTTGGCACTCGGCATTCTGATGTCCGTTTGTGCCTGTGCCTCGGAGACGGATACGGAGCGGGAAAGCGGTGCCGTTTCCGATGGGTCGAAAATGGAGGAAACAACTGCGGATTCCCGCCTGGACGGATTGGCGGATGATCTGGATTTCGGCGGCGCAACCGTTACCATTCTGAATCACGCGCGTGCTAATTGGACCGCAGATGAAATTTCGGTTGCCAAGAGCAATCAGGAAATCGTCAACGATGCCATTTATAATCGCAGGATTCTGGTAGAGGATCGTTTGCATATCAAATTGGAAAACGTGCAGATTACAGGGGCTGTTCCGGACGATGTAGTGGAAGAAATCAGGCGAGTGGTCACGATCGGTGATGGTAAATACGATGTCAGTGCCTCGGCATGCTTTCTGACGATGAAAGCATCTTTGGACGGACTGTACCACAATGTGCGCAATTTTTCCGATATTGACCTTGCAAAGCCCTATTGGTCACAGGGGTTCAACGAAACCGCGGAGTACAAAGGAACGCAGTATGCGTTTACGGGAGCCGCACTGTTGTCGATGTATCGGTTCGCTTTTGTGACCATGTTCAACAAAAATCTGTTCGATGCATACAATCAGCCGTACCCGTATGACACCGTAAAAAACGGCGAATGGACCATGGATAAACAGGCGGAATTGATTCCGATTTTCTACAAGGACCTGAACGGAAATCAGAAGAATGACCGTGAGGATCAGCACGGGTTTATCAACAGTGATCAGATCGGTGCGGATCCGTATTGGAGTGCCTGCGAAATTGATATTGTCCGTAAGGACGCGGATGGCGTATATCAGATTGTCCTGGACATTGCAAAGGTTGCCGATGTTGCTGACAAAATGCTTCGGCTCTATTATGGAAGCGACGGTTCCCTTGCGTACGGAAGAGACTCTTCCGACGGAGAGCAGGAGTTGATCCGGAAGGATTTTGCTGCAGGGCGGGCTGCCATGGCAACCATGCGTATGATGGAGGTTGAGCAGGGGGATATCCGGAATATGACGGATCGGTACGGTATTCTGCCGATTCCGAAATTCACGGCGGAGCAGGATTCCTATCGCTCTCTGCTGCACGATATGTTTACGACCTTTGCCATCCCAAAGACGCTGAAGGAAAACAGGGAACATCTGGTCGGGTGTACACTGGAGGCGCTTGCGTCCGAGAGTTACCGTTCCGTGACACCGGCGTACTATGAAACGGCTGTCAAATACAAGTATATGAGCGACCCGGAATCCTGGGAGAAGCTGGATTATATTTATAATAATATCTATATGGATCCCGGCTATCTGTACGCAACCGTGCTGGATAATCTTCACTCCGGGTTGCGGGATATCGCACAGTCTGGAGAGAACACGGTCGCTTCGTACTACAAAAAGAAGTTGGGCAAGTGCAGAAAGCTTTTGGCAAATGATATTGTTGCAAAATTGGATGCACTGAAAGAAAAAGAGTAACCGTCAGATAAAAACAGGGCAGACCGCCGATGCAGTGGTC
>ERZ1106939.1255-NODE-1255-length-20051-cov-14.624675_pt1 | contig 20051 bp, 20 predicted proteins | sample MGYA00403669_ERZ1106939 | MGnify/ENA primary metagenome ERZ1106939 (study PRJEB35170, sample SAMEA104062447) | human gut metagenome | biome: human gut; feature: human-associated habitat; material: faeces | place: Denmark | collected 2012-09-28 ...
GAGAGGATGCTCCCGGGGAAAACAAACCCGACCTAAGCCGTAAGATTAACCATAATAGCTGCCATTGTACATTTGTAAATCCTGATGAGATGCCGCATATGCGGCATTTTATCAGCATTTACATTTTTTCTGTATTTACGCAAAATTAAGTTTACATAATTTATGTGGAGGCTGTCTTGGCTGCTGCGAAAAAGAAAAAGGCCGGTAAATCGGCTAAACCAGATTTCAAATGGATCGCGCTGATCTTTCTGACGACTGTTCTGATTTCGGCCCTGATGAGTTTTGTGTCGTCTAATCTTCTGGAAGGTGCGGGACTTGCGCTGTCCTTTGTGATTTTGATCTGTATTGTTCTGACCGGTATTCTGTTTGACATCATTGGTGTTGCCGTCACGGCAGCGGACGAGGTCCCGTTCCATGCAATGGCCTCGCGTAAAGTTCCAGAGGCGGAAGACGCACTGCGCCTGATTCGCAACGCGGGAAAAGTCTCGTCGTTCTGCAATGACGTGATCGGCGATATCTGCGGCGTTATCTCCGGATCTGCCGCAGCGGTCATTGCTGCGCGCGTGCTACTCCTGAGCAAAAGTAAGTCGGAGATTTTTATCACGCTGCTGCTGTCTGCAGTTGTTTCCGGCGTAACAGTCGGCGGAAAGGCCTGCGGCAAGTCACTTGCCATGAACAGCAGTACCGCTGTTGTGCGCACGGCAGCGAAAGTCCTATGTTTCTTCCGGACGCTCCCACAGCGCCTTCGGAAAAAACACGCAGAAAAATGAGGACTCCATGCTTTTAGATACAATTCACTCCAGACAGGATCTGCTGGACATCCCAGAAGCGCAGCTTGGAACGCTCTGCGATGAAATCCGACAATTTCTTGTACAAAACGTCAGCCGCACCGGCGGCCATCTGGCATCCAACCTCGGCATTGTCGAGACGACGGTGGCAATCCATCGCGTCTTTGACACCAGCCGCGACCGACTTGTGTTCGATGTCGGGCATCAGTGTTATGTGCATAAAATGCTCACCGGCCGTATGGAGCGGTTTGACACGCTCCGCCAGCAGGGAGGGCTTTCCGGCTTTCCAAAGCCCTGTGAGAGCGTACACGACGCCTTTATCGCCGGCCACGCATCCAACGCTGTTTCCGTTGCACTCGGTATGGCCCGCGCCCGGACGATGGAAGGGGCAGACTATCATGTGCTGGCTCTGATGGGCGACGGCGCGCTGACCGGCGGCCTTGCTTATGAGGGTTTCAACAACGCTGGTGCAAGCCGTGAACCCATGATTGTCCTGCTAAATGACAATGGCATGTCCATCACGCCGAATGTCGGCGCAATTTCTCGTTATCTTGCGCAGGCTCGTCTGCGTCCCAAATATCTCGACCTCAAATTATGGTACAGACAGACAACGGCCAAAAGTGCTTTCGGCCGTCGGCTCTATGCACTGACCCATAAGGTCAAAGAGCACATGCGCCGCAGCATTCTTGGCACAACGCTGTTTGAGAATCTGGGGTTTACCTACCTCGGCCCGGTAGACGGGCATGACATTTCCAGAATTGAAATGCTGCTGAAGACGGCTGTCGCGCTGCATGAGCCTGTCCTCATCCATCTCATCACGAAGAAGGGGCGTGGCTATGCGCCGGCAGAAAAAACGCCGCAGGAGTTCCATGGTATCGGGAAGTTTGACCCCGAGACGGGTCTGAGTGAGACTGTATCCGTCCCGACCTTTTCTGATATTTTTGGACAGGAGCTTGGCCGGATGGCCGCCAGCGACAAGACTGTCTGCGCTATCACTGCAGCTATGCAGCACGGAACAGGCCTTGACCAGTTTGCGGCTGATTTCCCGTCTAGGTTCTTTGATGTCGGCATTGCCGAGGGCCACGCAGTCTGCATGGCTGCGGGACTTGCCAAACAGGGAATGAAGCCTGTTGCGGCGATCTATTCTACTTTTTTGCAGCGCGCCTACGACATGCTGCTGCATGATGTTGCCCTACAACAGCTGCATGTCGTCTTAGCGGTTGACCGCTGCGGTATTGTCGGTGAAGACGGCGACACACATCAGGGCATGTTTGACGTTGGCTATCTCCGTCAGGTGCCCGGTATGAAAATTTTCAGTCCCGCCAGCTTTGCTGAACTGCGCGAGGATCTGCACACGGCGTTCTATGCCTGCACCGGTCCTGCAGCCATCCGCTACCCGCGTGGGGCGGAGGGCTGCTATCAGGTGTCTGCCTCCCAAACCTGTATCCGGGAGGGGTATACCTGTACGATCATCTGCTATGGAACAATGGTCAATGCCGTGCTGTCCGCGGCGGATACCATGCAGGCTGCGGGCTACCGGCCAGAAATTCTGAAGCTGCGCACCATCTCTCCAATCGACTGGAGCACGATCGAAGCATCTGCCCGGAAGACAAAGCATGTATTCGTTTTCGAGGAAACGTCTGACCGGGAGTGTCTGGCCGATGAGATCTTTGCTCATCTGATCGAACATGGAATTCCGGCAGTTTGCTGCAAACGGAATCTCGGGCGCGGCTTTATCCCCCACGGTGCGCCTGCCGCGCTGCTTGCGGCGGCAGGTTTGGATGCGGATGCACTCACAAAACTGATGCAGGAGGAACTTTCCTGATGAAACATAAGGAACGGTTGGATGTGCTTCTTGTCGCGCGCAATCTGGCGGAATCGAGAAGCAAGGCGCAGGCTATGATTATGGCGGGTGAGGTCTATGTCAACGAGCAGAAGGCCGACAAGGCCGGGCTTGAGATCAACATTGACGACGAGCCCGTGGTCGAGGTGCGCGGCAGCGCCTGTCCATATGTCAGCCGCGGCGGGTTAAAGCTGGAAAAGGCGCTTCGAGATTTCCGTGTCAATCCAACAGGCTTTGTGTGCAGCGATTCCGGCGCGTCAACCGGGGGATTTACCGACTGTCTGCTTCAGCAGGGAGCCAGCAAGGTTTTTGCCATTGATGTCGGTTATGGCCAACTTGCATGGAAGATTCGTTCTGATCCGCGCGTGGTCGTAATGGAGCGGACGAATATCCGTTATGTCACGCCGGAGGATCTCGGAGAACCGCTTGATCTGTCTGTCGTGGATGTGTCGTTTATTTCTCTGAAAATTGTGCTTCCGGCCATTCAGAAGCTGCTCAAACCCACCGGGCAGGTGCTCTGCCTTATCAAGCCGCAGTTTGAGGCCGGGAAAGAAAATGTCGGAAAGAAAGGCGTTGTGCGCGACCCTGCCGTACATGCGCAGGTGCTGCGCGATTTTACTGCGCTGGTCGCATCCCTGAACTTTACCATCCGGAATCTGACATTCTCTCCTGTCAAGGGACCGGAGGGCAACATTGAATTTCTTGCGCATCTTTCCATGCAGCCCGGGCAGGAAATGCTTCCTGACATCGACGCGCTTGTCGCGCAGGCGCATGCAGCGCTGAAAGGGTAACATACGCTATGAAGATCGTCGTTTCGCCGAATCCTTACCGCGATAAACAATTCAAAAATGCCCGGCAGGCATGCTCAATTTTAAGAGAAGCAGGCGCGGAGGTCGCGCTTTGCTTGCCGTTCGATGTGGATAAGACGTTTGAAATTCCGCATGATCTCCGTTTTCAGGACATTCAGAAAGAGATCAAAACGGCAGATATGTTGATCTGCTTCGGCGGCGATGGGACAATTTTACACTCGTCCAAAATCGCGACAGAGCATAATCTCCCAATCCTTGGGGTCAACATCGGCACAATGGGATTTATTGCGGAGTTGGAGTCCGGTGAGATTGAGCTTCTGCGGAAAATTCCAAAAGGGGAGTATACGGTGGAAGAACGCACGATGCTGGATGTCAGCGTCGGAAACGGCCGTCAGACGATTTTCCATGAAACGGCGCTCAATGACGCGGTCATCACCAAGGGGGCGATTGCCCGCGTTGTACAGCTTGGAATCTACTGCGATGGAGTGGAGGCTACCAGCTACTCTGGAGACGGCGTCATTCTCTGCACCCCGACCGGCTCAACAGCCTATTCTATGTCCGCCGGAGGCCCAATCGTGGAGCCGTCTGCGAAGAATTTTCTGATTACGCCCATCTGTGCACACGCCATGCTGGCGAAGAGCATTGTTGTTGCGCCCAGCCGCGTGGTAACGGTTAAGGTTGGAAAAATCGGAAGACACAACGCGTTTTTGTCTGTCGATGGAGGCCGGGCCTTCCGGCTGAACACCGGGGATGAGATCGTAGTCAAAAGTTCACAGAAGGTCACACGGCTGGTTCGGCTGAAGGATACCAGCTTTTTTGAGATTCTGAACCGAAAATTCATTGATAAAATGAGGTAACACGACTATGAAATCGAAACGCCAGGAGAAAATTCTGGAACTTATTGCAGACCACAGTGTCCAGACGCAGGAACAGCTGCTAACTGAGTTGAACGAGGCTGGCTTTTCCACTACGCAAGCAACCATTTCCCGCGACATCAAGCAGCTGCGCATCATCAAGGAACTGGGGCCTGACGGCGTTTATCGGTATGCGACCGCGCCCAAGCCTGCGGAGCATACCTTCTCCGCCAAGCTGAACCTGATCTTCCGGCAGTGTATTACCAGCGTGGACTATGCACAGAACATGATCGTCGTCAAGACTATGCCCGGTCTTGCAAACGGCGCCGCCTCCGCAATCGACAAGCTGAACATCCCGGAAATGCTCGGGACGCTTGCGGGCGACGATACGTGCTTCGTTGTGCTGAAGGACACGCAGGCCGCTGCCGAGCTCTGCGCCGAGATCCGGGAGCAGATCGAGCACTGAGGCCAGAACGGAACAGGAGGAAGACCGATGCTTTCTACCCTGCATATCGAAAATATTGCCGTGATCGAACAGGCAGAGATCGCCTTTGACAGTGGTTTCAACGTCCTCACCGGTGAGACAGGTGCGGGAAAATCCATCGTTATAGACGCGATCTCTGCCATTTTGGGTGAACGGGCTTCACGCGAAATGATCCGTACCGGCGCACAGAAGGCGTTTGTCAGCGCAATTTTTTCCGGCGTTCCGGAACTGCCATGGTTTGTGGAAAACCATGTTCCGTATGAGCCGGAACTCGGTATCTCCCGTGAGATTTTTGCTGACGGAAAAAACAGCTGCCGCGTCAGCGGAAAGCCCGTCACAGTCTCGACACTCAGAAAGCTTGGCGCCCAGCTGATTCAGATCCATGGTCAGAATGATTCCCAACAGTTGTTTGACGAGACAACGCACATCGGATATCTTGACCTGTTTGCACATGATGAAACACTGTTGGAGGATTACCGACAGGCGTATGATAGGGTCAGTTCTGTGCAGCAGGAGATTCGCCGCCTGTCTATGGATGAATCAGAAAAGCTGCGTCTGGTCGAAACGCTGAAATTCCAGATCGATGAAATTGAACGCGCCGAGCTGCAGTCCGGAGAAGAAGACGAGCTGCTCGAACGCCGGAAGGTGCTCCAGAACGCTGAAAAGCTGACGGACGCGATGGAAGCGGCTGTTTCCGCGCTCTATGGGGATGAAACGTCGGACGGCGCGGCAGCCATGATCGCAAACGCCGCGCACGCGCTGGAACGGGTCAGCCGCGTGTCAGATGAAATGCGGCAGCTCAGCGGAAAGCTGAACGACCTCATGTATACCGCGCAGGATATTGCCGACGAGCTGCGGGACAAGAAGGACGATCTAACCTATTCTGCAGATGAACTTGAGCAAATCGAAGAGCGTCTCGATACGCTTCACAAGTTGAAGCGAAAATACGGCGGCAGTGTCGAAGATGTCATCGCGTTCTGTGAAAAAGCAAAGCGGCAACTTGACGAGGTGGAATTCGCCTCCGACCATATTGAGCAGCTTCAGAATAAGTTATCTACGCTGCAAAAGACTATGCAGGAAAAAGGAATGACACTTTCTTCTACACGGAAATCTGCGGCAAAAACCCTCCAGGCGGCGATCTCTTCCGAACTGATACAGCTGGATATGCCGAAGATCCAGTTTGTCTGTGAGTTTTCGGAGCAGTCCCCGCAGGAAAACGGTTTGGATTCCGTCCGCTTCTTGATGTCGGCCAATGTCGGCGAAGCATTGAGGCCACTCGCCAAGGTTGCCTCCGGCGGCGAATTGGCGCGCATTATGCTTGCAATGAAAAATGTGCTCGCGGCAGAGGATTCTGTCGGAACCATGATTTTTGATGAAGTCGATGCAGGTGTCAGCGGCCGAGCAGCGCAAAAGGTCGCATATAAACTATGGACAGTCGCAAAGGGCCGTCAAGTTCTATGCGTAACGCATCTGCCGCAGATTGCTGCAATGGCTGATGCGGAATTCACGGTTGAGAAAAGCGTGGAGAACGGAAGAACGTATACAAGTGTTCTGCGTCTGGATGAACATGGGCGCAGGCAGGAACTGGCACGTCTGACCGGCGGAAGCATGATCACCGAAACAACGCTTGCAGGTGCGGCGGAACTGCTGCGGCTGGCAGAGCAAACCAAGAAGGGAGTATAACATGAAAATTCGGAGAATAATTCTTTCGGTTGCTGCTGTGCTGCTTCTCTGCACGGCAGTCAGCGCGGCGGATTACACGGATGTATCCGATATGCACTGGGCGTATCAGCAGATCAACTATCTCGATACAGAGATTACCGGCTACCCGGATGGCTCCTACAAACCGGAAAAGAGCGTTTCGCGCGCGGAATTCCTCACGTTGTTCGCCCGCATTGCCTTCCCGGACGAGTGGAAGCGTGTGGAGGGAGAAGAATGGTGGAAATCGGCCTATGAGGTCTGCACCGCGCACGATCTTCTGAACAATATTACCGGCAGCCGCTTTGAGGCCATGCCGCGCGGCGAAATTGCAAGACTGCTTGGAACGTTCTGCAATGGCTGGGGCGGCGTGAATGAACGCGCCGATGCTGCAAGCCAGTACGTTATCAACTGGAAGGAGCAGCGCATGGAATCGACCGAATGGCAGCCGTTGTTTGCCGACACAAAGGAATACGAAACCTTTAACAGCAGTCTGCGCACCTGTACCAATCAGGGCCTTCTAACCGGTTATCCGGACGGAAGTTTTAAGCCTGCGAAGGGTGTCACTAGAGCCGAAGCTGCGGCAATTCTTGCCCGACTCAAGGCACAGATTGTTTTACGAGAGACTGGTGCTGAATATGTCTGCACAGTCGGGGATTACTGGCTGATGCAGGAGGGACAGTCTGGCACAGATGCACTTGTTCTTTATGAGCCATACAGCGGTAAGAAGCATCAGACGATCCGGACGCAGCTGACGCCTGAAGCGCTTTTGAGCGGACGGCTTCTGACTGGCTCCGACGGTATGTACGTCTGGGGGCAGGCAGGTCTTTATCAGCGCAGAGGCAGCACGCTTGAGCAGATCACGGACGAGCCGGTTCTGGATTTCTGCTGGTCCGGCGATAATACACTCTATTTCCTGAGTTGGGACGCAGAGAAGCCTATTCCTTCGTATTTGTACGCTGCTATCTATTTCCCTTGCGCCTCGAAGGTGATGAAACTGGAGAATCCAGGGCAAAATGCGGCGCTTAGTGCCGTCGCTGAGTGTGACGAGAACAACTCCATGCAGAACTTGACGGATCTCTATGTGGAAAATGGGACAGTCTATGTCGTAGGTTCCTACTGCATGGGTATGATGGACACGCATGCTGCACTCTATGAGGTCAAAGACGGGAAACTCGCTGCGCTGTTTGGCGAATATTGATTGACAAACCGGAAAAAATACGCTATACTTCACTCATAATATGATCACAGTGACGAAGGGAAGAAGTACCCTGATACCCCGTCTACAGAGAGCTTTCGGTCGGTGCAAGAAAGCAGACGGCGTCAGGCGAATACATCCCGGAGCTGCCCTCTGAAACGCATTTTCGCGCAGTAGGGGTGTGTCGGGTGCGCCCGTTATCGCGCAGGGGCGTGTTTGCGCTCCGTAAGGCCGCTTCCGCAAGGAACCGGCAAACCAGAGGTGGTACCGCGATCGTTCGCCCTCTGCTCGCAAGAGCAGAGGGCGTTTTTGGCAGAAAGGAGCATATGATGCGTCAGAAAACCTGTTCCGCCTGCGGCGGCAAGATGCAGAGCCTCGGCAATATGGAGCTGCAAAAGGGAAAATTCAGTATGCTGTTCGGCCATTGGGACCAGATCTTATCCGGTGCGCTGGACGTGGATGTTGAATGCTGTGAGCGCTGCAAAAAACTCGAATTTTACCTGCTCGGCGACGCCGAAACACCGGAAGCAAGCGGCATCCAGCAAATTGACTGTCCCTATTGCAGCGATATGCACGACATGGACGATGCCATCTGTCCCCACTGCGGCAGACGACTGATGGAATTATAAACTCCTTGCGTCACATGGAGAAAACTATGAAAAAAATACACAAAATCCTGCTGGTATTTGTTCTTTTGGTCGTAGCCGTGGCCGTGAGCGTTATATTAAATCTGCCCATAGCCAAAACGCAGGAGGCGGTGGGAGAAGTGCTTCGGAAGAAGCTTGACCTCCCGCAGGATGCTGTCATAACCTGCGCCGGAGATTATACGGCGGATGAGTATGCACTGCTCTGGTTTACAGCGCCGGATCAGTACATGACGCTTTATCGGGCTGTGGACTGCCGTGTACTGAATAACGGCAGCTATTTGGTAAAAAAGATATACACCCCCAGCGCATACGCGCGGGATATCGTGCACGTTGTATGGCGGTATGCACGCGATATTGTTCTCATCAACAATTCCGACTGCCGGTCGATTGTGTGTGATACCTCTTATGGCGAGGAGAAAACGGAACTTTCGGCTGAAGATATTCCGTATGTTTTTCCATATGCACCGCCGTATGGCACAACAGGCTGCGATTTTCTGGACGCTGCCGGAAACAGCATCCGATAATTGATAAAAATTTTTCAAACATAGAAGGAGTAATCACAATGGGTATTTATGAAGAACTGCAGGCCAGAGGCCTTGTCAAGCAGGTCACGAACGAGCCGGAGATCCGCGAAATGGTCAACGCGGGCAAGGCCAAATTCTACATTGGCTTCGACTGCACGGCAGATTCTCTGACTGCCGGTCATTTCATGGCGCTGACGCTCATGAAGCGTCTGCAGATGGCAGGCAATCAGCCGGTTGCTCTGATTGGCGGAGGCACGACTATGATTGGCGACCCGTCCGGCCGCACTGATATGCGCAAAATGCTGACAAAGGAAGATATCGACCACAATGCCGAGTGCTTTAAGCGTCAGATGGAGCGATTCATTGATTTCGGCGAAGGTAAAGCCATCATGGTCAACAATGCCGACTGGTTGCTGAACCTCAATTATATCGAACTCCTGCGGGAGGTCGGCGCCTGCTTCTCTGTCAATAACATGCTCCGTGCTGAGTGCTACAAGCAGCGCATGGAAAAGGGCTTGTCCTTCCTAGAGTTCAACTATATGATTATGCAGTCCTACGACTTCTATCATCTGTTCCAGCACTACGGCTGCAATATGCAGTTCGGCGGCGATGATCAGTGGTCAAACATGCTGGGCGGTACGGAACTCATTCGCCGCAAGCTTGGCAAGGACGCGCACGCCATGACCATCACGCTTCTGACGGACTCGCAGGGCAAGAAGATGGGCAAGACCGCCGGAAATGCTGTCTGGCTCGACCCGAATAAGACCAGTCCTTTTGAATTTTATCAGTACTGGCGCAACGTCGATGATGCCGATGTTATGAAATGTATCCGTATGCTGACGTTCCTGCCGCTCGAGCAGATCGATGAGATGGACAAGTGGGAAGGCAGCCAGCTGAACAAGGCCAAAGAAGTTCTGGCGTTTGAACTGACGCAGATGGTGCACGGCGAGGAAGAGGCAAAGAAGGCCGAAGCCAGCGCCAAAGCACTCTTCGGCGGCAGCGGCAGCAGTGAGCACATGCCATCGACTGAGTTGACAGACGATGATTTCAATGACGGGAAGATTGATACCCTGACACTGCTTGTCAGATGCAGTCTGGCTGCGTCCAAGGGCGAGGGACGCCGTTTGGTGCAGCAGGGTGGCATCAGTGTCAACGATGAGAAAATCACAGATTTTGCAACTTCATTTGATAAGTCACTCTTTGAGGGCGAAGGCGCAATCATCCGCAAGGGTAAGAAGGTTTTCCACAAGGCGCTTGCAAAATAAATATTATGTCAACTTCCTGGAATACACCGGGCGGTATGCACAAACCAAATTTAAAAACGACACAGTTTTTTGGCGCATTCACAGTTGACTTTGCGCATTTAAAGCGGTATATTAGCAAACATAAAAAGCCGGACAGTACGGCAGAAGGGAGTTCATTATGATGCAGATTAACTTCAAGGATTTCAGCATGAATATGAGTTTCCTCTTTACCATGGCCCGCGAACTGTTTGCGGGCCTGTATTACCGTACCCAAAATGAGAAGCTGTCCGTATAAAACGTGTTTCCTTTGTAAGGTAAGAAGGAGGCTCTGTTCCGCGGACAGAGCCTCCTTCTTGTTTTAAAACCAACTGTTATCAAAGAAAAGGAGCAATTTATTATGAAAAAGATGCTTGCAATGCTTCTGGCGCTTGTGATGATCTTGGGACTCGCTGCTTGCGCCTCGACAAAGCCCGCAGCCGATGCCACTGCGACTTCCGAACCGAGTAATACCGGTGATTCTGCTTCTGCAGAAACGTCTGCTGAAGCTTCCGATGCTGCACCTGCCGAAAGCGGCAAGACCTACACTGTCGGCGTTTGCCAGCTTATACAGCATGAGGCGCTTGATGCTGCGACGCAGGGCTTCGTCGACGCACTGAAAGAAGCGCTCGGCGACGCCGTGACCATCGATGTGCAGAATGCCTCCGGCGATTCCGTCAACTGCGGCACTATCGTCAACGGCTTTGTCGCCAAGGGCGTCGACCTCATCATGGCGAACGCCACTCCAGCCCTGACCGCTGCCGTCTCCGCCACGGCTGATATTCCCATCCTCGGCACGTCCATCACGGCCTACGGTGTCGCACTGGATATCGACGATTTTAACGGCACTGTCGGCGGCAACGTCTCCGGCACGTCCGATCTGGCCGACCTGCAAAAACAGGCCCAGATGATCCTCGACTGGTTCCCCGAGACAAAGACGGTCGGCCTGCTGTTCTGCTCCGCCGAGCCGAACTCCCGCTACCAGATCGACGAGGTGCGCAAGGCTAGGAAGCGCGATATGGCAAGAGTAGAAGCAGATGTCTTCGCAAAGCGATTGAAAATTACAAGGAAGCATGGAGTTGGGGCATAATGTGCCTTTGGAATTTGTTATTACAAATAGTAGGGTAGAGTTCTTAGTAAAACGCTTTAATATAGTGATAAAGAAGCGGGGCAGAGACATAGCGCTAGGCGGCGTTGCAAGGTAAAGTATGTTTTTTGCAGCCCTGCGCGGAATAAAGCCGCGGCGGCATAGTGGCTCAATTTTTCATATGGGTTTTAAGGCCAATCCTCCGAAATTTTTTGGATCAAGAGTAAAAAGGAATACGGAGTTTTTTTAGATTAGAGGCTAGGCAAGGGCGGGGTGAAGCTATGAAATCCCATTTGTCAAAAAAACGCTATTCCACAACCTTTGGGGTTGACCCAAATTTTGGGATTTGGCTGGAAAATGCGGGGCGGAAATCTCACGAATTTCCACAAATAGAAGGCCGGTAGTGTACTCACAACCAAACACTGGCATATTCTACATTTGTCTGCTCGCTGCTTATTGCGCCAAGCCACGACATAAATATGTCGGCAAGCTGCGCAAACGCGGCGAGAAATCCGCATATCCAAACGTTCAGCCAACCGACCCCGCTTTCGGGAAACACGAGCTTAAACACGAGAATCGCCGCAAAGGAAAGCAGCGGCCCCGGCAGCACGGGCAAAAACGCCCCAATCGCCGCCAAAAGGCAGGCTATGTACACGAGAATCTCTCCGGTTGCTATGTATGCCGTCTCCATTTTCTTGCTTGAAATATGCTAAAAACTCTGTTTTTATCAAGAAAAGTTTAAATAAAAAAAACACGCCGTCTATGGAAAATCCCGACCAAAAATTATTGGAGATTATACGCAACGAAAAGTTCCTCGCTTTTTTCGATCTCGCGGAAAGGGGCGAAAACGGGGCAGTGGAAATCGGTGGACTGTGCAAAGTGGCGATGCCAAGACAAGTCAAAGACATCGACTATATATCGCTTACGTTCATTTTCGACACACCGAGCGAAGGGACATTTTCTCTCGCAAAACGCATAATGGCGAGGCTTACGACGGAGGCCTTCAAAAAGGCAATACCTTCGGTCTGCGCGGTGACGAGCGTTCCGGCGACTCTGAGGGCGGGCGAAAACTACGTCCACCAGATAGACGTAATATTTGCCTCCCACGTTGCAAACGTTAGGGAAACTATAACGAAAGTAGTCTATGTAATACGCACTTCCGGCTGCCTCGATACCGAGCCCCCGCAATGGTGGGACGAAAATACCTCCCCGTTGCCCACGGAAGTTGAAAAGGCAAACTGGACGGCGCGCATCAAGGCCCTTCTTGGCATCGCCAAGTAATGCCCGCTAAAAAATACAATCCAAACGCCGTTTCAAGAAATTGAAGCGGCTGTTTTTTAAAGAAAATTTAATACGATGGAAATTTGGTTTCACCCGGCGAAAGCCCTAAAATCACTGACAACAAAAGCGGCCGAATCGGCGGGCTTCGACGACAGCTTCGACCCCATAATACGGCCGGCCGACCCGAAATTCGGGGACTTCCAGTCAAACGGAGCCCTCCAATACGCAAAATCCCATAAGGAGAATCCGAGGGCTGTCGGAGAAAAGCTCCTCGCGGAAATAAAAAAATCTCCGGATTTCGACGAGACGCTCATTGAAACGTCTATTGCCGGCCCCGGTTTTATCAACTTTAAGCTGACCAAGAAATTTCTCGGGGGGTGGCTTGCAAAATACAAGGGCGAGCCCGAATTGAGGGCGGCGGCAAGGGAATTTTACGGCGGAAAAAAGACTGTCGTTGATTATCCGTCTCCGAACACGGCAAAGCAGATGCATGTCGGGCACTTGCGCCCGATGGTCATAGGCGAGGCGGTCAAGCGGCTTCTAAAATTTTGCGGCGCAGATGTCATTACCGACAACCATATCGGCGACTGGGGAACGAACTTCGGCATTCTCATTTACGGCATAAAAACTTCTGGATACAAGCTCGACCCTGAAAACGAAAATTCGCTTGAAGAGCTCGAGCAAATGTACAAGCGCGGCAGCGCCCTCGCAAAGGAGTCCAACGAGGCTGCCGACGCGGCGCGCGCGGAACTCGTAAAGCTCCAAAACGGCGACGCTGAAAATGTCGCTCTTTGGAATAAGATAAACGAGGCCAGCTCTGCGGCGTTTGATAGAATGTATAAGCGCATGGGCCTTACGATAGACATTACTCTCGGGGAGTCATTCTACCGCGACAAAGTCGGGCGCGTGTACAAAGAGCTTACAGAATGCGGCATTGCCGAGGAGAACCAAGGGGCGCTCGTAGTATTTCTGCGCGAGCACGAAAGGTTTAAAAAGCAGCCTTTTATAATTAGAAAAAGCGACGGAGCCTCGAATTACGCATCGACAGATTTGGCGACTTTGCTGTATAGGGTGGAGCATTTTGACGCCCGCGAAATAGTTTACGTCACCGACGGCCGACAGCAGGACCACTTCCAGCAGCTGTTTATGACCGCAAAAAAATGGTTCGACTGCAAAGGGTACAAACTGCCGAAACTGCGCCACGTATGGTTTGGGACAATCCTCGGCGAGGACGGCAAGGCGATAAAGACCAAAAGCGGCGAACCCGTGAGGCTAAAAGCTCTCCTCGACGAAGCTGTGGCGCGCGCGCGGGCGATAGTAATGGAGAAAAATCCGGAAACGCCCGCGGAGGAGGCAGACAAGATTGCCGAAACTGTCGGCGTCGCCGCCCTTCGCTATGCTGATTTGTCGCAGAATAGAACAAACGACTACCTTTTCTCTTGGGACAAGCTTCTGGCATTCGACGGCAATACAGCCCCATATCTGCTTTACGCTGTGGCGAGAATGCACTCAATATTCCGCAAATTGAAAACCTCCCCGGACGCCGATTTTTCGGCGGCTTCGGAATTGGAGACGGAGCGCGAGATAGCTCTCGCCCGAAAGCTCGTCGCGCTTCCTGCGGTGTTTGAGCTTACATTGTCGGAGCTCCGCCCGCACTTTTTGTGCACATACCTTTACGAGCTCGCAGGCGTTTTCTCGACTTTCTACAACGCGGATAAAGTTATGGTGGACGACGAATCCGTAAAGGCGCGGCGCTTGATGCTGTGCTCGCGCACAATGCGCGTGCTCGAGGCGGGCCTTCGCGTGCTCGGCATTGAACCGCTCGAAAAAATGTAATATGAAAATCTCGACAAAAACAGGGGACGCCGGGCGCACAAAGCTGATGTTCGGAAGGGACGTATCAAAATCGTCGCAAAGGGTAAGGGCGTACGGGGCGGTTGACGACTTCTCCGCGACGCTCGGGCTTGCGCGCTCATTCGCGGGCAAGGAGCTCGGGTCGGAGATACTTGGAATTCAGGAGTCGCTGGTGTGCCTGATGACGGAGCTTGCGACAAAAAAGGAGGATTTTCATCTGCTAACCGAGAAAAAATTGCGCCTGCTTGGCGACGGAGACCTAAAAAGCCTCGAGGACCGCATAGAGTCAGCCGAGAGAGACGGAGATATTTTTTCCGGTTGGACCCATTCAGGCGAAACCCATTTGCAGGCGGCGCTCGATATGGCGAGGGCGCGCTGCCGCAACGCAGAGCGCGAGATTGTTGGGCTTGCCGAATCCGAGGGGCTTGCGCGCGATTTCCCGCTTGTGTACATAAACAGGCTTTCCGACTACCTTTGGATTCTAGCGCAAGTGTCGCTGCGCTCTTAATTGCCATTAAAAACTAAAAGGAAAAAGCTATGAAAAAAATAATCTGTACCGCGATAATATCGATAATCTCAGCATGCGCTTTTGCCGCCGGAGACTGGGCGAGCTTCGGCCGATATGCGGAGGCGAACAAGAGCGTAAAAACGCCACCGCTTGCGGTGCTAATGGGCGATTCAATAACCGACGCATGGGTTGAAAAGACTCCGTCGGATTTCTTCAAAAAAAATAACATTGTGGGCCGCGGGATAAGCGGGCAAGTGACGTCGCAAATGTTGGTGAGATTCCGCCGCGACGTGCTCGACCTAAAACCCAAGTATGTTGCGATTCTCGCCGGAACAAACGACATCGCCCAGAATCAGGGATACATTAGCGTTGAAAACATATTCGGCAACATTGTGTCTATGGTGGAAATCGCAAAGGCAAACGGCGTAGTGCCGGTGGTATGCTCTATTTTGCCCGCAAACAAATATCCGTGGCGCAAGGAGATAAAACCCGTTCCGATGGTCAAAAAGCTAAACGAAATGCTCAAAGACTACTGCGAAAAAAATTCCGTAATATACGTCGATTATTTTACGAAGCTCGTTGACGACAAAGACGGCCTTCCGAAAAAGTACGCCAACGACGGCATACACCCGACTCCCGACGGATATGCTGTTATGGAGGAAATACTCATTAAAAACCTCAAATAAAAATATCTTCCCAAAAAAGAATACGGCAATATCCTCTCGGATTTTGCCGTTTTTTTTGGAGCGGGGAAGGCTGCCATGAATGGAGTATTTTGCGGATAAAGTGTTTGCCGGCAATATGTGCCGATATTGCGCGAGGCGCAATTTTGCCTGCAAGCCGATTTTAATAAGATTTTTTATCTTTAACAGGCGGCCCATTTTTGCTTTAACAGTTTTTTTAATTTTAGGCGGACTGCGCCGCTTGTTTTTATGATTGAGATAAGGGAATTGAGGCTCTCGTACGGAGCGAGGACTATATTCGACAATGTGTCGGCCGTGATAAACAAGGGCGACAGAATAGGACTTGTCGGCTCCAACGGGGCGGGGAAAACCACGCTCCTCAAAATCCTTGCGGGCGCCGAATCTCCCGATTCCGGAAGCATTCTCAAACCAAAATACGCAACCATCGGGTATTTGCCGCAGGAGCTCGTCGTAAGCGCGCAGAGGCCGCTTTTTGAGGAGGCGGAATCGGCCTTTGAAAGCATATTGGCGCTTCGGGAAAAACTCGCGCAGGCCGACGAAGTTATACGCACCGCAAGCCCGTCCTCGGCTGAATATTCGGACGCCCTCCTTGAAATGGGGGAAATCAGGCACAGGCTTGAAGACGCGGAAGAATCTAAATTGCGTTCGAGGGTCGAGACGGTGCTTATGGGGCTCGGCTTTAAAATGGCCGATATGGCGCGGCCGTGCTCGGAATTTTCCGGGGGCTGGCAGATGCGCGTTGCGCTCGCAAAACTGCTGCTGACTGAGCCGACTCTCCTGATGCTCGACGAGCCTACAAACCACCTCGATATTGAGTCGGTCGCGTGGCTCGAAGACTATTTGAAATCGTATCCCGGTTCGATATTGGTCGTAAGCCACGACAGGGCATTCCTAAACGCCCTCACAAACCGCATATTCCACCTTTCAAAGGGCAGGCTGGACTCCTATTCGGGCAATTACGATTTCTTTGAGGCGGAGTCCGCCGCGCGCAGGCGCACGCTTGAACATACGGCGGAAAATCAAAGGCGCAGCATAGAAAAGACGGAGAAATTTATCGAGCGTTTCAGGTATAAAAGCTCAAAGGCGGCGCAGGTTCAAAGCAGGATTAAGGCGCTTGATAAAATCGAGCGCATAGAGGTTGAGTCGGACGAAAAAGAGATACATTTTAAATTTCCGGAGCCTGAGAGGACGGGGCAGATTGTTCTCGACGTCGAAGGCGTGGAAAAATCGTTCGGGGCGCACAGAGTTCTGAACGGAGTTTCGATGCGTTTGGAGCGCGGCGACAGAGCGGCGCTCGTGGGCGTAAACGGGGCGGGGAAAACGACGCTCGCAAAAATCATAGCGGGCGTTATGCAGCCTGACGCGGGAAGTGTAAAACTGGGGCTCAACGTAAAAATGTCGTATTTTGCGCAACACCAGACGGAGGAGCTCGACAAGTCGAACGACGTATTGGAGGAGGCTCTGTCAGCCGCTCCTATGGAGCGCAAAGGGGAAGTGCGCGGGTTGCTTGGATCTTTCTTATTTACGGGCGACGATGTCCTTAAGAAGGTGGGCGTATTGTCCGGCGGCGAAAAAAACAGGCTTGCACTCGCAAAAATGCTCTTGCGCGATTTTAATTTTCTGCTGCTTGACGAGCCGACAAACCATCTGGATATGAATTCAAAAAATATCCTCGCCCAAGCTCTCGCTTCGTACCGCGGAACATATCTTATAGTGAGCCACGACAGGGCATTCCTCGATCCGATAGTCGATAAGGTTTACGAGTTGGGGCCTGGCGGTTTAAAAGTCTATCCCGGGAATCTGACTTCGTATGTGGAGCGCATAAAATCCGAGGGCAGGCTGAATCTTAAAAATTCGCCCGCGCCTAAAAAAAGCGCCTCGGCTTACTGGGAGCGCAAGGCGGAGGCTTCAAAAAAGCGGGCTGAAATATCTTCGTTAAAAAAGAGCGTCGAGCGCATAGAAGCGGAGATTGCTGCGGCCGAGGGGGACGTCGCCAAAATAGAGGCCGAGATGTCCGAGCCCGACTTTTTTAAGCGCGGCGCGCAATGCTCTTCTACAACAGAGGCGTACAACGCGCTAAAAACAAAGATAGAAAAACTTTACCGCGAATGGGAGGAGTGCAGCGAGCGCTTGAGCGCCGCGCAATCAGAGTGATTTTTCCAAAAATGGGAAGTTAAGCCGATTTTTTATAAAATATGGCGCGGCTTGCAAAATTTTGTGCGCGTTTGCCGGCGGAGAATCGTCCGTGGTATGCTACCTGACAAATGAGTAATTTGTGTATTGAATTTTTTGTGGTTTTAGTAGATTCTTTATTTGATGAAAATTAAATGCGCAAAAGTATTTTTCTTTTTTATTGCAACTGCGGCTGCGCTTTTTTTGAGCGGGTGCGAAATGCCGGAGTCGTGGAATGATCCTGCCTATTTTGGGGACGGTAAAGACCTTGGCAAGAAGGTAAACGGCTCCGGAACTGGCTATGAAACTTGGGATCCGGACGTTCTATAACCGCGCATTGCTTTCAATATATCCGAGGGCTAAAATATTTTTTGCGGCGCAAGACTGTGCCGCAAATTTTTTTAGCACAGCAAGCTAATAGTCTCCGCAAATCGGCGCAAAAAAAAAGCGCGGAAAATATTTCTCCGCGCTTTTTTTTTAAAAATTGCTAAATTTTTCTGCGGCGCATAGCAAGCCCAAGCGAGGCGAGCGCAATAATTGCGGCTATCGCCGAGGGCTCCGGCACGCTCACCCTGAGAGTCAGCAAACCGTTCGCAAGATCTCCTTCAATAACTTTTACGTCAACCCCGTCTTCTGCGACGAGCATTTGATTGAGGACGTCTATTGTTATGTTGGAGGAATTCTCATCGAAAGACATTACAGTATAGTCGAGATACGATACTTCGGAGGCTTCAAGCCACATTGCCAAGTCGTAGGGATCTACATTTACGAGGAAAGTTCCCCTTGTGGGGTCGAGCACATTGACTCCGCCGGCGACGTCTATTCTGTCGCCCTGCATTTCGGAAAGGTCAAAGCGTATCGTGCCGCTTTGAAAATCAATAGATGAAAACCTTGTAGTGCCGATTTCCGAGCCGCTGTCCAAGCCAGTGGAGCTGAAAATCGCCTTTTCTCCGACAACTGTCAAAGTGCTGGCGCTCATTGCGGAATGCATGCCGACATTCAATTCGCCCCATTCTACCGTTACCCTGCCCAAGTCTGCCATCTTAAAGGTTTTTTCGTCGCTATAATCGGCAAACTCTTGAAAGCGCATAATCTGTTTGCCGGTGTCGGAATTTGCGTTCATTTTCAAGTGCAGGGCGCCGCCCACGCCGTTTTGAGTTGCGTACTTGCCGCTAAATTCGGCGGTGCCGTTGTTTGTCAATATTACGGTTGTATCAACACTTGGCAATCCGACTTGCAGCCGCCCTATGCCGTTTATGCCGCCAATCATGCGGCTTTTGCTTCCGGAGCCGCCGCCGTCTTGTTTAGCGAAATCAAGCGACGAGTTTACAGTGCTTAGATTTAAAGTGCCCCATACTGTAAAACCGCTTGTCGAATTCCCTGAAAGGTAAAGCCGCGTATTGTTGATGTCAAAATTTCCGCCTACTTCCCAAGCCCCTTGCGCAGCGTGTATGACTAATGGAGAATTTAAGCTAATATTGCCGTCTACCTTAAATGTCTTATTGGCAAACCTCATCTGTATTACATATCCGGGCACAGAGGAAAAATTTACATCGCCCCTAAAATATGCTCCTTGATTAAAATAAAATGTATGGCCCCACGCACCTTGCGGATTAGATGCTACGTTAAAATTAAGGTTGTTGCCGACAATATATTCCGAGAACTCTCCAATGCCCGAGGATGTTGCGTTTACGCTTATATTAAGGTTGTGAAGTAGTTGTTCAGTTTTCTGAGCATTGTATCCTCCGTAAATTTACCGAAAAAGCACCGCAGGTACATCTTCAAAGACCTAACGATGTACTACGGTGCTTTCGCATCTCTACCCGGTGGCAGAATTATTTTATTGTTTGTATTGTTATTTTAGCATAACGGTCGGGGGTTGTCAAGGAGTGCAACTATAGCTTATGCCGCAGAGTAGTTTACCACAGCTATTTCGGTGAGATTTTTTTCGAGCGTTGAAATAATTTGCTCCAATCGCTCGGCAACATCGGCGGTATATGCGGTTTCACCGCACTGAGTACACTTATAACAGGGTACATTTTTGATGATAACTATACAGTTTTTCAGCTCGGCAAAATGTGTGGTTGTGCTTTCAGTCATATCGCCTTTACAATAAAAACAGGTCATGCTAATCTCCGGATAAATAAACCGTAGGAACACAACGGTTTAAGTTAATGTTCCATAATCTTTCCGTACAACTCGGGTCGGCGGTCACGGAACACGCCCCAGCTCTGACGCAGGTCACGGTTCTGCTCGTGGTCTATTACCGCTGTTATAACCGCCTCGTCCGTTCTGTCAGCCTCTGAAACTATCGCTCCCG
>ERZ1106939.1277-NODE-1277-length-19851-cov-23.302536_pt1 | contig 19851 bp, 17 predicted proteins | sample MGYA00403669_ERZ1106939 | MGnify/ENA primary metagenome ERZ1106939 (study PRJEB35170, sample SAMEA104062447) | human gut metagenome | biome: human gut; feature: human-associated habitat; material: faeces | place: Denmark | collected 2012-09-28 ...
TGGCCTTCTTGGACCATGCGCCGGTCTCGATGTAGACGGCCTTGCCGTTCTTCATCAGGTTCATCGGGATCATGGAGAACTGGAGCGTCGCGCCGCCCTGGATGAACAGGACCTTGTAGTTGTCGGGGATGCCCATGAGGTCGCGCAGATCCTGCTCAGCCTCGTCGATGATCTGCTGGAAGACCGGGGAGCGGTGCGACATTTCCATGACGCACATGCCGCTGCCGCGGTAGTTCATCATCTCGTCCCGGATCTCTTCCAGAACGGGTTCCGGCATCATGGCCGGGCCGGCGGAGAAGTTAAAGGTACGTCCGTATTTCATAATACTTAGCCTCCTGAACGTTTGTGTTGTTGTTGTTTGGAGTTGCTTCCTGATTCCAGTATATCGCGTCCGTATCAAAGAATCAACCCATTTTCTAAAAAATTTTTTCTAAAACTCATAAATTTTTAGCTGTCTGCACAAAAAGTGCCGGGCCTTCTCCAGAAGCAGGAAAAAGCCCGGTAAAAACCAACAATTCAGTATCCCTTGTATTTTTTTCTGGTCGCCAGACCGCCGCGGATGTGGCGCTCGGCCTTGTTTTCGTCAAGGATCTCGCGGACCGCGGCGTACAGCGCGTGGTTCGCGGCCGGCAGCCGCTCGGCAAGGTCCTTGTGTACGGTCGATTTGGAAAGTCCGAAGTGCTTTGCCGCCTGCCGGATGGTGGTGCGGGTCTCGATGATGTACACAGCCAGCTCCCTGGCTCTGGTGAGTAAGTCCTCTGTCATACGGGCACCTCCAGGCTGTGTATGCTATTGGAGTATATGCCCGCGCCTGGGATAGTATGAACCGCCGGGGCAGGGCCCCGGCGGCGGTGTGCTCAGTGATGGCGGTAGATCTTTTTGTCCAGCGCGAAGATGCGGCCGGAGAACGTGCCCTCCGGCAGCTCCTGCAGGGCCTCGGCGTAGATCTCCATGCGGCTGTCGACCAGGTCGATCAGCGACAACAGCTCCGCCTCGGCGCACATGGGGCGCACAGCCGCGCCGAAGTCCGGCTCGCCGTGGTGCGAGAGGATCATGTGCTGCAGCAGCAGGCTCTTTTCCTGCGGCAGGCCGAGGGACTCGGCGCACTGCTGCACCTCCTGCGCGCCCATGACCAGATGGCCGATCAGCTGGCCGGAGAGCGAATAATCCGTGACCATGCCGAGCCCCGAGAACGTAAATTCCCGCTCCTTGGCAAAATCGTGCAGCAGCGTGCCGGTCAGAAGCAGACTCCGGTCAATGATCCCGGCGTAGAGCCCGGACAGGTAATCGGCCAGCCGCAGCATGTTGGACGTGTGCATCAGAAGGCCGGACAGGAAGCTGTGGTGCACGCTCTTGGCCGCCGGAATGGACCGGAAGGCCTCGAGATGCCGCTCGAGCATCGTGCGGGCGACGGACTGATAGTCGGCATCCTCCATGGAGTCGATCAGGCGGCGGATCTCCTGCAGACGCTCGTCCGGGTCGATCGGGGCGACCGGCACGAGGGCCGACACGTCATACTGGTCATTGCCGTCCGCCATGCGGATGCGGCCCGCCGTGAGCTGCGGCGCGCCCTTGAACTCGGAGACCTGCCCGCGGATCTTGACGATCCGGCCGGTGTCGGCCGGGTTCGCGCCGATGGGGCCGGAGTAGTCCCAGACCTTCAGGTCGATCGTGCCGGAGCGGTCGGCCAGCACGCCGGATAAAAACGGCTTGCCCGCCGCGGTGGTCTTGAGAAAGGCGTCCTTCAGGACGTAAAACCCCTCCACATCGTCGCCGGTATGCATCCCGGCGATCAGCTTGTTGTATTCCATATACGCATCCTCGCTGTTCTTATGTTTTATGATGATTATAGCAGTCTTTTCGCCCGTCTGCAATCATACAATGAAAACCTTCTTCCATACATAACACAGGACGCACCCGCGGCTCTTTTGGGAGCTTTGGGTGCGTCCTTTTTGTGTTTGCTCAGGCCAGGCAGCGGTGCAGCAGGGCGGCTGCTTCGGCTCTGGTGGTAAGGCCGGCCGGGTCGATCCGGCCGTTCTTGCCGTTCATCAGGCCGCTGCCGACGGCCCAGCGGACCACGTCGACGGCCCAGCCGGAGACGCTCGCCGCGTCCGCGAAGGCGGACAGCGAGGCGCTGGCGGTCGTCTGCAGGCCCTTATAGGCCGCGTAGCGGTAGAGAATGGCGACGAACTGCTCTCTGGTGATCGGCGCGTTCGGGCGGAACAGACCGCCGCCGAAGCCGTTCACGATGCCGCGGGTCTCGGCCCAGGCGATGGCCGCTTCATAGTAGCTGCCGGAGGCCACATCCTTGAACGGATTAGCCGGGGCCACGGGCTCGCCCTCCACGCGGTAGAGGATGGTCACGAGCATGCCTCTGGTGATGTCGGTCTTCGGGGCGAACTGCGTCGTGGTGACGCCGTTCATGAGGCCGTTCTCATACACGTAGCGCACGTCGTCATAGTACCAGTCACCGGTATTGACGTCGCGGAACGGCAGCTCGCCGTCCAGCAGATCCGTCAGGGCGAAGACGCCGAGGCGGCTGCCGGTGAAGCTGAGGGTATAGGCGCTCTTGTCGTTCGCTGCGCGCAGGGCGGTACCCGGATTGGTGTTTTTTCATTAGGATGTGGTATCCTAGGGGCATAAAAATTCTGGTTTCAGGAGGTACGGATATGGAACTGCTGCAGGGAAAAACAGCGATCGTGACGGGCGGAACGCGGGGGATCGGGCTCGCTGTCGTCCGGGTCTTTTTGCAGAACGGCGCGCGCGTCGCGCTCTTCGGCAGCCGGCAGGAGACGGCCGACCGGGCTGTCGCCGCACTCAAGTCCGAGGAGCCCGGCTGGGATGTGATCGGCCTCGCGCCGGATCTGACCGACTTTGCGTCCGGGCGCGGTTCGGCGGGGTGGATATCCTTGTCAACAACGCGGGCATCTCCGCGCGCGAACCGCTGGCGGACTACAAGCCGGAAGCGTTCAAGGCGATCATGGATCTGAACGTGACCGGCACTGTCGTCAGCGTCGACGGCGCGGCGCAGACCTGAGCACATCAAACGCATCCCGGCCGGAACCCTCCGGCCGGGATTTTTTTGCGGATCCGGTTTTACTTCTGCCGCCGGATGCGATATACCGGGAAGCAGAAAGGAAGGATCGCATGAAGAAAAAAAGCGTTCTGCCCCAGCTGTTTTTTTCCACGCTGTATCTCAGCGCGTTCACCTTCGGCGGGGCTATGTGATCGTCTCGCTGATGAAAAAGCGGTTCGTAGACGAGCGGCACTGGATCGGCGAGGATGAGATGCTCGATCTTGTCGCCATCGCGCAGTCCTCCCCCGGCCCCATCGCGGTCAACGGCGCGATCGTCGTGGGCTACAAGCTCGCAGGGCTGGCCGGGGCACTCACCGCGGCCGTCGCCACCGTCATCCCACCGTTCGTCATCATCGCGCTCGTCTCCTATTTCTATCAGCTGTTCCGGGACAACGCCGTGGTCAGCCGGGTGCTGTCCGGGATGCAGGCAGGCGTCGGCGCGGTCATCGCGTCGGTCGTGTGGGACATGGGCGCGGATATCGCGCGGCAGAAAAGCGTCTCGTCGATGCTCATCATGGCCGCCGCCTTTGTGCTCTCGTGCGTGTGCAAGGTCAATGTGGTCTATATCGTGCTCGGCTGCATCGCGCTGGGGACGGCGCGGACGCTGCTCGGAAGGAGGAAGGCCGGATGATCCTGCTGCAGCTGTTCTGGAGCTTTCTGCAGATCGGCCTGTTCAGCTTCGGCGGTGGCTACGCGGCCATGCCGCTCATCCAGGCACAGATCGTCACGCAGCACGGCTGGCTCGGTATGGCGGAATTCACCGACCTTGTCACAATCTCGCAGATGACGCCGGGGCCGATCTCCATCAACGCGGCGACATTCGTCGGGCTGCGCGTGGCAGGAGTTTCGGGCGCACTGGCGGCGACGGTAGGGTGCATGCTGCCGTCGTGCGTGCTGGTGACGCTGCTGGCGCGGCTGTATCTGCGCTACCGCAAACTTTCTTTGCTGCAGGGCGTGCTCACCTCGCTGCGCCCGGCTGTCGTGGCGATGATCGCCTCGGCAGGCGTCAGCATTCTCGTCACCGCGTTCTGGGACGAGGCCTTGACGTTCGCGGGCACGAACTGGCGGCTGGTCGTGATCTTCGCAAGCAGTCTTCTGCTGCTGCGCAGAACGAAGCTCAGCCCCATCCTCGTCATGCTACTCGCCGACGCAGCAAACCTGCTGCTGGAGCTGATCCCCCTCCCCTTTTAATCCGCCATTCGCCCGGCCAGCGCAAAAGCGCCCGCCGGGCGTTTTGTATCAAGATCCTCTCCACTGGGATGGCCGTGAGACTGCAGCTTGCACAAAAAGTTGACTGAATTTTTGTGAGGCAAACTAATTTTTTGTCTTGCTTTACGAAATCTTAACGGCTATACTGGTTCTGAGGCCAGAATAACGGTTGGCGCGGGTCACTTTTCCCTTTTCGGGCCCGGCGTCTGCCACCGGAGTCCCGGTTCCGGCCATCAAATAAAAGGAGATTTTACAAATGAAAGACCAGAGATCCCGCGCACTGGCCTCCGTCGACAACATCTACAGGCTCGACGGACGCGTGCCGGTCGGCAAAGCCATCCCCTTCGGCCTGCAGCACGTGCTGGCCATGTTCGTGGCAAATGTCACGCCCGTCATGCTGATCGCGAGCGTCGCCGTGTACAACGGCCAGGCGTTCACCGCCATCGACACGGCCCTGCTCATCCAGGCCGCGATGCTCATCGCCGGTATCGGCACGCTGATCCAGCTCTACCCGGTCTGGCGGATCGGCTCCCGGCTGCCCGTCGTGATGGGCCTGAGCTTCACCTTCCTGTCGGCGATGATGACGCTGGCCGCGAAGGACTACGGACTGATGATCGGCGCGGTCATCGTCGGCGGCTGCATAGAGGGACTTCTCGGTCTGACTGCGAAATACTGGCGGCGGTTCGTCAGCCCCATCGTCTCGGCCTGCGTCGTGACGACGATCGGCTTCAGCCTGCTGTCCACGGGCATTTCCTCGTTCGCCAGCTCCGCCGTCTACCCCACCGGCGCGTGGCAGAATCTGCTGGTCGCGGTCATCACGCTGGCGGCCTGCCTGGTCTATAACTCGCTCGCCAAGGGCTTCTGGAAACAGCTGTACGTGCTGTTCGGCCTGATCGTGGGCTATATCGTATCCCTGTTCTTCGGCATGGTCGACTTCGCGTCCATGAAGGAGACGGTCTCCGAGCTCGGGATCATCGCGCTGCCGAAGCTCTTCGCCTTCACGCCGAAGTTCGATCTCGGCGCGATCATCTCCGTGACGCTCGTGTTCCTCGTCTCCGCGGCGGAGACCATCGGTGATACCTCCGCGGTCTGCACCGGCGGTCTCGGCCGTGACATCACGGAAAAAGAGGTCTCCGGCTCTCTTGCCTGCGACGGCTTTATCTCCGCCGTGTCCGGCGGCGTGTTCGGCTGCCCGCCCATCACGTCCTTCAGCCAGAATGTCGGCCTTGTCGCCATGACGAAGGTCGTCAACCGGTTTACGATCATGTTTGGCGCGCTGACGCTGATCCTCGCGGGCCTGTTCCCGCCGGTGGGCGCGTTCTTCTCCACGCTGCCCGACTGCGTGCTGGGCGGCTGCACGGTCATCATGTTCGGCGCGATCATCGTCTCGGGTGTCACGATGCTCGGCGAGTGCGGCTTTGACCAGCGCAACACCATCATCGCCGCGACCTCCTTCGCCATCGGCATCGGCGTGACGCAGGTCCCGGAATTCTTCTCCGGCATGCCGCAGATCATCAGCGACATCTTCGCGGGCAACCCCGTCGCGGGCGTGTTCGTCGTCGCGATGATCCTGTCTCTGACGCTGCCGAAGAAGGTCAAGATCGAAGAGGTCGGCGCGCTGACCGAGGAAACGCTCGAGCGCAAGCCGGACGAAACCAACTGAGGTTTTTCATCTGCATGCAAAGCAGCCTGCCGCGACCTGCGGCAGGCTGCTTTTTCGGTATCGGCGAACGCCGCCTGGTTTTACTTTCTTCCGGTGACGTGGTACTCTAGTCAAGCATTACATCAAGGAGAACCTTTGAACATCATGGACAAGAAAGCGAATCATTTTTCCGGGCAGCTCGGCTTCGTGCTCGCGGCTGCCGGAAGCGCAGTCGGCGTCGGGAATCTCTGGCGCTTCCCCTATCTCGCGGCAAAGGACGGCGGCGGGCTGTTCCTGCTGATCTACCTCGTGCTGGTGCTGACGTTCGGCTTTACGCTGCTGTCCTCCGACATCGCCATCGGCCGCCGGACGCACAAAAGCGCCATCGGCGCATACGCCGAGCTGCACCCGAAGTGGCGATTCCTCGGCATCCTGACCTTCCTCGTGCCGGTGCTGATCATGACCTACTACGCGGTCATCGGCGGCTGGATCACGAAGTATGCCGCGGTCTACCTGACCGGGCAGGCACAGGCCGCCGCGCAGGACAGCTATTTTACCGACTTTATCACCTCGCTGGTCTCCCCTGTCATCTTTGCCCTCCTTTTCATGGCCGTCACGGCGCTGATCGTCTACAACGGCGTGGAGGACGGCATTGAGAAGGTCTCGCGGTTCATGATGCCGTTCATCGCCCTGCTCTCGACCATCCTCATCGACTGGATCAAGACGCCCGACTATGTGATCGGCGAGATGGAACGCAACGGCGAGCATTTCCGCCGCAAGAGCGTCTACCGCGTCATGATCCGCTACATCGCGCCCGTCATGATGCTGATCCTGTTCCTGCAGTCCACCGGCATTCTCTCCTGAGATGGCGAAGCCCCTCTGCATGCGTATGCAGAGGGGCTTTTCTGTCTCTGGTCGTTCACTCCGTGCCCAGCTCGACCAGCACGGCTTCTTCCGGGGCAAAGTAATCGTCTGAGTTGCTGCTCAGACCGGCGGCCTTCGCGGCCCGCTCGAAGGAGATCTCCGGCACGTTGCTCAGGTAGACGAACACGGAATCACAGGCAGCTCTGCTCAGCCTGCCCCGGATCTCCAGCCGGTAGGCGTAGCTCCTGCCGTCGCAGGTCCAGGTCCCGTCCGTCATCTCGGCGTAGGTCTTCATTCCCTCGATTGTCCGCTTCACCTTCGGTTCTCCGGCACATCCGGCCAGCAGGAGCAGCAGGCAAAAAACTGCCGCAAAACATCTGATCCTTTTCATGCTCCGACCCTCCTGTCGATCATACGCGAGTATAGAGTTGTGTTCCTGTTCCGATCATAGCAGAATCCATGGAAAATTTCCACTGTAAAAACCCGCCCGAACCACAGTTCGGGCGGGTTTTGCAGCATATTTACCGGGCGGCAGACTTTTTGGTCAGGTGGAGCGTCCGGTCGCAGAGGGCACAGAAGACCAGGCCGCAGGCCAGCGCCTCCTGCTCCGTGCCGCCGAGCTCCGGCGTGAAGGAGAACAGGTCACGGCAGGCCTCTGCCAGCGTCGGCGCTTTGCCGTCCGGCTTGCCGAGCAGCGACTGCACGTCGTAGACCGTCCTTCCCTCGCCCGCGCAGCCGATCCCGGCTGCGGGCAAAAACGCCAGCTCCTCCGACTGAAAGAGGACGAGCGGCGCGCGCTCGCCGAGAAACGCTTCGATAGAGGCGGCGACTTCGGCCGCCGCGGGAGCAGACGCGACCATGGAATCTGTCACACCGGCCTCCCGCGCATAGCGGGTCAGGCCCTTTTCCGGGCGGATGGACACCGTGAGGATGGTCTCCGGGGCGAAGCGGCGGAATTTCAGCGCGGACAGCTGCACCAGCTCGTCCCGGCCCGGGTGCTTGCCGGTGGTCTTGAGCGCGAGGACGCAGAAGGTATCCAGCGTCTGCAGCGGCGTATCCGCGCGCAGGGCGGACGGCTGCGGGAGCGGCCCCTGCACGGCTTCTCCGGCGGCACCCTCCTGCACGGCAGGCTGCACGCGGCGCAGCTGCCTGCAGATGGACTCGAACCACTGCTCGGCGCGCAGGGCGCTCTGCAGGGCGCTTTCCTGTCGGGAGGCGCGTTTTTTGACGGCGGCGGTCAGATCGTCCAGCAGCTCGCCGGAGGTGCGGCGGCCGTGGATGCGCCCGCGTTTGCCGAAGCCAGGCAGGAGAAATTCGTCGGTATAGTCGGCGTAGCGCGCCTTCGCGCGCACAAAAGACGCAAAAACGGGATCCTTCACCGCCGCCTCCCACCGCTCACAGAACGCGCGGCACAGGCGGATGTCCCGCTCGAGCATCCACGCCGGGCCGCGGCAGGTCAGCTCGTCGATGCGGGTATAGGCCTCGGCCAGCGTCCCGAACAGTGTCTGCGCGTCGGCCGCGGGAGGCGGCTCGGGCTTTTTTTGCGCGGGCGGGTCGGTCAGGATGTCCGGCAGGGCCTCGGGCCGGAGCTCCGGCGCGGGGTCCTCGGGCTCCGGCGCGGGGGCGGGCGGCTGTTCTGCCTGCGGCTGCTGCGTCTTCTTCGGCAGGGCGAAGATCACGACCGCGGCCAGCCCCGCCGCGGCGAGCGCGCCGCCCGCGATCAGGCTGTAGCTTGTGACGGCAAAGCCGAGCAGGATCAGAAGAAAGCCGATGATGATGCCTTTGATGGAACGCACGGCAGATCCTCCTTCAGGTGCGCGGCTGCGGGAACTTCTCGAGGCAGTAGAGCTGCTCCTCGTCGAGCATGTCGCCGCCGGGTGCGAAGGTATAGCCGAGGCCCTGATAAAAATGCAGGGCGTTGATGGACGCGGGGATGATGACGCGCCGGGCCGTCAGGAACCAAGGGTCCCGCTCGATCGCTTCGATCAGCGCGCGGCCGACGCCGCGATTCTGCTTTTCCGGCAGCACGAAGACGGAATACAGGCAGCTCTCCGCCGGATCGTCCCGGTACGGGCGACCGATGGCGGCGCAGCCGATGACGGTCCCGTCGTCCTCACAGGCGACGTAGAAGTGCATCTGCTCGCCGCGGCGCAGGAAATACGCCCGCGTCTGATTTTCGACCATCTCCTCCACAAAGGCCTGATCGTAGACCTTGCCGGAGGTGATGCGGGTGGCAAGCTCGGACACGCGGACAACAGCGTCGGCGTCCGCGGGGGCAAAACGGCGGATGTTCATGGTGCATTCCTCCCATGCGTCTGTTCGTAGTGTTCCAGTTCCTTCAAAAACGCGTCGCCGAAGCGCTCGGCCTTGGCCTGGCCGATGCCGGAGACCTCCAGCAGCTCCTCGATGGTGCGCGGGCGTCTGGCCGCCATGTCGAGCAGCGTCGCGTTGGTGCAGATGATGTAGGCCGGGATGTGCTGCTCCTGAGAAAGGCGCAGCCGCAGCGCCTTGAGCGCGGCGAGCAGGTCGTCCTCCGCCTTTTTGGGCCGTTCGGCCTTGGCTTTGGCCCTGCCCCGGGCCGGCTGGTCCTGCAGGGGCTGGCGCTTGACGGAGACCTCGACCCGCTGGCCGTGGAAAAGGACCTCGGCCGCCTGCGGCGTGGTGTCGACGCCGCCGTGGACCGGGTCGGTCTGCAGATAGCCGCCCGCCTCCAGCAGCTCGAGAAGCTCGCGGATGCGCCCGGCGGGCAGATCGCGCATGAGCCCGTAGGTCGGCAGATCCTCCAGCCCGAGCTCGCGCACACGGGCCGCGCGGCTGCCGCGCAGCACCTGGCCCAGAAGCGCCGTGCCCACGCAGTAGCCCAGCCGGGTGCGCACGCGCACGACGCACGAGAGGATCATCTGCGCCTCGCGCGTCAGATCCTGCAGGTCGTATTCCGCCTGACAGTTGCCGCAGTTTTCGCAGCGCGGCGCGTGCGGCTGGCCGAAATAATCGAGCAGATACCCGCGCAGGCAGCCGGTGGTCTTGCAGTAGCCGGTCATCTGCTCGAGGCGGATGAGGTCCTGCGCCTGCACGGCCTGCCGCTCCTCGTCGGTCAGCTCGTCGTTTTCCGTCTGGTTGAGGATCAGGTATTTGGCCGTCGTGATGTCGCCGGGAGAAAAGAGCAGGATGCAGTCGGCGGGAGCGCCGTCGCGTCCGGCGCGGCCGGCCTCCTGATAATATGCCTCCACGCTCTTGGGCATGTTGCAGTGGATGACGTAGGAAACGTTCGACTTGTCGATGCCCATGCCGAAGGCGTTCGTGGCGACCATGACGGTGCAGCGGTCGCAGATGAAATCCTCCTGATTCTGCCGCCGCTCGTCCGGGCTGAGTCCGGCGTGGTAGCGCGAGGCGGCGAAACCGCTGCTCTGCAGCAGCTCGCAGATCTGCTCGACGCCCTTGCGCGTGGCACAGTAGACGATGCCGCTCTTGTCCCGGCGTTCTTCGAGCAGCTCGAGCAGCGCCCGGCGCTTGTCCTGCGGCCGCAGGACCTCAAAGCGCAGGTTCGGCCGGTCAAAGCCGGTGACGACCGTCACCGGATCCTGCAGCTGCAGGATGCGGACGATGTCGCTGCGCACCTGCGCCGTCGCCGTGGCGGTGAAGGCGGCCAGAGCGGGCCGCCGCGGCAGCTTTTGCAGAAAGTCCAGAATTTTCAGATAGCTCGGGCGGAAATCCTGCCCCCACTGGGAGATGCAGTGCGCCTCGTCGACCGCGAGCAGCGAGATCTCCAGCTCCTGCGCGAGCGCGCAGAAGCCGTCGGTCAGCAGCCGCTCCGGCGCGATGTAGAGGATCTTGTAAGCGCCGAAGCGCGTGTCGCGGTAGGCCTCGCGCAGCTCCTCGACGGACATGGCGCTGTGGATGCAGCCGGCAGGGATGCCGGCGTTCTGCAGGGCCATGACCTGATCCTTCATGAGCGAGATGAGCGGCGAGATGACGAGCGTCAGCCCCGGCAGCAGCAGGGCGGGCAGCTCATAGCAAAGGCTCTTGCCGCCGCCCGTCGGCATGACGCCGAGCACATCGCGCCCGGCCAGGACCGCGTCGATAAGCGTCTGCTGCCCCTCCCGGAAGGAAGAAAACCCAAAATACTGCCGCAGCACCTCCACCTTCTCCATCCCCGCACCCCGTTTCGTCGTTTTTCTCCATTATATCATATCCGCACCGGTTTACAAGGGAAAGAAAAAGTGGCTCCCCTCGCGGCAAGGGGTGCTGTCAGCCGGGGATATAAAGAACGAACGCACCTTGTAGGGGCGGGGCTCTGCCCCGCCTGTTCTTCCGACGAACCCGGCGCCAGCGGGCGGAGCAGAGCCCCGCCCCTACAAAGTCCCCGCGAGAAGGTAATATCCATCAAAATTTCGGCTGCGCCTTCTATTGATGGCAATCGTTCTAAGGCAACCAGCTGCAAATCCGATACCCCCGTATCAGGCGGCGCGTACCAAGACGCCCGTAAGGTGACTCTCGTGTGGAACGCCAGACTAAAACATTGGGACTTGCCTAAACTCAGATGCAGAAAGCACCAAACGTAACCCAGCGCCCCTTTTCTCCCCCATCTTTTTCGGCAAGACGGAAAAGATGGGGCCGCCGGAGGCATAAGGCAGTTTCAAATCTGCGACAACAATCCCTCAGTCACCTGCGGTGACAGCTCCCTTTACACAAGGGAGCCTTTGGGGTGCGCCACCGGAAGTACAGCGAAAGTGGGTGACGACCTCTCAGTCTCGGCTGCGCCGAGCCAGCTCCCCTGGAAGGGGAGCCTTTTCTGCTCCCTTTACGCAAGGGAGCAGAAAGCCGCGCGGGCTTTTCGGCCCGCGCGGTACTGGGGTTGGCTTATTTCTGTTCCTGAATGTAGAGGCTGACGCGGCTCTGGATGAGCTTGGAGGCCTCTTCGACGGTCTTGCTGCCGGCAAGATAGCCTGCGGCTTCGTCGGAAATGATGTTCAGGACGTTCTGGTCATAGTCGACGAAGCTGGTCGTGGAATCGATCACGGCCATGACGGCGTCGTACTGCTCCTGCGTGACGGCGTAGAGCTCGATCATCGGCTCGTCGCCGTAGCTCATGCCGCCGGTGGAGATGGGGATGGGGTTGCCGTTCTCGTCGAGGATCTGGTTGCCGTCGGCGTCGGTCTCATACTCCTGCGTCATGGCTTCCTTGGCATTGGCCTCAAAGGCGGACTTGAGGATCGGGAAATTCCAGAGGCTCTTCTGGAAATCCTCCTCGAGCGTTGAGCGGATGAAGGCCCAGGCGCCCGCCTTGTCCCTGCAGGTGGTGGTGATGCAGAGGGTCGCGTCGGAGTTGAAGGCGTTGCCGGTCGAGCCGTCTTCGCGCGGGAAGCCGACGAAGCGGGCATCGTTATTGAGGAAGGCAAAGGTATAATACAGATCGTCGAAGCTGTAGAGCGACGTGGGATAGAGCAGCTGCTTGCCGTTTTTCAGGCGGGAATAGTCGCTCTCATACTCCTCGCTGTCCGACTGCCAGTCGTATTCGGCCGGGAAGGGCTTGACGAACTCGAGCAGGGCGCGGAACTCGTCGGAATCGAAATTGCAGGTGCCGTCCTGCCAGTTCATGAAGCTGTCAGCGTTCATGGCGACGCAGTACTGCAGCATCTCGGCCTGGGTGTAATACTTGTTGAAGACGGTCGCGCCCTCGGGCAGCTTGCTGAGCGCGTCGTTGACGTCGGCCAGCGTCCAGGTGTCGTATCCGTCCACGACCTTGCCGAGGCCGATGGCCGTGGTGACGCCGAAGTCGATGGGCAGCTGATAGAGCTTGCCGTCGGTCTGCAGCGACTCGAGCGGCTTGGTCATGAGCTTGTCGCGGGAATACTCGGGGTCCGCGTCGATGTACGGCCAGAGATCCTCGAGCAGGCCCTTGGCCGCGTACTGCCGGATGGGCAGCAGCATGCTGTTGGCAAGGATATCCGGGATATTTCCGGAGATGATCTCGGTGTTCAGCTTCGTCAGCCCCGCATTGTAGTCCTCGTCCGTCGCGTACTCGGAATAATCCCTGACCACGATCCGATAATCCGGGTTGCTCTTGTTGAATTTGACGATCTGGCTGCGCAGATTGTAGTCCAAGCCGAAGCAGGCCAGCGCCAGCTCGGTCTTCGGCTGTACGGAGTCGGCATCTGCGCGGGCCAGGACCAGGATCTGCTGCCGGGACCCGCCGTCGTTCGACGATTCATATGTCACCGCAACGATGCGCCCGTCGGAGAGGAAGCCGAATTGGTCGTTGCTGATGGTGTTGCTGTCGACGTCGCAGGCCAGCCAGTCAACGACCTTCTCGACCGCGCCGGTATCCTTCCGCTCGCCGAAGATACTGCCGTTGTTCGTGAAGAAGTAGGTATAGACGTCATTGCCCGGGTAGATATTCCACGCGCGGGAGGAGATGGGCGTCTCCTTGCCCCAGTCCTTCGTCTCGGGGTCGAGCTGACGGAAGACCATCTTGCCGTCGGCGGAGGACGCCGTAATGCCGACCTCGCTTTCCGACAGCTGGCAGAGCTGGCCGTTCAGCTCGTCGCCGGACTTGCTGAAGACGAAGCTGCCGTCCGGGCCGTAGACGTTGACGGTCTGATAATCGTAGGTGTAGACATAGCCCTTGTCATCGGAGAGGATGGTGTCGATGTAGGTATAGCGCCAGCTGTCCGTCTCGTCCGCGTCTTCCTCCTCCGTCGGGGTGATGGTGCGCAGCAGCGTGCCGTGGGCGTCGAGCTGGATGAGCTCAGAGATGGAGGTGCCCTCCGTGCCGTCGTCCGCGTAGCTGTTGGTCTGGCGGAAGAGCCAGATCGTGCCGTCCGCGCCGGGGGCCATGGTCTGGATGTTGGTGCTGCTGTTGAACACCTGCATGCTGCCGTCCTGGCCCATCGTCACGCCGTTCGCGCCGTTCGGGTCCTCCACGACGGGCTCGGCGACGTAGTTGTCGAGCTTCACGCACTCGCCGGTGTCGAGGTCAAAGCGGAAGATGACCTCGGAATAGGTATCGTAGGAGACCTCCGCACCGGTCTCATCGGTGTAGGTCTCCTTGCCGCCGTCGGGAACGCTGGCGGTAAAGTAGAGCGTGTCGCCCGAGACGCAGGTCGAGCCGATCCACTGGATATCCTCCGGCAGATCAAAATACTGCGGCTGATAGGCGTACTGCGACATGGTTTCCGTCGCGGCGTCAGTCTGCGCGGCCGGATCTGTATCGTCTGTCTTCGTCTCCTTCTTGCTGCATCCGGCAAGCACGCCGAGCAGCAGCACGAGTACGAGGCAGAGGGAAAGAATGCGTTTTGTCATCAACGATTCTCCTTTCTCATTGTTACCATAATATTTTTCTTCGCTGCCACATGGTAACAGATTCCGCCGAAAAAAGAAACCCCTGCGGGGGTTTTTTAAGAAAAACTTAAGTAATCCGAAGCTTCGCCGTCCGGCTTGGAATCCGGCGGTTTTCGTGCTATACTGTAAAAAACGCAGAACAGGAGGGGCTTTCATGCCTGCGCATGTCATTACCAGCGAGCAGCAGCGCGACCGGATGCTGCACACGCCGATCCCGCGGCTGATCCTGTCTTTGTGCCTGCCGACGCTCGCCACGCAGCTGATCTCCGTCTTCTACAATACCGCCGACACCTATTTCGTCTCCAAGCTCTCGACGAGCGCATCCGCGGCCGTCGGCGTTGTGTTTTCGCTGATGTCCATCATCCAGGCCTTCGGCTTCGGCATCGGCATGGGCTGCGGGTCGATCATCAGCCGCAGTCTCGGCGGCAAGGACAATGACCGCGCCGACCGCATCGGCAGCAGCGCGTTCGTCTTCGCCGCGGCAGTGGGGCTGGCGCTGTGTGCGGCCGGGCTGTGCACGCTCCGGCCGCTCATGCGGCTGCTGGGCTCGACGGATACCATCCTCCCCTACGCCGAGAGCTACGCCCGCATCATCCTGCTGGCCGCGCCGGTCATGTGCGCGTCGTTCGTGCTGAGCAATGTCCTGCGCGCCGAGGGCGAGGCTACGCTCTCGATGTACGGCATGTGCGTCGGCGGACTTCTGAACGTGGGGCTCGACCCGCTGTTCATTTTCGTCTTCGAGATGGGCATCGCGGGCGCGGCGCTGGCCACGGCGCTGAGCCAGCTGGTGAGCTTTCTGATCCTCGGGTGGCAGTTCCTGCACGGACGGAGCATCGTGCGCCTCCGCCTGCAGGCCGTCAGCCGCAGCCCGCGCGACTACGGCCAGATCCTGCTCATCGGCTTCCCGACGATCTGCCGGCAGGGCTTCGCGAGTCTGTCCTCCGCGCTGCTCAACAACGCGGCCGCCGCCTATTCCGACGCCGCCGTCGCGGCCGTCACGATCTCCAACAAGGTCTATCTGCTCGTGCGCTCCATGATCATCGGCATCGGGCAGGGCTTCCAGCCCGTGGCGGGGTACAACTTCGGCGCAGGCAACAAGCCGCGCACGCGGCAGGCGTTCTGGTTCTCCACGCTGTTCGGGACGGTGGTATGCGTGACGGGCGCGGCGCTCATCGCGCTGTTCCCGGAGCAGATCATGCACTTCTTCCGCGACGATCCGGAGGTCACGCGCATCGGACGGCAGGCGCTGTTGTACGCGTGCGCGGTCATGCCGGTGATGGCGTATTCCACGTATGTGAACCAGCTGTACCAGTGCCTCGGCTTCCATCAGGCCGCGACGCTGCTGGCCTCCTGCCGCAACGGACTTTTATACGTGCCGCTCATCCTGCTGCTGCCGGGGCTGCTCGGCCTCTCCGGCGTCGCCATGAGCCAGCCCGCAGCCGATTTTCTTACCTTCCTCGTCTCCATTCTCTTCCAGATCTGGTTCTTCCGCCATAAGCTGCGCGGATGAGTCCCGGCGCATCGCAGGGTTTTTGGCATACGGAAACCGCCTCCCCAAGGGCGGGTGTCCGTAAGACAGTTAACAGCCACCGTAGTTTGAACCGCGGTGGCTGTTCTTGTATTTTATCCTGTTATGTGATAATATGGAAGCGAACAGACCTGCAAAATCGGAATTTACGAAAGAGGTACAGAACATGAAGAAAATCAGTTTAGTAGTTTTGCCAGCTATAACAATAGCGTTAGAAATATTGCCGCTGGGGGCAGTTTGTATTTTTGCTCCATCTCCGACAGAAAGAGTAAAAGAAACATTCTCATACTTTAGTCCAATACCGTTTGGCTATGCAAATTTTGCTCCACTTATTACAGCCGTACTTACTGTTGTTATCTTGTTGCTGTCGTTGATTTCATTAAAGAAAAATGGAGTTTTCAATTCTATGTTTGTTCTTTCAATTATTACAGCAGTTATTTCTCTTTTGCCGTTGGTGTATGGATTGAGTTATTTCACCTTTGTGGGAGCCTTAATAACGATGGCACTTGTAACCGAATGCATTTTGATTAAGACGCAACAGAAGTAAAGTAAAGCGACAACTTCCATTTTTTCGAACTGATACAAGGGCGCACTTCTATACGGGTCAAGCCCCGTATGTGCGCTCTGTGAGACTGAACAGCCCGGGCACCTGAATGTCCGGGCTGTTATGCGTTACTTCGTTCCGAACAAGGGTCTGCACCCCTTGCGCCACTTTGCGGCTATCCTCTTAAAGCAAAAGGTGTGACCACGAAAGTCACGCCTTTTGCAAATTTAACTGTCTTACGAACATCCCGCAAACCGGGGAGGCGGTTTATTTCGGTCTATCGTTTTTCCGTCAGGATGCCGCGCAGGTCGTAGATGGCGTGGCGGGGGCATTTGACGGCGCATTGGCCGCAGGAGAGGCAGAGGGATTCGTCGATGTGGGAGAGGTTGTCCTGCACGGTGATGGCCCCGGCGGGGCAGAGCTTCTGACAGATGCCGCAGCCGATGCAGCTGACCTCGCACATCTTTCTTGCATCCTTGCCGGGATCCCGGTTCGAGCATTTGACGACGACGGGGTTGGCGCATTCGTGGATGCGGATGAGCTCGCGCGGGCATTCGCGCACGCATTTGCCGCAGGCGATGCACTTGTCCTCGTTGACCTCGGCCACGCCGTAGTCGTTGAGGGCGATGGCTTCAAATTTGCACGCGTTCACGCACAGCTCGCAGCCGACGCAGCCGTACTGGCAGTCGGCCGTCGCGCGGCAGCCGCCGTTGCAGGCGACGAAGGCGGCCTTGTAGGGGAAACGTTTTTTGATGGCCATGGTTCATCCCTTCCTTTCGTACGGCGTGTTGGCGAGCGGCAGCTTCGTGCGGCGTTCGCCGTCGAAGCGGAAATAGGCGTCGGCGATGGCGGGCGCGGTGGGGATCGAGGTGATCTCGCCGATGCCGATGGCGCCGCAGGCCACGTCGAGGCCCGGTTTATCGACCACGATGGGCGTGATCTTCGGGATCTCATGCGCGCGGAAGAGGCCGAGCTCGCCGTATTTTTCGATCGGCTTGCAGTTGTCATCGATGGGATACTGCTCGCGCAGGGCGTAGCCCATGCTCATGACGACGCCGCCCTCGATCTGCCCCTCGCACGACCGGGGGTTGACGGCCTTGCCGACGTCGTGCGCGGCGACCATCTGCTCGACCTTGCCGGTCTTCTTATCGAGGATGCACATCTGCGTCGCGTAGCCATAGGCCACATGCGAGACGGGGTGCGGCACGTCCGCGCCGAGCTTGTCGGTCTTGGCGAGGTATTCGCCGTAGAACTCCTGCCCGACGAGGTCGGACAGCGTATGGCCTTCGAGCGCGGCGGCGAGCTTTTCGCAGGCGCGGCGGCAGGCCTCGCCGGTGACGAGCGTCTGGCGCGAACCGGAGGTATCGCCGGAGTCCGGCGCGATCCAGGTGTTCGAGCGCTCATAGACGATATCGCCGCGGTGCAGCGGCGTATTGGTGACGATCATCTGCACGAGGACGGTGCCGACGCCCTGGCCGATGCAGGATGCGCCCGCGTAGATATGGACCTTCGCGTCGTCCTCCACGATCAGCTTGCAGCGGCCCCAGTCGGGGATACCGACGCCGACGCCCGCGTTCTTCATCGCGCAGGCCAGGCCGACGGGCTTGCCCTGCTTCATCGCCTCGTCGAAATACGGCTTGACCGCCTCGAGCGTCTCGACCAGGCCCGTCTCCGAGCCGACGATCTGGCCGTTCGGCAGCTCCTGCCCGGGCCGGATGGCGTTGCGGTAGCGGATCTCCCAGGGGGTGATGCCGACCTTGTCGGCCATTTCGTTCAGAAGCGTCTCCGTAGCGAAGCACGTCTGCGTGACGCCGAAGCCGCGGAACGCGCCCGCGGGCGGGTTGTTGGTATAGTAAGCCGTGCCCTCGATCTCGAAATTCTGATAGTTGTAGGGGCCGGCCGCGTGCGTACAGGCACGCTCGAGCACCGGGCCGCCGAGGGAGGCGAACGCGCCGGTATCGGAGTAGACCTTGGCCTTGACGCCCTGGATGATGCCGTTTTCGTCGCAGCCCATGGTGAAGTCCATCCAGAACGGGTGACGCTTCGGATGGATGAGCAGCGATTCCGGCCGGGTCAGCTTGACCTTGACCGTGCGGCCGGTGAGGTAGGTCATGAGCGCGGCGTGATGCTGCACGCTCATATCCTCCTTGCCGCCGAAGCCGCCGCCGACAAGCTGGTTCTGCACGCGGACCTTGTCGGTGCCGAGCAGGAGCTTACACTCGTGCAGCGTGGTATGGGACGACTGGTCGGTGGACAGGACCATGACATAGCCGTCCTTGTCCATATACGAGACCGCGCACTCCGGCTCGAGGAACGCATGCTCGGTCCACGGGGTCTCAAAGTGCTGGGAGATGACGTATTTGGAGTTCTGGATCGCCGTCTCGGCGTCGCCGCGGGCGATGTGCTTGTAGGCCTGCACGTTGGATTCTTCCTCGTCGAAGACGCGCGGGGCGTCCTCGGCCCAGGCCTCGGGGGGATTATGGACGGCGGGCAGCGGCTCGTAGGTCACTTTGACGAGCTTTTTCGCCTTTTCGAGGATCTCGGGCGTTTCTGCGACCACGAGCGCGATCGCGTCGCCGAGGTAATGCGTCAGCCCGCCGATGGGGATGAGCGAATACTGGTCGTGCTTGAGATGGCCGACCTTGTTTTCCCCGGGAATATCCGCCGCCGTGATGACGCGGACGACGCCGGGCAGCGCCGCGGCCTTCGACGTGTCGATGGCGAGGACGCGCGCGCGCGGATACTGGCTGCGCACGGCGGAGCCGTAGCACATGTCGGGCAGATACCAGTCGTCGGGGTATTTGCCGTAGCCGAGGACCTTTTCCTCGACATCGATGCGGTGGACGCTCGAGCCGAGCTTCCAGTCGTCCTCCGACGGCGCGGGGATGACGCCCTCGCGCCGGCATTTGGCGGCCAGACGCACGGCGGCGAAGATCTTTACATAGCCCGTGCAGCGGCAGTAGTTGTTGCGCAGGGCATAGCGGATCTGATCGTCGGTCGGATCGGGGTTTTTATCGAGCAGCGCCTTGGTGCAAAGCACCATGCCCGGGATGCAGAAGCCGCACTGCACGGCTCCGGCCTCGCCGTAGGCGTAGGTATAGAGCTTCTGTTCTTCCTCCGTCAGGCCCTCGACGGTGATGATGTGGCGGCCTGCGAGAGAATCGGTAAACGGGGTGCAGGCGCGGATGGGCTCGCCGTCGATGAGCACGGTGCAGGCGCCGCAGGCCCCCTCGGAACAGCCGTCCTTGACGGAGGTCAGGTGCAGCGTATCGCGCAGGTAGCGCAGCAGCCGCTGGTTCTTCTCCACCGACACTTCCGTTCCGTTGACAAAAAATACAGCCATGGCAAAAACTCCTTCTGATTCGAATTTCGGCCCTCACGTCACAGCGGAGCTGTTCTCGGCATCATGCCACCGTAATTCCGAAGGTTTCCCGGCCAAAGGGGAAAGTAACTAAAAATCTTTTTTGATTATACAATATTTTTTTGCAGGTTGCAAGAAATGACAGCCGGAGTCGTTATTCTATTTATAAATAACACCGTCCTAAGACTCCCCTTTCAGGGGAGCTGGCGCGCAGCGCCTGAGAGGTTGTCACAGATTTGCCATAAAACCCAAACCGCAAATTCAGTTTGCGGTTTGGAAAGGAAGA
>ERZ1106939.1285-NODE-1285-length-19748-cov-4.646169_pt1 | contig 19748 bp, 15 predicted proteins | sample MGYA00403669_ERZ1106939 | MGnify/ENA primary metagenome ERZ1106939 (study PRJEB35170, sample SAMEA104062447) | human gut metagenome | biome: human gut; feature: human-associated habitat; material: faeces | place: Denmark | collected 2012-09-28 ...
TGATTCCAGTCTTTGATTTTATGGATGATAAAGCTCCGGGCAAGGTACGTAAAATGAAAAAGGTATGGACGGAAGATGGCTATATCCTTTTTTGGACAGCTCCGAAAGCTGATACAGAGATGGATAAGGCAGTTCAATATGTAGTCTATCGTTTTGACAGTAAAGAAAAGGTGAATTTGGACGATCCTTCTCATATTGTAGCTATCACGCGCAATCCATTCTATAGACTTCCTTATGAAACAGGAAAAACAAAATGCCGTTATGTAGTGACAGCTTTAGATCGTTTACATAATGAATCGAAATCCGTAAGTAAGAAGTTAAAACTGTAAAGGTATAGAATAAACAACGATAAAACGGTGAACACTCTGCTGAATGATAACGCAGTTTATTCACCGTTTTTTTGTTTACTGTTTTTTTGTTTACTGTTCAGCCGCTCGTTATTAATAGAGCAGCAAACCTGCAATACCACAGGCGATAATCATTAATATCGGATTGGCTTTATATTTTCTTGTTCCGATGAATGCAATCAGAAAGATAATGATACTGATAACGAATGAATAAGTATCTTCCGTAGGCGAACCGAAGTTTTCTGCGTTCATTAATACCAACGCGGCGGAGGCGAGTAATCCGACTACTATCTCGTATACGTCGTGACCATCTATGATAAGCATATATCTTTTTTTAATAATATATGCTGTAAACATGCATAATGTGAATCAGGTGACATATTATATAGAAATATATTTTAAAGGATTTTTATGGACGAGAACAGCCTGTTTACACCATTCGATGAAATAACCCAGACAAGGGAGCTTCAGATGCTTAAAACCATAATCCCATATATGCCGCATGACTCACAAAAGCAGATGACTCTTATGGTTCACTACATATCACTTATGAATTCAATGAGAATGATAGATTGTGCACCTGCACTGTCTGTTGCGGAGACTGAAAGTATGTCAGACAGAAGGCTTTCCATGCTCAATGCCTTAAAGAAATACTGCAGTAAAAGTGAACAGGATACGATAGACAATCTATTAAATATTTTTTCAGTTTTGGACAATAGGGAGATTTATGACAAAGCAGGAATTTTTAAATAATTTTGCACAAAAGGAAAAACCGAAAGATACAACGAGCGCCATGCCATTTCTCATGGAAAGTATTAAGGAGGCAAAGCGTAACGGCATAGAATTTACCAAAGAAGAGGTATATTCCATGTGCACCGAGCTAAGCAAAAACCTGCCTGAGAAAAACCGCAGGCAGGTTGAAAGGCTTTTAAAAATGCTATAGTTAATTTTTAAGCGAATCTGTATTTATGCGAAGTATCTTGTCTATCGGAGCAGGCGAATTTCCCTTGCCATCCGTACCCTCAAGGTACTTCTCCCCCGCAGATTCAAAAATGACATACAATCTTTTATCCACACTGTCAAGCTCCTCTGAGCCCGGCGGCATCTCTATTGTGATGTCGGGGCTGTTGGGCCTTGACGACAGAGCTATGAGTGATTTGTAGCACTTGATATACGATGACTCATTTCTGCCATAGGAGGTGCTCAGATATACCTTTCCTGAGGCATCAAATGTAACTCCCTGCACCCTGGCAGGTATCGTATATGTGCTCAGGCTTGTGAGCTTGTCGTCCTTTTTGTCATAATAATATGCTACCATCTTTGACTTAAAAAGGATATTATGAGTGGCTATCCACAACCTGCCTCCATAGTATGTGATGCATGACGGCTTGTTTCCCACATCAAACACATCTACCACACCTGTCGCATCGATGACCTGCTTGGAATTCGCAGTGGCCATTAGAGAGATAAAATCATACGAGATACGCTCCACAGTTGTGTCGTAGGAATTGCACACCCATACATTTTCCCCGTCAAAGGCAATTCCGCCCAGGTGACTGTTTGCATCCATGCCAAGTGTCACAAGGTACTCTCCGTCCTCCCTGTCAAATACCATAAGCTCCCCTAGTGAGCCCTTGTCATCAGAATAGCTCGTGATAAGCACGTATTCGTCCGTGATACAAATCCCCTGAGGACACTGTGCCTCACTGAAAATATAATTATTGAGAAAATCATTTTCCTTCGTCTCCGGCATGCCCGGAATATCTATTTCATCTATAAAATCGTAATCGCAATCCTTAAGCGCCAGTGTATGCGCTTTTTTATTACTCCTGTAATTGTAATGCTCTACGCTGTATTCATTGTTAATCGTCCTGACCCATTTGGCATATACCACATATCCATTTGCTTTTTCGTAGGTCAGAACATCCGCCTTTTTTGAAAAATGCTCATCCAGATACCAGCCATCAAATTTATAACCGTATTTGTGTGGTTCTCTTAGTCCCATGAATTTCTGCTTTGGTGTGATGTATCCATAATTATTGATATTATTTGCCGCACCGCCCAGATTATAGTAAATATATGAAACACCATCACTTTCTGACATATTGTCAACCAGTGTATTTAGTGATGGCCCGGAAGCAAAAGAGGCAGCTTCTGCCTCTTTTATCTCCGATGCAAACACATGAGTATTGGTAAAAATCAATGTAAGTAATATAATTAATGCTATTCTACTCTTCAACTTCAACAAGCTTGCTTGCCCTTTCTTCTATCTGTTTTGCAGCCACATCATCCGGTGCCTGCTCATATCTGGCAAACTCATACGAGAATGTGCCGCTTCCACTCGTCATTGAGCGAAGTGTGGCATTGTATCCATAAAGCTCCAGATAAGGAATATCCGCAACTATCTCCTGATATCCATTGTCTGTCGGGTTCATGCCCATCACTCGCGCACGTCTCTTGTTAAGCTCACCCATCACATCACCTGTATAGCCCTCAGGCACCACTACCTTAAGAGTGGCAATCGGCTCAAGAAGCACCGGCTTTGCCTCCATAATGCCCTTTTTAAAGGCCTGCTGTGTTGCCACCTTAAAGGCCATCTCAGATGAATCAACCGGATGATAAGAGCCGTCATACAGCACAGCCTTTATACCTGTCACAGGATAGGCTGCAAGAGGTCCCTTTTTCACGGACTCTGCAATACCCTTTTCAACAGCAGGGAAGAAGTTCTTCGGTACAGCTCCTCCTACGACCGTCTGCTCAAATACATATGGCGTATCCATATCACCTGACGGCTCAAAGGTCATCTTGACATGTCCGTACTGTCCGTGTCCGCCCGACTGCTTCTTGTACTTATACTCTACGTCAGATTTTTTCCTGATAGTCTCCTTAAAGGCTACCTTTGGACGCATAAGCTCTATCTCCACCTTGTACTTTTCAAGAAGCTCACTTGCCACTACCTCAAGCTGCATATCACCGATACCATATAGTACAGTCTGTCCATTTTCACTGTCATTTACACTGTTTAATGTCAGATCCTCCATTAACAGTTTCTGTAAAGACTGGGAAATCTTGTCCTCATCGCCCTTTTTCTTTGCCTTGTAGCGCATTGCCACATACGGCTTTGATATACTTGTTCTAAGATATGTAACAGGCATATTTCTGGTGGAAAGCGAATCTGTCGTAAGAGTCTTTGTAAGCTTTGCAAGCGCTCCTATATCACCTGCATGAAGCTCCTTTACTTCCTCCACCTTACTGCCTCTCATCACATAGAGCTTTCCGATTTTTTCATCGCAGTCCCTGTGATAATTGTAAAGTACATCATCTGTCTTTAGTACGCCCGAATTAACCTTGATCAGTGAATACTTACCGATGTACGGGTCAACTATAGACTTGAACACATAAGCGCTCTTTGATTTTGCAAAATCATAATCAGCATTATACACCTCATTTGTCTTGGTGTTAATACCGGTACAGCTTCTCTTCTCAGGACTTGGCAGGTATTTCACAATATCAGCCATAAGTGTATACATGCCTCTTGCGAGAATATTTGAGCCCATGAGCACCGGTACAATAGAGCCCTCAAACACGTTTGCACGAAGCGCAGCCCTGATTTCATCATCAGAAAACTCCTCTCCGCCGAAATATCTGTCCATGAACTCCTCACTTGTCTCAGCTACAGCTTCAACTAGGGCCTCACGACATATTCCCAGGTTCTCCTTTGAGTACTCAGGCACATCAAACTTATCCACGCCTCCGCTTTCATTCCATCTCTTTGCCCTCTGCTGGATGACATTGACATAGCCCACAAACTTCTCATTCTCTCTGATTGGCAGATGGAATGGAGCTATTTTCTTGCCGTAAAGCTCCTGCAGCTTTAGCACCACATCCTTGAAGCTTGCATTGTCGATATCCATGTCCGTCACGAAAATCATCCTCGGCAGCTTGTATTTCTCGCATATCTCCCATGCTCTTTTTGTGCCTGTCTGTATGCCTGCCTTGCCTGAAACCACGATGATTGCAGCATCTGCAGCCGATACAGCTTCTTCAACCTCTCCCACAAAATCAAAAAAACCAGGAGTATCGAGAATATTTATTTTGACATTATCCCACTCTATCGGTACAACCGATGTATGTATAGAGAACTGACGCTTTATCTCTTCTTTGTCAAAATCGCTGATAGTGCTGCCATCCGCTACAGTGCCCATTCTGGTAGTCTGTCCTGCCAGATATGCCATAGCTTCCACGAGTGATGTCTTGCCACAGCCGCTATGGCCTAAAAGCACGACGTTTCGAATCTTCTCAGTAGTGTAAACATTCATTTCAAGTACCTCCCTGACATTATTATAGTATGTAAACATTGTACTAATATTTTATATAATTTACAACACTTTTATGCAATCTGACGATTATTTTTTTATTGTTATATTGGAATAAATATGCCAATAATTTATTGCTTTATAGTGTTAAATTGGATATAATATATTGTAAATATTCAAAACCACTATAGTGCGATTTTGAGAATGTGCGTGTGGTGATTCTGAATAGTTACAATAAAGAATTAGGAGATACACATAAATGCATTTTGATAAAGTTGGCTTTATAGGGCTCGGTCTGATTGGCGGCTCGATAGCCAGAAAAATGAAAGAAAATAATCCAAAGGTCTCAATTATCGCAACAGCCGGGCATCAACAGACCATAGATGATGCCTTTGGGCTTGGCCTGATAGATAATAATGAGCTTTTAGAGCTTAACTCTTTTAAAGACTGCGACGTAATCTTTCTGTGTGCACCGGTAAACAAAAATATCGAATACCTCACACAGCTTAAGGATATCATAAAGGATGACTGTATCATCACAGATGTAGGCAGCACCAAAACCCAGATTCATGAAAAGGTCATAGAGCTTGGTCTTGAGCGCAATTTCATCGGCGGTCATCCTATGACCGGCTCTGAAAAAACGGGCATACTCAATTCAGACAAGCAGCTTTTGGAGAACGCCTACTATATTATCACTCCTACTGCTGCAACTACTGAAGAAAATCAGAATGATTTCAAACAGTTTGTACTTTCACTGGGCTCAATAGCTCTCATTTTAGACTACAGGGAGCACGATCATGCTACCGCAGCCATCAGCCACCTGCCACATATGATTGCATACTCTCTTGTCAATCTGATTGAGCATATTGATTCCGAAAAAGAGACCATGAAAACTATCGCTGCCGGTGGCTTCCGCGATGTGACACGTATCGCCGCAAGCTCCCCTGTCATGTGGGAAAACATATGTGAGTCCAACAAAACACAGCTGCTCTCACTCATGGACCAGTATGAAGCCAATTTCCATAAGCTTCGCGAAATAATTGCAGAGGGCAGTTCTCAAAAGATGATTGATTATTTCCAGGATTCAAAGAATTACAGGGATTCACTCACACTTCCCGGTGCCAAAATCCGCAAGGATTTCCACGAAGTATTTGTCGATATTGCCGATGAGGCAGGCGGTATTGCAGTGCTTGCAAGCCTTTTAGCCTTCAACGGCATCAGCATCAAGAATATCGGCATCATAAACAACCGTGAGTTTGAGGAGGGTGTACTGCGCATAGAGTTCTATGACGAAGATGCTCTTGAATCGGCTATCAGCGTACTTAAAGAAAGAAACTATACTATTCACCGCAGATGATTTATCCTGTTATATGGTTTTAATCCCAAAAACAAAGAGCCGTAAAACGAATTTGATTCGTTTTACGGCTCTTTTTATACCGTCCAATGCAGCACTGTTTACAGATAAACAGAAACCAATAACACTTTATTAATATACGCTCTCCTCAAGTACCTCATAGAAATTCTCAAAGGTCTTGCGGCAGCAATAAGGGTCTATTATCTCAACCCCCTCTGCCTTAAGCCCCGGCAAAGTAAATGACATGGCTACGCGATGATCGTCATACGTTTTAATTTTACAAGGCTTAATACGCTCTGCCGGATAAATCTTTAAGCCATTTTCAATTTCTTCAACCCTCACACCTAATTCCGTCAGGTTTTCCTCGATGGCGTTTATCCTGTCACACTCCTGCAGACGAATATGCGAAATGCCTTCTATCCCTACAGGTGCATTTGCAAACGGTGCAATCGCAGCAAGTGTCAGCGCCTGGTCTGAGAATGTTGACAAATCCCAGCTTCCGCCATGTATATGAGCATTCTTTGGTGGCATACACACTATGCCGTCTGCCTCGTCGGAAATTGTGCAGCCCATATCCGCAAGCACATCAAGAAATGCCACATCTCCCTGCAAGCTGTTTTGGTGCACCCCCATCACCTTTGACTTAACATGTAAAAGCGGGCTCATTGCATAAAAATAGCATGCAGCCGACACATCCGGCTCTATATCATAGTCTAAGCTTTCATACGCCGCTTTCTTAGGGATAATAAAGCTGTTATTCTTTTTGTCCTGCATCACATCAAGCCCAAACTGCTTCATCATAAGACGCGTCATCTCAACATATGCCATACCATGCGTTCCTGTGACATTAATAGTAAAGTTCTTTTCCATCACTATAGCCGAGATAAGAAGGGCACTCAAAAACTGGCTGCTCTTGTCTACGTTTATATCAACAGTATCAGCATACTCCCCTGTATTTCCGATGGTAAAAGGAAAATGATATTCGTTCTCATCATACTCAATATGGGCACCCAGCTTTTCAAGCGACACAAGCAGATCCTTCATAGGACGTTTCTTCATCTGCTCAGAGGACACTATATGGTATCTGCCCTTTGACAGTCCAAGAAGAGCTGTAAGAAAACGCGCAGCGGTACCTGCACTTCCCACATCTATCTCAGCTTCATTCTTTGGTATCCTGCCTCCAAAGCCTGTTATTGTTATTTCTCTTTTATCCTCATCCACCAAAACCGGAAATCCCAGACGAATCAGTGCATCTATAAAATGTCTCGAATCATCACTAAAAAGACACCCTTTTAAAACGCTGCGCCCGCTTGCGAGTGCAGCGATTAAAAGGGCCCTGTTTGTGATACTCTTTGAGCCAGGTACACTGGTTACTATATCATGTGGATGATTTACTTTTTTTACTTTATAAATCATTGAAAATCTGATAAATATCAATCTTGAGTGCATCAGTGTCTGTCATACCGATAAACACAGCACCATAGTGATATACTCCTTCTTCACTGTCTGTTCTTCGTACAATCTCGACAACCGCATCCACAACCTCCTTGGTCCAAATTTGGATCTTGGTGTCATAATATGTATGTATATCAAGAGGTACCTTTGCATTAAATCCTATACCGCTTCTGGAAATATCTGTGACATCCACATGACAATACTTAAGTGTTGTCACTCCGTCCTCATCCAGCCGCTCTAACTGTACCGATACATCAATGTCAAGTCTTTTATGTCTTCTCTTTTCTTCCATTCACTTTACCCCATCTATTATATTATTGACTAAGGGAACAAATTACCCTCAAACAACATATTAGTATATATGACTGATTTTTACAAGTAAAATTTATTCAGCTGCCTCATCGTCCATATGCATATCGTTCGTTATAAACATCGCATCACCAAAGCTGAAAAACCTGTATCTTTCCTCTACAGCCTCTTTGTATGCATTGAGGACATGCTCTCTGCCTGCTAATGCTGACACAAGCATGACAAGTGTAGACTGCGGCAGATGGAAATTGGTAATCAGACAGTCAATCACCTTAAAGCTGTATCCCGGATAAATAAAGATATCCGTCCATCCGCTGCACTCTTTTAGCATGCCGTTTTCATCGGATGCTGCCTCTAAGGTACGGGTGCTTGTAGTGCCGACAGATATTATTCTGCCGCCATTTTTCTTTGCATTATTAATCTTGTCTGCAGCCTCCTGTGACACCATGTAAAACTCAGAATGCATATGGTGATCAAGCACATTATCCACCTTTACCGGTCTAAACGTGCCAAGCCCCACATGTAAAGTCACCTCTGCAATATCTACCCCCTTATCCTTTACCTGCTGTAAAAGCTCCTTTGTGAAATGCAGTCCTGCCGTAGGCGCAGCGGCCGAGCCGTCATACTTTGCATATACTGTCTGGTAGCGGTTCTTGTCCTTTAGCTGATGTGTGATGTATGGCGGCAATGGCATCTGTCCGAGCTTATCAAGTATCTCCTCAAAAATACCCTCATAACTGAACTGAATCAGCCTGTTTCCATCATCAACCACATCTATTACTTCACCTGTTAAAAGTCCGTCACCAAATATAATCTTTGTGCCCGGCTTTGCCTTTTTACCCGGCTTTACAAGAGTCTCCCATACGTCATTTTGTCTGCGCTTTAGAAGAAGTATCTCTATCTTTGCCATAGTTCCTTCCTTCACGCCAAACAGACGTGCAGGAATGACCTTTGTATTATTGAGCACAAGGCAGTCGCCCGGTCTTAAATATTTAACAATCTCCTTGAACACATGATGGCTGACTTCTCCTGTCTTCTTGTCAAGCACCATGAGTCTTGAGCTGGAGCGGTCCTCCAGAGGATCCTGTGCTATTAGCTCCTCCGGAAGATCATAATCAAAATCTTTTACGTCCATAATTTTCCTATTCCTAACACTATACTAACGTCTAACCACGAAGTGTGATACCTGCAGTCTCTTTAAGATGAGCAAGTATATCCTTTACAAAGCCCTCGACCTTCTTAGTCTTAAGCTCCTCATCCTTTGGTGTAAATACTACACTGTACGCCATGCTCTTCTTATTCGGAGGAAGCTGTACACCCTCGTAAACATCAAACAGTGTAACATCTGAGACATAATCACAGGCTTCCCTGATACCGTTTTCAATCTGCTCACATGTGATATCCTTGTCCACAACAAAAGCAAAATCTCTCTTCTCATCATCAAATTTTGAAATTGGAGTAAATACTCTGTCCTTTCCATACCACTGTGAAAGAACTCTTAAGTCAAGCTCCATTACATATGCCGGTACTCTCATATCAAGCTCATCGCATATCTCATATCTTACCTGACCGAGATATCCGATTTTTTGTCCGTCACAGAATACCTCTGCGGTCTGATATGGATGAAGGAATGGCTTTTGAGCCGGCTTGTATGTAAACTTCACATCAAGCGCATCTGCTACAGTCTCAGCCAGTCCCTTTATAGTAAAGAACGATTCATCCTCACCGAATACGCCTGCGCAAAGTGTCTCTCTCTCATCCGGATACTCTGTAAGCGGAAGCTCCTTTGCGATAAAGATATTTCCCAGCTCAAAGATTCTTCCCTCCAGGATTCCCTTCTTCTGGTTTCTTGCTATGGCATAAAGCATCTCAGAAGCAAGTGTTGTTCTCATAAGCGAGAGGTCAACATTGATTGGGTTTATAAGCCTGATAGCATGTCTTTCAGGTGCATCCTCCGGGAATCTGAGCAAATCAAGATCAGCAGGTGAGAAGAATGAGTAATGTATTCCCTCATACGCGCCTGCTGCACAGAGCACCTCTTTTATCTTGCGCTCTGTCTGCTGTCTAAGGTTGAGTCCTCCGAGTGTAACCTGTGCCGTAGGCATGAATGCAGGAATGACGTGGTCATAGCCATACATACGGATAACCTCCTCGGCAACATCCGGATAATCCTCCATATCCTCACGATATGCAGGAATCATGAGTGTCAGCTCATCGCCGCTTACAACCGGTGCAAAGCCTAAATTTGTGAGTATTCTCACAATATCCTCTGTAGGTACCTCTATTCCAAGCACACCATTAACCTTTGCAATAGAAACCTTCATCTCTTTTGGCTCAAGTGAGTTTCCAGTAGTCACCTCAACGTGAGTTGAAGAAACCTTACCACAGCCAAGCTCCTCCATCAGGTGAAGCGCTCTCTTCATGGCCATGGCTGTTGTGTACTCGTTTACACCCTTTGAGTAAAGTGCACTCGAATCAGATGACTGTCCCAGCGCACGTGAGCTCTTTCTGATATTATCTCTTGCAAATTTTGCAGACTCAAACATTACCTCTGTGGTTCCGTCGTTAATCTCAGAGTTTAAGCCGCCCATGATACCGGCGAGCGCAACTGGCTTCTTTCCGTCACAGATAACGAGGTTATTGCTGTTTAACTCAAATTCCTTCTCATCAAGTGTGACAATTTTCTCTCCATCGTTTGCACGTCTTACTACAATCTCATCTCCCTCAAGGTATGAGTAATCAAAAGCATGCATTGGCTGTCCGAGCTCTTTTAAAATAAAGTTAGTGATGTCTACCACATTTGAAATAGAGCTTATTCCGACAAGTGCAAGACGTTTTCTCATCCATGCCGGTGACTCAGAGATTTTTACATCATGTACATAGTGAGCTGTGTAGCGAGGGCAGATGTCCTGTGCCAGGACAGATACCTTGAAATTTTCCTTCTTAACATCATCAGCAGTATAGTCAAGTGCAGGCTCCTTAAGCTCTTTTCCCAAAACAGCAGCAACCTCTCTTGCCATGCCATATATACACTGGCAGTCAGGTCTGTTTGCTGTGATTGCAATATCAAAAATCCAGTCATCAAGGCCGAGGATAGGTTTTACATCATCTCCCGCCTTAGCATCCTCAGGTAAAACCAAAAGTCCGTTGTAGCCTGCACCCGGATAGAGGTCTTCATTTAAGCCAAGCTCTACGCCTGAGCATAACATTCCATATGAATCATATCCACGCAGCTTGCCCTGCTTTATCTCCATCACGCCCTCTATTGTAACGTGATCCTTTGCTGTGGCATATACTGTGGCACCGATAAGTGCGAGAGGATATTTGCCCCCTGCCTTTACATTGTCCGCTCCACAGCAGATCTGGAATGTGCCATGTGCTCCGGCATTTACCTGACATAGACTCAGGTGTGTCTCAGGAATCGGCTCACATTTTTCTACAAGGCCGACTACTACGTTTGAGATATCCTTTCCCACCTCATATGATTCCTCAACCTCGAAACCACATGAGAATAATTTTTCCTCTAACTCCTTTGGTGTTACATCTATATCTACATAATCTTTTAACCAGCTAAGTGGTGTTAACATAATTTTTGCCTCCTGTTATATATTCAAGAAAAATGAATCTAGTTGTCATCAATCTGGTCTAATACCCTAAGGTCTGACTCGAATAAAAGCTTGATGTTGTTAATTCCGTATTTGAGCATTGCAATACGCTCAAGACCGATACCAAATGCAAAACCACTGTACTCATTTGTGTCTATGCCACAGCCCTCAAGCACCTTTTTATTTACTACGCCTGCACCAAGCACCTCAATCCAGCCTGTGCCCTTGCATAAAGAGCAGCCCTTGCCGTGGCACTGGAAGCAGCTTACATCAACCTCTACAGACGGCTCTGTAAATGGGAAGTATGAAGGACGAAGACGTGTTGTGACATTCTTTCCGAACATCTTCTTTACAAGCTGGTCAAGCATACCCTTTAAATCGCAGAGTGTGATGCCCTTATCTACCACAAGTCCCTCCATCTGTGTGAACATAGGAGAATGTGTCGCATCATCATCCGAACGGAAAACCTTACCCGGTGAAACAACCTTGATAGGCGGCTTCTTTGCTTCCATAACGTGAATCTGTCCTGCTGAGGTCTGTGTACGAAGTAAGAACTCAGGTGATAAGTAGAATGTATCCTGCATATCACGCGCCGGATGATCCTTTGGAGTATTTAAAGCTGTAAAATTATAGTAATCATTCTCGATTTCAGTTCCCTCGTAAACCTCAAAGCCCATAGATGTGAAAATCTCCGAGAGCTGGTCCTTTACCTGTGTTACAGGATGAAGATTACCATTTTTGCTTCTCTTTGCAGGCATAGTGACATCTATTTTCTCGCTCTCATACTTGCGCTTAAGTGCCTCTGCCTCAAATTTCTTAACCTTCTCATCAAGAAGCTTCTCAACTGCCTCACGTGTCTCATTGACCCACTGGCCTACCTTTGGTCTCTCATCAGGAGCAACATCCTTCATGCCCTTTAAGACTGCTGTGAGCTCACCCTTCTTTCCAAGAATTGCAGCACGCACATCATTTAATTTTTCAAGACCGTCAGCCTTATCAATTTCAGCAAGTGCTTTTTCTCTGATCTGTTGAATTTTGTCTCTCATCGAATTTCACCTCATAATATTTTTCTTAATTTGCATAAACTCGTAAATCCAAGCTTGAATTCGCCGTTTATGCGATAAAAAACGCCCCTGCATGGCTATTAAACCATGCAGGGACGAAAATTCCGCGATACCACCCTGATTTCCATTGAAGAAATATCCAATGGACTCTCATTGATATGTGTAACGTACATAACACGTCATGAACTACTGTGCTTCATCCATGCAGCTTCAGTGTGAACTTCAATCAATAGCCTTTTTGTAAGACTGCTTTCAGCCGATGACAATCTCTCTCTGGTCAAAGTACTATAATCTACTATGCACCTTCATTGCTTTTATTATATATAGCTGCGACATATATATCGCAAATGCTTATTTCTTAATAACACATAAGTCATTTTAGCACAATCTCTATATTTTGCAAGTAGAAAATTTTTCTATTTTCTTTATATTTTATTTCTAAGCCCCTTAGGATAATGGTTTTTAACCTGTGCACCATTCACCTTGCCCCAGCCGGCCGGATATCCATCTACACATACAAGTGCCCAGCCCTTTTTGCATTCAGCCGCCTGCTCATCAGATAACATAACTGACTGACCATTGAAAAAGCCGATAGTCTGCGGATTGTCACATGTAAGCTTTACTACGTTTTTAGCATCATTTAGCTTAAGTGCAAGTGCCAGCGAATGCGACGGCTCAAAGCGCTGTTTTTTAAACTCTCCTATATGAAGCCCTGCTCGCTGCACCTTAAGCCCTTTAATATCAACTTCCATATCAGGCAGCCTGTAGAGCTGCTCCCCAAACATGACAAGCCTTGAGTTTTTTATCCATGCTGCCATATCCTCTGATATGGTCTCATCAAGAAACTCTGAGAGAAGCTTCATATTTTCTTTTGTAAGAGCCGGCTTCGTTTCATTTTTCCTGTTCTTACTATTTTTGTTCTTTTTGGTTTTCCTGTCAGCTTTAAGGCCCGTGTCCACACCGCCTCTTCTCACAAGCTTTGCCACAAAATGCCCCTCTCCGTCCACCTTATGCGGCCAGAAGCGCTCCATTTCTTCAAGTGTAAAATCAGGATGTCTCTCCAAAAAATACTCAATTACATCCTCATTTTCTTCCTTCGAGAAGGTGCAGGTGCTGTACACTATCGTACCTCCCGGCTTAAGCATCACCGCAGCATTATCCAGTATTTCCTTCTGCCTTGCCGCACAGATTGCCACATTTTCCATGCTCCACTGCTCTATTGCCTCAGGCAGCTTTCGAAACATTCCCTCTCCTGAGCAAGGTGCATCCACCTGTATAGCATTAAAAAAGCCTGGGAAATGTGAAGCAAGCACAAAGCTGTCCTCATTTGTCACAATCGCATTTTTGATTCCCATACGCTCTATATTCTGCGACAAAATCCGGCTTCTTTGTGTATTAATCTCATTTGATACCAAAAGTCCGCTGTCTCCTAAATATGTGGCAAGCTGTGTGCTCTTTCCGCCGGGTGCCGCACACAGGTCAAGCACTCTCATACCCGGCTTTGGAGCTAAAAGTGCAGCCGCCGACATGGCACTTGGCTCCTGTATGTAGTAAAGCCCCATCTCGTGATAAGGATGCTTCCCCGGACGCACATTCTCATCAAAGTAATATGCCTCATTTGCCCACGAAACCTTTTTATCTGAGGATATTTTAAGTGTTTTCAATATCCGCATTCTTTCTTCCTGGCTTTGTACCTTTAATGTATTAAATCTGAGCGCCTGAAATCTGTTATTGTCATAGCTGTATAAGAAATCATCCCACTCATCACCCAGAAATGCCTTCATCTTTTTTTCAAACTCTATCGGTAAATTCATTGTCAAATCCTCTTGTTTTCTTACGAAATAATTACAATGTATCTTACTATCACACACATAGTCATGTATCTAAGCACTTCGATATTACCACATTTCTACTATCCATGCTATCAATTTTTTTAAACGTAAAAATTCACCTTTAAATCGGCTATAGTGGCTGCTAAATATAATAAAATCCCGAAAGTTATAATAATTGAGACATATCACTGCTCACTGCGTACACTGCTTATATCCACCACTGTCACATCCTTATAATAATATCCGATTATATCCTTATAGCCGCTTCCTGCCTTTGCCAGCTTGTCTGCCCCATACTGGCTGAAGCCTATTCCATGGCCAAAGCCTCCGCCGGACAGTGTATAGTGACCATTTGCACCGGCACTCACACTAAAGCAGGCGCTTGGTATCATCGACATATTCTCCCTCACAGAGCCATCGTTTAATGTAACTTTTTTCTGATAATGCCCTAACGCCTTTCTTATATCATTCTCCGCCGTAAAGGTCTGCGATTTGTTTCCATAATTTATTGTGAGCGAAAGTACATACCCAGCATCCGACGTCTTATCGACAGAAATACCTGTTGCTGTGCCATACTGAGGATCATTGTATGCCGATAAATCAAGCTCCGAGGTCCATCTGTAGTATGGCGAATTGTCATCCACCGACTCCACCTTGTGTATGAAATCCGGTGTACTCGAAGACCATACCTCCATATCCTCTGTTTTTCCGGCAGATGTAGAAAAATAATAACATGTTATTAAGCTTCCTCCACATGAGACAACCTGTCCTGCTGTAGCTTTTACAGCCTCATCGGTCGACTGCTTTGTTTCTGAAGCGTTATAGACCTGAAAAGCCGTGGTATTGTCAATATTTGCTCCGTATAGCGCATACTGTGTATTTTTCATCTGTGAATATACAAAGGTTCTTGCGCAAACAGCCTGAGCCTTAAGCGCCTCTGCATCAAATGTAGACGGCATCTCCGACGGCAGCACATAGCGCACATATGTCTCCACATCGACTGTATTCACCGCCACAATGCCTTCCTCTGTCCCGATAAACTCAAATGAGCCCGGATAGCTCTTACCGTTTATGCTGACATAATTGTCCGCTGAGCTCACCTTTATCTTACTTTTCTGTACGTTTGCCATATATGCTCCCACATCATCAATAGCATTGCTGCCACAGTCGGCATCATCCACATAAAGGTTAGACGCTGCACCTGCTGCAATTGTGGGAAACTCATCCTTTCCATCGTTTTTTATAAGCACCCTTATGTATGTAAGGTCTGGTGCCTGTCTTCTGACGATGGCACATATCCTGCCGGAATCAAGTATGTAGGAAAGTGTTTCACTTCCGATTATCAGGTCAGAAACCGCAATTTCCTTAGGTGAAGTGCCTGTCTCATCATACACCGGCAGCTCGCTTGATTGCATTGGAATGTCACCCTGCCCTGCAATCTGCATGGTACCGTCTCCGTACGACAGCATCACACCTGATATATCATCCGGCTTTATCTGTATCTTTTTGACCTTAGAGCCACTGATTTCAATATCACAGACACCTGTAAAGTTCTCTTCCATGGTACCCTTTGCCCTGTATAGATCTCCATCACATATGAAAATCAGCCTTCCATCGTCATTTGACACAATATATGCATTCTCATACACCATATCCTTTGTCACTGCCTTCGCCTGTTTTACAAGTGCCCCCTTTTCCTTTTGCGCCATAACAATTGCAAAAACAATAACCACGCATACCACGGTTATCGCAAGCATTATCCAGACCATCTGATTCGGCTTTTGCCGTCTTCGTCTTCTATTTGCCAAATTTCTGTTCTCCTTAACACCCAAATAGTGGTTACTGCTCAAAAAATGGGAGCTGCAAAAACAGCTCCCTTTATCATCTGTACCTAAGAATCCTTTGTGCTTTAAAAATCTTTTGTATCTCATAAATCTTTTGTGCATCCGGAGTTCTTTTGTACATTATTATTCTTTTGTAAGAACCCAAAATGCCGGTCCTGTAATTTAGACTCCTAGCGCTCTTGCTAGGTGGGTAACCGCAGTCTGCCTTCTGCCTTCCGCTGCATAATGACGGCCTGACATCCAACAGCTCATATAGGAATCCCATTTAAAGTAAATGTAGGTTCTAAATACACAGGGTTGTCGAACATCTCAGGTATCTTTGTAAATTCATTATACTTTATTATGTCTCATGTTGCAATGCAAAATTCATGTTAGAATTTAACAAATTTTTCTCTGGCATTTCGTAACATATTTGAAAACCAGATAATTACTGCGACGAATATAATCATCTCCACATATGACCAGTACGGTATCTTTTTGAGGCAATCCGAAACTATCGCAACTATACTGATAACAAAGATCACAATGCCGAATACAAGTGACTTTGGATAAATATAAGCTATATATCCGGCCGTATCCTTTATCTTTTTCATCTCATCCTCAGCCACAAAGGTACTTTCAATTTTGCCGCTTTTCTTCATTCGCAGTGACACAAATATTATGTAAATTCCCAGTATCAGTGTGACCGCATCTATTATAATAAAATAGTTCATGCTTCTTTCTCCTGTATTTTTATTTATTATTCCTAAATAGTTATCACGGATCTTATATATACAAAAAATATGTAAAATCACCAAAATTAGTATAACCTCATGTAAGGAAAAAATAAATGGTAAATAAGTCCCAACTATTTCTTGAATTTCTATTATTAATGTAGTAAAATATATTTATATTTTCAAGGGGAAGGAGTTTTTAAAATGCAACTTGACGATTTAAAAATACTTATATGCGATGATTCGATTCTCGCAAGAAAACAGATGAAGGACATAATCAATTCCATTGGTTCACCGACTATCATTGAGGCGGCAAACGGACAGCTCGCCATTGATATGTACAAGGAGCATAAGCCAAATCTCACATTTATAGACATTGTAATGCCAGTAAAGGATGGAAATGCCGCTATCTCAGAAATTATGGAGTATGACAGCAGTGCTACCATCTTCGTTGCATCATCTGTAGGCACACAGTCCGAGCTTAAAAAGGCTCTTGCTGCCGGAGCATGTGACTTCATTCAGAAACCAATCGACAAGGATCAGGTCATAAGTCTGATTAAGAAGCACATAGGAGGAAATTAATATGTATACTCAATTTTTTGGCAATTTTCTCCTATCAAAGGGGTATATCACTAATGAGCAGCTTTTTGACGCACTCAAAGAAAAAGCACAAAAGCACGCAAAGCTCGGTACTCTTGCCATCCACTCAGGGCTTATGACAGCTGCCGAGGTTGATTCAGTAATAGTCGAGCAGACCCATCAGGACAAGAAGTTTGGTGAGCTTACAATAGAAATGGGCTATCTGACAGACGAGCAGGTAAAGGATCTCTTAAACATCCAAAGCCCTGACTTTCTTCTTTTAGGACAGATTCTTTTAGACAAAGGCATAATTGACAATACCACTCTCGAAAAGAGTATACATGATTACCGCAGTGAGAATGCTATTTCCGATCTTGACATGGTACTCGAGGATAAGGACAGTATAAATCATCTGATAGGTCATTTTTTTGCCAATACAGGCATAGATCCTTCTGCCATTGACATTATGTATCTTGAGCTTTTGTTTAACAGCTTTATCCGATTTGTCGGTGATGACTACACTCCGCTCTCTGCCGAGATATGTGACAGCTTTAGTGCGGACTGCATGGTACGTCAGGACATCGAGGGCAGCTATGCCATATCTACATACATAGGCATGAGTCAGACAACAGCCATCAATTTTGCATCACGCTATGTAAATGAATCATTTTCAGTATACGACGAGTATGTACAGGCATCTCTCGATGATTTCCTGAACCTGAACAATGGACTGTTTCTGGTCAACTGTTCAAATGATCAGGCTCTTGAGCTTACTCTCACTGCACCTGAGCATTTTGATGGACAGACACGCAGCTTCAATAAAGCCTGCAAGCTCAAGCTGTTATACCCTTTCGGAGCCATTCACTTTATTATTGAATTCTAATATCTCTGCAAGGCAGTTTCAGTAATCTGATAATTATTTACTCTATAATTAGAGCACAAAAAGAACATCTGCAATCAGCAGATGTTCTTTTATGTTGCGCTATATATAATTATATATCAAACAAATTACAATTATATGATTAAATGGGCAAAAGGTAACATTATATTATTACTGCACACCGAGCATTTTCTTAACAGTGTTTTCCATCTGATCCACATCACAGACTGTGTTGTGAAGAATCTTTGCATCCCTGATTTCCTCAATGGCATTTGGTACCTTAACGTTGCCAAGCTTTGAAAGCTCATCGACAAGCTCAAAGTCTGTCATTGAATCGTACTTAGGATCAATTGCATCCATCACACTTCTTGTGAATTTGAATGGACTTGCTGTAGATGCGATAACAGTCTTTGTGGCTGTATCACCTGTAGCCTCCTTATACTTGCTATATACACCTGCTGCAACTGCTGTATGAGTATCAATAATGTATCCTGTATCCTCATAAAGCTTTTTGATAACCTCAGCGGTTTCCTTCTCACTTGTGTAATTTCCATAGAAGTCAGAAAGCTTTTCCTTCATCTCAGGTGTTACAGTGTATTTGCCATCCTTAGCAAGCGAAGCCATAAGCTGAGCATTCTTATTTGCATCATTTCCTGCGATACGGTAAATGAGTCTCTCAAGGTTTGAAGAGATGAGAATATCCATGGATGGTGAATTTGTGAGGATAAACTCTCTGTTTTTATCATACTCTCCTGTCGTGAAGAAATCGTAAAGCACCTTGTTCTCGTTTGAAGCGCAGATAAGCTTTGCAACGGGAAGTCCCATATTCTTTGCATAAAACGCTGCAAGTATATTTCCAAAGTTTCCCGTAGGAACAACGATATTTATCTTCTCATCCTTTGCGACAGCTCCCTGTGCAAAAAGCTTTGAGTAAGCATATACATAGTACACAATCTGTGGTACAAGGCGACCTATATTGATTGAGTTGGCGGATGAGAACTGATAGCCCGCGGCATCCATCGTCTCTGCAAGAGCCTTATCATTGAACATAGCCTTTACTGCTGACTGTGCCTGGTCAAAGTTACCATGAATACCCACTACATGAGTATTGGCACCCTTTTGTGTAAGCATCTGCTTCTCCTGAATCGGGCTGACACCATTCTTTGGATAGAAAACGATAATCTGTGTCCCCTCAACATCAGCAAAGCCTGCCATAGCTGCCTTTCCTGTGTCTCCTGATGTGGCTGTCAGGATGACAATCTCGTTTTTAACATTGTTTTTCTTTGCGGATGTGATAAGTAAATGAGGCAGAATGGATAATGCCATATCCTTGAAGGCTATTGTAGAGCCATGGAACAGCTCAAGGTAGTAAGCGCCGTCAGCAAACTTAAGCGGTGCAATCTCAGTAGTATCAAACTTGCTGTCGTATGCCCTGTTGATACAATTTTTA
>ERZ1106939.1299-NODE-1299-length-19600-cov-17.209107_pt1 | contig 19600 bp, 19 predicted proteins | sample MGYA00403669_ERZ1106939 | MGnify/ENA primary metagenome ERZ1106939 (study PRJEB35170, sample SAMEA104062447) | human gut metagenome | biome: human gut; feature: human-associated habitat; material: faeces | place: Denmark | collected 2012-09-28 ...
TTGAGGGTGTGGCTTACCATTTGTTGGGCCGTGCCGCTATGGACGAACTGGAAACCGTGAGTTTGGAGGAAACGGACGCAGGAACCGAGATCACCAAAGCCACAGAAGCCGGTGGAATCGTCTTTGTGACCTTGGCGGAAGCCGGGAGCATTGACGCTGAAACGGCGGCGGAACACGCTGATTTGTTCGCTGAATGGGCTTTCCCTGTTGGCTACACGGTGGGGCAGATTCGCCGGTATAACGGAACCCTTTACAAGTGCGTTCAGGCCCATACTTCCCAAGCGGATTGGACACCGGACACGGCTTCCAGCCTGTGGAGCAAAACGAGTGATCCCGCTGAAGAATGGCCCGAATGGAGCCAACCGGTGGGAGCGCATGACGCTTATTCCAAGGGGGCAAAGGTGAGCCATAAGGAAAAGCATTGGATTTCCACGGTGGATTCCAATGTGTGGGAACCCGGTGTGTACGGGTGGGAGGAAAGCACGGATGGAGTATAAAACCTATGTTTGCCGTAAACGGGCAAGGTTCAAGGCGATTTGCGGACAAGTGAACATTCCGTATGGAACCACCCTGAATGGTCAGGGTGGTTTTTTGATCCTGAATGATATTCCGGTGTGTTCGGCCACCAGCCAAAACGCCTATGACTTCTTCACACAGAATGATGATGGCATGGGGCAGGAACGGGGCGAACTGTTGAACCGGATCATTCCCAAGCTGGAAAAGCGTGATGCCGGGTATCAGGCCCGGTGGGGGAAGATTTGGGAAGATGCCCTTTGTCAGAAGTACAAGCGCCCGGATCAGGAAGAACATTGGATTTGGAACTTCGACTTCTACAACGGCCCTGTTGAGGATTTGCGCTATATTGCCGCCTTGATCGGGGCCTGATAGGAGGGAAAAGCCATGACGATTTATCAGGTGTTGTGCTTGATTGGTGTTCCCGCCTTGATTTTGGCAGTATTCAAATACCTGTGGAGCCAAATCAAGCATAACACCGAGGATTCCAAGGCTTTGAAGGCCGGTATTCAGGCCCTTCTTCGGGCGCAGATGATCAGCGATTTCAATAAGTATTCCGAAAAAGGCTATGCCCCAATCTATGCACGGGATAATTTTGAAAATTGCTGGAAGCAGTATCATTCTTTGGGGGTGAATGGGGTGATGGACGATCTTCACAGAAAATTCTTGGAGTTGTCCACCGATCCCCCGGAAGAATGAGCAGACGAACCAAAAAGCCAAAGCGTGAGTTTTCCAAGCTGATCCTGTATGTGGTGGGGGCCGTAACCGTTGGGGTTACGGCCTTCACCCTTATCATGGTTTGGAAAACTGAAAACCTTGAACCGCTGGCCTATTTGATCCCCGCCATATTTGCTGAATTGGCAACCGCAACCGGGTTTTACTATTCCAAAGCCAAAGCCGAAAACCGGATCAAACTTCGGAAGTTGTACGGCCCGGAAATCTATAACGATGCAAAGGAGATTTGAAACCATGCTGAACGCTGTTTTGAACAATCTGATCAATATTGGGTGGGCCATGCTGATCTTCCTGTGTGCGTACCTGTCCAATGTTGCTTTTTCCCTTTACTACAACATCAAGGTTTTGCTTCAGCCCTTCGACAGACAGAAAATGATCAATTCCGGGCTGAAGGTTGCCACCTTCGTTGTGGGCCTGACCTTGCTTTGTGTAGCAATCACCACCCTTCCGATTTATGCAGATCAGCTTGGGTGGGCAATCCCGGAAGAATACACAGAAATTTTTGCTGATTTGGTTATTGTAGGCGCTGTGCTGATGGTGTCTTGTAAGTATATCGCAGAAGCCTTCACCAAGTTCAGGGCCATTCTTCAGGTGAAAGGAGATACAGAAAATGAGTAATTCCCCCCTTGCAACCTATACCCGGATCACGAAAAACAAAACCAGCCCCCGGAACCATGCCATTGACACCATCACGATTCATTGTATCGTTGGGCAATGGACAGCAAAACAGGGGTGTGATTATTTCGCCACCACAGACCGGCAATGTTCCGCCAACTATGTTGTTGGTAAGGATGGTTCCATTGGCCTTTCCGTGGATGAAAAGGATCGTTCTTGGTGTTCCAGCAACGGCGCCAATGACAATCGGGCAATCACCATTGAAGTTGCTTCCGACACCACCCACCCTTACGCCGTCACCGCCAAGGCTTATGCGGCCCTGTTGGATTTGGTAACGGATATTTGCAAGCGGAACGGGATCAAGAAGTTGGTATGGAGTACGAACAAGAATGACCGTGTGAACCATCGGAACGGATGCAACATGACCGTTCATCGTGACTTCGCCAACAAAGCCTGTCCGGGGGAATATCTTTATTCCAGACACGGGGAGATTGCCGCAGAAGTCAACAGAAGGCTTCAGGGTGCTTCCAATGGTGGTGGGGTAGTAGTTACACCCCCCAGCGTAGAAAAGCCCACAGGCGGCACCACAGGGGCCACCGTGACCCCTTACCATGTGCGGGTGAAGATCACCAACCTGAATATCCGTAAAGGCCCCGGCACAAACTACGGTGCAACCGGCTACATCCAGCCCGGTATTTATACCATCGTGGCTGAAAGCACCGGCAAAGGTGCGGCCAAGTGGGGCAAACTGAAAAGCGGTGCCGGGTGGATTTCCCTTGACTACGCCACTAAAACCTGACCATGAGAAAAGGCCCTTCCGGTTCAAGCTGGAAGGGCCTTTTTTGCGTGTTTCTACTATGTTACTAATAACCCCGATTTCACCGAACTTCAAAGGGCTGAAATGTTCAGTATTTGGGCGTTTCAGAGCGTTGCAGAGTAGAAATATTTATGGTATAATGAGACGTTAAGAAAAAAATAAGATTCTGTGAGGTGGCACCCATGAACGATCTGAAAGACCTGCTCCATGCGCGCCTGTTCCTGCTGGATATGGACGGCACGCTCTACCTTGGGGACGATGTGTTTCCCGGCGCGGTCGACTTTATCCACACGCTGGCCGATACCGGACGGCAGTACATTTATCTGACCAACAACTCCTCGCGCGCCGGCACGGACTACATCACGCGCCTGCGGCGCCTCGGCTTCCCGTGCGAGGCGGAAAACGTGTTCACGTCCGGCATGGCGACGGCGCTGTATCTCAACCAGCACTATGCGGGCAAGCCCGTGTATCTGGTCGGCACGCAGGCGTTCCGCCGCGAGCTGCTCAGCTACGGCATCCCGCTCGTCGAAGAGGGCGCGGAGGTCGTCGTCGCCGGCTTTGACACCGAGCTCGTGTATGAGAAGCTCGACAAGGCCGTGCACTTCCTGCGCCGCGGCGCGACCTTCATCGCCGCCAACCCCGACTGGGTCTGCCCCATGCCGGCCGGCGAGGTGCTGCCCGACTGCGGGAGCATCTGCGCGCTGCTGACCGCTGCCTCCGGCGTCAAGCCGACCTACATCGGCAAGCCGAACCGCAACATGGTCGATGTCATCTCGGCGCAGACCGGCGTGCCGAACGAGCAGATCTGCTGCGTGGGCGACCGGCTGTATACCGACATTGCCGTGGCCGTGAATGCGGGCGCGCAGAGCGTGCTCGTCATGTCCGGCGAGACGGACGAGGCGATGCTCAGGGCGTCCGACGTGCAGCCGAAATACGTCCTGCGTGACGTGGCCGAGCTTGCGCAGATCCTGCGCGACGGCACTGTGTGAGAAAAAATCCAGAATTTTTTAAAAAGCGCTTGACAAACACGGACACAACTGTTAGGATATGTTCAGTAAGCATCGTTTTGTGCGAATGATGTTTACGCCCCCCCTCGTTTGTGTTCTCTCTTCCATTTCAGCGTCCGGGTCTGCATCCGCCGCGGACGCGCAAGCACAGCAATCAACAGCCAACAGCCGAGCCGGCATTTGCCGGCTCGGCTGTTGGCTGTTTTCACGGTATGCAGGTTCGCTCTGCGCTCAGATGTCCGCGCGGAACCACGCGCCGGGGCGGTAGTGCTCGAAGATGACGATGTCGTAGTCGCGCTCGTGCGTCCAGGCGCGGCTCGTCCAGCCGGCGCGCACGGCGCCCATGGCCTCGCACAGGCGCACGCTCAGCGGCTTCGGGCCGATCTTGTAGGCGATGAACTGCGGGCGCGCGATCACGTTCGTGAGCACATTGCCGACGATGGCGGCGGCCGGCTTGCTCAGCGCCGTGCCGTATTCCTTCGGCGGCTGGCTGAGCTGGCCGCGCAGGATGTCGGGCGCGTTGCGCCGGAACCATGCGACGATCGTGGGATCGAAGCTCTCGATGCAGTAGGGGCCGGTGTAGGTGCGCAGCGCCTCGAGCGTCAGCGCGCACAGGCGGCGGTTATCGTGCCCGCGCTTGACCTCGAGCAGCAGCGGCACGCGTCCGCCGAGCGCCTCGAGCGCCTCGGCAAACGTCGGGATGACGCACTCGGTCTTTCCGAGACGCAGCGCGCGCAGCTCGGCGAGGGTGAAATCATCAATGACGCCCTGCACGCCGCACATACGCTCGAGCGTGTCGTCATGGAACACGACGAGCCGGTCGTCGGCCGTCAGGTGCACGTCCATCTCGACGGCGTAGCCCGCCTCGGCCGCGGCGCGAAACGCCGGCAGCGAGTTTTCCGGCACGGTGCCGTCCTCGGTGTGCAGGCCGCGGTGCGCATAGTTGCGGCACAAAAACGGCGCCTTCTGCGCGCGCGTTGCGCGGCCCGGCGCGACCAGAAATGCAAACGCACCTGCGCAGGCTGCGGCCGGTGCGGCGATCTTACAAGCGGTTTTCCAATTCATAATGTGTCCTCCTTTTGGCGGCGTGAGCCGCCGGTCTGCTGTCCCTTATTAAACAACAATTTCTGCATTTCGTCAAATGCCTGTTGAATTGCACGGCGAGGTATTGTAGAATGGTACGGATTTGAAACAAACTTGGAGGTAACCCTGTGAAGCTCAACTACAAACGCACCATCTGCGTTGGCTTTGCCTTTTTCCTGATCTGCGCGTTCTGGCAGGCCTACGACAACACCGTCCCGCTGATCCTGACCAATAAATTCGGTATGTCGCAGGCATGGTCCGGTGTCATCATGGCGCTCGACAACATTCTGGCGCTGTTTCTGCTGCCGCTGTTCGGCGCGATCTCGGATAAGCACACCGGCAAGCGCGGCCGCCGCACACCGTTTATCCTCATCGGCACGATCGTCGCCGCCATCGCCTTCATCAGCCTGTCGCTCGTTGACGACGCGCAGCTGAAGAATCTCGACGCCGCCGCCGCGATCGACGATCCCGCCGGTCTGCGCATCGTCTATCAGAAGGAGGCGGACCGCACGCTCAAGACGCCCGACGGCGAGACCTTCGTGCTCTCCGACACCTTCACGGAGGACGAGTTTGCCGCCATCACGAGTCAGGTCACCAATGCCGAGGGCAAGACCGTCACGAACCACGACTACACGAATTATGTCGTGCCCGCGCGTCAGGCCTATGCCCATCAGACGACGCTGCAGCGTCCGGGCGCGCTCATCGGCTTCATCGCGCTGCTGCTGGTCGTGCTCGTCGCCATGGCCACGTTCCGCTCTCCGGCCGTTGCGCTCATGCCTGATGTTACCATCAAGCCGCTGCGCAGTAAGGCGAATGCCGTCATCAACCTCATGGGTACCGGCGGCGGCATCCTCGTGCTGGCCATCGGCATGGGCTTCGCCACGAGCTCCGTGCGCAACTCGCTCATGAGCTACACTGCCTACTTCTCCGTGATCGCGGGGCTCATGCTGCTTGCGCTGCTGATCTTCCGCCTGACGGTCAACGAGCCGAAGTTTGTCGCCGAGATGCAGGCTGACAGCAAGCGCTTCGGCATCGACAACGGGGACGACGGCGACACGCCCACCGCCTCCGGCAAGCTCGGCAAGGCCGAGCGCCGCTCGCTCATTTTCCTGCTGCTGTCGATCGTGCTGTGGTTCTTCGGCTACAACGCCGTGACGTCGAAATATTCCGTCTACGCGAGCAACATCCTGCACAAGGACTATAACCTCACGCTCATGCTCGCGCAGGCCGCTGCGATCGTGGCCTACCTGCCCGTCGGCATCGTCGCGTCCAAGATCGGCCGCAAAAAGACCATTCTCGGCGGCGTCGTGATGCTGGCCATCGCGTTCGGCGTGGCCGCGTTCCTCAATTCCGAGAGCCCCACGATGCTCATGAACGCGATGTTCTGCCTCGCCGGTATCGGCTGGGCGACCATCAACGTCAACTCCTTCCCGATGGTCGTCGAGATGTGCTCCGGCAGCGACGTCGGCCGCTACACCGGCTTCTACTACACGGCCAGCATGGCCGCACAGGTCATCACGCCGATGTTCTCCGGCTTCCTGATGGACAAGGTCGGCATGACCGTGCTCTTCCCGTATGCCGCCATTTTCGTGGCCGGCGCGTTTGTGACTATGCTCTTCGTCCGCCATGGCGACAGCCGTCCCATTGCCGCCAAGGGTCTGGAAGCACTCGACGTGGACGATTGATCAAGAATTCTAATTGGAGGTTGCTACTATGGAACGTCTGACCCGTAAACTCAAAAAGGGCGGCTACTCCGCCAACCGCCATCCCGCGGCACAGATCGATGAGCGCCTGAGCCAGCTCAAGGGCGTGCACAAGCAGTGGGTCGGGGATGTGTCGGACATGATCACCGGCATGAAGCAGAGTGAGGCCGCCGGACAGGCCGGCGCGCTCACGCTGGCGATGCTGCAGGCGAGCTATGCCGCGATCGTGCGCATCGGCCGCCGCTTTGAGGCCGTCTGCCCCGCCGAGGGCAACACCGACGACGCCGTCACGGCACTCGGCAAGCTCGAGGATCTGTACGAGCAGTGCCTCTCCGAGCTGGAGGACGCCAAGGCGGGTCTGGATGAGTGCCGCGAAAACGGCTTCCAGGATGATCTCGCCTACGGTGAGCTCATGGTGACGAAGCTCGGCCTCACGCAGCTGACTAAGCAGTTCGACATCGCAACCGGCTATGCCGAACCCGATCCGGAGCCGTACCAGTACCGGCCGAAGACGGACGAACCGGCGCAGTAAGCCGCTGTCATATTTCAAAAGAGAGAATAGGAGATCTTCGTATGAAACGCACATTTACGACCATTGTCTGCGCGCTGCTTCTTGTGGCCATGCTCGCCGGCTGCGGCAGCACCGGCAGCAGCAACCCCTTTGACGCCAAAGCCAAGACCTTTGACGCCGAGGGGATGCAGATCACGCTCACGACCGACTTCAGCCAGGAATCGCTTGAGGGCTACACCGTTGGCTACGCTGCGGACACGGCGATCGTGCTCGCCCTCCATGAGACGAAGGCGGAGTTTGCCGAAGCCGGCGCAGAAGACGTGACATTCGAGCAGTATGTCGAGTTCGTCCGGCAGGCGAACAGTGACAAAGAGCTCACCGACGGTGAGCCCATCGACGGCAACCCGACGCTGCTGTATGACTTCCTCAACGAGGAGCAGAACGTCACCTACCGCTACCTCACCGTTCTGTACGAGGCTGACGATGGGTTCTGGATGGTGCAGTTCGCGTCCCAGAAGAGCAACTTTGACGCCTATGAACCGAGCTTCATCGAAGCCGCCAAGAGCGTCAGCTTCAGCGCGTAAGCGCTGCGGCAGCAACGCAAAAACCGGCGGACAGCGATTTGCTGTCCGCCGGTTTTCCATTGCGGCAAAAAACCTCCGCGCCGGATGGCACGGAGGTTTTTGCGTCGTATATAAGACCGGATTACTTGAGTTCGACAGAAGCGCCGACTTCCTCGAGCTTCTTCTTGAGCTCCTCGGCCTCGTCCTTGGAGACCTGCTCCTTGATGGCGCAGGGGATGCCCTCGACCTTCGCCTTGGCTTCCGCCAGGCCCAGGTTGGTGATCTCACGGACGGCCTTGATGACCTTGATCTTCTGATCGCCGAAGCCGGTCAGAACGACGTCAAACTCGGTCTTCTCCTCGGCGGCAGCAGCAGCGCCGGCCACCGGAGCGGCGGCAACAGCAGCAGCGGCGGAAACGCCGAACACATCTTCGATCTCGTGCACGAGCTCGGACAGCTCGAGGACGGACATAGCCTTGATCTCTTCGATCATAGCAGTGACTTTTTCGCTAGCCATGGTAATTTTCCTCCTAAATAGTTAAGTGAAGTGGTCGCCTTATTCGGCGGCGGGAGCTTCGGCCTCGGCAGCCGGTGCGGCAGCACCGCCCATCTGCTCGACGACCTGGTTCAGGCAAACGGCCAGACCCGTGATGGGTGCCAGCATCGTGCCCAGGACCTTGGAGTACAGCGCGTCCTTATTCTGGAGCTGCGCGATCTCCGCGATCTCAGCGTCACTGAGGATCTTGCCCTCAAGGAACGCGCCCTTGACGATGAACTTCTTGTCCTTCGCCATCTTCTCGCTCATGTCGTGGATCATGCGGATCGGGACGATCGGGTCTGCCGTACTGGTAGCGAGCGAAGTCGTACCGTTGAGCAGATCGCTCATAGCCTCGAGACCGGCATCCTTGAGCGCAAAGCGGGTCAGGGTGTTCTTGACGACGGAATACTCCACGTCATTCTGACGCAGCTCGGTGCGCAGCTTGGTGTCTTCATCGACGGTGATACCCTTGTAGTCGACGAACACGCCGGCGCTGGCGCTGTTGAGCCGTTCAGCCAGAGCGGCGACGATCGCCTGCTTCTCACTGAGAACTTTTGCGTTCGGCATAGTGTGTTTTCACCTCCGTGTGAAAGATACACGCCCAAAAAAAATTCCCGCGGCCAAAGCCCCGGAAACAGAATAGAAACATCGTGATAGATGCATCCTCGGCAGGATTTCCGCGGTCAAGCCACCTGCTGTCTTTGGAGCGCTCCAATATAATACCAGACGTCTGTGCGCGTGTCAAGCATTTTTGCGGGGGAAAATGCATTTTCTCCTGCCGTGTGTGCGCTTTTTAAAAAGCGAGATGGCCCCCGGAGGAGTACCGGAGACCATCTCAAAAATCCCACAAAAAACTTTTACCCTAAACTGCTATCGTCAGTCTAACAAATATTCTCACAAAAGTCAAGCCTCACTTGTGACAAAGCGAGGCGTCTGCGCATTTTGCACACAGGCGTGTAAGTCTGCTGCATATGCCGCAAAACCGCACGTTTTTTTCACCAGCGGATATCAGCAAGCCCCTCGCCGAGGGTCATATCGCAGCGGCCGTGGCCGGGATAGAGCGTGAGCTCGGGCGGCAGCGTGCGCAGAAACGGCACGGTCTGCTCGCCGAGCACGGCGGCGTCGCCGCCGCGCAGCCGCGTGATGACCGCGCAGCCCGGCACGATCGTGTCGCCGCTGAAAAATGCCTGCGCGCCGATGCGGTAGCATGCGCTGCCGCGCGAGTGCCCGGGCGTGGCGTAGCCCTCGATGTGCAGCGCGCCCCAGTCGAGCGAGACGCGCTCGGCAAAGGTCATGTCGGGGGCATAGGTCTCGGTCTTGAGGTGCAGCTCGCGCAGAAAATCGCGCGCCGCCGCGCCGCGTGACACGCTCAGCGCCGCGAGCAGCACGGGCGTCGTGTTGCCGGGATTGCGCAGCCAGGCGGTGCAGTTGTCCTGCCAGAGGGTGCGCGCCGAGAGCGCGCGCTGCATCCGGCCGAGGCCGGAGATGTGGTCGACGTGCTCGTGTGTGAGCACCAGCAGCACCCGATAGCCCTGCAGCCGCGCCATTGTCTCGGCGTCCGGCCACGGGTCGAGCACGATCGCGTCGCGCCCCTGCGTGACGATGTACATATTCGAGCCGATCGGCGGGAAGGGGATACGTTGGATCTGCATACGGCTCAGTCCTCCGCGGGCAGGTCGAGCAGCCTGCGGCTGAGCGGCAGCTCCGACGGGAGGCTGTTTTCCAGCGAGACGGTGCCGTGCGTGCCGCCGCGGATCCAGCCGCGGCGCACGAGCTGGCGCTGCGTCTCGCGTGCCGTGCCGTCGCTGCCGTCGTAGAGCGCGACGCCGCCGCCGAGCGCGGCGCGGATCGCGCGGCGGGCAAACGGGAAGTGCGTGCAGCCGAGCACGACCGCGTCCACATGTCCGGCGTAGGGGCCGAGCTGCCGCGCCAGATATGCCGTGAGCGCGGGGGAGTCGAGCTCGCCGCGCTCGACAAATTCGACCAGCTCCGGACACGGCAGCGGCAGGATCTCGGCGCTGGCGGCGCAGCGCTGCATGAGCGCGGCGAATTTCTCCTCCCGCAGCGTCAGCGGCGTTGCCAGCACGAGCACGTGCCGGTGCTGCGCCGCGGCGGGCTTGAGCGCCGGCTCAATGCCGATGACCGGGATGTCCGAAAAAGCGGCGCGCAGCGTGCCGATGGCAGCGCTTGTGGCCGTGTTGCAGGCGATGACGGCGGCCTTGATGCCGCGCGCATACAGCCGGGCGATGACGCTCTGCGTCAGCTCGCGCACCTCCGCGGCCGGGCGCACGCCGTAGGGCGCGTTTGCCGAGTCGCCGAAGTACAAAAAGTCCTCTCCCGGCATCCGCCGCACGAGTGCGCGCAGAACGCTGATGCCGCCGAGACCGGAGTCAAACACCGCCACAGGGAGCTCCGTTCGCTCCATCACGCGCACCTCCTTTCAAAAATCAGCACAGAATGTCATCATTGTACCACAAACGGGATGATTATCAAGTCAGACCAGCGACAGCACCTGCCGCGCGGCATAGCCCTCGCTGCGCAGCGCACCGTCGAGCAGCTCGTAGCGCGTGATGTCCAGACGCACCGCGTGCAGCATCGCGGGCATCTGCTGCAGCTGCTGCAGCTGCACGCCGCGCGCCTCGATCACGCTGCGGTACTCGTCGCTCAGCGGATCGATGTAGACGGCCTTGCCCGTCATCTGCAGCCCGGCGAGCGAGTCCATGCCGTCGTAGCTGTCGTACACGGCGGCGGAGATCGCGCCGTTCCACCAGATGCCCTTGAATTTCAGACCGCCCTCGGTGAGGATGTAGAGCGCGCCGTTCACGCGCAGATATTCCAGCGGGGTGCACCGCACCCAGTTGCCGCAGCCGGTCGCGAGCGCGAGCGTGTTGTGTGCGGCCAGAAAGTCGTCGATGCGCGCCTTGAGCGCGTCCGTCGGCATGGGCGCTTCCGGTGGGCAGAAGGCCTTGGCGATCAGCTCGGCGGCGGCGACGGTCTCGTCCTCGCCCTTCGGGCGGAAGGTCACGCGCTTTTGCACGCCGGCGGTCACGACCGGGCCGCCGGCACCGGCGGCGACGGTGATGACATTTGCGTATCCGCTCCAGTCGCGCGGCGCGCGCTCGGCCGGGAAGAGTTTGCAGTTGCCGATGACCGTGCCGAGGATGTAGGCTGTTTTGCGCACGGCGGCGTCATAGATGATGGCGGTGATGTTCATATGCTTTGCCTCCAGAAAAAGAATCCTGTCCAGAGTATACCACGCAAAGAATGGATTGTAAAATTGAAAGCCGGATGTTACAATGAATATATCCAAATACAGATAGAGAAAAGAGGTCTTGCCATGATCTGTCCAAAATGCGGCGCGCAGCTCTCTGACAGTGCCGTCATCTGCCGCGCCTGCGGTGCGATGCTTCCCGAGCATGCGCTCCCCTCGCAGCAGCCCTGCCGGCCGACGCAGCAGCCTGCGGGCAATGCCGCGCAGAATGCCTCCGATACTCCGCGCACGTGCGCGCAATGCGGCGCTCCGCTTGAAGACGGTATGCGTTTTTGCACCAACTGCGGCGCGCCCGTTCCCGAGCGGCCCGACCCGGCGCAGTCCGTGCCGCCCCGGCAGGACACGGCCGCTTCCTTTATTCCGGGCGTCTGCCCGCATTGCGGCAGCCGCCTGAACCCCGGCGCGCGTTTTTGCACCGTCTGCGGCACGCGCGTACCCGAAGCGCCACAGGGCCAGACCGACTGGTATGCGTCCGCGCCCGGCGGTGCGGTCTCCTCGCCGGAGATCGGCGCCAAGCACAAGCCGAAAAAGCTGCTCATCGGTCTGCTGTGCGGCTTTGCCGCACTGGTCGTGATCGCGGCGGTCCTCATTGGCCTCTTTGCCGCGCACGGCGGCAGCCACGGTACGACCGGAAACACGGAGGTAGACCAGCTCATCGAGCGCTACTTCACGTATTTTGAAAACGACGATATCAGCGGCATGAACAAGATCTTCCTGCCGGAGGCGGTCGCCTTCATGCGGGATGATGACGACGGTCTGCTCACCGTTGAGGAGGCGATCGAGGAGCTCGACGACTGGTACGACGACTATGGGCGGACGATCGATGACTACGACATCTATGATTCCGACCGGCTCGATGAAGAGGATCTGACCCAGCTGGAGTGGGCGCTGGATGTGCGCATTGACGACAACCTTGTCGTCGCCTGTGACGTGACGTATGCAGGCGGCGCCGACGAGGACTTCTACTTTGAGTTCGTGCAGGTCAGCGGTCAGTGGTATCTGCTGTTTGCCATGGATTGATTTTCGAAACAACACCGCCCCCGGCAGCTTCGGCTGCCGGGGGCGTTTTTTTGCATCGTTATGCCTGCACCTGCACGCGGCTGCCGCCGCTGCGGTCTTTCGTGACGATGATCTGCCGGTCGATGCGCTCCTTGAGCTCCGCAACGTGGGAGATGATGCCCACGAGCCGGCAGCCGCCCGACACGCCCACGAGCGCGGTCAGCGCCTGCTGCAGCGCCTCGCTGTCGAGTGAGCCGAAACCCTCGTCGACGAACATCGCCTCGAGCTGCACGCCGCCGGCGCTCGACTGCACCTCGTCCGACAGGCCGAGCGCCAGCGACAGCGATGCGGCAAACGTCTCGCCGCCGGAGAGCGTCTTGACGCTGCGCGCCGTGCCGTTGTAGTGGTCGACGACCTCGAGCTCCAGCCCGGTCTGGCTGCGATTGTTGCCCGCACGCTCGCAGCGGCGCAGCTCGTACTGCCCGCCGGACATGATGAGCAGGCGCGTGTTCGCGCGCCCGAGGATGCGGTCGAAATACGCGGCCTGCAAAAACGCCTCGAGCGTGATCTTCTCCTGTCCGGGCACGGCGCCGTTCGCGGTTGCCGCCAGCGCGTGCACCCATTGCCAGCGCTCGTGCGCGGCGTCGTATTCCTGCCGCTGCGTGTCGAGCTTGGTGCGTGCCGTGCGGTTTTGCTGCAGCCGCGTGTCGAGAGCGTTCATCTGCGCCTGCAGCGCGTCGATGCGCGCGCTGAGCGCATCACACTGCGCTTGCAGAGCGGCAATGTCCGCCGCCGGTGCGGCGTCTGTCTGCGTGTGCAGCGTGGCGATCTTTCCGCGCAGCTGCGCGCACTTGGCCTGCGCCGCAGCGTGGTGCTTTTGTGCCGTGTCAAGCGCCTGCCGCAGCGCCTCGTGCCGCGTCTGTGCCTGCGCGAGCGCGGCCTTCGCCGCACCGCTGTCCGCGTGCGGCAGCTCGGCTGCACGGTTGGCTGCGGCGGCGTCCAGTTCGTCACAGCGCGCGGCACGCGCGGCGCAGTCTGTCTCGCCGGCCCGGATCGCGTCGCGCTGCTGCTGCAGCTTTGCCTCCTGCTCTGACAGCCCGTCTGCAAGCGTCTGCAGCTTATCGAGCTGCGCCCTCTGCTCCGCCAGCCGGCCGGCACAGCCGCGCGCGTCCTGCGCGGCTTTTTCCTGCAGCGCGGGGAGCGTTTGCGCCAGCGTCTCCGGGTTGAGCGGCGGCGTCAGCGCCGCGCACGCCGTTTCCAGCGCTTCACGCACGGCTGTGAGCTGCCCGCGCAGAGCGGCGGCCTCCGCGCTGCATGCCTCGGCGTCTCGCTGCGTCTGCTCACTGTCGGCTTTTGCGCGCTTGCGCGCGGCAGCGTCCGGCGTCTGCTCCGGTGCGGCGGCAGGGCAGGGGTGTTCCGTCGCACCGCAGACCGGGCAGGGCTGCCCGGGTGTGAGCGTGCGCGCAAGGATGCCCGCCTGTGCGTCGAGATAGGCGCGGTCCAGCGCACTGTAGTGCGCCAGCGCCGCCTGTGCCGCCTCGGCCGCGCGTTTGTACTCCTCTTGCGCGACTTCCAATTTTTCCTGCAGCTCGGCGCACCGCTTGCGCTGCCGGTCGAGTTCGGTCAGCACCTTGCACCGCTGCTCGGCCGCCTTCTGCTCCTGCGCGGTCTGCTCGGCGGCCACGGCCAGCGTCGGCTGCTCGGCGAGCTGCGCGCGGGTGTTTTTGCACGTCTGCTCCGTCGCCTGTGCCTGTGCGCGCGCCTGCTCCAGCGCTGCGGTTTTCTCCTCCAGCGCTTCGCGCGCGGCTTTGGCCTGTGCGCGCTGCTTGTCCAGCTGCTCGTATTGGCTGAGCGCGTCCTGAAGCCGAACGATGTCCTGCAGCAGCTGCTCCATGTCCGGCTGCTTCGCTTCTGCGGTATCGAGCGCCGTCCGCGCGGCCGCCTGCTCACGCTGCGCCTGTTGGAGGTCCGCCTCCGCCGCTTTCAGCTCTGCGCGCGCCTGTTCGACCGCCTGCGCCTTGCCGAGCTCGGTGAGCAGGCGCGCGTGCTGCGCCTTTGCCTGCTCGTGCTTTGTGTTCGTCTGCGCCCGGACGTCTGCATCTGCATCGATCAGAGCGTCGAGCGCTGTCAGCAGCGCGTCCGTGTCCTCTGCGTCCGGCAGCGCATCCGGGTCGTCGCAGCCGATGGTCTCCGCCGTCGAACGCAGCGCCGTGACCAGCTCGCCGCACGTCTTTTCGAGCGCGGCGGCATCGTCCTTGAGCCGGTTTTGCAGCGCCAGATACTTTCCCGTGCGGAAGATCTGGCGGAAGATCGCCTTGCGCTCATCCGTCTGGGCGAGCAGCAGGCGGCGAAACTCTCCCTGCGCGATCATGGCGATGCGCGAAAACTGCGCCCGATCCACGCCGATGACCTCCGTCACGGCGGCGGTCACCTCGCGCGCTTTCGTGATGACGCGCCCGTCCGGCATCGTCAGCTCGGCGTCCGCCTTCTGCACGGTCGTGCCGGTGCCGCGGGTTTTCGGCCGCGTATATTCGGGGTTGCGGCGCACGGTGTAGCGCTCGCCGCCGTTTGCGAAGATCAGCTCCACGAACGTCGGTGTCTCAGGCTCGGCATACTTGCTGCGCAGCATGGAGCTCTCGCGGGTCTCGCCGCTCGCCTCGCCGTAGAGCGCGTAGGCGATCGCGTCAAAGATCGTCGTCTTTCCGGCGCCGGTGTCGCCGGTGATGAGGTAGAGCCCGGTCGTGCCGAGCGCGTCAAAGTCCACGGTCGTCTGTCCGGCGTATGGTCCGAAGGCGGACATGGTCAGCTTCAGCGGTCTCATCCCTGCACCTCCATGATCTGCTCCATGAGCTGCGCGATGTATGCGCGCTGCACCTCGCTCATGGGCTGATGATTCTGGCGCGTATACAGCGCCTCAAACAGCTCCAGCGGCGTGCGCCGCTCCGTCTCCGCCGGTACGGACATACCGCCGGCTGCGCGTGTGCGCGCGTTGTCGTAGTCGAGCGTCATCAGGTACGGGTAGATCGTGCGCAGGCGGCTCATGGCGTCAAACACGTCCTGCTCGTCCGTGAGGATCAGGTGCAGGTAGTCGCTGCGGTAGGTCGTGTGCTCGTAAAAGCTGCGCGCGGTCAGCTCGTCATAGCTCCCGCGGATCTCGCGCAGCTCCCGCAGCGGCGTGAGCGCGACGGTGCGCACCTGCACGTCGCCCTTTTCGCCCAGCGTCACGACGGTGACGGATTTGTGCTGCCTTGCCTCGGAAAACGAGTATTTGAGCGGCGAGCCGGCATAGCGGATCGTCTCGCGCCCGATGTGCTGCGCGCCGTGCAGGTGGCCGAGCGCCACATAGTCAAACGGCGCAAAAACGCCGCTGTCGACATTGTCTGTCCCGCCGACGGACAGCTCCTCCGAGCCGCTGCGCGTGCCGCCGGTGACGAACTGGTGCGTCACGAGCACGTTGCGCGCGGCGGTATCGATGTCCATGTGCGCGACGGCCTCGGCCACGGCATCGGTGTAACTTTCGATGTCCGCGTCCGGAAACCAGCGGCGCACGTGCGCGGGCTTCACAAACGGAAGCAGCCACACGTGCACCGGTCCGAACTCGTCATGCAGCGTGACCGGCGCGAGCGCACCGTCATACACAGGGGAGATGTGGATGCCGCAGCTATCCATGACGCGCCCGCCGAAGGCGAGCCGCTCCGGCGAGTCGTGGTTGCCGCTGATGAGCAGCACGGGCACGCCGCGTGCGCGCAGCTCGGTGAGAAAGCCGTCGAGCAGCCCGACCGCCTCGACCGACGGCACGGACTTGTCGTACACGTCGCCCGCGATGAGCACGCCGTCCGGCTGTTCGTCGTCCAGAATGGCGAGGATCTGCCGCAGGATGTGCGCCTGATCCTCGAGCATGGAAAATCCGTTGACACGCTTGCCGAGATGCAGGTCGGCGAGGTGGAGAAATTTCATCGTATCGCTTCGCTCCTTGCGCGGCCGGGCCGCGGTGTGATGCTTCCATTATAATCCGAACCGCACCGCGGCACAACGGCGATTTTTATCTGCATGGTTGACGGAAAATGAGAAATGGGCGCAAAAAAGAGCCGGCTGGGAGCTGATCCCCAGAGATTACGGGCAAGCCCGCTACTCTAACCGACTCTGTTGATAGTATATAGTTTCATTCCGGCTGCGTCAATTATCATGCACAAAAAAAGAACCGGCTGCGCTCTGTGCGCCCGGGGTTTCGAGGCCCCGTTACCGGTTCTGATGTCAGTATATCACGCGTTGCAGAATCTGTCAATTTATGATTTCGGGCCGGAGGACGTTGTGCCCTCCGGCCTTTACTCACCAGCCGATCAGCCGCGTCAGCGCCGTGAACGCCGCGCACAGTGCCATGCCCAGCGCTGTCGGCAGCAGCGCCGCCAGCAGCGTCCATTTTGCGCTGCCGGTCTCGCGCCGGATCGTCCAGAGCGTCGTCGAGCACGGCCAGTGCAGCAGGAAAAACAGCACGGCGCTCACGGCGGTCGTCCACGTCCAGCCGTTGGCGGTCAGCAGTGCGTGCATCTGCGCAAGTCCGAGCGCGTCGCCCAGACTGCCCTGTGCCAGATAGCCCATCACGGCGATCGGCAGCACGATCTCGTTGGCCGGAAAGCCGAGTACGAATGCCAGCAGCAGCACGCCGTCCATACCCATTGCCTGCCCGAGCGGGTCGAGCGCAGCCGCGCACCGCGTCAGCAGGCTCACACCGCCGGGGTGCACGTTTGCCAGCGTCCACAGCGCCATGCCTGCCGGCGCTGCCACGGCGGCGGCGCGCCCGAGCACGAACAGCGTTCGGTCGAAAACGGAGCGCACGATTACCTGCCCGACCTGCGGCGCACGGTACGGCGGCAGCTCCAGCGCGAAGGCCGACGGCTTGCCGCGCAGCACGGTCGCGCTCAGCAGCCACGTTGCGCCAAACGTCAGCCCCACGCACAGCACGAGCGCCGCCGTGAGCAGCAGCGCGGCGGTGAGCGTGCTGCCGCTGAGGGAAAAGAACATGGTCATGAGCGCGATGAGCGCCGGAAAGCGGCCGTTGCACGGCATGAGGCTGTTGGTGAGCACGGCGAGCAGCCGTTCGCGCTCGGAGTCGATGATCCGGCAGCCGACCACACCCGCCGCGTTGCAGCCGAGCCCCATGCACATCGTCAGCGCCTGCTTGCCGCAGGCGCGGCACGCCTGAAACGGCCGGTCGAGATTGTACGCCACGCGCGGCAGATACCCCGCATCCTCGAGCAGCGTGAACAGCGGGAAAAAGATCGCCATCGGCGGCAGCATCACGGCCACGACCCATGCCAGCGTCCGGAACATCCCGTCCACCAGCAGCCCATGCAGCCATGGCGGTGCGTGCAGGAATATCAGCAGCGCGGAAAACCGTCCCTGCACCCAGCCAAAAAAATGCGCCAGCCACTCCGACGGCGCGTTTGCGCCCGCGATCGTCAGCCACAGCACGGCCGCCAGCCCCAGCAGCATGATGGGGTAGCCGGTCGCGCGGCTCGTGAGCAGCCGGTCGAGCCGCCGGTCACGCGCGGCATATTCCGGCGTCTCCCGCCGGACGGCTGCATGGCAGATGGCCTCTGCGCGGCGCACATCGTCCGCCGGGTCTCCGGCCTCCGGCGCACCGTCCGGGCGCGGCTGCGGCGCGGCCATAACAGCATCGAGCGCATCGAGCAGGGCACGGAGCGTTTTCTTTTTCCGCGCCGTTACGCCCACGACCGGCATACCGAGCTGCGCCTGCAGCGCGGGCAGGTCGATGTGGATGCGTTTGTGCCGTGCCTCGTCGAGCAGATTCACGCACACGATCGTGTTCGGCGTTACGCTGTGCATCTGCAGCGCGAGCACGAGCGTGCGCTCGAGACACGTCGCGTCGCACACGACGACCACGGCGTCCGCTTTACCGCCGCGCACAAAGTCGCACGCGACGGCCTCCTCCGCCGAGAGCGGCTGCAGCGAGTAGGTGCCCGGAAGGTCGACGAGCAGATACTGCTCCCGCGCCGAGCGGCAGCGGCCGCACGCACAGCCGACGGTTTTCCCGGCCCAGTTTCCGGTGTGCTGGCGCATCCCGGTCAGGGCGTTGAAGACGGTGCTTTTGCCGACGTTCGGGTTTCCTGCGAGCGCCACGATGCGCTCTCCTGTGCGCCGTGTGCCGCCGAATACGGCTGCGTGCGTGCCGACGGAGCGGTGTGTCAGTCCCATGTGCGCACCTCCTCTACAGCACGGCGACGCGGATGGCGCGGCAGTCGCACCGGCGCAGCGCGATCACGCTGCCACGGATGAGATAGGCGCTCGGGTCGCCCATGGGGCTGCGGCCGAGACAGACCACGCGCGTCTGCTCGATCAGACCGAGGTCGCGCAGCCGCCGCTGCATCCCGTCGGGCGCGCACACACTGCGCACGGTCGCGCTTTGACCGGGCTGCAGGTCGCTGAGCGTTTGGATTCGTGTCATTGCAGCTTCCCCCTCCTGCGGAGGCGAGCGCCTCCCATACCCATGGTATTCGACAGGGCGGTTTTGCGTGCCGGAGGATTGCGCGCGGCCGCAGGCTGTAGTATACTACAGGAAAATACCTGTATCAGGAGTGACCGATATGGCAGACAAACCGAAAACGAATGTGGACAAATTCTTTGAGATCTATGATGCCGACCCCGCGCTGCAGGCGCGCGTGCAGCAGGCGATGGACAGCTATCCAGGCAGTCTGGAGATCCGCGATGTCATGACCGAGCACGTGCTGCTGCCGGTGGCGGAGGAGCTCGGATTGCCGTTCACGCTCAAGGAGCTGCGCAATTATGAGCTGCTCAAGTGGGGACGCCAGCATCAGGATCGGGAGCTGACGGACGAGGACATGGCGGTCGATTATGAGACGACCTATTGGCTGCTCGACCGCGGCTGGTCGAACGACGAGGCCGCCTTCTGCGGCGGCGAGCATTGAGGCGCTGCGCGCGAGGGGCGGCAACAAGCCCCCGTGTGTTCGCGCGATAGCTTCCGGAACGACTGCGGCGGCCATAGCGCGATGGATGCCGTGGGCATCGGGCGCGTTGCACGCCACCGGCGTTGCCGTTGTATCCGCTCTGTGTAAGGGGGAGCGACAAAAACTCTCGGCTCCCCGGGAGCGACCAGAAAAAAGATCCCCCGCCAATGGCCGGTGTCCGTAAGGCAGCGAACAGCCACAGCGGTTTGCACTGCTGTGGCTGTTCTTGTAGTTTATCCGGCCATATGATACTATGGAG
>ERZ1106939.1328-NODE-1328-length-19213-cov-13.050214_pt1 | contig 19213 bp, 10 predicted proteins | sample MGYA00403669_ERZ1106939 | MGnify/ENA primary metagenome ERZ1106939 (study PRJEB35170, sample SAMEA104062447) | human gut metagenome | biome: human gut; feature: human-associated habitat; material: faeces | place: Denmark | collected 2012-09-28 ...
TCAATCTGGACAGCTATGAGCTGCTGGTGGACGGCAAGAAGGTGGACACGCCCCCGAAAGAGCTGGAACTGCTGTACCACCTGGCGGCCACGCCCAACCGGGTCTATACCCGCAACCAGCTGCTGGACGAGGTATGGGGCTTCGACTACTTCGGTGACAGCCGCACGGTGGACGTACACATCAAGCGCCTGCGTGAGAAGATCGAGAACGTATCCGACCAGTGGGAGCTGAAGACTGTGTGGGGCGTGGGCTATAAATTCGAGGTCAAATGAGCGGCATGCGGGAAAAATTCCGCCGCACCACGGACAGCCTGTACTGGCGGCAGTTTGTCGTGACTGCGGGCATGGTGCTGCTGACCATGGCGCTGCTGGGCGTGTCGTTCTACGCCCTGAGCTATAACTATACCGTGTCGGAGAAGCGGCAGGAGATGCGCGATCGTGCGGATCTGGTGGCCCAGCTCTCTGTGGACTATCTCACCGCCGGAGACGACGCGGAGCGGGATCAGGAGGAGGCGCTGCGGACGCTGGCAGGCGTGGCCTCCCGCATGACCGAGGTGATTTTCCTCATCTGCACTGCGGACGGGCAGGTGCTTCTGACCACGGACAGCGATCTGGCGGGCCAGAGCGTCACCGTGCCTGCCGAGATCACGGAGAAGATCGTGTCCGGTGGTGGACTGTACGAGGGCCGCAGCACCGTGGGCGTATATGAGAAGAAGCAGTTCGTGGTGGGCGTTCCCATGCGGGACGAGACCGGCGCGCTGCTGGGCATGGTGCTGGCGGTGATGAACAGCGCCAACTTCATGGAGATGTGGCGTTCGTTCATCGCACTGTTCTTCATGACCAGCGCCATCATTTTGGTCATCTCCTTTGTGGCCAGCTTCGTTACCTCTATGCGGCAGATACAGCCCATCACGGAGATGGTGAAGGCCACCCGAGCCTATGCCGACGGCAACTTCGATGTGCGGATGCAGGAGACGGAGGATGCCGGCGGCGAGATCGGCGAGCTGGCGGCGGCGTTTAACGCCATGGCAGACTCCCTGCAGGAGACGGAGCGCCAGCGCCGGGACTTCATCGCCAATGTGTCCCACGAGCTGAAAACGCCCATGACCACCATCGCCGGATATACCGACGGCATTTTGGACGGGACGATCCCGCCGGAGAAGGAGCGGCAGTATCTGCAGATCATCTCCGACGAGAGCCGGAGACTGAGCCGTCTGGTGCGGCGGATGCTGGACATTTCCCGTATCCAGAGCCAGGAGATGAAGAAGGAGGAGTTCGACCTGTGCGAGTCCGCCCGCATCGCCCTGCTGTCCATGGAGCAGAAGATCATGGACCGGGGGCTGGATGTGGATGCGGAGATCCCGGAGGACTCCGTGATGGTCCAGGGCGACCGGGATCTCATCACCCAGGTGATGTATAACCTGCTGGAGAACGCGGCCAAGTTTGCCGCGCCATCCTCCCAGCTGTATCTGGGACTGACGGTGAACGGTGACAAGGCCTATGTTACCGTGCGCAATGTGGGCCACACCATCCCCGCCGAGGAGATACCGCTGCTGTTTGAGCGATTCCACAAATCCGACAAGTCCCGCAGCGAGGACAAGGACGGCTACGGGCTGGGCCTGTATGTGGTCAAAACTATCCTGGCCCAGCACCATGAGAAGATCACCGTTACCAGTGAAAACGGCGTCACGGCCTTTACCTTCACCATGCAGATGGCCCGGTGACGCAGACGAGAGGACAGACTATGCAAGACGAGAACAAGACGCCTGCCAATGAGCCCCAGGAGGTAGTGGGGCAGTATATCCGGGATGACAGCCGGGAGGTGACGGACTGCTATGTGTATTCCCAGCCGCTGCCGGCAGCCGCCATGCCCCGTATCTCTCAGGCGTCCCAAATGCCGCAGAAGCACAGCCGCAGAGGACTGTGGATATTCCTGATCATCGCGATGGTGCTGATCATAGCAGTGGTCGTGGCGGCACTGACCGCCAGACCGATGGAGGATGGCGGCTACGCGGACGATGGCCACGACGCCAGCAGCATCGTGGACATTTTCGGCAACGAGATCCCCACCATCGACCGGGTGCAGGGCGACCCCACCCTGCGGTTCAGCTGCACCCCGCAGGAGGGGGATGCGCTGACCGCGCAGGAGGTCTATGCCTCCGTCAACCCGGCGGTGGTAATGGTGGCCGTGGCGCTGGACGAGGAAAAGGCCAGCATCGGCACGGGCGTGATCCTGACGGAGGACGGCTATGTGGTCACCAATGCCCACGTCATCGCCGGCGGGTCGTCCGCCTGGGTGGCACTGGATACCGGCGACGTGCTGGACGCGGAGCTGGTGGGCTTCGACAGCGGCGAGGATCTGGCGCTGCTGAAACTGGTAGACGTCACCGGCCTGCCTACCGCACAGCTGGGCGACAGCGACGAGTGCGTGGTCGGCGACGCGGTGTACGCCATCGGCAACCCGCTGGGCGTGGAACTGCGGGGTACGCTGACCAGCGGCCTGATTTCCGCCATTGACCGGCGGGTGACGCTGGAGGGCCGGGTGATGACCATGCTCCAGACCACGGCGGCGCTGAACAACGGCAATTCCGGCGGCCCGCTCATCAATGACCGTGGACAGGTTATTGGCATCAACACCCTGAAGATGAGCGGCAACAAGACCGCCACCGCCACGGTGGAGGGCCTGGGCTTTGCCGTGCCCGCCCGGCGGATGGTGGCTGTTGTCAATGACATCATGGCCACCGGCGCATTCCACGGTATCCCGTCCCTGGGGATCTATGTAGGGCAGGAGCTGCAGGCGGACGACACGTACCAGCTGGTGATCTACGACGTGACGGAGGACTACGGAGCGGAAGAGGCCGGGCTTCTGCCGGGAGATGTGATTTTGGCGGCGGACGGCGTGGAGGTGCATGAGACGTGGGAACTGCTGGAGCTGCGCAGCCGCCATATCGTGAGCGAGGATATGGTGCTGACGGTCCAGCGGGGCGGAGAGATATTCGACGTGCCGGTTACGCTGTACGCCGTGACAGAGGAATAAAAGCGAAAAGGAGGCCGCACGGCCTCCTTTTTTGCGCAAAAAACAACAAAGCCGCCCTTGACAGGACGGCTAACTTTTGGTATAATAAGGCGCTTATATTGGGGTGATAGGGACATCTCCCCTTGTACCATTTGACCATAGTATACCATTCCCACAGCGAAAACACAAGGGTAGACGGCGTAAAACAGGCAACAAACCCGCGTGTATCGCTGCGGATCGACCCCGGTGAGAACAAACAGAAAGGCGTGAGTGTTGAGATGGCGAAAGACAAATACTACGGCAAGACCCTGCGCAAGAACTTTGCCCGCCACGAGGAAGTAATGGCGATGCCCAACCTGCTGGAGATCCAGAAGAAGTCCTACAAGTGGTTTCTGGATACCGGCCTGCGGGAGGTGTTCGCGGACGTGGCCTCCATCGCCGACTATGCCGGCAATCTGGAGCTGAGCTTCATCGATTACAGCATGGACGAGAAGCCCAAGTACGACGTGGAGGAGTGCAAGGCCCGCGATGCCACGTATGCCGCCCCCATGAAGGTGAAGGTACGTCTGCACAACAAGGAGACGGACGAGATCAAGGAGCAGGAGATCTTCATGGGAGATTTCCCCCTGATGACCCACGGCGGCACGTTCGTCATCAACGGCGCGGAGCGCGTGGTGGTCAGCCAGATCGTCCGCTCCCCCGGCATCTACTACGGCAAGGAGATCGACCTGAAGACCGATCTGCCCCTGCTGACCAGCACCGTCATCCCCTACCGCGGCGCGTGGCTGGAGTACGAGACGGACACCTCCGAGGTATTCTGGGTTCGTATCGACAAGAACCGCAAGCTGCCCATCACCTGCCTGATCCGCGCGCTGGGTCTCAAGACCGATGGCGAGATCCTGGAGCGCTTCGGCGATGACCGCCGCATCGTCGCCACGCTGGAGAAGGACTCCTGCAAGACCTATGAGGAGGCCCTGCTGGAGATCTACCGCAAGCTCCGTCCCGGCGAGCCCCCCACGGTGGATTCCGCGGAGACGCTGCTGCAGAACCTGTTTTTCGACCCGCGCCGCTACGACCTGAGCACCGTGGGACGGTATAAATTCAACAAGAAGCTGACGTTCTGGGCCCGGGCCAAGGGGCAGAAGCTGGCCATGCCCGTGGCCGACCCCGCCACCGGCGAGATCCTGTTTGAGGACGGCCATGTGCTCACCGCCGACGACTGCACACTGCTGGATAAGGTGGGCGTGTACGAGATCACGCTGACGCTGGACTCCGGCGAAACGCTTCGGGTGTTCACCAACAAGATGTGCGACATGGCCCACTATGTGGACTTTGATCCCAAGGAGAAGTGCGGCATCAAGGAGCGGGTGCGCTTCGACGTGCTGCAGGAGCTGCTGAGCCAGTACAGCGGCGAGGAGCTCATCGCCCAGTGCAAGCTCCATGCCGACGACCTTGTGCCCAAGCACATCATCGTGGACGACATCTTCGCGTCCATCAACTATATGAACGCCCTGGCTCACGGCCTGGTGACCAAGGATGACATCGATCATCTGGGCAACCGCCGCCTGCGCTGCGTGGGAGAGCTGCTGCAGAACCAGTTCCGCATCGGCTTCAGCCGTATGGAGCGCGTTATCCGTGAGCGCATGACCATCCAGGATCTGGACGTGGTGACGCCTCAGAGCCTGATCAACATCCGGCCCGTTACCGCCGCCATCAAGGAGTTCTTCGGTTCCAGCCCCCTGAGCCAGTTCATGGATCAGACCAACCCCCTGGCGGAGCTGACCCACAAGCGCCGTCTGTCCGCGCTGGGCCCCGGCGGTCTGAGCCGCGAGCGCGCCAACATGGAGGTTCGAGACGTGCATTACAGCCACTATGGCCGTATGTGCCCCATCGAGACGCCGGAAGGCCCGAACATCGGCCTGATCTCCTATTTGGCTACCTACGCCCGCATCAACGAGTACGGGTTTATCGAAGCGCCGTTCCGCGCTGTGGATCACGAGACGGGCAAGGTGTCCGACGACATCACCTATATGACCGCCGATGTGGAGGATCAGTTCGTGGTGGGACAGGCCGCCGAGCCGGTGGACGAGAAGGGCTGCCTGACCAACGAGCGTATTACCTGCCGTCACCGGGACGAGATCGTGGAGGTGCCCCGCAGCGGCGTGGACTATATCGACGTGTCGCCCCGCATGATGGTGTCCATCGCCACGGCGATGATCCCCTTCCTGCCCAACGACGACGCCAACCGTGCCCTGATGGGCGCGAATATGCAGCGTCAGGCCGTGCCTCTGCTGAAGCCGGAAGCGCCCATCGTGGGTACGGGAATGGAGCACAAGATCTGCCTGGACTCCGAGGTGGCTGTATTGGCCGAGGGCGACGGCGTGGTCACCAAGGTGGATGCCACCAACGTCTCCGTCAAGTACGACAGCGGCGAGACGAAGGATTATAAGCTCATCAAGTTCCTGCGCTCCAACCACGGCACGTGCATCAATCAGAAGCCGATCGTCTCTGTGGGCGAGCGCGTCCACGGCGGCGACGATCCCACCGTGCTGGCCGACGGCCCTGCCACCGATCAGGGCGAGATCGCCCTGGGCCGCAATATCCTGGTGGGCTTTATGACCTGGGAGGGCTACAACTACGAGGATGCTGTGCTGCTGAATGAGCGGCTGGTGAAGGAGGACGTGTATACCTCCATCCATATCGAGGAATACGAGATCGACGCCCGCGACACCAAGCTCGGGCCGGAGGAGATCACCCGCGACATCTCCAACGTGGGCGAGGAGGCCCTGAAGGATCTGGACGAGCGGGGCATTATCCGCATCGGCGCGGAGGTCCACGCCGGCGACATCCTGGTGGGCAAGGTCACGCCCAAGGGCGAGACAGACCTGACCGCCGAGGAGCGTCTGCTGCGGGCCATCTTCGGCGAGAAGGCCCGCGAGGTCCGCGATACCTCTTTGAAAGTGCCCCACGGCGAGAGCGGCATCGTGGTGGACGCCAAGGTGTTCACTCGCGAGAACGGCGATGAGCTGGGGCCGGGCGTGAACGAGGTCGTCCGCGTCTACATTGCCCAGCGCCGCAAGATCCAGGTGGGCGACAAGATGGCAGGCCGCCACGGCAACAAGGGCGTTGTGTCCCGGGTGCTGCCCCAGGAGGATATGCCGTTCCTGCCCGACGGTACGCCGCTGGACATCGTGCTGAACCCGCTGGGCGTTCCCTCCCGTATGAACATCGGTCAGGTTCTGGAGGTCCATCTTGGCTACGCGGCCAAGACCCTGGGCTGGAAGGTGGCCACCCCTATCTTTGATGGCGCGACCGACAAGGATATTGCCGAGGCGCTGGAGCTGGCCGGCCTTGACCCGGAGGGCAAGAGCTGGCTGTACGACGGACGTACCGGCGAGCGCTTCGACAACAAGGTGACGGTGGGCTATGTGTACTTCCTGAAGCTGCACCACCTGGTGGATGATAAGATCCACGCCCGCTCCACCGGCCCGTACTCCCTGGTGACCCAGCAGCCGTTGGGCGGCAAGGCCCAGTTCGGCGGCCAGCGCTTCGGCGAGATGGAGGTGTGGGCGCTGGAGGCCTATGGCGCCAGCTACACGCTGCAGGAGATCCTGACCGTCAAGTCCGACGACGTGACGGGCCGTGTCCGCACCTACGAGTCCATCGTCAAGGGCCACAATGTGCCTACTCCCGGCGTGCCGGAGTCCTTCAAGGTGCTGGTGAAGGAGCTGCAGTCCCTGTGCCTGGACATTCAGGTGCTGGACGCCGACGGCAATCAGATCGAGCTGAAGGAGGACGAGGACGCCCTCGATACCTTCAACCTGGCCCGCATGGATGCGGACAACGAAAGACAGAACCGCTACGCCGATGAGGATGAGCTGGCCGATGCGGGCTTCGACTACGTTGCCGATGAGGAAGTGGACGCTTCCTATGACGACGACGCAGACGATGAGTTTTAAGGAAAAGGAGGAGCAAAAGCATGAGTTACGCAACGTTTGACGCCATCAAGATCGGCATCGCTTCTCCGGAGATGATCCGCGAGTGGTCCTACGGCGAGGTGAAAAAGCCGGAGACCATCAACTACCGCACGCTGAAGCCGGAACGGGACGGTCTGTTCTGCGAGCGCATTTTCGGGCCGACGAAGGACTGGGAGTGCCACTGCGGTAAATATAAGAAGATCCGCTACAAGGGCAAGGTCTGCGACCGCTGCGGCGTGGAGGTCACCCGTGCCAAGGTGCGCCGCGAGCGCATGGGCCACATCGAGTTGGCTACCCCCGTCAGCCACATCTGGTACTTCAAGGGCATCCCCTCCCGCATGGGTCTGCTGCTGGACATCAGCCCCCGCATCCTGGAGAAGGTGCTGTACTTCGCCGCGTATATCGTCACCGATCCCGGCGAGACGCCCCTGACCAAAAACCAGATCCTGTCCGAGAAGGAATACCGCGATATGCGGGAGAAGTACGAGGACGATTTCCGCGCCGGCATGGGTGCGGAGGCCGTGAAGGAGCTGCTGGCCCAGATCGACCTGGAGGAGCTGTCCACACAGCTCCACGCCGAGCTGAAGACCACCTCCGGGCAGAAGAAGGCCCGGGTGGTGAAGCGGCTGGAGGTGGTGGACGCCTTCCGCCTCAGCGGCAACAAGCCTGAGTGGATGGTCATCGACGTGCTGCCTGTGATTCCGCCGGAGATCCGGCCTATGGTGCAGCTGGACGGCGGCCGGTTCGCCACGTCTGACCTGAACGACCTGTACCGCCGCGTCATCAACCGCAACAACCGTCTGAAGCGGCTGATGGAGCTCAACGCCCCAGACATCATCGTCCGCAATGAGAAGCGTATGCTGCAGGAGGCGGTGGACGCCCTTATCGACAACGGCCGCCGCGGCCGCCCGGTCACCGGCGCAAACAACCGCGCCCTCAAGTCCCTCAGCGATATGCTCAAGGGCAAGCAGGGCCGCTTCCGTCAGAACCTGCTGGGCAAGCGCGTGGACTACTCCGGCCGAAGCGTTATCGTGGTCGGTCCCGAGCTGAAGATCTACCAGTGCGGCGTGCCCAAGGAGATGGCTGTGGAGCTGTTCCGCCCCTTCATTATGAAGAAGCTGGTGGAGGATGGCAGCGCCAACAACATCAAGTCCGCCAAGAAGATGGTGGACAAGGGCCGCACCGAGGTGTGGGACGCGCTGGATGAGATCATCAAGGACCATCCTGTCATGCTGAACCGTGCGCCTACGCTGCACCGTCTGGGCATCCAGGCCTTTGAGCCGGTGCTGGTGGACGGCCGCGCCCTGAAGCTGCACCCCCTGAACTGCACGGCCTTCAACGCCGACTTCGACGGCGATCAGATGGCCATTCACGTCCCCCTGTCCGCCGAGGCCCAGGCCGAGGCCCGTCTGCTGATGCTGTCGGCCAACAACCTGCTGCGTCCCCAGGACGGCGGCCCTGTCACCGTGCCTACCCAGGATATGGTGCTGGGATCTTATTACCTGACCTTTGAGCGCTTTGAGAACGGCGTCAGCCAGATGACCAACGACGAGTTCTGGCCGGACGATGTGGACTTTGCCTTGGCCGGCAAGACCTATGACGAGCTCACCGACGAGGAGAAGGCCAACGTTCACCTGCACATCTACCGTGACGAGGACGAGGCTCTCATGGCCTACAACGAGCACGTCATCGGCATCCACCAGCCCGTTTGGGTGCGCGTCACCAGAGAACTGGGCGGCGAGAAGGTGCAGCGCGTGGTGCGCGCCACCGCCGGCCGCATCATCTTCAACCGCAACATCCCTCAGGATCTGGGCTTTGTGAAGCGGTATGACGACAACGGCAATCCCACCGACAAGTTCTTCGAGTACGAGATCACCGAGACCTGCGGCAAGAAGCTGCTGGGCAAGATCGTGGATCGCACCATCAAGCAGCACGGCTTCACCGTGGCCGCCGAGGTGCTGGACAACATCAAGTCCACCGGCTACAAGTACTCCACCCGCGGCTCGATCACCATCTCCATCGCGGATATGACGGTGCCCAAGGCCAAGTACGAGCTCATCGCCGAGACGGAGCAGCGCGTGGTGGACATTGAGGACCAGTACAACATGGGCTTCATCACCGACGAGGAGCGTTACAAGCTGGTGGTCCGCGAATGGGAAAAGACCACTGCCGACGTGACCGACGCCCTGACCGCCAATATGAACAAGTACAACCCCATCTTCATGATGGCGGACTCCGGCGCCCGTGGTTCTATGAAGCAGATCCGTCAGCTGACCGGTATGCGCGGCCTGATGGCCAACACCGCCGGTAAGACCATCGAGATCCCCATCAAGGCCAACTTCCGTGAGGGTCTGAGCGTGCTGGAGTACTTCACCTCCAGCCGAGGCGCTCGTAAGGGCCTGGCCGATACGGCGCTGCGTACCGCCGACTCCGGGTATCTGACCCGCCGCATGGTGGACGTATGCCAGGACGTCATCATCCGCGAGGCCGACTGCGGCGCGGACAAGGGCATTGTGGTGTCCGAGATCAGCGAGGGCGGTCAGATCATTGAGAAGTTCTCCGAGCGTGTCCGCGGCCGCTTCCCCGCCAAGGACGTGCTGAATCCCCAGACCGGCGAGGTGCTGATCTCCAAGGATCACATGATGGAGGCCTCCGACGCCGACCTGCTGGAGAAATTCGATATTCATTCCGTGGAGATTCGCACCGTGCTCACCTGCCGCGCCCATTCCGGCGTGTGCGCCAAGTGCTACGGTATGAACCTGGCCACCTCCAAGCCCGTCGGGCCTGGCGAGGCTGTCGGCATTATCGCGGCGCAGTCCATCGGTGAGCCCGGTACGCAGCTGACCATGCGAACCTTCCACACCGGCGGCGTGGCCGGCGGCGACATCACCCAGGGTCTTCCCCGAGTGGAGGAGCTGTTCGAGGCCCGCAAGCCCAAGAAGATGGCCACCATCGCCGAGATCGGCGGCAAGGTCCGCTTCGAGGAGGCTACCAAGGGCAGCCTGCTGAACATCATCATCACCGCCGACGATGGCGATACCCGCACCTACGCCATGCCGCACACCGGCCTGCTGGTCCAGGACGGCGAGGTCATCGAGAAGGGCCGCCAACTCCAGGACGGCGCGCTGAACCCCCACGACGTGCTGCGTATCCGCGGCGCTTCCGCGGTGCATAACTACCTGATCCAGGAGGTTTTGAAGGTGTACCGTCAGCAGGGCGTGGACATCAACGATAAGCACATCGAGGTCATTGTCCGTCAGATGATGCGCAAGGTGCGCGTGGAGGACGCAAACGACGCCGAGGGCCTGCTCTCCGGCGCGATGGCCGATGTGATGGAGGTAGAGGACGCCAACGCGGCGGTCCGCGCCCGCATCGCTAACGGCGAGGTCCGTGAGGACGGCGAGCCTCTGCAGGAGGCCACCTATACCCAACTGCTGATGGGTATCACCAAGGCCTCTTTGGCCACGGATTCCTTCCTGTCCGCAGCCTCCTTCCAGGAGACCACCAAGGTCCTGACCGAGGCTGCCATCAAGGGCAAGGTGGATCACCTGGTGGGCCTGAAGGAGAACGTCATCATCGGCAAGCTGATCCCTGCCGGTGCGGGTCTGGCGGCCTACCGCAAGCTGGCTGAGGAGCTGGTACCCGAGACGGAGGCCGAGCGCGAGGACGAGGCCGAAGCCATGCACGCCGCCGGCCCTGTGTCCCCGGCCTCCGCCGAGGATCTGGAACAGCCGGAGGAGTTGTCCGATGTGCCGGAGGCGGAGGACGCCCCGGAGACTCCCAATCAGGAGTAAACGCCCTCACTATCCCAAGAGAGCCGCCGTTGGGCGGCTCTCTTCCTCTTATGGGAGTACTGTCTTTACGGCTTTTCCTTCCATAAGGGAGGGACTTACCCTCGGCAGACGATGCTGTATATGCACCTTTCCTCTAAACATTTTGCAGATGCCTTGTGCTTCCCCGGATGTTCATATATAATGTATCGTGGTAAGTGTTATCCATCAGCGCATGATGAATTCCGAGAAACACGGGAAAGCCCCCTTTTGACACCTGCGAGGAAGAGGTGAACGATATGGCTTGCGACGAGATCTTATACCGCCAATACCTGGACGGCGACGACGCGGGGTTGGATGCCCTGATGAAGGAATACGGCGATCCGCTGACTATGTATATCGACGGCTACCTGCACGATGTCCACGAAGCCGAGGAGCTGATGCTGGACGTTTTTGCCTATCTGTTCACCAAAAAGCCGCGGATTCGGGACGGCGGGCTCAAGACGTATCTATACAAGGCGGCACGGCACATGGCGCTGCGCCGCAAGAGCAAGCGAAGACACCTGTTCAGTCTGGAGGAGCTGGCGGAGGAGCCGGACGGACGGCTGCTGGCGGAGGAGGTCATCCGGACGAAGGAGCGGGACCGCATCCTTCATTTCTGCATGGCGGAAATGAACCCGGACTATCGGGAGGTCCTGTATCTCACCTATTTCGAGGATATGAGCTATGCACAGGCGGCGGAGGTCACAGGAAAAACAGTGAAGCAGATCACCAATATGGTGTATCGAGGAAAAGAGAGCCTGCGCAGGCTGCTGGAACGGGAGGGGATCACAAATGCGGAGTCATGAGGAACGTGTCGCGGAGGCGAAGCGGCGGATCGCCGCAAGAGAACATGAGGACAGACGGCGGCGCGACAGATTCACCATGGCGCTGGCTGCGGCGGCGTGCCTTGCGGTGCTGGCAGGTGTGTCCTTCGCCATGCCCGGTATCGCCGCACGGATACAGGTCAACGACTACACCGGCTTTGAAACGGCTGCCAGCATCTTTCGGAGCAGCGCCGTCCTCGGGTATATCATTATCGGCCTTTTGGCCTTCCTGCTGGGCGTGTGCGTGACCATCCTGTGCTTTCAGCTCCGGCGTATGCACCGGGAGAACGAGCAGGAGCAGGAAAGCGAGGGACGCCATGGAGTTGATTGAAAACCTGCTGCAGCTGCTGGTCACAGTGGCAGGCGCTGGGCTTTCCGGCATCGCCTACTATAAAAACCCCCGGCAGACGCACCTTCTTCTGCTGCTGTGCTTCTACGGCTGCTTTGCGCTGGGTGATCTCTACTGGACGCTGTATCTGCTGCTGTTCTCCACCACGCCGCAGGTCTTTTATGTGTCGGAATTCGGCTGGATCGCCAGCGTGATCTTCCTGCGGATATTGCAGGCCACGCTGTCCAGTCCGGAGGAGCGTGCCTCCCGAAGCCGGAAGGCGTGGCTGGCGCCGCTGGTCGGCGTGCCGCTGCTGGTGTTCTACTGCACCTACGGCGACATCCTCTCCAACCTGATTTGGTGCGGCATGATGATCGTACTCTCCTTCTGTGCTATCCGCGGGCTGGACTATGCGAGCGGGCAGGAGGGCGCGGCCCGCGATATGCGGTACTTCCACATAGGGGTGCTGTGCTTTGTATTCTCGGAATACCTGCTTTGGACGGTGGGCTGCTTCTGGCCCGATACCTCTCCGACAGACCCCGCCTTCTGGTGCGACATTCTGCTGACGCTTGCCATTTTGGGTCTGCTGCCCGCCACGGGAAAGGCGGTGCGCGCATGACCTACATTGAAAACATCTTCCTGTGCATGGTGTCCCCCCTGCTGGTAGCCGCCCTGTGCATGGGCAGGCAGCAGCTCCGCTTTTTTCTGTTCTGCATCGCCGGGATGGGGGTGTGCCTGCTCTCTGCCTATATCAACACCTTTCTCGCGGCGGTATGTCAGGCGGACGCCCTGGCCGCCACGGTGGAGATCGCGCCGGTGGTGGAGGAGCTCATGAAGCTGCTGCCGCTGGCCTTTTACCTGCTGGTGTTCGAGCCGGAGAGCCAGCGGATCAAGCCCGCCGCCATCACCGTGGCCCTCGCCTTCGCCACCTTTGAAAATGTCTGCTATCTCATTCAGAACGGCGCCGACCGCTTCTCCTTCATCTTCTTCCGGGGCTTCGGCACGGGGGCGATGCACGTGCTGTGCGGTCTGATCGTCGGCGGCGGGCTGGCGTATGCGTGGCAGCGGACGTGGCTGAAGGTCGCCGGCACCTGCGGACTGCTGGGTGCGGCCATCACCCTCCACGCCGTCTATAACCTGCTCATCGCCTACGGCGGTGCGGCGCAGTATATCGCCTACGCCCTGCCGGTGCTGCTGATCGCGGCGGGAAAACCATTCACCTCCCGGTCCGTCCGGCGTGAATAACCGAGCTTTTTCTCCCTTTGAGAGTCGCTTTTTGGCGGCTCTCAGATTTTTTTGGAAAATTTTGCGTTTTGGGTGAGAGTTTTTCCGATTTTATGTACCTATATAAGTAGGAGGCTTTTTAAGCCGCCCCGTTGAAAAAGCAGAGAGGAGGTTGCAGACGATATGTACGATACCGCAAGACGGGTCGCCCTTGTCAAAAAACGGGTGCGTGAAAACACCCGCCGGAAGCAGCGGCGCGGCGTCTACGGGCTGTCCGCCGCGTGTATGCTCCTGTTCGCGGCGCTGATACAGGCGGAGGGCGTGGTGGTCGGTCAGGGACAGACCGCCGCGCAGGGCATCTTTGGCGCTATGCTGCTGCGGAAGGACGCGGGCGGCTATGTGCTGGTGGCCGTTGTGACGTTTGCGGTGGCGGTTGTGCTGGTGATCGCCTGCATACGGCTGCGCGAGAGGGAGAAACGGAGGAACGGAGACAAGGAAAGAGAGAAGGAGAGTGAACCATGAAAAAAATACTATCCCTGCTATTGACACTATGCCTGCTTTTTAGCGTACTGCCTACGCAGGCGCTGGCCGCTGTGGGAGACATCCGGCCAGTGGGAAACAACGCTGTGAAGCAGACCACGCTGAGCAGCGGGTCGCTTGCGCTGCAAAACGACTATATCCGCGTGATCGCGCGGAAGGACGGCACACTGTCAACGGCTCCGGCGACGGAAAGCGCCGACCCCACGGACAGGCAGACGCCGTACTGCTACTTTGTCACCTATGGCTCAAGGCACATCACGCATCCGGCAAGCCTGCGCCTGAAAAGCCTGACCTTTGTGAACAAGACGCCCAACGGCACGGCAAAGGCCATCAGGGCGGACTATGACCTGACGGTCAATCTGACCAAGCTCACCGTTAGCGGGACGACCTCCGTGTACCATGAGCTGGTGCAGCTTAAGGAGAACGAGTCGTCCGAGGAGAGCTGGGGCGTGATGGTATCCGTTGACAATATCCGGATCAACGAGCAGGACAGCGAGGCGTTCTTTCAGACGCTGAACACCGATGTGGGCATTTTCTGGGGCTATACCCTCAGCGGCTTTACCGCCATGGGGCATCCCAAGGCCGCGGACAGCCCCGCCCTCAAGCTGGGCCGCACCGTTTTTAATTATGATAAACAGACGGTGCTTTCCACCGAAAGCTCCGTCATCACCGGCAAGCTGGAGAATGTATCCACATACAAGGGCTTCCGACAGGGGTTCGACTGGTGCTACGACTGCATCACCGAGGTCTATACGGACGGCTACAACTGGGCCAACCCCTTTGTGGGGCTGTCGGGATACTATAGCCAAAATAAATCCAACACCATCAAGGTATATCTGCCGGACACGGTCAGCGTGACGCCGGCCAGCCGCCCCGCCGACACCCGGGTGGTGTGCGAGGACAGCTTGGGGCTTGTTTTCGGCGACGACGAGTCCTATCCGAGCTCCACTCGCTACCTCTGGGGCTTCCGCAATCTGGTGGTGAAGTCCTCGGAGGTGCCCACAGAGCCGGATAAGGTCGATCCCACCATCTACGCCAAGCGGCTGGCGGTCTTTGCCAGGAGGGACGGCGTGATGGTGCTGCCCGTGGCAAGTGATGCGGCGCTGTCGGCGCTGAAGCTGGTATACGGCGACCCCATTGGCTTCATCAACGGCGACTATGAGAGCAAAAACGGCACGGAATTCACCTTCACCGGCGGCGCGGCGATGCTCTCCCCCTCCGTCACCGCCACATGGCGCAGCGGCGGGAGTCTGGTCATCCACTGGGACGGTAGGGTAGAGCAAAGGGGCGTGCATCTGAGTGCGCCCAGCTTCAAGTTCTATCAGCCGAAGAGCGGTTCGGAGAGCAATTTGAAGATCAAGCTCACGAACAAGGGCTTCTCGTTTGACATTGACCCCACAAAGAACGAAGCCATCGTCTTTGTGGACATTCCCTACGCCAAGGTGAAGCTGGAGAGCGCCACGACCAACGGGGCGGGCGATCTGGTCCTCGGCGGCGGGATCGGCTTCAAAACCGTCCTGGAGGGCGCGCAATTCAACATGGAAAAGCTGGGCTTCGGCCTGAATGAGAAAAAGGAGTTCAAGGTCAACGGTGTAAAGGCCACGGGCAGCTTCGACACCGCGAAGCTGATGGCGCTGGAGCTGGCGAAGGTGGAGGGCGAGGTCAACACCTTCAAGGGCGAGGAGCGCTACGCCTTCGAGCTGGAGCTGAACGCCTTCGACCTCTTTGAGACGGAGGCCAAGCTGGCGCTGGAGCGCAGCAAGAAGGACGGCTCGCTGATCCCCGATGAGCTGTGGTTCTACGTCAAGGCCAACCCCGGCATCCCTCTGATCCCGCCTGTTCCCATCGGACAGCTCAACGGCGGCGGCGCGGGCTTCAAGGATCTGGCGGCCACGGTGAAGGGCGACTATTTCGCCATCCCGCCGCTGAAGCTGCGGGGCGCGCTGACGGGTACATACCTGCATCTGATCCAGGGTACGGGCGACGTGGTCCTCGGGCCCAGTGAGATATCCCTCACGGCTAAGGACGTGGGCATTGTCGGTCTGGGCAAGTCCGGGAATATCATCGAGGAATTCGGCTACTCCCTCAAGCTCAACGGGCAGGTGCGCAATTACAAGGGGACGGACTACAAGGGCTTCTACCTCGTCGGGTCGAAGTTCCTCGCGCTCAACCTGCCGAATAATTCGATCAATGCCCTCGTGCTGAGCTCCTCCATTGATGTGGGCGCCTTCGGCGGTGTGACCGCGGCGAAGGATCGGCTGTACCTCGGCGTGGGCGCCAACGCCATCGTCAAGGGCCGGGTGCAGGTCCCCGACGACATTCGTGTGATCGGCGGTATCGGCGTGGATGTCGGAAACATCAACCTTGTTGTCGGCGGGCAGACCACCTTCCCCATCAAGAACGTCAGCGTCAGCGACGGCATGAAGCAGGCCTTCAAGAACATGGACGTCTACCTCGGCGCGATGGTCGGCGTGAATATCAGACTCATTGATACGCGGGTGTGGGTGCTGATACCGCAGATCGTGCAGACCAACTTCAAGCGGGGCGAGGGCTGGGACTTTGAGATCCGTCTTCTCGGGAGTCTCCCCGAGTGGAACTGGGCGGATAAGGGCATTGAGCCCATCGTGCGGAGCTTCGCGCTGCAAAGCGCCGCCAGCAGCAGCGTAGAGAGCAGCGCCTATTCCGTCAGCCTGTCCGCTGCGCCGGCAGCACTGCCCTCCGCGCTGCAAAGCGCCGCGAGCGTCAGCGCCTATTCCGTCAGCCTGTCTGCTGCACCGACAGCGCTGCCCCATACGAAGGATTTCACCGTGACAGCCGGGCCTGACGAGACGCCGTATATCGTGCTGGCCTTTGACAACAGCGTCACCGAGGATGAGATCAAAAACAAACTGAAGGTCACAAAGGGCGGCAGCGTCATCGACATCAACTGGCTGGCCGAAGACGGTGAAATGGACGCCACCAAGGACATCAATGCCATGACCATCGCAGACATGAAGAAATCGCCGGACGACGGCAAAGAATACCGTCTGGCAGTCCTGCGGCTGAAGGAGGGCGGCACGTATACCGTCAACTCGGGCGCGCTGAAATTTACCGACGAGAAGAGCTTCGCAGTCGAGCCCTTCGAGAAGCTGGAGCTGACGCAGAACGGCTACGCGCTCTCCGGTCAGGTGAAGTATCCGGTCAAAAATACGACCTACGTGCTGCGTACCTATCTGGGCAGCGCCGAGGGCGAGGCGACGTACCTTGTGGATGAGCAGGAAGTGGAGAATCCCGCCAGCATTTCCGTCAACATTCCCCAAAGCGGCGCACTGGCCCCCACGGGCCAATACTACGTGACCTCCTTCCTGATGACGGAAAAGACGTTTAATATGGAGGACGGGACGAAGAAAACGGCGCTTATGGGCATCGACACGAACGCGTTTACCACGCTCGTTGATTATACCAACACCAACCAGCCCGAGCGCCCCGCCGGCGTCACCCTGGAGTTTGTCGGCAACGAGGTCATGCGGGGCGAGTGGCAGGCCGTGGACGGCGCCGACGGCTACCGCGTGACGGTCTATCGGGAGAAGGACGACGGCAGTTGGGAGGATACCGGCTTCGGCTATGACCTTGACGAAAAGACCACCGCCATCAACATGGCTCTCACCGTGGGCGGAAACGGCGTGGCGGTCTCGGAGTCCGGCAGCAGCGCCACCTCCGTCCCCGCCGAAAACCTGTCTGCCAACAAGAACTATAAGATCGGCGTGAGCGCCTACCGAACCGTTGAGGGCGGCAAGTATTACAGCGCGGAGACCCAGTCCTCCGGCCAATACCTGCCGAAGTACACACCGCTGAACATTACCCTTGATTTGGGCGGCGTGCCGCTCAGCAGGGACGAGAACGGCGTGTTCCACGCCTATGTGCGCGACGAAAAGCCCTATCTCACCTATCTCTACGTGACCTGCGACCAGACCGACGACTTCACGGTCACGCGCATGGACACCGGAGCACCGGCTGAGAGAGACCATGTCAGCCCGACGGACACCTTTGTGATTCCCGACTTCACCGGCACGCTGATGCTCAAGATCGACGCCGTGAAGGGCAAGGACGTGACCAGCGTGTTCCTGCTGGTGAGCCGGGACGAGACACCGCCCGTGCTTACGCTGTCCGATCCCATCTTCTATGCGGACAAGGATACCGGGGCGTATTCTATCACCGGCACGGCGGACGCGGGCAGCCTGATCCACTACGGCACAAGAGACTCTCTCTACGCAGGCAGCGACGGCAGCTTCACCATCTCCGGAACGCTGGATGAGGGGAAAAACAATGCTTTTCTTGTCCTCTACGCCAAGGACACCGCGGGCAACGAATCCGCGCTGCAGAGTGCACTGGTGGTACGGCGGGGAACGCAGTACACCGTCACCATCGCCGATGACGGCAACGGCACCGCCACGGCAACACCCGCCGCCGCCGAGGAGGGCATGGAGGTCACCCTGAGCGCCGAGCCTAAAACCGGCTACCACTTCAAGGAGTGGCAGGTGGTCAGCGGAAGCGTGACCATCGTCAACAACAAGTTCATCATGCCGGGCGGCGAGGTGAAGATCAGGGCCGTCTTCGAGGAGGACGCAGCGTCCACACCCGGCGAGTTCACCATCTCCTTTGACGGAAACGGCGGTACGCCCTCTGTCGGGAGTATGACCACAACCGATCAGAAGCTGGCCTCTCTGCCCGATGCTTCCCGCAGCGGCAGCTACACCTTCGACGGCTGGTACACCGAAAAGAACGGCGGCACGGAGATCACGACTGCCACCGTGTTCGTCGCGGATACCACCGTGTATGCCCACTGGACGTACATCGGCGGCGGAGGCAGCTATTACAGGTACTACACCATCAGGGCGACGGCCGGTCTGAACGGGTCTATCACGCCCTCCGGCTGGAGCTCCGTCCGGGAGGGGATGGATCAGACCTTTACCATCACCCCGGACAAGGGCTACGTCGTGGCAAAGGTGCTGGTGGACGGCAGGAATGTCGGCGCGGTGAAGTCCTATACCTTCAAGAATGTCACGAAGGAGCATACCATTGAGGTCACCTTCAGGAAGGCGGGCAGCAGCCCCGGAACCGGCGACAGCGGTGCCTTGGGCTCGTGGGGACTCTGCCTCTGCGCGTCTCTTACCGGATGCCTTGCGCTGGTCACATGGCAGCGCAGGCGGCGGCATGAGGAAGAAACACTGAAAATCAGAGAAAAGTAAACGGGTTTCCCTTGCGGGGCGCGGGCAGACAGCCCGCGCCCCGCAGCGCATCGATAGACCCATCCCCGTCCTTCCGGGGAGCAAAGGGACGTGGGGATTTGCAATCTTCCATGCGTAGATATAGGTAAAGGCGAGGTAAAGGCGAAAAAAATGTCTTGACATCTGTCGAGATTTTGGTATAATAATCTACGCTGTCTATCAGCGGAAAGTGAATATGCAGTGGTATCGAAGAGGTCATAACGAGCACGACTGGAAATCGTGTTGT
>ERZ1106939.1343-NODE-1343-length-19063-cov-10.857902_pt1 | contig 19063 bp, 17 predicted proteins | sample MGYA00403669_ERZ1106939 | MGnify/ENA primary metagenome ERZ1106939 (study PRJEB35170, sample SAMEA104062447) | human gut metagenome | biome: human gut; feature: human-associated habitat; material: faeces | place: Denmark | collected 2012-09-28 ...
GCCGCTGCTGGTCCCCCTGGCCCGGGCGCTGGGGGTGACGGTGGATGACCTGCTGGACGGGGAAAAGCCCATCCGGACCCTCACCCGGGCGGACGGACAGAGCTTGCTGTCCTTTGCGTTTGCCCTGGGAGGCGGGGTGCTCTTCTTCCTGCTGGACCTGTTTATGCCCGCTCTGCTGTGCTACCTGGCCTACCTGGGGTGCATGGCCTACGGGGTCTATCTTCAGCGGTACTACTGCTACCAGAACCGCTGGTTCCGCATCGGCAACGCCGCCATGGACCTGTCGGTCAACCTGACGGTAGTCCTTCGGCTGGGAACGGGCCTGGCCGCCCTGCCCGCCGCCATGACCATCGCCAACGTCCAGGAATGGCGTGTGCGGCTGCTGTTTTGGTGGAAAGACCACCTGCCCCTGCTCCTCCTGCTGGGCGTGCTTCTGGCCCTGGCTCTCACCGCCCTCACCCTCTGGCTGGTGGAGCGCTGCGGCTTTGGGCGGAGACCGGTGCTGCTCCGGCCGGGGCTCCGCCGACCCGCTGTCCGGGAGCTGCTGCCCGCCCTCTCCCTGCTGCTGCTGACGGCCTTCTGGCTGCTCTTCCGCCTGGACGCCCTGCCTCTGGAGGCGTACCTCCGGCAGAGCCTGCTCTACGGCGGCCTGGCTGGGATGCTGATTCTGCTCTGCCTGCTGCTCGCCCTGTCGCTATCGCTGCTGTGCGCCTGCGGTCAAACCGATACCCCGCCCTCTGATGGGGATGTCCCCGAGATTTGCCGCCTGTACTACGATTACGCCGACTGGTCGCCCATCGCCCCCACCGACAGCAAGCTGCCCCTGGCGGCCGATGCCGGCCGCGGCGCGCCGGACTACCTGCCCCTGTGGCACGAGGGCGAATACACCCAGCTGGCCGCCAACGGCGGCGAGGGCCTTTATATGACCGACCTCACCGGCGGCAAGGCCACCGAGACCGGCGACTATGGCCGCTTCTGCTGGGACGGCCAGCTGTACCACTGCGTCCACGTGCAGGCCAAGGACAGCTTCATCCCCGGCTTTTGCAGCATTTCCGGCGGCGTTCTGTGGCTGGAGTTGGAGGGAGACTGCTGGGCGGACAACGGCACCGGCGGTCAGATCGGGATGTTCGGCGGCTTCGACACCGTGGTCATCACTGGCACAGGCTCTCTGACCCTGGCGCAGCACATCGAGTCCGGCGCCAGCCAGCAGGCCTGGCCCGCGCTGGTCATCGACGGCGTGGATGTCGCCGTTCCCAGCCTGTTCCTGAACGCCAACAGCGCCTCCGACAGCACCGCCAACCTGGTGGTGCGCTCCGGCAGCCTGACGGTGGAGGACATGGCCTTCACCACCGGCGATGCCTGCGTCACGGGTGGTACGCTGACGGTCAGCCGGCTCATGGACTGCACCAACCTGGTGTGCCGCGGCGGCGCCGTCACCATCACCGAGGGTTGGGGCTTCAGCGGCGATGGCCATCAGGCTGTGACCCCCACCGTCCTCCTCACCGGGGGCATACTGGACGCCAACGTCTGGATGCCTGAGACCATCGAGTACCAGCTTTGGTCCGGCACGATCACCGTTCCCGGCGTCCGCCACTGGCCCAACACCCACCTGCTGGGCGACGATGTGACCATCATCGACCCGCTGGACGACGGCAAAACCAATTGACCGCATCCTCCGCACCTCCCGTCTTTCCCGCCGCGCCCTCGGGCGCGGCTTTTTCTGTGTTTAGAAACCAAGTTTCTTGTGAATGGCCTTAATATATCACAAGAAACTTGTTGTGTCAAGCATAAAATAACAAGTTTCTTGTTATACTACATTGACAAAACCAAGTTTATGGGTTAGTATAGAGGAGAATTCTGTCGAACTCTGTCGAGCGGTAAGGAGGTGCGCCCGTGTCCTTTGGAGAGCAGATGCGCCGGCGGCGCGAGGAATTAGGCATGAGCCGCAGTGAGCTGGCCCAGCGGTTGGGCGTGTCGGTGTCCGCCGTGGGCAATTACGAGACCGGCGTCAGCGCGCCCAAGGAGGAGGTGCTCCTGCGTTTGTTCAACGCTCTGGAGGCCGACCCCAACTACCTCTACCGGGGCAGCTACCTCTACCAGAGCGGCCCGGACACCGACGAGGAACGCCGCCTGCTGACCAAATACCGCGCCCTGCCTCTGGCGGGCCGCCAGACGGTGCACACCCTGCTGGACGCCCTCACCGTCATGACAGACCAGGTGCGTCAGACCGCCCCTGCCGCCGACCCCCGCACCATCCCCATCTACACCTCCCCCTCCGCCGCGGGCTTTGCCGCCCCGGTGTTCGGCGAGGATTACGACCTGCTCACCGTCACCGGTGATGTGCCCCCCGGCGCGGAGCTGGCCGTCCGCATCCAGGGCGACTCCATGTCCCCCCTTATCGCCGACGGCTCGGTGGTCTACGTTAACCACGATCCGCTGCAGAACGGCGACGTGGGTATCTTCTGCGTGGACGGCGATATGCTCTGCAAGCAGTATTTCCGCGACCCCTTCGGCATGGTCTACCTTTTCTCCCTGAACCGCCGCCGCGCCGACATGGACGTGGTGTTCCACCGGGGCAGCGGCCGCAGCCTTACCTGCTTTGGCCGCGTCATGGTCCACAACCAGCCCCTCCCGGAGGGCCATATATAGACATAAACACAGCAGGCGGTACGCTTCAAGCGTACCGCCTGCTGTTATTCTTCCGTTTCCAGCGTCAGCCGGTATATGTACCATTCCTCGCCCGTCTTTTCGAAGCCAACGGACGGAAACATCCGCTGGCTCTGATGATTGAAGGCGTAGATGTTGGCCGTCACCTGGGTCATGCCCTTTTCCGCCGCCAGCCGCAGCAGCTCCAAAACGCAGCGTCGCCCAATGTGCCGGTTTTGGTACTCCTTGCAGACAACAATGGCGATCTCCCCGCTGTCGCGCAGCGACACGTCCCCCACCAGCACGCCCCGGTATTCGATGTAGTAGCACTCGCCGTGGGTGCTCAGGTAGTCGTACATCTGGTGCAGCAGCGTCAGGTCATAGGGCGTGTCCCGGTCATCCACCTGCTTGCACACGTCCAGATCCTGATACCACGGCAGCGACGCGCTGTCATTTCGGTAATAGGGGATCAGCCGTATGTCGCTGTCGATACGCCGCTCCGTCATGGCAAACGCCCTCCCGCGTTATAAATCCTCGCGCCGTTGCCGTGCCCGGTTATCATACCACCCGGCTTCGGCGAGGTCAAGCGTGATATACGATCCCGTCACAGGAGAAAAAAGAACACCACCGCAGGGTGGTGTTCTTTGGTGGAGACTGCTGGACTCGAACCAGTGACCTCCTGCGTGTGAAGATGCGATGGGCGCCGGAAGGCGTTGTGCCGCAACGCTTTCCGGCGCTTTTGCGTGCTTTCGGCTCGGTGGGCGATCCACTGTGTCCGCCTGTATCCACCTGCTTTTTCCACGTTTGGGTCACGGTTTGGGTCAAGCCCCGCGACGGCGCAGAAATGACCACGCTATAATTAAAGAATAGGCGTGCCGCCTATCGACTTCCTTCAAAACAGTCAAATCCTGTGGCCGCGCACCCATTGGAGAAGCGAGTCGTAGTCCATTGTGCCGGAGGCAACGGATAATCCGACCTCCACAACTTCCTCATTGGTACACTCCATGTGTATCCCGTTCACTTCCAGAAACGTCAGCATAACGTACATACCGATGCGCTTGTTGCCGTCCACAAAAGCGTGGTTGGAGATGAGCGTATAGCCGAGCCGTGCGCCCTTTTCCTCCTTGGTAGGATAGAACTCCTGCCCGTCAAAGCCGGCAAAGGCGTTCTCCAATGCGGAATCCAACAGGGCTTCATCCCGGACACCGATACTGCCGCCTGTTTCCTGGGCGATGAGCTTGTGGAGCAGCAGCACCTTATCTTTCGAAAACTTGATCATTTTGCAAGCTCCATAAATGCGGGCTTATACTTTTTCAGGATGCGCGCCGCCACAACATCGATCTTCTCATCATCGGTCATATCGATCATGGGGGACACATCCAGATCCACCAGCATATATTTGGGCCTATTGTTCTTGAAAATCACCGCCTGCCCGTTCTTCTCGGCAATGCGCGTTACCCGCGAGAAGTTCTGATTCGCTTCGGTGACCGAAACGATCGTCTTTGTATCAATGGTCATGGTGAACACCTCCTATGCTTATTATACCCGCATATAGGTAAAAATCAACCTATAATTTACACATTGTTTGGCGCTCGCAACCAACCGCAGAATGTGGTTATTCTTTCGCTGCGTCTTGCTTTGTCAGTGCGTCCATGACCTTGTGATACACCACCTGATTAGGGTAATAGCCGTAGTCGGCAAAGACGGAGATGCCGGTGCCGTCGAAATACTCCAAAATCGCGGCGGCGCAGCAGGCGGAGAAAACAAAAACCGCCGCCGGTGAGGGCGACGGCGTGCGGTATAACCTAAAAAATACAACAGATAAAAACGTTGTCAGCATAAAACAGCAGATTGAGAATGTCGCGCAAGAACTAAACGCCGCAGACCCGGTGGCACGCAAAACCGTTTTTAACATTTTCGGCAGCATGAACATTAAGCAAAAGCGGGCGTGGGCAGAAGCTGAGGCGTTAAAATACGGAAACCGCGTGGACAGACAGGAATATGGGGCGATTGAAGTAAGTCGTAAGGATGTAAATAGTGCGCTCAATTATTTACAGAGTGATGGAGAAATCGCTGCGTTCGCTGCACTACCTCATGTACTCAAGCGCGGAAAAGAAATTTACCGCGAGGCAGATCATAAAGGGCGCGGGTATAGCACAGTGACTTTTGCTGGCCTTGTTGAAATAAACGATACGAGAGGCAACATGGCAGTCGTTGTGAGGGAAACCAGCAAAAATCACTACGATATGCATCGCATTGTTATGCCGGATGGTTCAGCGTTTACTTTCGCGGAAAAAACAAACGCAGAAACCGGATCGACTGCGGCCACATCCAGTAAGGACGCGCTCACACAGCCCACAGCTTCTACATCTAAAGTCAGTATACCCGCCGATGGCGAGAATGTCAAGCGGCAGTTTTCGCTGAAAGCGCCTGTGGATGAGACAAAAAACCTGCTGGCGCTGCATAACCTGACGGAGAAAAATCTACTCGGACGGCAACGTACACCCAATTTCAATCCATGCCCCCCGCGAGGGGGGCGACCTGGCCTCCGCCATCCCCTTCCTTTTGGTATTCGATAAATTTCAATCCACGCCCCCCGCGAGGGGGGCGACGTCCAGTACCACGCTGTTGACCTTGCTATACATGATTTCAATCCACGCCCCCCGCGAAGGGGGCGACGAGTTCGGCATGGGCTACGATAGCAAGCAGTTTATATTTCAATCCACGCCCCCCGCGAAGGGGGCGACCAGTACGACAGCCCGTATGAGCGGGCGGAGAAAAATATTTCAATCCACGCCCCCCGCGAAGGGGGCGACCGTCCGTGGCCAGCGCCTCCATCACCGCCTTGGTATTTCAATCCACGCCCCCCGCGAAGGGGGCGACGATTATATCCAAGCTGTATTTTGACTATCAAATAATTTCAATCCACGCCCCCCGCGAAGGGGGCGACGGCCTGAGTGGCGCGCACTACGGCGCGACGTTCTGAAATTTCAATCCACGCCCCCCGCGAAGGGGGCGACCTACAGCCCAGCTTTTAAGGAGGTGGCGAAAATATTTCAATCCACGCCCCCCGCGAAGGGGGCGACAAAAGCCTGGTGCTTGCCGCCATTGTCCACGCAGTATTTCAATCCACGCCCCCCGCGAAGGGGGCGACAGGAGAGTCGCCCGGCGGCCTATGTTCCGGGCTATTTCAATCCACGCCCCCCGCGAAGGGGGCGACGCCGCCACCGTGCGCGGATGGGTAACGGCAGTAGGGATTTCAATCCACGCCCCCCGCGAAGGGGGCGACGGCGGTCATATCCTCTCCCCGCGTCACAGTTTGATTTCAATCCACGCCCCCCGCGAAGGGGGCGACCAGAGCCGGAAGAATTGTTGATGATTGTCTGATTATTTCAATCCACGCCCCCCGCGAAGGGGGCGACAGCTGCCCACCATCAAGGCCGCCGTGGACGGTGTATTTCAATCCACGCCCCCCGCGAAGGGGGCGACTATAGGTTAAAACAGTATCAACAGGATAAACCCGAATTTCAATCCACGCCCCCCGCGAAGGGGGCGACGCCACCATGTCCGTGTCTATGTAACCTCCGTCCCATTTCAATCCACGCCCCCCGCGAAGGGGGCGACGACCTCGTACACATAGCCAAGAGACAGGTTGATCAGATTTCAATCCACGCCCCCCGCGAAGGGGGCGACAGCAAAGATGCACAGTTTTACCTGTGGATCTTTGACAAATAAGTAGAATTTTTGCGTTTCTGGGGAAAAACACGGGGTGGTTGTCCGAGAAACCCGGGGAAAGACCGGCGTTTTCTCGGGAAAAGCCTTGCGAACCTCCCGGCAATCTCTGGTCACTTGGACTTCGCGGGGGCGGGAAGGCGCGTCCCGGATACCCGTGTGCCGTACCACTGCTACGCCGGGCGGCGTGTGTCAGAGGATCAGGGGATCCTCCGGCAGATAGGTGCTCTTCGTACCGAAATGCTCCACTTTTTTCTCATATTGCTTCCCTAGATAGTAAAAGCGCAGACTGTCTTTCTCAGAATCCATGATGGACAGGAGCTGCGCCTGCAGGCGGCGGCACTGCCCTGCGTCCAGCAGGCACTCAAACACGGAATTTTGCACCCGCTGTCCGTAGTCCACGCACTTTTTAGCGATCTGCCGCAGGCGCTTGCGCCCGGCGGCGTCCTCGGTGTTTACATCGTATGTGATCAGCACCAGCATAGCATCACTTCCATAAAAACGGCGGATAGCCGTCCAAGTCGCCGCGGAGGCAGCGAGCCAGCAGTAGCGCCTGCGCATAGGGGATCATACCCCAACTCAGCTTTTCCCCCAGATAGGGGTGGGTCAGCGTGTCCTGCTTCCGCTCCTGCCAGGTCTTCAGGAATTTCCGGCGGCCGTCATCGGACAGCAGCACCGCGCCACTGTCCTGCATCTGAAAGTCCTCCGGGCGCAGCATTCGATTGTTCACGAGGGTCAGCACGAAGCGGTCTGCCATGCAGGGTCGCAGCTCCTCCATCAGATCCAGCGCCAACGACTGCCGTCCCGGCCGGTCGCGGTGGAGGAAGCCTACATAGCTGTCCAATCCGACGCTTTCCAAGGCGCTGGCACAGTCGTGTGCCAGCAGACTGTAGGCGAAGGACAGCATGGCGTTTACCCGATCCAGCGGCGGACGGCGGCTTCTGCCGTGGAAGAAGAATGCCTCCTTCCGGCTCAGGAGCATATGGTCGAGGACGTCGAAATACGCGGTGGCAGCAGCGCCCTCTATTCCCCGCAGGGAGTCCAAGTCAGCGGCAGCCAGCACCTGTGGCAGCATAGCCCGGAGGTTGGCAGCGGCTTTTTCCAATCCGCAGTCCGCCACGCGGGGCGCGTGATCCCGCAGGGTACGCTGGATGCTGGCAGCACCGTTGCTCAGCTTGCCGAAGATCATGGTGCGGGCTATCTCACAGCTGCGAGCGGGGTCGTCAGCGATACGGTACTGCTCACGACGGAGCAGTACGTTGCCGCTGTTCTCGCCGCAGGTGCGGGCAAGGAAACGTCCGTGCGGGGAGCAGAAGGCCAGACCGATCCCAGCCTCCGCACATTTGCCCATCAGCGCAGGGGAGGCACCGGCGTAGGAGAAGCTGACGATGGCTTGCAGCGTGTGCAGCGGGTAGCGGGCGACGACGGTCTTGTCTCGGTTTGCCAGCACATTTTCCCCCTCCAGCGAGAGGTAAATGTCCTCGGAGGTGACAAATAGCGTGTTGAGAAGCTGCTTCATGGTGATTCCTCCATGGCCGCCCGGAGATACGCGGAGACGGCTCTGCTTTTCATCAGCTTGGGCAGGCACAGCTCCTTCAAGGAGCAGGCATTGCAGGATTTGGTGGGCTTGACCTTGGGGGTATAGCCCCGACGGTACAGCTCGTGCATTTCCGCCAGCAGCTCCCGCACCCCTGCGCGCAGCTCCGGGGTGAAGGAAACCCTCTCTCGCCGGCGGATCTCCCCGTAATAGAGTGCGCCCTCGGGGATATCGCAGCAGAGCATGGATTCCAGGCACATGGCCTGCGCGCATAGCTGTAGGGTGTCGCCAGTGTCCTCGCGGGGGCGGCCCCGCTTGTACTCCACCGGGTACGGCTGCCACAGTCCCTCTTTCCCGGAGAGGGGGATCCCGACGGAGCCCCGGTGGTATTCCAGTACGTCGCACTGGCCGGATACACCCAGCTCCGCGGAATAGACGCTGATGCCACGCGTAATAAAGCGGTCGCCCCGCCGCTCCTGAAGGTCCGTGTCGTGGGCGTTTTCGTGGAGGATCGCGCCGTCAATGGTGCGGTAGTTTTCCGCCCACTGGTGCTCGATGTGGATCAGCGCCCACTGCCGCCTGCAAAACCGAAAATGCTGTAAGCCGGAAAGCTGTAGGAAGTCCTCCTCATTATATGCCATCGATCACCTCCGGCTCCAGACCCGGCAGCACCTCCAGCGAGATCACATAGTCGTCTGCGGAGGTGGGGATGGTACCCGCGTCCCGCAGCGCGACCTTGACGGAGCGGTGGACCTTTGCGGAGGAGTACTGCCCGTCCTTGCAGCTGTGCCGCCACCAGAACAGCTTCACCACCTCCATGGAGCCGTCGGGCCGTGCGGAGGAGGCATCATTCACAAAGAGGGTGCGCAGACATTCCTTGACCGTGTCGGCGTCCTCCTCAGAGAAGCCGGTCTTTTCCGCCAGCTGGACATTGATGGAGCCCTTGATCTCGTACAGGCCGAAGCGGACAAAGTGCTTCATGCCCATGGTGTCGGAGGCGCGGTTCTCACCCTTTTCCTTCTTCTCACCATTCACGCTCTTGGTGATCTGGAGGGACTCAATCTCCACGGGGGACAGGCTGGACGCCTGATGCACGGAGACCGGCCCGCGCACACTGCAGGAGAAGCCCTTGGCATCCTTGAAGGCAAAGACCTGCCCGAAGGTACGCACGTCCAGCCACGTTTCGCAGGCGTGCCGGGCATATTCCTCCCGATCCTTGATGCCCTTCATAGCGGCGGAGGCCCGCTCGCTGAGGCTGCCGCAGCCGTCGCTGCACCGATCCTCTGACTGAACGAAGATGGGCTTGCCCAGATCCTGCATCCGGTTGCGGATCTTGCGCTTGATGCACACGTCGGAGATCTCACCAAAGCCGTTCAGGTCGGTGCGGGGGCGATTGCCGTTCAGAGGGTCGCCGTTGCTGTTGGCGCGGGTCACGGAGACCAGTGCCACAAAATCGATCTTGTTTTGCAAGCTGCTCATTTATTCTTCCTCCTGACTGTTTTCGGGTTTACCGGATGTGTACAGCGCACTGCGCTGCAGATAGTACCCAAAGAGATAGGTGTCCTTCAGGGCCTCCTCCTGTTCCGCCTGCGGGAAGGAGGAAATTTCTTGGATGATCTGCTCGATGATGCGGTCGTATTTTGTTCTGACGCCGGGCTTGAGTTTGGGGTAGTACGCCTTTTTCAACTGCTCCCAGATGATCCGGCTGGCGTAGAGTGGACGCTTTGCGAACACGGACTGCATCCGGATCGCGTTGGGTTCCCGCTGTTCATTGGAATTATAGGTGTCTCGCTCGATTTTTTCAAACACGGCCAAAAGCCGTCCATACTGATAGCTGACATCCTTCTTCTGCGGTTCCAGTGCCATGCCCCATTCCTCCTTGTACCAATCATATTTGTATTTCCGAAGCACCGCGCAGGCGGTGAACAATACCGTTTCCCGCAGGGCGGCGTCCATGATCTGCAGGTTGGACGCCTTGGCCGCCGCAGCGCGGGCGATATCCGCCGGCATTTTGCCCCGGTCCACCCGGCAGGAGAGCAGCCGCTGTACCTGCTGGCGCATGACGCGCTCGTCTGTCTCCAGTTTTGTCTGCTTGTCGGAGACGCGCACCGTGCCGAAGGCGCAGTCCGCGATCTGCGAAAGTGAGGGCGACTGTATGCCGAAGGAGGAATGCTCCCAGCAGCAAAGTGCATCCCAGTTGTGCAGGCGCTCCAGAAAATCAGAGACCGGAAGCTCGCTGTAATAGGTGAGGGAAAGACGTCCGGATGTGGCGGCGTCAAAGGCGGCCACTACGGCGCCGGCGTCCCGCGGGATCGTCTCCTGCCAGCCCCGGAGAGTTTCCGACAACGCCTTTCGATAGTCGGAGTATTTTATCTGCTTGGCGGCGCCCCGCCGCAGGAAGGCGGCCTGCGGTTTGGGGATCTCAATGCCCTGCGGATTCCAGCACAGGAAGGTGCGCCCGCCGATGAAGACGCCTTGGGTCGCCGCCAACCAGTGCAGCGCGCTGTGGATCTTCTGCGATGCCTCGTAGCTCATAGTTGCAGCCTGCGAATCGTCTGTGAAGCGGCCCCGATAGGTAAAGCCGCTGGTGTCGTTGGCGGAGATCAGCTTGGCGTTGGCGCACAGGTTGATGATCTTCTTGGGGTGCTGGCTGGCGGGCGGGGCGTTTTTACCGGTAACCATGCAAAACGCGGGCTTCCCGGATTTCGTGGATGCATAGTAGTCGATGAAGGCTTGGAAGAGGCTCTGATCCTGCCAGCAGGCGGGCGTCTCATTTTCCCCACCTGTCTCTACACGCCAGCGGACGATCTGCTTTTCCTTGACAGGAAAGCCTTTTTCATCCAGTGTGATCAGGCCGCGCTGGGCCATATCCGTTGCGATTGTTCCCTTTTCCACATAGCGGGCGATGGCGGAGAGCTTGGGGTGGCCGTAGGGTGATAGCTCCCAGCGGTGCAGCTGTGTCAGGTAGCTTTCGTATTTGGCGGGATACAGCGGGGAGAGAAACTGAATCTGGTCGCATAGAGGGTGTGCGCCGGGGGCTTTGCCGGTTCGCCCCGAGGAGCTCTCCGTCACGGGGATGATTGTGGCGGCCTGCTCCGCCTCGACGGAACGGGCGTCCAGCAGATGACCGTCCGCGTCCAGAGTGAGCTCCAGCTCTGCGTTTACGATTTGGTGCGAAACAGGAACCAGTGGCTCCTTCGCCTTGCCGTAGATACCGGCGTATTGCGACTCCATGGCACAGTAGGTGTCATAGGCTTGCTGCATCAGTCCCATTTACTCCACCTCCCCAAATTCCCGCAGACCGATAAAATTGCCCTCGTCGGCGGAGAAGACCTTCATAGGCATCTTCCGCAGAGGCTTCTGCCCCGGACAATCCTCCGGCGGGAGAAAGTGAATGACACCGTTTTTCATGACCGGGTACCAAAACCGGGCAGTCATCCGTCCGCGAGTCTCCTCCGAGTAGGCCTCGTCCGGGTAGGTGATGCCGTGGTACATCAGCCCGAAGCCCAGCTCCGGCAGATCGTCATAGGCGCCTGCGCCGCTCCCGAACACGCAGGGCTCTACGTAGCCCTGACATTCCCGGGTGCCCAGAAAGATGTCCCGCCGTCCGCCCTTTTCAATCATCCGGCGGGCAATGCAGTGATGTTTGTTCTCATTCCGGTCGCCGCACAGCTCTGGGCGGTTGTCGTTCCAGTCGAAGCAGGCCCGTACCTGATACCGGCAGCTTTTCAGATAGGTGTAATACGCCAGATCGTTGCCGCCGCTGTATTTGATGGGGCGGATGCCCTTCACCTCGGTCTGGATCGGGTTCATGACCCGCACGTCCAGGATTCGCCAGATGAAGGTGGGCTTCCAGTATACAGAGGATAAAATGCCCTTCAGTGCCTCATAGGTGGGTACCTGATAGCTGCACTTTTCACCGCCCAGACGCATGAGAGGGTCGGAGAAGAGGGCGTGCTCACCGTATACCTCAAATTCTACGATGTTGGGATGTTCTGTTTTCAATCGCTACACCTCCTGAAAATCACGGGTACCGGCCTCCAGGGAAAAACCGGTATGTTCGTTATAAAAGCCATCGGACAACAGCAGTATGCCGCCGTCGAACAGTGAGGTCACGGCGCCGAGGCTTTCAAGCCGCTCCAGCTGATAGCGGTAGACGCTGACGCAGTAGCCCTTTGCCTCGTCAATGCAGCCGCGTATGACCGCCCAATCCTTCTGCCCGTAGACCTGAGCGGCGTTTCGCAGCGTGTTTTGCAGCTCGCGCCCTCTTCCGTAGGGTACGAGCAGGGCGCTCGTGTCCTCGTCGAATACCTGAAAAAGGCCGCCTGCCAGACGGAACGCCTGCCGCAGAAGGTAACGCTCCGCTTGCGCGCAGTTGGCGTCTGCATACCGGGGGTTGTCCGCCAGCAGATGATAGAGGGAGCCATGCGCCTGGGTTTGGTCGTCCTGGAAGCCGGGCTCCATCTCTGCGTATAGCCGGCGATAGTAGAACCGGATGGCCTCCTCGGAGGACAGATCGTGCCGGAAAGCCTCCGGCGTTTTGGAAAAGGCGGTCAGCAGCGCGGTGGTGGCGTTCTGTCCGCGCACGATGTCGTCCAGACCACGCAGCCGCTCGTCGGTACACCGGATGAGGCGGACGGGGGCGGGCTCCTTTTGCTCGGCGTGCCGGTTGCACCGCCCTGCCGCCTGCACGACACTGTCCATTCCGGCGGAGAAGCGGATCACCCGCTGGAAGGAGATGTCCACACCGGCCTCGATCACCTGCGTGGAGACGCAGACAACCCTTTGCCTGTCGGCGGAGGGCTTGTCCAGCGCGGACTGTAAGGCTTGCAGAGTCTCCCTGCGGTGCTGCATGCACATGGCGGCGGACAGATGGAAGCACCGGCAATTCTCGGCTTGCAGCGACTCGAACAGAAACGCCGCCTCCTTTTTTGTGTTGCACACCACCAGCAGACTGTCGCACGACGACAGTACCTCCGTGACGATCTGCGAGAGCTCCTCCAGCTTGGCACATCCGGCATTTTGGATGTCGGTGCGCTTAAAGACGTCCCACAGTGCCTTTTGCTGCGGAACCAGATCGACGGGCTGGCGGTGCAGGGGATGGTCGGCTGCCTCCAGACAGGGCTGGGTGGCGGAGCACAGAACAATGGTGGCGCCGCATATCTCAGACAGAAAGTTGACAGCCAGATTGAACAGTGTCAGCATTTTGCCGGGAACCGTCTGCACCTCGTCGATCACAATGACGCTGCCGCACAGCGCGTGAAATCTGCGGATGGCGCAGGTCCTTCCGCTGAAGCAGGTATTCAGCAGCTGCACCAGCGTGGTGATAATGATCGGCGCCGACCAGGAGGCGGTGAGCAGCTCCAGCGCCTGCAAGCGCTCCGGCGTCTCCTTCGGCTCGGCAAGGTTGGAGTGATGCTCCAGTATCAAGGTGTCGTCCCCTATATAATCGCGGATGACCTGGGCATTTTGATCCAGGATCGACAGCAGCGGTGCGGTGAAGATAATTCGAGAGCAGTTCCATTTTGCCGCGTGGGTCAATGCGAAGCGGAGGCTGGCCAGCGTTTTTCCGCCGCCGGTGGGAACATTCAGGCGGTAGACACCTCCGGGCCGGGCGGCACCGGCGGCACAGGTGTCGGAGATGGTGTGGCGCGCCAGATCAATGGGCGTTTTTCGCGGGAATGCCGCCAGCTTCTTCTCCATAAACGCCAGCCGTTCTGTCCAGATTGGCCGCATATCCTCTGGGAACACGGGCGGTTCTATCCCATCCATAAAAGCGGCGGTGTCCCTGCGATCCCCCTCGATCACGGCGGACAGGAGCATCCGAGCCAGAAGACCGATATAAAATGCGGTCTCCCGATCCGCCTCATTGTCGTCCGCTTGGGTGGACAGAGCCGCCAGCCGATCCAGCATGGGGGTCATCTCCCGGACGGCGTCGCGGAACAGATGCTCCAGCTCCTCCTCGTCAGCAACCTCCGCCAAAAAGCCCTGTCGGGATTCATCGTAAAAGATCCCCTCCTTGGTCTGGCGGTGAAGAAACCCACTGTGCTGCTGGGGGTCGACGCAGTCAAATAGACCGTGGTGTGAGCCAACGGCAAAGGCCAGCAGCTCTGCGGTCACGTCGGAATAGGAAAGTTCCCCTTCCCTGCAATGCCACCTGTCCAGCAGAAACCTGACGCCGGCGAAGGTGTGGTTGACACTGCCACGGACGGCATTCCCGCCGCTGACAGCCTCCGAAAGGTATTGTGCATACTCCTGTTTGTTTTTTCCGGCGTCGTGGAGCAGACCGGCCAGATAGGCGCTTTTTTCCAGACCCAGTGGCCGCAGTGCGGTTGCGGCCAGCGCCGCCGTGTTCCGGCAATGCTCCTGGACGGTTTGCCGCTCTCCGGTTTCGCGGATATGGGCAGGAAACATGGCGATCACATCCTGTCATATATTTTTTAACGCGCATATGTTGATGCTTTAACCATACCACACTCGCTGAGGCTTGTAAAGACTTCGGTAATAAGGATAGTTGCCAAAAAACATTGACTTTTTTTGTATGCTATGCCATACTGTGCGGGTCGGGTATTCCCGTGGATTGAAAGGGTAAAAAGGAGAAGCTGCGCAAGGCCTGGCAGGGGAACATCCCCTGCCGCGCCCTGCGCAGCTTTTCGCCCAACGCGGCTATGTAGCTGCTATACACCAGATACGCCGCCTCCATGGTGTATCGTCTTTGCTTGTGGGCTCTTAGACTTTTATTATGACTCGCCATATTAAGAAAACGAGTTTTGCCATTTCCTAAATGTGCGCTCATTGCTTGCTTTTTGCAACACAGGAAGAGATGTGACTATCTCAACTACATCGACAACCACATCGTTCCAGAGCTGGGCAACACGCCGCTGGAAAAGCTGAGCACCATCCAGATCCAAAAGTTTTACAACGACCTGCAAAAGTCCGGTCGCATCCAACGGTACACTCACATCAAGCTGAAGGACAAAGGCCTCAGCACCCGCGTGGTGCGGGGTATCCACACGCTGCTGAACAACTGTTTGGAGCAGGCGGTGGCGGAGCGGCTGCTCCTCGCCAATCCCGCTAAGGGCTGCCGCCTGCCAAAGCTGGAAAAGCGCGAGATGAAGATACTTCCGGAGGATAAGATCGCCCGTATCTGGCCGAAGCAGAACGGCGCGGAGCACATATGCTTCCATGACCTCAGACACACCTTCGCCACGCTGTCCCTCAAGTACGGCGTGGACATCAAGACGCTGTCCGGTGCGCTGGGACACTATGACGCAGGCTTCACCCTCAGCACCTACACCCACGCTACGGCGGAGATGAAACGTGACGCCGCCGATGCCATCGGGAACGTCATCACTCAGGCGATGTAAACACAAAAATAACGAGAGAGGGGCGGATGATTCCATCCGCCCCTCTCCGGTGCTTTCCCGACCTATCGGCTTTTGGGTCACGGTTTGGCTCAAGCGAAAAACGCCAAAATGCCGCGTCACTATTTGAAGACATAAACAGAAAAAAGCTCCTGATTTCGCAAGAAATCAGGAGCTTTTTAGTGGAGACTGCTGGACTCGAGCCAGTGACCTCCTGCGTGTGAAGCGGTCAGGATACTCGCACCCCCTGTAAACATCAGGGTTTGCGGGCTTTTTTCGTACGACAGGTTCACTTCATACACAGTTGATCCTCAGGTTCTGTCGTATTTTTGTCGCACAAAGTCGACTGGGGTATTTTACAAATATTGGATGCTTATCCGTGCTATGCACTGACAAGTATCAGACCGTATAGAATTTCTGCTTACTGCTCTTCGGGGTTTTCGGCAGCGTCATTGCCAGCTTGCCCGCCTGCAAAAGAGGCTGCACATAATGCCCCATGGCATAGAACACCGTCTTGACCCCCAGATAATCGGCGATCTCCCGGCGGGTGCGCGGCGTCTGGCAGAAAGCAAGCAGATCCGTTTTCTCCTGCACGGCTTCAACGGGCGTGGTCACATCTGTGACGCCGTTGAACAGCGTCACCACAAACTCGTTGCGCCGGTTCTCGAATTTCGGCTCCAGCAGGCCATATTCCCTCATGGCTCTGCGGATGGTAGGAATGCCGGAATAGCGATTTTCTGCTCCAGTCAGCGCTTCCGTCATAACGGCCAGCGCGGGATTGCGCAGGTCGGGACGGGCGATCCCCAGCTGCTCCACCGTCATACGGCCATAGAGACTGCCGGGGCTGTGAATCTCCAGCCTGTCGCTGAAGAGATCGACCTGCACAGGCGTGCCTTCTGTATAGATACTGTAATCCCGGTGGATCAGCGCGTTCAGGACAGCCTCACGGATGGCCTCCACCGGGTACTCCGGGCGATCGGCTCGGACGCCGGTATCCGGGTCTATGATCGTGCGGGTCTTCATGTTCCGGCGGCAGAAGCCAACCGCCTCTTCCACCATGGAATCGATCGTGCCCTCAATGCGCTTGTTATCAATAAAGCGAGCAGCATCCGCGTCGGTATCGCCGATCTGTGTTCCCGGTACGACCACTGCGGTGATACCCAGCTGTGGAAAATAGCCCTGCGGATAAATGCAGAAATTCAGCACGGCGGCCAGAGTCACCTGCCCGTTTCGGGTGATATTCAGCATCTCCAGCGTCTGCTGGCGGGAAAGCTGGGCAAATCCGGGCCGATCCGCCCGGCGCTGGAGGATATAGCGCTCCAGCTTATCAGCATCCAACATGGAGAGGTCTGCGCGCTCCACAGGGCGCTCGTCGTCATGCAGATGGCGGCGGAACGCCTCGTAGCTGTATAGCTCATAGTCCGTCATGGGGAGGTCAGCATCTCCCACACGGACATAGGCGCCTTTGATACGCCCAGCACCGCGGTAATAGCAGGGGCGCTCCGCCAGATCCACAGCCGGTATTTCGGCGGCGCAGATCCAGTTGCCATCGACCTCGGCCAAGGTGAATACGGCGCGAACCGGAGGCTCCATCTGGTTGCACTGCTCCGTGACCTTTTTCTGCAAGTCCTGCGCATCGTAGACGCCGACTACCTGAAATCCGGCGGTTTCATCTATGCCGAACAGCAGCACGCCGCCGTTGTCCTGATTGGAGAAGCTGGACAGCGTATCATACAGTCTTTTCGGACAATCCACATGAGCCGCCTTGCATTCGATCGTTTGAGACTCAGCTTTTTGTTTGCAAACAGTATTTGCTAATTCGAGAAGTTCGTTTGTTAAAATAGCAAACACCCCCCTTCCGATATGCCAATTATAACATATGGAGTTTGCAAAATCAATCGAAGTTTGCACACTTAGCATGACTTTTTTCGAGTTTTCTTAATTAAAAAGTGCGCGAAAGCACCGGTGTCCCGTTGTCATACCCCGGCAGCCGCTCCGCGATCCTCCGGTCGTAGTCCCTGCTCCAGAACAGGCATTTGGACGGATCGACGCCCAGCTTATCACCGGTGAGCGCCAGCGCGACGGCGCGGCAGCCGCCGTTGCAGTACTCGAAATGCGGACACTTACCGCAGGTCTCGTTCTTCTCCCGCAGTGTCCCCAGGGTGGTGCACACCTCGTTCAGGTATGGCCCTCGGGAAAGCAGCTGCGCCAGAGCATTCCGCTTCGCATTGCCCAGGATGTCGCCGTGCTGCTCATAATAGCCCGACATCTGGTGGCAGGGGAACACATTCCCGTTGGCCGCCACGGCCACCATGCCGCGGTTGCCCTTGCACACGGGCGCGCTGTCCCGGTATTCTCCCGGGCAGGAGCTTACCGCCGTCAAAGTGTATATCCCCGACCGCGGGTACAGCGTCCCGAACTGCCACACCGTCAGATCCATCGTGTGGCCGCCCTGGGCATACCGCTCCCACAGCCGAAGCGCTTCGTCGAAATACTCCTCCAGCGTCAGGCAGGCGTCACCGGCGTTCTGCACCCAGCGGGGCGCTTCCGTCGTGCGGATGACCCGCATTTCCGTCACACCCATATCGTCCAGCATCTCCGCCGTCTTCAGCATAGCGCCGCAGTTGCGGCGGTTCATATTCGTCTGCACCTTGACGGGAAAGCCGTTCTCCACGCACAGGCGGATCGCCCGCAGGGCGGTCTCCTCCGCGCCCCTATGCGCCCGCATCCAGTCGTGATACCCAATGCCGTCAAAGGATATTTTCACCAACGGGACGCACCCCATGGCCCTCATGCGGTCCAGCGCCTGCTGGTCGATAAAATAGCCGTTGGTGTTCAGCTCCTCCACGTACATACCGCGGGCATAAATGCCCTCCAGGATGTCGAAGAAATGCCGGTGCAGCATCGGCTCGCCGCCCGTGATGGTGAAGGCGTTGATGCCGCAGTCCCGTGCCTGATCCAGGAGGCGGTCCGCCTCCTCCATGCTCCACTCGCTCATGAGCGGCGCGTTGTCAGCGGCGTTGAAGCAGTGGATGCAGTTATAATTGCACTTGCCGGTGATCATCCAGTTCATAGCCGGAAAGTAGCGGTTCAAGCACAGGCGCGGCCTGCTCCAGTCCGACAGCGTCTCGCCGCCCTCAGCTCTGCGGATAAGCCCGTCATCGAGAAACCGGCGGGCCAGTGGGCTCTCCCCCGGGGACGGCAGCTCGCTCTTTCCGTCGCAGGACGACAGAAACGCGAATTCGTCCGCCTTCAGCCCTTTGGCGTTGCGCTCACCCTTTATGTAATACGCATAGGGCACGAGCTGCCAAGAGCGCAGGGCGATATGGTTGCTCAAAATATAACGCATATGTTTGATCAGTTTATTTGTCCCTGTGATTGCAAAGCCAAAGCCCTTTTTCAATAGAGCACCAATAGCAGTTATTGCAATTCGGCAGCTTTCCGCATACTCCGCACCTGGAAATACCGCCGGAATATCTCGTCGCACGCGTTCCGCAGCGTTTGCATTCCCAGTACCCGCATGAATAGCCGGCGGAAACGACCAGTCTTCCGTCGCCCTTGCGGCAGCCGCCGCCGGACACATTGTTGAGCTCTTCGTCCGCAAGCTCCCCTGCTTTGGGATGCATGATCTCAAAATACGCAGCCGCGCTCTCTTCGGTCATTTCCATGCCGTTTTCCTTTGCGAGAGTCAACAGCGCTTCGGGAGTTTCTGCCGCCTTCGCCTTTGCTAAAAGTTCTTTATTGTTTTCCATAATGATCTCCTTCTCAGCACTTCATGACATGC
>ERZ1106939.1372-NODE-1372-length-18716-cov-12.169337_pt1 | contig 18716 bp, 17 predicted proteins | sample MGYA00403669_ERZ1106939 | MGnify/ENA primary metagenome ERZ1106939 (study PRJEB35170, sample SAMEA104062447) | human gut metagenome | biome: human gut; feature: human-associated habitat; material: faeces | place: Denmark | collected 2012-09-28 ...
CGATGCCGCGGCGCTCTTTCCGGTTTTTTCAAATTTTTATAAGAAAAGTCTGCATCTGTATACAAGGTCTTATAAGATATTTCCAAAAAAATTAAACAAAAATGCAAGGTGAATTTCCAGTTTTGGCGCTTAATGTACCAATTCTATCGCCCCCGGCAGACACTGTATCTCCACCCGCGGCGCACTGGCGGCATACTCACCGTCCAGCGACCAGGAGATGTTCTCGTTCGTTGTCAGCACTACGTTTTTGACGTGCCGGAAGATCACGCCGGGATAGTCGTACTGCATCCGCGTCATGGCCGTGATGAGGTTTTGCAGATCCAGCGCCGTTTTCGGCATCCGCAGCAGCAACAATTCAAACGTTCCGTCGTCCATCGAAACGTGCTTCGGGTCTAATTTCACTAATCCGCCCAAAGAAGTGGAGTTGCAGACCGCCCCGAAGATGAAATCTCCCTCGAAATGCTCCCCGTCCGCGTCGATGGCGCAGCGGTACGGCCGCAGGGAGTCCAGGTCGCCCAGTCCTTCCAATATGTACGCAAAATGTCCCAACGCATTTTTTGCTGCCTGGGACGCGGAGTAGGAAGAGCGCGTAAAAGCGCCGAAGGACGCCACATACGCAAAGTACCGGTCATTGTGCCGCCCAATATCCAGAGAATAGGGAATGCCGCCGGCCACAGCCCGGGCCGCGGTCGCCACCGTGGTGTGAAGGTGCAGGCTGGCGGCAAAGTCATTGGTGCTGCCGTTGGGCAGATAGCCCAGCGGCGGGCGCTGCTCCAGCTGCATCAGGCCGGAGATGGTCTCGTTCAGCGTGCCGTCGCCGCCGGCGCAGACCACCAGATCATACTGTCCGCCCCATTTGGCGGCGATGTCACGGGCCTGGCCGCCGGCCTCCGTGACGAACACCCGCACCAGATAACCGGCGCGGGAGAAGGCTGCCACCGCGTCGAACAGCGGTGCGGTGGATTTTGTCTTTCCTGCTCGTGGATTGACGATAAACAAGAGTTTTTTCATGGTGCGACCCTCACATATCATCGTTTTTACGCCGTCAAGGCGCAGGGTGTTCGACTATTATGCCATATCCCCGGCAGAATTGCAACAGGCATTCCCTGCGCACCGCCGGGTGGTCCGCGCACTGCAAGGGCGGAAACCTCTTGCAAAATGGAGAATGGTCGGGTATGATAGAAAAAAACGGGATGGGGAGGCTTTGCGTTGAAAAGGACACAATATTTTAAGTGGGGTCTTACGGCGTTCCTGACGGTCTGCGCCGTGCTGGTGTTTTATGACACGTTCTATCAGAACGGCGTGCTGCAGCGTTTCCTGTCCAAGCTGGCGTCCATTCTCGCGCCGGTGCTGTACGGCGCGGCCATCGCCTACCTGCTGACACCGGTGATGTCCTGGCTGGAAAAGGTCATCGGGGCGGGGTGGAAGAAGCTGTTCCCCAAGCGGGAACTGAAGAACCACTCCGGCGGCTTGCGGCTGGTCAGCATTCTGCTGACGGAGGCAGTGGTCATCTTCCTGCTGTATCTGCTGATGAGCGTGCTGATCCCCCAGCTGGTGGACAGTGTGACCAGCCTGATCAACAACGCCGAGGCGTATTACCGCAAGATCTACGATTGGGCCGATGGACTGCTGGATAGCGAGAATGAGATCGCCGTCTGGCTGGCAGGGCTCATTACCGAGCGGTATACCGACGGCATGGCGTTCCTGACGGACAAGGTGCTGCCCTGGGCGCAGAAGGCCGTCGTGCCGCTGACCAACGGTATCTGGAGCGGCATCCGGGGCGCGGTGGGCTTTGCCTTTGACCTGATCGTGGGCATCATCGTGTCCATCTACCTGATGGGCATGAAGGAGAAGAGCCTGGCCCGGTGCTGCAAGGCGGTGTACGCCGCCTTTTCGGAGAAGAAGGCGGACGCGGTGATGCGCGGCACGCGGACGGTAGACCGCATTTTCTCCGGCTTTGTCCGGGGCAAGCTGCTGGACTCCCTTATCATCGGCATCATCTGCTTTATCGGCTGCTCGCTCCTGAACATGCCCTACACGCCGCTTGTCAGCGTGGTGGTGGGCGTGACCAACGTGATCCCATTTTTCGGCCCGTTCCTGGGGGCTGTGCCCTCGGCATTCCTGATCCTGCTGGTCAGCCCCAAGCAGTGCCTGATTTTCGTGATCTTCATCGTGGTCCTGCAGCAGTTTGACGGCAACATCCTGGGCCCGAAGATCCTGGGCGATGCCACCGGCATCTCCAGCTTCTGGGTCATTGTGGCCATTCTGGTGGGCGGCGGCTTCGGCGGCGTGCTGGGGATGTTCCTGGGCGTGCCGGTGTTTGCCTGCATACAGGAGCTGGTGAAGTTCCTGATGGACCGCCGCCTACAGCGGCGGGATATGCCCACGGAGGCCTACGCCTATGTGGGCCGGGCGAAGGACACGAAGGCAAAGGAGACGGAGGAGGACGCAAAGCATGACGCCTGAGCTGCGGGACAAGCTGCTGCATTTCTGCAACGACAACGAGCCCTTTCTGACACACAACTATATGCGCATGACCGATGCCGATGATGGCACGGCCACCATCGTGCTGCCCATGCAGGAGAACAGCCTGAACCGCTGGGGCGGCGCCCACGGCGGCATCCTGTTCTCCCTGTGCGACGTGGCCACCGGCATGGCCATCATGTCGGTGCGGCAGGAGAAGGTGGTGACGGTGAACGCCAGCATCGACTATCTGGCCGCCGCGTCGGCGGGCAGCACATTGACTGCCGTGGGGCGGGTGGACCGTGTGGGCGGAAAGCTGGCCTTCTGCACCGCCGAGATCGCCGACGAAACGGGGAAAGTGGTGGTGCGCTCCCACACGGTGATGTGCTTCACCGGGAAAAAGCTGGAGCTGTGAATGTATGTAAAAAGGAAAGCCGCCCGGTGGGCGGCTTTCCTTTTTATCAAGTTCGCTTACAGGCCCAGGCCGGGGATGTTCAGCCCGCCGGTCAGGCTGCTCATAGAGCTGTTCATGGCCTCGTCGGCCTGGCGCAGCGCCTCATTGACGGCGGAGATCACCAGATCCTGGAGCATCTCCACATCCTCGGCGTCCACCACGTCGGGCTTGATGGTCAGACCCACCAGCTCCTTCTTGCCGGTGACGGCAGCCGTCACCGCGCCGCCGCCTACGGAAGCGGTGAACTGGCGGCTCTCCACTTCCTCCTGGGCCTTGGCCATCTCCTGCTGCATCTTCAGCAGCTTCTGCTGCATCTGTGCCTGCTGCTGCATCATGCCGGCGCCGCCGGAAAAGCCCTTGCGGGCGCTGTATCCCTTTGCCATATTTCTGTTCTCCTTTTATTTGATTTGGAAATTATCCAGCTGCTGTCCGTTTTTCAGCAGCTCGTTCAGCTTGTCGGGCTTGTCCGCCGGAGCTTCCCACGGCGGCGCTTCCGCCGGAGGGGGCGGCGGCACAGGCGTTTCCTCCCGCGGAGGCGGGGGTGCGGGCTTGGGCGGCGCGGGACGTTTGGCCGGTGCGGCGGTGAGCTGACCCACCCGGAACTGCACCCGGATGGGATGCCCCACCTCGTTGGAGGTCACATCCCGCAGCACGGCGGCGACGGCGTCACAGTCCAGCTGGTGCATGGTGAAATCGTCCCGGCAGACCACGGTCAGGCAGTCGCCCTCCAGCACGCCGCGGGCCATGTTCAGCATGACGCGGAACTGCACCGGAAGGCGGCCTTTGTAATGGTCGATGAGCCTGCTCCACAGGGCCTCGTCACCGCTGACAGGCGGCGAGGTGGGAGCGGCCTCTTTTTTTACAGGCCGGGCCGGGGCGGGTACGTCGAACACCCGGCGGCGTTCGTCCTCCGCTTCGGGGGGCTCGTCCGGCAACGGCGGCTCATCCGGCAGGGGAGGACGGTCCTCCCGAACCGGGGCGGCAGCGGGACGGGACGGCGCGGCCTGCGGCGCGGATGGTGCGGCGGGAACGCCCCGCTTCACCGCGTCCTCCAGGGCGCTGACGCGGTCCATCAGAGCGGACACGTCGCCGTTCAGGCTCTCGTCGCACAGCCGCAGCAGACACAGCTCCGCGTCGGTGCGCTGGCGGATGCTGTCCGGCAGGGCGGCGGCGCAGCGCTGGATGGTCTCGGTCATATACAGCAGGCGGCTCATGGGCACGTCGCGCCCCAGATCCGCCAGCGTCTTGCGGTCATATACGCCGCTGAGAAGGGCTGCGCCGCCCTCCGGCGCGGCCTTCATCACCGTCATGTCCCGGCACAGGTCGCTGAGCTCACCCAGCAGGGCGGTCACGTCCTTGCCGCTGCGGTACAGCTGGTCCAGCAGGGCCAGCGCGTCGCCGCTCTGACGGCCCAGCAGCAGCCGCTGTAATTGCAGCGTCTGGGTACTGCCCGCCAGCCCCAGCGTGTCCAGCACAGCGGGGGCGTCGATGACACCGGCGGCGGCACGGCACTGGTCCAGCAAGCTCAGCGCGTCACGGAGCGCGCCGTTGGCCATGCGGGCCAGCAGCTCCGCGCCGTCGGCGGTCAGGTCGATGCTTTCGGCACTGGCCACCTTCAGCAGCTGCTGCTCCATGTCCCGGGGCAGGATGCGCTTGAAGGAGAACCGCTGGCAGCGGGACAGAATGGTGGACGGCACTTTTTGCAGCTCGGTGGTGGCTAAAATGAACAGAAGGTGCTCCGGCGGCTCCTCCATGATCTTCAGAAGGGCATTGAAGGCGTCCTTGGAGAGCATGTGTACCTCGTCGATGATATACACCCGCTTCGTCAGCACGGAGGGGGGATACACCGCCTCCTCCCGCAGGGAGCGGGCGTCGCTGACGCTGCCATTGGAGGCGGCGTCCAGCTCGGTCACGTCCAGCAGCGAGCCGTCGTCGATGCCGCGGCAGGCGGCGCACTGGTTGCAGGGCGCGCCGTCCACGGGGTGCTCACAGTTGACGGCCTTGGCCAGAATACGGGCGCAGGTGGTCTTGCCCGTGCCCCGTGTGCCGGTGAAGAGGTAGGCGTGGCCCACCGTGCCGTCCGCCACCTGGCGCTGGAGCGTGTCGGTGATATGGGACTGTCCCACCACCTCTGAGAAGGTCTTGGGACGGTATTTTCGATACAGCGCCTGGTACACGGGCACACCTCCCGGCAATGCAAAATGAAAAAAGAACGTCCTCCGCCCGCAGCCACAGGGCCGGCGTCCTCGCGGCACATGGATGATCCCTCTTAATGCTGCTCGGTTCCCCGCCTGACATGATTCGTGGGTATCCATTGCGCGAGACCGGCCCCGCAGCTGCTGGCGGAGGACAAGTTCGTAACAATCATTGTACTACATAACTCGCCGGTTGGCAACTGTTTTTTCCCGACAGGTCATGCCAGCAGCGTCCAGACCCCGTGAATGGCTATACACAGTGCCATGCCCATGGCGGTGGGCAGCGCCGCCGCCAGCAGCGTCCAGCGCCGTGAGCCGGTCTCCCGGTGGATGGTCAGGCACGTCGTGCCGCAGGGGAAGTGGAGCAGGCACAGTACCATCATGCACACCGCCGTTTCCGCCGTCCAGCCCTGTGCGGACAGAAGCTGGCTCAGGGCGGCTGTGCCGCCGGTCTCCACCAGGCTGCCGGTGTGCAGATAGCCCATCAGCAGCGCCGGGAGGACGATCTCGTTGGCGGGGAAGCCCAGCAGGAACGCCGTCAGAACCATGCCGTCCAGGCCCATGAGGTGACCCAGCGGGTCGAAAAAGGCGGCGGCACGGGACAGCAGGCTGACACCGCCGGCGGTGACGTTGGCCAGCGTCCAGATCACCAGTCCCGCCGGGGCGGCCACCGTTACGGCCCGGCCCAGCACGAACAGGGTGCGGTCCAGCAGGGAGCGGATCAGCACCTGTCCCACCCGGGGCATACGGTAGGGCGGCAGCTCCAGGGTGAAGGCGGAGGGCTGTCCCTGCAGGACGGTGGCGGTGAGCAGGCGGGTGGCCAGCAGCGTCATGGCCACCGCCAGCAGCAGACAGGCCAGAAACGTCCCGGCGGCGGCCCATGAGCTGCCTGTGCCGCTCCACAGCAGCAGGGACAGCAGGATCAGCGTGGGCAGGCGGCCGTTGCAGGGGATAAAGGCGTTGGTGAGGATGGCGGCCAGCCGCTCCCGTGGGCTGTCGATGATGCGGCAGCCCATGACGCCGCAGGCGTTGCACCCCAGGCCCATGCACATGGTGAGGCTTTGTCGGCCGCTGCCGCCGGCGGCCCGGAAGAAGCGGTCACAGGCAAAGGCGATGCGGGGCAGCAGTCCGGCGTCCTCCAGCAGGGTGAACAGGGGGAAGAAGATGGCCATGGGCGGCAGCATCACCGCCACCACCCAGGCGGCGGTGCGGTAGACACCGTCCACCACCGCGCCCTGTATCCACCAGGGGGCAAAGGCCAGCAGCTGCCGCAGCGGTGCCTGCAGGGCCATAAGGCCGTGGCTCAGCAGGGCGGAGGGCGCGTTGGCGCCCCACAGCGTCAGCCAGAACACCAGCCCCAGCAGGGCCAGCATCACCGGCAGGGACGTCCAGCGCCCTGTGACGATGCGGTCGATGCGGCGGTCGCGGCGGTGGATGTCCGCCACACGGGGCAGGCAGCCGTCAGCGATGGCGGCGGCCCGGGTAGCCACCGCTTCCGGATCGCCGCCGTCCACATCTTCCCAAGGGGCGGGCGGCGCGTTGTTCCGTGCCATGTCCGCCATGGCCCGGCGCAGGTCGTCCAGTCCCGCACCGTCCCGGGCGGCGGTCTCCACCACCGGCACGCCCAGCGCCGAGGCCAAAGCGGCGGTATCCGGGGCGGCGTGCTTTTTCCGGGCTTCATCCATCAGGTTGACACACACCACCAGCCGTCCGGTGCGGCAGCGGAGCTGCACCGCCAGCTGCAAATTCCGGCGCAGGCAGGTGGCGTCCGCCACCAGCACCGTCACGTCCGCCTCGCCCCGGCGGAGAAATTCATCTGTCACCGCCTCCTCCGGCGAGTGGGCGTACAGAGAGTATGTGCCGGGCAGGTCCACCAGCCGGAATTCCGCGCCGCCGCAGACGCAGCGGCCCTCCGCCGCCGCCACCGTTTTGCCGCACCAGTTGCCGGTGTGCTGGTGCAGACCCGTCAGGGCGTTAAACACCGTGGACTTGCCCACGTTGGGGTTGCCCGCCAGCGCCGCCGTGTATCGCTCCATATCGCGTCCCCTCCTTTTCCGCCATATCCTATGCGGAGAAGGCCCGCGGGGTTAAAAGGGCAAAAAGAAACGCGGCCTGAAGGGCCGCGTTTCTTTTTGTAAAAGGAGAGAGAATAACAATGGTCTTGGATATGTTCTTCGTACAAGCATATCATACAGGGTGGGGGCGGGGAAGTCAATGGGATTGACAAGCAATTCACAAATTGTTTACAGGCCGCCGCTGGGTGTTCCCTTGACAATAAAAAGCGTTCGTGGTAGTATTTAGCACGCTAATAGTTTGCGTACTAAATATTTGAAAAGGAGGGGCTGCCATGAAGGATATTCTGGCGGAAAGACCCGCCCACTTCGGGCCGCTGTTCGGCTACTGCCACCACCAGGTGCAAAAGCTCATGAACCGGCTGCTGCGGCAATACGACGTGTCGCCCATGCAGTGCCGCACCCTGACGTTCCTCCACGATGCGGAGGGCGAGGTGAACCAGAAGGCGCTGGAGAAGCACCTGATGGTGAAGCCCAGCACCGTCAACGGCATCGTGGACCGGCTGGAGGAGAAGGAAATGCTGCGGCGGACGACCAGTAAGACGGACGGGCGCTGCCGTATCCTGGAGCTGACGGACCAGGGGATGCAGTTTTACGATAATTTTACCGCCGTGGTGCGTCAGGTGAACACGCGGCTGGAGCGGGATTTCACCGACGAGGAGAAGAAGCTGCTGCTCAGCCTCCTGATGCGGGTGGCCCGCAATCTGGCAGAGGAGGAATTTGACCCATGCTGAGAAAACTGGCCCGGTATACCAAGGGCTATGGAATTTATATTCTGCTGGGTGTGCTGTGCTCCGTGGGTGAGTCCGTGCTGGAGCTGGAGCTGCCCCAGGCCATGAGCGAGATCGTGGACGTGGGCATCGCCAACGGGGACAGGAGCTACATTCTGCTGACGGGCCTGAAAATGTTCCTGATGGCCATTGCGGCGCTGCTGTGCGGCGTGGGCGCAGCGGCTCTGGCGGCCAAGGCGTCCATGGGCTTCGGCGCGAACCTGCGCCAGGCGGAGTATGAGCAGGTGCAGCGGTTCTCTTTTGCCAATATCGAGCATTTCTCCACCGCCAGCCTGATCACCCGGCTGACCAACGACATCTCCTCCGTGCAGATGACGCTGTTCATGGGGATGCGGATGTGCGTCCGCGCCCCGGTGATGCTGATCACGGCGCTGATCAAGGCCATGGAGATCAGCCTGGACCTGAGCCAGGTGTTCCTGGTGGTCATCCCGCTGCTGATCATCGCGGTGGTCATCGTCATCCGCTACGTCGGACCGTTCTTCACGGCGCTGCAGAGTGCCACCGACGATCTGAACCTGGTGGTGCAGGAGAACCTGAACGCCGTGCGGGTGGTGAAGTCCTTCGTCCGGGAGGACGAGGAGAAGGAGAAATTCCGCGTCCGCAGTGATAAGCTGCGCGACACCGCCGAGCGGGCCTTCGGCTTCGTGGTCACGTTCATGCCCATTATGATCATGCTCATGGGCGGCACTATCGTGTCCATCATGTGGCTGGGCGGTCATGACGTGGTGGAGGGCACGCTGCTCTCCGGCGACCTGATGGCGTTCTTCACCTACGCCAGCGAGATACTGATGTCGCTGATGATGGTGTCCATGGTGCTGATGATCCTGACCCGCGCCATCGCCTGCGGCAAGCGCGTGGTGGAGGTGCTGGACGAGCAGCCGCAGATCACCGACGATGGGGCGGACAGGGCGCTGACCGTGGAAAACGGCGACATCCGGTTCGACCACGTGTACTTCAAGTATCACCCCACCGCCGAGGACTGGAACCTGACGGACATCGACCTGCACATCGAAAGCGGCATGACCGTGGGCATTCTGGGTGGCACCGGCAGCGCCAAGACCACGCTGGTGAGCATGATCCCCCGGCTGTATGAGGTGAACGAGGGCGGGGTGTATGTGGGCGGCCGCAACGTGAAGGAGTACACCATGGAGGCGCTCCGGGATGGGTGCGCCATGGTGCTGCAAAAGAACACGCTGTTCTCCGGGACGATCCGGGAGAACCTGCGCTGGGGTCGGGCGGACGCCACCGATGCAGAAATCGAAGAAGCCTGCCGCATGGCCTGCGCCGACGAGTTCATTGAGAAGATGCCCGACGGCTATGACACCTATATCGAGCAGGGCGGCACCAACGTGTCCGGCGGGCAGAAGCAGCGGCTGTGCATCGCCCGGGCGCTGCTGCGCCGTCCCAAGGTGCTGATCCTGGACGACTCTACCTCCGCGGTGGACACCGCCACCGATGCCAAGATCCGCGCTGCGCTGAAGACGGCGCTGCCGGACGCCACCAAGCTCATCATCGCCCAGCGGATCACCTCTGTCATGGACGCGGACCGCATCATCGTGCTGGACGACGGCCATGTGGTGGGTCTGGGTACGCATGAACAGCTGATGAAGAATTGTGACATTTACCGCGAGGTCTATGAGTCCCAGCAGGAAGGGGTGAGCATCGATGGCTGAGAACAGAACGAGAGCGGCCCGTGGCGGCCCGGGCCACGGCCCGCAGGGCCATGGCTTCCAGCGCCCCAAGGACATGAGAGGCACATTCGGCAAGCTGATGCACTATGTGGGACGCTATAAGGGCGCGCTGGCGGTGGTGGCGATCTGCCTGGTCGCCAGCTCTGCCGGCAGCGTGGCCACCAGCTATATGCTCAAGCCGCTGCTGAACGACTATATCATCCCCGGCGATTTCCCGGGTCTGCTGAAAATGCTGGTGCTGATGGGCGGGCTGTTCGCCGTCAGCTCCCTGTGCTCCTTTGCCTACGCCCGCATCATGGTCCATGTGGCCCAGCGGACGGTGGCGGCCCTCCGGCAGGACCTGTTCGACCACCTGCAGGAGCTGCCGGTAAGCTATTACGACCAGCACCAGTCCGGCGACCTGATGAGCCGGTTCACCAACGACATCGACACCGTGTCGGAGATGCTGAACAGCAGCTTTGCCAGCATCATCTCCAACGTGCTGACCTTTGTGGGCACGGTGGTGATGATGATCGTGCTGAACCCGTGGCTGACGCTGATCACGTTTCTGTTCCTGGCGCTGATGGGCGTGGTGGTGAAGGTCATCGGCGGCCGCAGCCGGGTGAATTTCCAGCGGCAGCAGGCGGCACTGGGCGCCATGAACGGCTATATCGAGGAAATGATCGAGGGACAGAAGGTCATCAAGGTCTTTAACCACGAGCCGGAGGCCGTACGGAGGTTCACCGGGCTGAACGGCGAGTACCGCGACGCAGCCACAGCGGCCCAGGCCTACGCCGGTATGATGATGCCCGCCATGGGCAACCTGAGCAAGATCAACTACGCCGTCACCTGCTGCGTGGGCGGCCTGCTGGCCATCGGCGGCGTGTTCGATGTGGGCTCGCTGGGTGCGTACCTGCTGTATGTGAAGCAGGTCAGCCAGCCAGTGGCCCAGATCAGCCAGCAGCTGAATATGCTGCTGTCCGCCGCTGCCGGCGCGGAGCGCATCTTCGCCGTGATGGACACACCGGCGGAGACGGACGAGGGCAAGACGGTCATCGTCCGGGTGGAGAAAAGCGGCGATACGCTGACGGAAACGTCGCAGCGCACCGGCCACTGGGCATGGAAAAAGCCAGACGGCACGCTGGTGGAGCTGCGGGGCGACGTGCGGCTGAACCATGTGACCTTCTCCTACGACGGGGAAAAGACGGTGCTGCGGGACGTGTCCCTGTTCGCCAAGCCCGGCCAGAAGATCGCCTTCGTTGGCTCTACCGGCGCGGGCAAGACCACCATCACCAATCTGATCAACCGGTTCTACGACGTGCAGGAGGGGACGATCACCTACGACGGCATCGACGTGAAGGACATCGCCAAGGACTCCCTCCGCCGGTCGCTGGGCATGGTGCTCCAGGACACCCACCTGTTTACCGGCACGGTGGCGGACAACATCCGTTACGGCAAGCTGGACGCCACCGACGAGGAGGTGCGCGCCGCCGCAAAGCTGGCCAACGCCGACGCCTTCATCCGCCACCTGCCCCAGGGCTACGACACGGTCATCACCGGCGATGGCGGCAGCCTGAGCCAAGGCGAGCGCCAGCTGCTGGCCATCGCCCGGGCGGCGGTGTCCGATCCGCCGGTGCTGATCCTGGACGAGGCCACCAGCTCCATCGACACCCGCACAGAGACGCTGATCGAGAGGGGCATGGACTCCCTGATGGAGGGCCGCACGGTGTTCGTCATCGCCCACCGGCTGTCCACCGTCCGCAACAGCCAGGCCATTCTGGTGCTGGAGCACGGGCAGATCATCGAGCGGGGCGACCACGCCGAGCTGCTGGCCCAGCACGGCAAGTATTACCAGCTCTATACCGGCGCTGCCGAGCTGAGCTGATATGTATATTCCCATCCAGAATTCACCATAATAAGGAGGAATTTTCCATGACCGAAGGACAGCTTTGCCAAAAGGCAATGGCCATGCTGGACATGGCCTACGTCCCCTATTCCCACTTCCCGGTGGGCGCGGCGCTTCTCTGCAAGGACGGCACGGTGTTTACCGGCTGCAACATCGAAAACGCCGCCTACGGCGCCACCATCTGCGCCGAGCGCACCGCCATCTTCAAGGCCGTCAGCGAGGGACACCGGGACTTCGACACCATTGTCATCGCCGGGCGCAGCGACGACTACTGCGTGCCCTGCGGCACGTGCCGCCAGGTGATGATGGAGTTTGCCCCCGACCTGACGGTGATCTGCCTGAATAAGAACGGTGAGAGCAAGAAGTTCGCCCTGAAGGAGCTGCTGCCCTACGGCTTCGACCAGACCTGGCTGTAAGACGCCTCCATGCGAGGAATTTTACGCCAAGGCGAGGGTTGACAGCAATTACCACGGAACAAATAAAAGCGCGGCTGCGTCCAACTTACAGCCGCGCTTCTCCTGCGCGGGGAAAGTACAATCATTTTGGAGGTTTATCATGAAGAAATTCGTATCTCTGCTGCTGGCCGCTCTGCTGTTGCTCAGCCTGACCGCCTGCGGCAGCAAAAACAACCATTCCGGAGACAAGCCCGCAACGCCCACCAGCGCTCTGAACATACTGGAGACGGTGTGGAACACCTACGGCGAGGACGAGAAGTTCTCTGTCGTCGGCGGAGACTTCTCCGAGGCGAACCTGAAGGAGGACGCTCCCGGCGTCTTTGACCTGAAGGACCGTGCGCTGGCGGACAGCGAGCTGGGTCTGCCGGAAACTGCTGCGGTGGACGAGGCCGCGTCCCTTGTCCACATGATGAACGCCAACACCTTCACCGCCGCCGCTTACCATGCCACCGGCGACACCGCTGAGCTGGCACAGCAGCTGCGGGACAACATCATGCAGCGTCAGTGGATGTGCGGCTTCCCCGACAAGCTGGTCGTGGCCGTGGTAGATGAGTATGTGGTGGCCGTCTTCGGCGCGGAGGATCTGATAGATACCTTTATGACTCACCTGAACGGCATCTACGGCGTCCACGCCGCCTACGACGAGGCCATTCAGTGATGCGCTGGGCGCAGCGGGCCGTATTTCTCCTGCTGGCGGCGGTGATGGCTCTGGGCGCTGCCCGGCTGCCCACCTCGCCCCGAAGGGATACGGCGGACGGGGTGTACGTCTATGAGGGCTATGCCGCCGCCACGGATGCGCCCTGGGACGAGAAGTCCCTGGAGCTGGCGGCCCACCGATTCCAGCACCTCATCGAGACGTATTTCGGGGGCAGCGGCTATCGCTTTTGCCTGTCCGTTGTGCCGGACAAGGCCCAGTTCACCCAACCGCCGGAGGGTTATGTCCCCGCCGATGCTTCGGAAACGGCGGACTGGCTGGCCGCCCGGCTGCCGGTACAGGCGGTGGACATCGCGTCCCTGCTGACGCTGGAGGACTACTACCGCACCGACCCCCACTGGCGGCAGGAGACACTGCTGCCGGTGGCCCAAAGGCTGGCGGAGGCCTTGCACGTAACGCTGCCGGAGGACCGGGAGGAGACGCTCTGCGCCCTGGCCGGGGAATTCCGTGGCAGCTACTGGGGCAAGACGGCGGAGACGCTGGCGGCGGACACGCTGTCCTATCTGACGGATGACGTGCTGGAGGGCTGCACCGTCTACGACTACGAGACGGACAGCACCGGCGGCGCGTACGACTTCGCCGCCGCCCAGACCGCGCCCTACGACCTGTTCCTGGGCGGCAGCAAGTCCCTGCTGCGCATCGAAAACCCGGCGGCGGAGAACGAGCGCACCCTTATCGTGTTCCGGGACTCCTTCGGCAGCAGCCTGATCCCGCTGCTGGCGGAGGGCTATGGTACGGTGTACGCCGTGGACATCCGCTATCTGGCCAGCGACTTGCTGGGCCGGGTCATGGACATCCCCGTCGAGGCCGACGTGCTGTTTCTATACAGCGCCACGGTGCTGCACAACAGCGTCACCCTGAAATGAGGCCGCGCATACACTGGCACAGATACCATCGATCGATAAGGTCTGCCCTTGTCGATCGATGGTACAGAAGAAGGAGGTCTTTGCCCGTGGCGAGGACTTTGGATACGCTGTCCCCGGGGGAGCAGGGCCGTGTGGCGGCGCTGGATTTTCCGCCCGCCATGCTGCGGCGGCTACGGGAGTTGGGGTTTCTCCCCGGCAGCACCGTGACGGCCCTGCACCGCGCGCCCTTCGGCGGCAGCACCGCCTACGGCGTGCTGGACACGGTGGTAGCCCTGCGGGACGGGGACGCCCGACAAATTACGCTGCAATAAAAAATGACGTTCTGCGAATACAGAACGTCATTTTTTATTGCGATTATACAGTCCGTTGTCAGAAAGACACCAGCTCCGGATCGGGCTTGGTGGTGGCGGCAATGTCGGTGACGTACAGCACCGGGCCTTCGCCCTGGTAGGCGTCGCATTTCTCCTTTTTCACCGTGGCGTGGATCTTCACCCACTGCTTGTCCTTGAAGCTCTCCAGCCCCTCGCCCCGGCACACCAGCGCCAGGAACTGCATGTCCTTGTCGCAGCACACCATGGCGAACCGGCCCGGGCAGTGGACACCCTTGAACTTCTTGGAGTGGCACATGATAGCCTTGAAGGACACCTCCACGCCCTGATAGCGATCCGGATTGTCCATCATGTCCACATACCAGATACCGTAGTCGTTGTCGGGCACGTCCAGCTTGCCGCTGCTGAGATCAAAGGGGGACATCTCCGGCGTGACGTATTCCTCGCTGGTGCCGTCGGCATTCTCCAGATAGATGTCCGCCCGGCGGTTCACCATCCGCAGGTTGCGGCTGCGGAGCTGCTTCCGCAGCTCCTCGTTGCAGCGGTTGAAGATGAGCATATCTGCGTTGGTGATCTTCTCCATCATCAGCTGGCCCATGTTCTTCACGTACATCTCAAAGGTACCGGCGTCCACCAGGCACATGATCTGATATAAGATCCAGTTGGCGGGCAGACCCTCCCGGTACAGCGTCTCCATGCTCCACATACCGTTGTACTCGATAATGACCTGCTTGGGCCGGTACTGCTTTTCCAGCCTCTTGAAGAAGTCCGGCGTCATCTGCTCCGGCTCGTCGATGGTGTAGGTGAACACGTTGCTCAGCACATGGGGGTCGTAGTCCGTTTCGCCCTCCTCGCACCGCAGCAGCAGCGTGCGGTCCTCGGCGGCAAAGCCGTCCTGCAAAATGCCGTTGATGAAGCTGGTCTTGCCGGCGTCCAGAAAGCCGGCGATAAGGTAAACAGGAATATCCATACAGTCGCTCCTTGTCTTACAGGCCGAACAGCTCCGCCAGCTTGGCCTCCTTCAGCTCCGCGCCGATAACGCACAGCCGGCCCGTGTAGTCCGCCGGGCCGCGGCGCACCTGATGCTCCTCGGGCACAAAGTCGAAGTGCAGCCACTGGCCGCCGTCGGCGGCGGGAACGATACCCTTGGCCCGGAGGATCGCGCCGTATTCGCCGCTGTCCAGGGCGGAGAGGATGCGCTCCAGATCGCCCTCGGTGAAGGTCTTCACCGTCTCCACGCCCCAGCTGGTGAACACCTCGTCGGCGTGATGATGGTGATGGTGGCAGCCGCAGTGGGGATCGTCGCACTCCTCACCGTCATGGTGATGATGGTGATGCTCGTGGTCATGGTCATGCTCGTCGTGATCATCGTCGTCGTGATGGTGATGGCAGTGCTCATGGTCGTCATCGTCGTCATCATCGTGGTGATGGTGGCAGCAGTGGTCGTGGTCATCATCGTGGTCATGGTGGTGATGATGCTCGTGCTCATGCTCCGCCTCGTCCGCCGCGTGCTCGGCCTGCATCCGGGCCAGCAGCTCGTCGGCCAGCGAAACCTTCTCGATGGCGCTGAGGATGGTCTCGCCGTCCAGTACGTCCCAGGGGGTGGTCAGGATGGCGGCGTTGGGATTCTTCTCCCGCAGCAGGGCCACGGCGGCCTCCAGCTTCTCCTGGCTCAGCTTCTGCGTCCGGCTGAGGATGATCGTCCCGGCGGACTCGATCTGGTTGTTGTAGAACTCGCCGAAGTTCTTCATGTAGATCTTGACCTTGGTGGCGTCAGCCACGGTAACGAAGCTGTTCAGCTTCATATCCGGCACGTCCTTGACGGTGTTCTCCACCGCCACAATCACGTCACTGAGCTTACCCACCCCGGAGGGCTCGATGAGGATGCGATCGGGGTGGAACTGCTCGTGGACCTCCTTCAGCGCCTTGTTGAAGTCGCCCACCAGAGAGCAGCAGATGCAGCCGGAGGACATCTCGCTGATCTGCACGCCGCTGTCCTTCAGGAAGCCGCCGTCGATGCTGATCTCGCCGAACTCGTTCTCGATGAGCACCAGCTTCTCGCCCTGGAACGCCTCCGCCAGCAGCTTTTTGATCAGGGTCGTCTTGCCGGCGCCCAAAAAGCCGGATACAATGTCGATTTTTGTCATAGTGAAAACCTTCTTTTCTCCGCCGCCGGAGCGGCTCATATTTTTTCACCTATATCATATCCCATTTTTTTGAAAATGCAAGGGGATACATAATGAAAATGAATGCTGAAAAAGGAACGTCGGCGACGTTCCTTTTTCAGCCCGTTACCGGTCGTTGTCCAAAAAGCCGTCTGTGTCCGTCACCCGCCCGTTGTGCAGCATCTCCTGATAGTCGCTGTCAAAGGCGGCGGCGTCACGGCTGCGCCGGGCCGTGCTGCGGCCCATCCGTGTTTCCGCGGCGGCGGAAGCGTCGCTGCCGTCCACGCGCTCCGGATCATCGCCGGGAACAGCGCCGTTGGTGTCTGGCTGGGTGCTGGTGCTGCCGTTAGGTGTGGTGTCGGGGTCTTTGTTGGTGTCGGGCTTGGTGCTGCCCGTGTCGCCGCAGGCCGTCAGCGTCAGCGCCAGGATCAGCGCCGCCGCCAGCGCGCAAATACGTTTTTCCATGGTCATGTCCTCCTTTTCCCTCCGTGTGCGATCTTGTCGCCGGATGTAGTATCTGCCGATGCGCCGTTTGTAGCCGCGACACTTTTTGCCTTTTGCGCCGTTGCTTTTTGGCGCGGTCTGGGATATAATCAAAGACACTTATCAAATTTGAACCTGTCAAAAGGAGGACATATACGATGCAAACGCTGGAAAAACAGTATCATATCCACTGTATGGAGGGCGATGTGGGCCGCTACGTCATCCTGCCCGGCGACCCGGGCCGCTGCGAGAAGATCGCCGCGCTGTTTGACGACGCGCATTTTGTGTCCAGCAACCGGGAGTACACCGTCTACACCGGCACGCTGCTGGGGGAGAAGGTGTCCGTCTGCTCCACCGGCATCGGCGGGCCGTCCGCCTCCATCGCCATGGAGGAGCTGCATAACATCGGCGCGGATACCTTCCTCCGTGTGGGCACGTGCGGCGGCATTGATCTGGATGTCCGCAGCGGCGACGTGGTGGTGGCCACCGGAGCGATCCGTTTTGAGCATACCAGCCGGGAGTATGCGCCCATCGAGTACCCCGCTGTGGCCAGCTTTGAGGTGACGACGGCGCTGGTGCAGGCGGCGAAAGCGCTGGGCAAGCGCACCCAGGTAGGCGTGGTCCAGTGCAAGGACGCGTTCTACGGCCAGCACAGCCCCGCGAAGATGCCCGTGTCCTACGAGCTGCTGAACAAGTGGGAGGCATGGAAGCGCCTGGGCGTCAAGGCCAGCGAGATGGAGTCCGCGGCGCTGTTCGTGGTGGCGGACGCGCTGAAATGCCGCTGCGGCAGCTGCTTCCACGTGGTGTGGAATCAGGAGCGGGAGAAGGCCGGGCTGGATCAGGACATGAGCGAGGACACCACCTCCGCCGTGCAGGTGGGCGTGGAGGCTCTGAAGCTGCTCATCGAGGCGGACCGGAGAAAATAAGATAGACGAACATAAAGAGGGAAGACCGCTGTCGGCGGTCTTCCCTTTTGCACAGCGCGGCATGGGGCATCAGAGGATGTGGTACTCCTTCAGCAGCTTTTCAATGTCAGTGCCCTCGATCTTGCTCAGCGCCTTCTTCAGCGCCAGCTTCTCCACCAGATTCAGGTCCATGTCGGTGGGGGACTTGCCGTCCCGCAGCTTCACCGTGGCATCCAGCAGATCACGGACATCATACACGCTGCCCCAGACCTCCGGCACGCCGCGGTCCACGTTCAGCAGGGTGTAGACGGACTCCATGCCGGTGCGCATGGAATACTCGGTGGTAAAAATGGTGTCGCGGGGCGTCTCGGCGAACTGGCCCAGGAAGGCGAAGTTCACGCTGCCGTCGGGCACGACCTTGGGCCGGTCGCCGTAGGCGCGGGGCATGAAGAAGGCATCGATATAGGGCATCATCACCGGCACGGTGTTGGCGCTGTTTTCGGCCATGTCCTCGATCTGATCCTCCGGCACGCCGATGTGATACAGCCACTCCATGCAGATCTCCTTGCCGGTGCACTCCCGCATGGGCTTCTTCACATAGTCGCCGGGCTTGTCGGTGAACAGAGAGTACACCCACACCAGGCAGTGATCCGTGGGCTGCTCGCGGAACTGGGGCTGGCGGTTGATGGTCCAACTCATGAGCCAGCTGGAGTCCTTCACGGTGACGATGCCGCCGGTGACCACCTTGCCGGTAAACGGGTCGCGCTTGCAGATGTTCTTGATATATGGGATGATGCGCTGGTCCAGTGTCTCCACTGTGGCGCTCATCCAGTTGGTCTGCTCCGGGTCGTAGCAGAACTTGTCGGGATGGCCGAAGTCGGAGTCCTGCGCGGCGATCTTCCGCCACATATCCCAGCCGCCGCCCTCCTTGATCTCGGTGTTGTAGGGTGCGGGGGTGTTCTGACTGCCCATAGAGGAATTCTCCACGCAGCCGCCGTTGGTGATGAACACCAGGTCGTTCTCCGTCAGGTCGATGCCGCCCTTTTCGCCGTTCTCGAGGATGTCGATGCGCCTGGCCAGCTTGTGCTGGGGGTCGGAGCAGTCAAATTCCACGTTGGTCACCTGCACGCCGTAGTGGAACTGGACGCCGAAGCCCTGCAGATACTTGACCATGGGCAGGATCATGGACTCATACTGGTTGTACTTGGTGAAGCGCAGGGCGGTGAAGTCGGGCAGGCCGCCGATGT
>ERZ1106939.1386-NODE-1386-length-18578-cov-18.304324_pt1 | contig 18578 bp, 20 predicted proteins | sample MGYA00403669_ERZ1106939 | MGnify/ENA primary metagenome ERZ1106939 (study PRJEB35170, sample SAMEA104062447) | human gut metagenome | biome: human gut; feature: human-associated habitat; material: faeces | place: Denmark | collected 2012-09-28 ...
GCGGCAGAACATAGACCATTTTGCCCCAAAAGGTTCATGGTTTTCCACCTCAACCGCCGTTTCTTCCGTTAGGTTAGTATAGCATTTACAATGCAAGTGATATGCCGGGTTCCATAGAAGAGCCCCCTATGGACATCACCTGATTATTATTGAGGTAAAACAAATACAGTCATAGTCAACTATGAACGGAGGTGCCATTATGGCGTTCAAAAACTCGTTGATCAAGTGCCTGATCTGGCTCATTTTCTGCTCGTAAACAGCGCGATCACCACAGGGCTCGCTTACGCAGGTGTTCGCCTCGGAGTGATTCCCACTGTGTTGCTTTTCGCCGTCGCCTGCTGCGCCGCGCGTTCCTGCTGCAAAGCATATGACAGGAAACATGCGCCTTTGCCAAGCGCCACTGACACCGGAGAAGAGCCAAAGTCTGCTTCTCCGGCAGACGGCGCTGCTGCAGAAGAACCGGCAGAGCGGCAAGAAAACCGGGAAGAAGCCAAAATGGGAGAAATTATCCAGCTCCCGAAAGCCAAGAGCGTGCAGCCGGAGCAGCCTGTCAAGGAGAACAAACCGCGCCGCGTCTCGCAGAAACCGGTCATTCTTACCCTCTCGGTACTGGCGGTCGTGCTTACTGCATCCTGCTGCTTGCTCGGGTATCATCTGCAATGCGTGCAGAAAAGTCTGTCGGCTGCAAACAGATCCATCCTGGAGGCGTCTTCCTACCTCCGAACGGCTGACAAACGCCTTGACAGATATGTGGATTATATTGAAGAATACATACCACGGAAATATGTTTCTTTCGTTGATAGATTCAGCTATTCCAGAACATTTGAGAGCTACCAGCGCAGCCACCCCATTCCGGATCCGGATCCTTATCCATGGAATAAATGAAAACATTAAAATCAGAAACAGTGCATTGGAATGTGCTCTTGGGTGCGCAAAGCCCCGCACCGGCGTGGTGCGGGGCTTTGTCTTATTGCAGCTGCGCAAGCTCCGCCTGCCATACGGCGGCACAGGCGTCGCTTGGCATGCGCCAGTCGCCGCGGGGGCTGAGCGTGACCGAGCCGATCTTCGGCCCGTCGGGCAGGCAGCTGCGCTTGAACTGCTGGGCAAAGAAGCGGCGGTAGAAATTTTTCAGCCAGTGCAGCAGCACATCGTCCGGATAGCGGTCGCCGAGCGCGTGGCGCGCGAGCCGGTAGATCTTCGCCGGTCCGAAGCCGAAGCGCAGCACGTAGTACAGGTAAAAATCGTGCAGCTCGTAGGGGCCGACGAGCGATTCCGTCTGCTGGGCGATCTCACCGTTTTCCTTTGCCGGCAGCAGCTCGGGGCTGACGGGGGTGTCGAGAATGTCGAGCAGCACAGCGCGCAGGGCTTCGTTTTCCGCCACGTCGGCCGCGTAGCGCACGATGTGGCGCACGAGTGTTTTCGGCACGTCGGCATTCACGCCGTACATGCTCATGTGGTCGCCGTTGTAGGTGGCCCAGCCGAGGGCCAGCTCGCTCAGATCGCCGGTGCCGACGACGAGCCCGCCCGTGCGGTTGGCGAGGTCCATGAGCTCGAGCGTGCGCACGCGCGCCTGACAGTTTTCATACGTCACGTCAAGCACGGCCTCGTCCTGCCCAATGTCGGAAAAGTGGCTGTGGACGGTGCGCGCGATCGGGATCTCCTGAAACGTCACGCCCAGCTCCTCACAGAGGATCTCGGCGTTGGAGCGCGTGCGGTGCGTTGTGCCGAAGCACGGCATCGTCACGGCCAGCACATCCTTTGCCGGACGGCCGAGCTGCTGCATTGCGCGCACGGCAACGAGCAGGGCGAGACTGCTGTCCAGTCCACCCGAGATGCCGATGACGGCGGTCTTCGCGTGCGCGTGGGCGATGCGCTTGGCCAGACCGTCCGCCTGCATGGCAAGAATGAGCTCGCAGCGCTCGGCGCGTGCGGCATCATCCGCCGGGACGAACGGCGTCGGCGAGACGTGCCGCGTGAGCGGTACCTCTTTGAGCGGCAGGTGAAACGCGACCGCTGCATAGCCTGTATTTTCGAGCCGGAACGTCGTGCTGCGGCAGCGCTCGCTGACCATGCGTCCGAGGTCGAGCTCGGTACAGGCGTACCCTGCACCGAAGGGCTTCGCCTCCGAGAGCAGCGTACCGTTTTCACAGATGAGGTCATGCGCGGCAAAGACCATGTCGGTCGTCGACTCGCCGTGCCCGGCATCGGCGTAGAGGTACGCGCACAGCAGCCGCGCCGACTGCTGGCTCACGAGCGCGCGGCGGTAATCGGCCTTGCCGATGGTCTCGTCGCTGGCCGAGAGATTCGCGATCACGGTCGCGCCCGCGAGCGCGTGGTGCGTGCTCGGGGGCAGCGGCGCCCACAGATCCTCGCACACCTCGACGCCGAGGCAAAACTCCGGCATCTCCGCGCAGCGGAACAGCAGCTGTGTGCCGAACGGCACCTCCTGCCCGGCAAAATGCAGCGTGCGCACGCCGGCGGGCGCGGGATTGAATTGCCGCCGTTCGTAAAACTCGCCGTAGTTCGGCAGATATGTTTTCGGCACCAGACCCAGCAGCTTCCCGTGGCAGACGACGGCGGCACAGTTGTAGAGCTTTCCGTCCACCGTGACCGGCAGTCCCACGAGGGCCACGAGGTCAAGGCCCGCGCTCGCCTCGAGCACGGCGGCGAGCCCTTTCACTGCGGCACGCTGGAGCGGCTGCTGGAAAAACAGGTCGCCGCACGTGTAGCCGGTCAGCCCCAGCTCGGGAAAGACCACCAGCTGCACGCCGTCTGCCGCTGCGCGCTGCATGGCGGCGATGGTCTGCTGCGTGTTGAACGCACAGTCGGCCACGCGCAGCGCGGGCGAGATCGTGCAGGCTTTGAGAAAACCGTGGATCATGGAGCGTCAGTCCTTTCAAAAATAGCAAGGCCATGGAGCGCAAAGCGCCCCATGGCTTTGTGGATGCTATATCATACCACGATTGTAGGGGGAAGAACAAGTGGCGGTATGCAGAAAATGTGTGCCGGGAAGCCCGAATTCACGGGTTTTGTGCACAGCCGGCGTCGAGCGCTGCGTATTCCGCGTCCGTGACGGGCTCCAGCCACTCATTGCTCGTCTCCTCGCCGGGGCACTCAATGGCGATGTGGCTGAACCAGCAGTCCTTCTGCGCGCCGTGCCAGTGCTTGACCCCGGCCGGGATGGTCACCACGTTGCCGGGGTGCAGGGCCTGTGCGCGCTTGCCTGCCTCCTGATACCAGCCCAGACCGTCCGTGCACAGCAGCAGCTGGCCGCCGCCGGACTTCGCGTGGTGGATGTGCCAGTTGTTGCGGCAGGCGGGGGAGAAGGTGACGTTTGCGAGGAAAACGGTCTTCGTCGGGTCGGTCAGCGGGTTGAGGAAGCTCTCGCCGGTGAAGTACTGCGCGTAGGCCGTGTTCGGAGCGCCGAGGCCGAAGAGGCCGCCGTTCGCGTCCGTGCCGTCGTCGGCGTAGACCTCTTTTGCCTGCCGGAAGGCGGCCCAGGCGTTCGGCCAGCCGGCGTAGAAGGCGAGGTGCGTGAGGAGTTCAGCCATTTCGGTTTTGGTCACGCCGTTTTGCTTCGCGGTCATGAGGTGATAGGTGAGGGAAGTGTCCGTGATGCCCTTGCTGATGAGCGCCGTGATCGTGACGATCGAGCGCAGCTTGAGCGGCAGCTGCCCCTCGCGCGACCAGACCTCGCCGAAGAGCACGTCGTCGTTGAGCTCAGCGAATTTGGGTGCAAAATCATTCAGGGCGTCTCTGCCCGCAGTCTGTTTGACCATGCTGGTGCCTCCTTATTTCAGATACTGATGATAGAATGCTTCGATGCGGTCGAACGGGATGATGTCCATTCGGTCATAGAGATCGGTGTGCACGGCGCCGGGGATGAGCAGCAGCTCCTTGTTGTCGCCCTGCAGCCGGGTGAAGGCGTCGCGGCTGAAGTAGCACGAGTGTGCCTTGTCGCCATGGATCATGAGCACGGCGCTGCGGATCTCCTCGGCGTAGGCGAGCAGCTTTGCGTTGAGCAGCGACAGCGGGGACGTGACGTTCCAGCCGCCGGTGGAGTTGAGCGAGCGCGGGTGGTAGCCGCGCGGCGTCTTGTAGTAGTCGTGGTAGTCCTTGACGAAAAACGGAGCGTCGGCCGGCACGGGGTCGACCACGCCGCCCGCGCGCTGGTATGTGCCGGCTTTGTAATCGGCGGTGCGCTGCGTGTTGAGCGCCTGACGCAGGGCGTAGCGGGCATCCGGATTGTCGTCGGTGTCAAAATAGCCGTTGGCGGTTACGCGGGTCATGTCATACATCGTGGACGTGACGGTGGCCTTGATGCGCGTGTCGATGGCGGCGGCGTTGAGCGCCATGCCGCCCCAGCCGCAGATGCCGAGGATGCCGATGCGCTCCGGGTCCACATCGTCGCGCATGGACAGGAAGTCGACCGCGGCGGAAAAGTCCTCGGTGTTGATGTCGGGCGAGGCGACATAGCGCGGTGTGCCGCCGCTCTCGCCGGTGTACGACGGGTCAAAGGCGACGGTCAGAAAGCCGCGCGCAGCGAGCTCCTGTGCGTACAGGCCGGAGCTTTGCTCCTTCACGGCACCGAACGGGCCGCTCACGGCCACGGCGGCGAGCTTTCCGGCGGCATTTTTCGGCTTGTAGAGATCGGCGGCAAGCTCGATGCCGAAGCGGTTGTGAAACGTGACCTTGCTGTGGTCAACGGCGTCATTTTGCGGGAACGTCTTGTCCCATTCCTGCGTGAGGGTCAGGGTGCTGTTCATGATTACATACCTCCTGTGTTGGTTTTATGCGATGGCCGCGCCCATGGCGCGGGCGGTCTCGAGTGCGGGGTGCCCGGCGATGGCGCCCGGCTCTGTCACGCCGCCGGCGAACACTGTCCCGGCGAGGCGGCACTTTTCATAGCACGCGATCCAGCCCTCGAGCCCGTGGATGGCGCGCTCGTCCGTGTCCGGCTCATCCTCGGTCGCCGAGGCGAGCAGGTAAATGTCGCGAAACGCGTAGTCCGACGGGAAGAGGGCGTTGGCGCGGTCGAGCAGGGTCTTGAGCTGGCCGCTCATCTCATAATAGTAAATGGGTGTGGCGAACACGATCACGTCCGCGTGCTGCATCTTTTCCGTGATGGCGACGGCATCGTCGTCGATCACGCACCGGCCCAGCGTCTGGCAGGCGAGGCAGCCGCGGCAGAACGCGATGCTTTTGCCGCGCAGGGAAACGACCTCCACCGTGTGCCCGGCGGCGCGCGCCCCGTTGGCGAAGGCGTTTGCCAGTGTCTCGGAGTTGCTGCCCGCGCGCAGGCTTGCGCTGAGAATGAGGATCTTTTTGGACATGGCATTTTCTCCTTCCGAGCGGCTTGACACGGCCGCTGTGATCTGATACCATAAGCATACAACCTGAAGCTGACTTTAGGTCAAGCGTTTTTGCAAATTTTTTTCGAGGTGATCCCATGTATACGATCGGACAGGTGTCGGAGCGGTTTGATCTGCCGGTCTCCACGCTGCGGTACTATGACAAGGAGGGGCTGTTCCCGAACCTGACGCGCACATCGGGTGCCCGCCGCTTCGGCGAGCAGGAGCTCGAGGCGCTGCGCGTGATCGAGTGCCTCAAACGCTCCGGGCTGGAGATCCGGGAGATCCGGCAATTCATGGAATGGTGTGCGCAGGGCAGCGACACGTATCCCCAGCGGCACGCACTCTTTGTGCGGCAGGCCGAGCGGGTGGAGGCAGAGATCGCGTCGCTGCAGAAGTCGCTGGATATGATCCGCTTCAAATGCTGGTACTATGAGCAGCTCATGCGCGACGGTGATGAGGCGCGTGTGCAGGCTATGCTGCCGGATCGGCTGCCGCCGGACATTCAGAAGCTCTATGACCACGCGCATGAAATTTAAGTGTATTTCCAAACCACGAATCCAAACAGGAAAGGATGGCGACTCATGAAAAAAAGAGTGTTCCGTTTGACCCTCGTGCTCCTCGCGCTGTGTGCGCTGCTGCTCACCGGCTGCGGCACGGACACGCCCGCACCGACGCCGACTCCCGAGCAGGCGGCGGCCACGCCGACGCCCGACCCGCTGAGCACCCTGCCGTATGAGGATGGCCAGCTCTATGCCGCAGCCTACCTCGGCTATCTGGAGCCGAAGGATCTGGACTTTTTCCGCCAGACGTATTTCGGCGGCCGGGAGCTGCCGGTGCACCACATCTCGGACGGGGATTTTTATCTCATCATCCCGCGTGACCCGAACGCGACTGTGCGCCTGCTGCGCAACGATATGCTCACGCAGACCAGCTCAATCTTTTATGAGCAGCCGGACGGCAGCCCGTTCGTGATCGGCTGCAACGTCAGTGATATTTTTCCGGACGTGACGGTCGAGATCACGGCCTCCGACGGGGAGAAGGTGTCGTTTTCGCCCTTCATCTCGCTCGAGGACGGCAGTGTGGAGGTCGGCGAGCGCGGCCTGAACATCACACGCATCTCGACTGCGCCCTGACCGATCGGGAGCGCAGCCCCGGATACAGAACAGATCCCCCTTTGTGCAGCCGTTATCCTGCACAAAGGGGGATCTTGTTTTTCGCCCAGCTTTACCGGTCACTGCTTTCCGCGAGCGGGAGCTCCGTGCTTGCACAGACGACGGCGCCCACGCGCTGCATATCGGCGAGGTTCGCCGCCTGCACGGCATCCGTGACGGAGGACGTGCAGTCCGAGAGCACGACGGCGTCATAGTCGAGCGAGATCGCGTCGTAGTACGTCGTGCGGATGCAGTTGGGCGTGGTCGTGCCGGCGAGCAGGACGGTCTGCACGCCGAGCCGCCGCAAAATGAGGTCGAGCCCGGTGTGGAAAAACGCCGAGAACCGCGGCTTTACGAGCACATAGTCCTGCGGCAGAACGGTGAACGCCGCCGGAAACGCGTCCGACAGGTGCGCGGCGCAGTCCTCCGAGAGCGGCTTGCCGCCGGCTGCCCACGCGGCCGCGCGCGGCTTTTCCACATCCGAGCCGTCGCTGCGGTAATGCCGCACGGCGTAGATGACCGGGATGCCGGCTGCGTGACAGCGGTCGATGAGCGCCGCGCACGCGGGTACGGTCGCCTCTGCCGACGGGATGCACAGCGGGGACGCGCCGTCGAGAAAGCCCCGCTGCATGTCGATCATGATCAGTGCCTGTTTGGGCATGGTGCTTGCCTCCTGACAAAGTAGATGCCTCTATGATAGCGCCGCGCGCCGGATTTGGCAAGCGCGGCTTGCCATCCGTGCCCCGACGTGATATCCTACCGGGTAGCCCCAAAACGGAGGGGCACTCTTTACAAGCGGGAGCGATCAACATGAGCAGACAACTCGAACCCTATCAGCAGATCGAGCGCAGCATCCAGAAGACCTATCACAAGCGGCTCTGGACGCCGTTCATCACGGCCGTCAAGCAGTATGACCTCATTGCGCCCGGCGACCGGATCGCCGCGTGCATCTCCGGCGGCAAGGACTCCATGCTCATGGCAAAGCTCCTGCAGCTGCTGCAGCGCCACAGCGACGTGCCGTTCGAGCTCGTCTATCTTGTCATGGACCCCGGCTACAACGCCGCCAACCGGCAGAAGATCGAATACAATGCGGCGCTGCTGCACATCCCGGTCACGATTTTCTCCACGGACATTTTCGAGATCACGAGTACCGTCGGGCAGTCGCCGTGCTACCTCTGCGCGCGGATGCGCCGCGGCTATCTCTACAGCAAGGCGCGCGAGCTCGGCTGCAACAAGATCGCCCTCGGCCACCATTTCAGCGACGTGGTCGAGACGACCGTCATGAGTATGTTCTACGGCTCGCAGCTGCAGGCCATGCCGCCGAAGCTGCGCAGCCGCAATTTCCCGGGCATGGAGCTCATCCGCCCCATGTACTGCATCCACGAGGACGACATCATCGCCTGGCAGCACCACAACGGTCTGGAATTCATCCAGTGCGCCTGCCGCTTTACCGAGCGCGCGGCCGAGACCGGCAACGACGGCAGCAGCTCCAAGCGGCAGGAGGTCAAGCTGCTGCTGCGCGAGCTGCGGCGGACAAATCCGGGCGTGGAAAAGAGCATTTTCCACAGCATCCACGCAGTCTGCCTCGACACCATGGTCGGCTACAAGACCGGCGGCGTGGAGCACACCTTCGCCGACTGCTACCGGGAGCGCGGCGAGATGACACAGGAGGACGAGACATGAACATAGAACGGATGCAGCCGGCGGACTTTGACGCGGTCTACCGTCTGCTGATACAGAGCTTTCCGGCAACGGAGCGGCGCGGCGCGGCCGGGCAGCGCGCACTGTTTTCCGACAGCGCGTACCGTGTTGACATCCTGCGCGCGCCAGACGGAGGCGTGCAGGCGCTTATCGCGTCGTGGGATTTTGACGACTTTGTCTTTCTCGAGCACTTTGCCGTCGACCCCGCCTGCCGCAATGGCGGTATCGGCGGGCAGATGCTCGATGCGCTGCTGGCGCGCTGCGGCAAGTGCGCCTGTCTGGAGGCTGAGCTGCCGGAGACGGAGCTGGCCGCGCGGCGCATCGGCTTTTACGAGCGGCACGGCTTCACGGTCAACACCGGCTATCCCTACTGCCAGCCGGCGCTTGCGCCGGGCGGCAGCCCGCTGCCGATGCACCTGCTCACGACCGGCGGCGCATGCACGGCCTGCGAGCTGCGCACGATGGAGACGCTCGTGCACACGCGCGTGTACGGGCAAGCGCCCGCAGCGGAGCAATAAAGGAACAAGCGCCCGAAGCAGCGTGTCCGTGCAGCTTCGGGCGCTTTTGCGTTATGTCAGCGTGATGCACCCGCTCGCCGAGCCGTCCATCGCAAAGTGCGAAAAGACGCTCTTGCTCACGGCAGCAAACCGGTCGCTCGCAGTAAACGCCTCCTCGTGCTCCTCGCGGAGGAAGTCGACCGTCTCGCGCAGCTGCAGCAGCAGCGCCGCACCGTGCTGGCATAGCCCCGTCTCATAACAGGTGCACGTGAGCGCGCTGACCGTGCCGCCCGTGTAGGTGAACGTGAGCTCATGCGGCACCGTGCCCTGCACGATGGCGTGCCCCTGTGTGCCGTCGACCGACAGATAGACTACCCGCCCCTCGGCATAACAGGCGTGTCCCTTGCCGGCGGTCTCGCCCGGCAGGGGCATCTGATCGAGAAAGTCCAGCGTGTACGTCGGTCCGGGGCCGTGCCCGGTGACAAACTCCCCGTCCGCCTCCGGCGGGAAAAACCAGCTGCGCACCTGCGTATACGGCAGCGCGCCGTGATCGAGCGTGAGCATATGCGAGCCGAACACGTAAAACGTGCCGCGCACGGTCGTATCCACCACACCGATCACGCGCTCATAATCGGCGAGCCGGATGCGGAAATTGTAGTCCACCGCCGTCACGCGCCCGCGCTGACCGGCAAGCTTGCCGCTGACGTAGACAAAATCGCCCTTGTGCAGGTCAAAGCTGTCGTTATAGTAGCTGTAGGCGCGGTCGCGCTCAGGAAAGTATACGCGCACGACTGACGGCACGGCCACAGCCTCCGGCTGTGCAGCCGGGGCGGGAGACGCCGCTTCGGGCTCTCTGGGCTGTACACAAAAACCGATCGGATGCTTCATCTGCGATCCCTCCCAAATTTGTTTCATTATCTGTAGGATAGCAGATGGACTGTCCCATAAACAGGGCAGTTGTCAGCACGCCCCTGCACAGTTCGTGCAGGGGCGCACCTTTGTCTATTTTGGAGGGAGAAAGGAAACTTGTTTATTGTCCGGGGCGGCCGCCTTTGCCGCTGTTTCCGTCTGGCGGCGTACCCATGCTGCCGCCGTTTCCGTCGGGCGGCGTACCCATGCTGCCGCCGTTCCCGTCGGGCGGCGTGCCCATATTGCCGCCGGGCTGACCGCCCATGCCGCCGCCCATGCCGCCGCTGCCGTAGATGAGGCTGTCGAGCGTGACGTCGGTGCTCTCACCGCCCATGGTGACGGTATACGTGCCGCCCTGCTTGAGCGCCGGAGTGCTCACGATGACACAGCTATAAGCCTTCGCGGGTGTGAACTCCGCGAGCACGCTGCCGCTCGCGTCCGTGACGCGGATGGTCTCAGTCGAGGTGCTCCGGCTTGTGAGCAGGATGCTGCCCTGCGTGGAGTCCGTGCCGAAGTTCTGCGCCATGCCGCTGTATCCTGCCGCGATGACGGTGCCGCCCGTGACGGTGGCCGAGCCGTCATAGTCGAGGGCGCTGTTGCCGTCGCTCGTCGGGCCGGAGACGTAGATCTCGCCGCCGGAGACGGTCAGGTCTCCGTTGGAGTCGATGCCGTCGCCGCTCGCGTCGATGCGGATGGTGCCGCCGGAGATCGTGATGCAGCAGTCGGAGCTGCCGCCGAAGCTGTCCGGCCCTCTGCCGCCGAAGCCGCTCTGATCTGCGCCGCCCGCGGCGTTGAGCCCGTCGTCACTGGAGACGATGTCGATCGTGCCGCCGGAGATGGTGATCGTCTGCCCCTCGATGCCTTCGTAGCATTTCGGGATGTCGATCGTCCCGTCCGTGATCGTGACGGCGTTGTCCGCGTGCACGCCGTCGTCTCCGGTCGTGACGGTGAACGTGCCGCCGGAGACGGTCACATTGCCGTTTGCGTGCACAGCATCGTCTGCGCAGTTGAGCGTGTAACTGCCGCTGCGGACGGTGATGTCTGTGCCGGCCTTGATGCCCTTGGCGCTCGCATCATCGGCGAGCGCAGCACCGCTGCCGCCGCCGGAGGTGACGGTGCAGGCAGTGTCAAAGAGCGTGAGCGTCGTCTCGGCCTGAATGCCGTCCTCGCCCGCCGTGAGCGTGAGCGTGGATGCGCCGATGAGGACGCAGCCGAGCGCCGTGTCGCTGTCATTGGTGGCGCGCAGCGCGTCGCCGCCGCTTGTCACGGTCACGTTCGCCTGCTTGAGCACGAGGCAGTCCTTGCCGTTGATGCCGTGGTTTGCCGCCGTGACGGTCACGGCCGTGTCCTCGATCTTCAGGGTGTCCTTTCCGGTGATGCCGTTGTTGGCATTGCCCGTCACGGTGAGCGTGCCGCCGCCCGCGATGATGAGGTCACTCTTCGCGTACAGGCAGGCGTTCGGCTCTTCGTCGATGGCGGAGGAGACGCTGTCGCTGTAGTTGTAGCTGCTGCCGTCGGTAAGGGTGCTGGCCGTGCCGTCCGGAAGATAGAGGAGCACGCTCGCTGCCTTATAAATATAGAGCGCGCTGCTGTCGGAGCAGGTGATATCCGCATCCTGCAGCACGAGTGTCACGTCCGCGTCCGGCGCGTTGACGAGCACGCGCCCGTCCGTGAGTGTGCCGGTGAGCACGTACACGCCGCCGCTCGTGATGGTCACGTCGTCGGTCCCGGAGAGCGTGATCTCAGTCGCGTTGGTCAGATCCGGCGCGGTTACGTCTGCATCGTAGAGCTGCTGCGCGACGGAGTTTTCGGTATTTGTATCCGTATCTGCGTCCGTGCTGGCGGTGCTTGCGCAGGCGCACAGGCTGCCGAGCAGAAGCGCCGCGCTGAGCAGCACGGCCAAAATGCGTCTGGCTGGTTTCATGCCGTTTGCCTCCTTGTTTGTTTCTGGCGTCAGCATATCGCGGCAAGCTAAAGGCTGCCTAAAGGAAAGATGGAAATTTTCTTTAGGTTCTCTTTAGGCGGCGGGGGTATCCTGCCGGCAGAAAGGGGGCCACCGACATGGCCGATACCACACAGTACAGCTTCGCGCGCTATGAGCAGAAGTATTTTCTCACGCCGCAGCAGCAGGCAGCGCTGCTTGCGCGCATTGCACCCTGTATCCGGCGCGACGTGTACGATCGCTACACGATCTGCAGCCTCTATTATGATACGGACGACTGGCGGCTCATCCGCGCGTCGCTCGAAAAGCCGGCGTATAAGGAAAAGCTGCGCGTGCGCAGCTACGGCGTCCCGACGGACGGCGGGCGCGTCTTTGTCGAGATCAAGAAAAAGTATGACGGCGTGGTCTATAAGCGCCGCGTCACGGCAGCGCCCGCGGACGCGGCAGCATTCCTGCGCACCGGGAAAAGCACACAGCCGCTCGGACAGATCGGCCGCGAGATCGCATGGTTTCAGCACACCTACCACGCCGGGCCGAAGGTGTTTCTCGCCTATGACCGCGCGGCGTTTTCGGCGCGGACGATCCCGCCGTGCGCATCACGTTCGACACGGGCATCCGCTGGCGCACCACGGCGCTCGACCTGCGCCGCGGCGACTATGGCGCGCCGCTGCTGCCGCCGGAGCAGATCCTCATGGAGCTCAAGCTCCCCGGCGCGTGCCCGCTGTGGCTCAGCCGCGCACTGACGGATATCGATGCGCGCCAGACGTCGTTTTCCAAGTACGGCGCGTGCTATAAGACCTATATTCTTCCCAACGAATCGTTTTCAAAGGAGGCGCTTTGCAGTGCTTGATTCCATCCTCGCATCCGGGCTTACGCTCCCGGCCTTCCTCGTCTGCACGGCGGTGTCGCTCGTGCTCGGCATCGCCACGGCTTTCCTCGGTATGTACCGCTCGAAGTGCAGTCAGGGCTTTGCCGTCACGGTCGCGGTGCTGCCCGCGATCGTGCAGATCGTCATCCTGCTCGTCAACGGCAACGTCGGTGCGGGCGTCGCCGTCGCCGGGGCGTTCAGCCTCGTGCGCTTTCGCTCCGTGCCCGGCACGGCGCGGGAGATCGGCGTGATCTTCCTCGCCATGGCGCTCGGCCTTGCGACCGGCATGGGCTATGTCACGCTCGCGGCAGTGTTTTTCGTCATCATCGCTGCAATGCTCCTGCTGCTGACGCGGCTGGACTTCGGCACGCGGCGCACCGACGAGCGTCTGCTGAAGATCACCATTCCGGAAAACCTCGACTACGACGGGCTGTTCGACGACCTGTTTGACACCTACACCACCGCGCACACGCTCGAGCGCGTCAAGACCACCAACATGGGCACGCTCTACGAGCTGCACTACCGCGTCACGCTGCGCGACGCGCAGGTGCCCAAGGCCTTTTTCGATGCCCTGCGCTGCCGCAACGGCAACCTGAACATCTCCTGCGGACGCGAGCAGACGGGCGAGGCGCTGTGAAAATGCTTGCGTTCCGGGCAAAAAACTTCTACAATAAAGCCGGGTGATGCACCATGCGACTGCTGATCGCAGAGGACGAGCGCGACCTCGCCGAGGCGCTGAGCGTCTTTTTTGAGAAAAATCAATTCACGGTCGATACCGTCTGCAACGGCTTCGACGCCTACGAATACGCCGTCACGGGCGACTACGACGCCATCGTTCTCGATGTCATGATGCCGAAGCTGAACGGCGTCGAGGTGCTCGAGCGGCTGCGCGCCGAGGGCGTGCGCACGCCGGTCATGATGCTCACGGCCAAGGCCGAGAAGGACGACCGCATCACGGGCTTCAACGCCGGGGCGGACGATTACCTGCCCAAGCCCTTCGCACCCGACGAGCTCATCTGCCGCGTGCGCGCCATGCTGCGCCGCGGCGGCGAGTACCGGCCGACGGTGCTCACGTTCGGCGACGTGGGGCTCGACTGCAGCACGGGTATGCTCTCGTGCGCGGGGCAGAGCGTGCGCCTGAGCGGGCGCGAGTTTCAGGTCATGGAGCTGTTTCTGCGCGCGCCGAAGGTCGTGCTCTCGGCAGAACGCATTCTCGAGCGCGTCTGGGGCTGGGACAGCGACGCGGAGATCAACGTCGTCTGGGTGCACATCTCGAACCTGCGCAAGAAGCTCAAGGGCATTGGCTCGCGCGTGACCATCCGCGCCAACCGCGGGCTCGGCTATGTGCTGGAGGCCGGCGATGATTGAACGGCTGCGCAAACGCTTTATCCGCATCGCAACGCTGGCCGTTGCGGGCGTTTTGCTGCTGCTGTGCGTGACGGTGAATGCGGCGAACTACATCTCCGCCGACCGGCAGCTGACACAGATGCTGCGCATGATCTGCGACAATCAGGGCACGGTGCCGCACTTTCCGCCCGACGGCGGCAAGCCCGGGCAGAAGCCCGACGGTCCGTTCACGCCCGAGACGCCGTACTCCACGCGCTACTTCGTGCTGCGCTATAACGGCGACGGCGATCTCGAGCAGGCGGATCTGACGCACATCGCCGCCGTGTCCGAGGACGACACGGCACAGTATCTCACCGCCGCGCTGCGCCACGGCGCGGGCTTCGGCTACACGGCGGGGTATAAATACTACGTTGTCCACACGGACACCGACCGCTGGATGGCCGTCTTTCTCGACTGCTATCAGCAGATGCACGCGGTCGTGACGTTCGCGTGGATGTCTCTGGCCGCCGCAGCCGTGTGCGTGGTGCTGGTGTATGTGATTATTGTGCTCTGCTCGCGCCGAGCCATCGCGCCGGTCGTGCAGGCGTCCGAGCGGCAAAAGCAGTTTATCACCGATGCGTCGCACGAGCTCAAAACACCCATCACCGTCATCGCCACGAGCCTGAAGGTGCTGGAGATGGAGGTCGGGCAGCAAAAATGGATCGACAAGGCGCAAAGCCAGACCGAAAAGCTCACACAGCTCGTTAACGCTCTTGTCACGCTCTCGCGCATGGACGAGGAAACCTCGCCCCTGCAGATGGCGGACTTTCCGGTCAGTGATGCGCTCACGGAAACGGCGGAGTCGTTTCGCGATTTTGCGGCGTCTGCCGGTCATGCGCTCGACGTGCGCGTGATGCCCGGACTGCACTATTGCGGCGACGAGTATGCCATCCGGCAGCTCGTGTCGATCCTGCTCGACAACGCCGTCAAGTATGCTGCGCCGGAGGCGTCCATCGTCTTTTCTCTGGAAAAGGAGCGGCACGGTGTCGTCATCCGCACGCAAAACCCGTGCGACACGCTCGACACGGCTGCGCTCGGGCGGCTCTTTGACCGCTTTTACCGCGCAGACCCCGCCCGCAGCGGCGAGACCGGCGGTTTTGGCATCGGTCTCGCCATTGCGCGCAGCATCGCCGAGGGGCATCACGGCACGATCCGCGCCGAGAGTCCCGACGGCTGCACAGTCATATTCACGGCAGAATTGAGGTGAAAACTGCGATGAAGCATATGCGTATCCTGATTTTTGTCCTTGCGCTCGCGCTGCTGTGCGCGGGCTGCGCATCCGGCGGCACGGCGGAGGCAACACCCGCTCCGGATATGAGCGATCTCCCGCTCGACGGCGGCTATGCCTACCTGCGCGTGGAGGTGCTCTCACGCAACAAGGACGCCAAGACGCTGGAGGTGCGCGTGCTCGATTTCGGCGACGCCGACGGTGTGAACGTCGGCGCGGTTCCGGTGGGCACGCAGGGCGCGGCCGACTGCGCCGACCTGCTGTCGATGGCCATGATGATCGACTCCGGCGAGTGGATCATCACCTACGCAGACCTCGGCCAGCAGGCATTCCCGCTGCGTCTGACGTCGATCGAGAACCCGGAGCACTTTGCCGAGCGCGCGGGGAAATAAAAAAAGACCGGCTGAGAAATTCTCAGCCGGTCGTTCGTATTACCAGAATTTCTTTCGCTTGCACACCCACAGGCTGATGCCCACGATCACGATGCTCACGACGACGATGACCGGGTAGCCGTACTTCCACGTCAGCTCCGGCATACCGGAAAAGTTCATGCCGTACCAGCCGACGAGCAGCGTCAGCGGCAGGAAAATGGTCGTCACGATCGTCAGGATCTGCATGATGCGGTTTTGCCGGATGTCGATCTCCGCCTGAAAGAGGCTCTGCACCTGCGTACACGATTCGCGCAGCAGCTGCGATTCCTCGCGCAGACGGATCACCCGGTCCTCGAACATGCGAAACAGCAGCTGCTCGCCGTCGGAGAAGAAGCCGTTTTCGTTCTCACGCAGCTCACAGGCCACGTCGTCGAGCTGCGAGTAGTAGCGAAACCAGGCGCTGGCCTCCTTGCGCAGCGCAGTCATCGGCGCGGAAAAGCCGTCGAGCTCGTCCGCCAGTACCCGGTCCTCGAGCGCCTCAATGCGGTCCTCGAGCTTTTCGAGCCGGTGCAGATCGCGGGCGATGAGCTGCTCAAAAAAGTCGTAGAGAAACCGGCCGACGCTGCCGTCGGTCCAGCGCTTTTCCCGGGCGATGCGGCGCAGCATCCCCTGCAGCGCGTTCTCGTCGTCCACGAGCACGACGCGCGCCGCCGTGATGAGATAGCCGCAGGCGAGCGGCTTGCCGTCCTTGCCCTGATACGGCAGCATGAGCGTGCCGGACAGGCAGTCCGAACGCACCTCGGCCTTGCACACGCGCGCATCGCGCGCCGGCGGCGTGTGGTGCAGCGTCCGCTCCAGGCCGGGCAGCGCCGGCTGGTGCGACAGCTCTTCGGACGTCAGCAGCACGACGGCGGGCTGCTCGGGCGCAGGCTGCCGCTCCTGCTGTGTGAGCTTCTGCCCGATGGTATACCAATACAAAAGAGACCCCTCCTCTGAAAACGCGGTGCTGCTTTTATTGTAGCACGCCGTGCACACACGCACAACGTCTGGCTGGAATTTTCCATACGAATGTGCTATACTGGGCAAAATCAAATGTTTGGGGGAAACTGCATGGTCGTTTATTATACCGGCACGGGCAACAGCCGCTATGTTGCCCAGCGCTTCGCCGCCGCGCTTGGCGACGATCTGATCACTGCGAATGAATACATCAAAAATGACACGCCTGCCGCACTGCACTCCGACCGGCCGTGGGTGTTCGTCTCGCCGACCTACGGCTGGCAGATTCCGCACATCTTTGCCGATTTTCTGCGCCGCGGCAGCTTCACCGGCAGCCGGGAGGCTTACTTTGTCATGACCTGCGGCACCGAGATCGGCAACGCCGGCAGCCGCATCGCCGCGCTGTGCGCGGACATCGGGCTCGATTACCAGGGCGTGCTGCAGGTCGTCATGCCGGAAAACTACGTCGCCATGTTCTATGTGCCGGGCGCAGAGGAGTCTGCGCAGATCATCGCAGCGGCACAGCCGTCGATCGACCGCGGCATCGCCTGCGTGCAGCGCGGCGAGCCGTTTCCCGCGCCGAAGGTCAGCCTCATCGACCGCTTCAAGACCCACCCGGTGAACGGCATCTTCTACAAGTTCTTCGTCAAGTCCGGACCGTTCATGGTCTCGGATGCGTGCATCGGCTGCGGCAAGTGCGCGCTGAGCTGCCCTACCAACGGCATCGACATCGTCGAGCGAAAGCCGCACTGGAACGGCGCGTGCACGCACTGCATGGCCTGCATCTGCGGCTGCCCGGTGTCTGCCATCGAGTACGGGCGCAAGAGTCGGGGCAAGCCGCGCTATCAGTGCCCGGAATATAAATGAATGCAGCGAAAAGCAAATCCCGCACCGGACTTCCGGTGCGGGGTTCGCTTTGTTTACAGATAGCACTCCGGCCGCCGTTGCCTGAGATACGGGCGCTTCTGTTCGCGCCAGAGCCGCGCCTCGGCGAGATCGAGCTCCTGCACGATGAGCCGCTCGCGGTCGTCGGCCTTGCAGAGCACGTCACCGCTCGGGTGCACGATCAGTGACTCGCCGGAAAAGTCCATCCCGTCCTCGCGCCCCACGCGGTTGCACATGGCGACGAAGATCTGCGTTTCGCCCCGCATACTGCGGGAAAAACGGCGTGAGTTGCACCTCCGGGAAAAACAGCAGGTCGCTGCCCGCGGCGGCATCGCAGAAGGCGAGTGATTTTTTCAGGTTTTCGTCCATGCTTCCGGTCATGGACATCTGCGCCATGGCAAGCTTCATACACTTGCTCCTTTCATGCGTCCTGCACGGTCAGGTGCAGCACGTCCGGCCGCGCGTAGTGGCCGCACACGTCGAGTTCCATGCGGCTCGCGGGCACGCGCAGCATGTCGAGATCGGCGTAGAGAATGTCCTCGCTGTCCCACACCGGCTGCACGACATAGTGCCCGTAGGGATCGACGATGCAGCTGCCGCCGCGGCAGGGAATGTCGTTCAGGCGCGCGATCTCGTCCGGGCAGTGCAGCCCGGCGGGGTAGTCCGCGCGGTGAAAGACCATGTCGCAATTGATGAAATAGCACCGGCCCTCGAGCGCGATGTGCTGCACGGTGGCCTGCCATTCGGGGTTGTCGTTCGTGTTCGGCGAGATGTAGAGCGTCACGCCCTTTTCGTACAGCGCCGTGCGTGCCAGCGACATATAGCTCTCCCAGCAGATGAGGCTGCCCATCGGCCCCCACGGCGTGTCCACGACCGGGAAATACCCGCGGTCGGCGTCGCCCCAGACCACGCGCTCCGCGCCTGTGGGCTTGAGCTTGCGGTGCACGGGCGCGAGTGTGCCGTCCGGGCAGAAGATGAGGTTGGAATTGTAGAGTGTGCCGGTCACACTGTCGCGCTCCGATACACCGATGCTCACGTATGCGCCCGCGGCCTTTGCCGCTGCGGCGAGGCGCTCCGTCTCCGGGCCGGGCACGACGATGGAGTTACCGCAGTAAAGCTGCCAGTCCTTGCGGCCGTCCTCATTGCGCGCGCCGACCGTGAAGCCGAACGTCATGCCGTAGGGGTAGCCGGGGATGAACAGCTCCGGAAACGCGATCAGCTCCGCACCGCTGCGGGCGCACTCCGCGATCAGGCGCACGGCCTTGTCCGTGCACGCGGTCTTGTCAAACA
>ERZ1106939.1389-NODE-1389-length-18568-cov-5.037379_pt1 | contig 18568 bp, 7 predicted proteins | sample MGYA00403669_ERZ1106939 | MGnify/ENA primary metagenome ERZ1106939 (study PRJEB35170, sample SAMEA104062447) | human gut metagenome | biome: human gut; feature: human-associated habitat; material: faeces | place: Denmark | collected 2012-09-28 ...
GTGCCTATCTACTACATCTACGGCGGCAGCGGAATGAACAATTTCGTCGCGGATAAAGAGGGTGCGGACGATACGAAGAACATGGTTTCTTACGGCTACTTCTTCGACGCGGCTTGCACGCAAAGAATTCCGTCCTCCTTCCTTATCACGTCGGATATAACGGTTTACGTCGGATTTGCGGACTATTCGGAGGTTGAAGGCGACTACTACGCAGTGCTTCAAACTTTGAAAAACAACGAAATTTACAATGCGGAATTGCACCTTATCTTTGACAACAACGGCAAGATGACGATGTACTACGACGGCATTATCGCCGATTATATGTACGTTTACAACGGAGAAAAACTCCTCGTCAAAGACGCATATTTCGCATATATCGCATATACGACGACAAGCGGTTATTCGTTGCTTGCCGACTACTATGCCGACATTGACGGCAACGTGTTGAACATTTACGACAACTTGTTCTTTACGAGTGAAAAGAACAACGTCATCGTGGCAAGAAAGCAAAACGCCGCAATGGGTACGTGGTACACAAGCGACGGCGCAACGTACACGTTCCTTTCCGACCTTACGGGTTCGAGAACGAACGCAAACGTCACTGAAACGTTCACTTATTCTTGCAACGACAACGTGGTTACGATTACGATAGGTTCTACAAGAATCATCGCATCCATCACCTCGGACGGAATGAGCATGAAATCCACAAGCGCGGGACTCGAACTTGAAAAGCGCGATATTTTCGCAGGCAAATGGGAGTCAAGCTTCAACAGAATCGAAACCATAACCTTTGACGGAAAGGGCAACGTAACCTATAAAGGCACAACGTACGAATACGTTTTGGACGGTGAAAAGGCGACCTTCGGTTCAATCGTGGCAACGTTTGACGAAAACGGACTTTTGGTTGTGAAAGACGGTGAAGTGTCCACCACTTACGGCAGAGACGGTTCGTTTATCGGAACGTGGACGGATACGTTTCTCAATTATACGATCGTGCTCGACGGCATCGGCAAAAACGGCTACGGCACCGGTAGAGATACCAACGGCATCAGCTTCCACTATTTTGCGGAATACGACGAAACGGGAACGTTGATGGTCAACATGTACTATCGCACGTCCCTTTACGGCATGTTCAATCTTGCAACAGGCGCGGACGGATCACAAGTGCTTTATCTTGCGGGATACTACTTCACAACGGGTATGCTCATCGACGATTACAACATGGCGTATTACGATCCGTATTACGGAACGTGGAACGGCGCAAACGGCGTGACATACACGTTCAACGGATTCGGTCCGTACAACATCGACATAACCACGTCGCAAGGTAGATGGTACGTCAAGGGCTTCGTGACTGTTGAAAAAGACGGAAAGGCAAGCGAAGTTGAATACTATTACAACAAAAAGACTGGCGAAGCAACGTTCACGATCGACAACGTGACGTACGTCGCAAAACTCGACGGAAACGGAATTTTGGTAAACGAAGTGGTCTTCAAGGCTCCCGATTACGCAAGCCAATACGAATATCACGTCGGTGACGCAGTGTTGCACCTCAACGGCAAGAGCGCGGTGGGTCTCGGCAAAGCGACGCTCACCACGGCGGACGGCGTTGAAAATTACGATTACACGGTGGACGGCGATATCGTGACGCTTACGAAAGACGGCGTAACCGTTTACGTCATCACGTTTGCAAACGGGGGCGCAACCATTGAAAAGGACGGAGTGAAGGTTGACGATTTCGGTTTGTATCACAAACTCGTCGGCAAAGAATATCTCTTGTCGGACGACAACACCTTCAAGATTACCGCAGCAATGGACATCAACGGCATTACGAAGGGCGTTTTTGCAGGAATCGAAGTGGACGTGTACTACATTGACGCAAACTACGTTTCGCTCTACGTCGACGGTACGTTCTTGTATTACGTAGGATACCTTGACGACAACAACGCGGTTATCCTCGACGGCAACAAACAAACGGTGACCGTCATTACGATTGCGGACGAATACGCCGGCACTTATACGGCGGCGGACGGTTCGACGATCGAGCTTGACGGAAGAAGCAAAGGTTCGGAATACGTGTACGCATACGCGACGCTCACTCTCGTAGAGGACGTTGACGGCGAGCATGAAACAACCGAATATATGTATGCATACAAAGTAGTCGACGGCGAAATTTGTGTGTACGACATCGACAAATCGGGAGAGGAGGACGCACTTGTGCTCAAATACAAAATCAGCTTCACCGAAGTTGAGGGCGCAAAAGCGTTCGTAAGCGAGGACGGCAGCGTCACGATATATCTTGTCGAAGCGGGGGAATAAGGAGCGGATATGAAAAACAAAAGAATTGCATTGAGCATATTGGCGATTGCCCTTGTCGCATGCATAGCGTGCGTGGCCGTTGCTTGCAACGAAAAAGGCAATGATCCAAAGACTTATACCGTCACGTTTTCGGGCGAAAGCGTGAGCGGTATCTCCGCGCAGACCGTTGAAGAGGGTGCGTGCGCGCAAAGGCCGCAAGATCCTCAAAGAGACGGCTACGATTTCAAAGGCTGGGCGGAAGAAGGTCAAAGCGAGCTTTTCGACTTTGCAACGCCTATCACGAAAGATATTATTCTTGTTGCCGTTTGGGAAGAATCCGATTCGAACAAGCCCGGCAGCAAAAACAATCCGTATCTTATCGGCACGGCAGACGATCTCGCCGACTTTGCGGATAGATTGAACCATATCGAAACGGAAGAGGACGAACAGTATGCAAAGTCCTATTTCAAACTTGTTGCCGACATCGATATGGATGGTATGAAGTACGTTTCCGCAGGTCAACTTATCACTCTTAACGAAGGTGAAGAAAACGAGAAAACCATTTACGGTTTCAGCGGAAATTTCGACGGCAACGGCCATACGATAAGCAATCTTACCATCACTAGAAACATTCGTTCGGGTATCGTGTACGTCGGTATGTTCGGCTACTGCACGAGAGCGACGATAACCAATCTTACGCTTGAAGACGTTTGCTATTCGGTTGTCAGCGGCGCGGATAAAAACGACATCGGCGCATACGTGGGCGGCTTGGTTGCGTTCGGCAACCTCACGAATATCACCAACGTAAAAGTTTCGGGCGAGATTAAACTCAGCTTGTGCGCATCGAACCCGGCACACGTCGGCGGTATTGCGGGCGGACTTAACGTTTACGACAAAGACACCGCGTATATCGCGCACGTTCAAAACTGCGTATCCGAAGTAAAAACGGTTGCGGAAGCGTTTGAAGACGGAGATGCGTCCGTTCTCGATTCCGTCGTAAACGGCGGTATCGTCGGTGCAACGTCGTCCACTTCTAACGGCGCGCTTGCAATCCTCAATTGCGTTTCTAACGGCTCTGTGGAAGGCGGCGAATGGGTTGGCGGTATCGTCGGCTATGCAAGCTGCTCCAGAATGTCGGTTATCAACTGCATAAACTACGCAAGAGTTAAGGCAACCGACAAAGAAACGTCTTACGCAGGCGGTATCGTCGGCTATTCTAGCAACGACAACACCATTATGGACTGCGTCAATGTCGGCAGAGTAACCGCAACGAGAGCGACCTCCAACATCTATAAGAGCTTTGCGGGCGCGATTGCAGGTTATACCGTCGAGGACGATTACGACGGATATTACAGCGCAGGCATCGCGATCGTAAACTGCTATTACAAGACGGCGGCAACCACGGCGGACAAAATCAACGCAACCGGCACGAAAGTCGGTACGGAAGTCGAATTTGACGCGGACTGGCTTGCACAAAACGTCAAGTGGGATATGAACGACTGGTCTATTGACGGCAACGGCAAAGCAGTGCCCGGCAAGCGTCTTGTGGGCGAAGGTTCGTACAAAATCAGCCTTGTCAGCGGTTCGAGCGTCGTTAAAGAAGAAACGAGAGAATACGACGAAGACAAATTTGCAATCGTGGGCGTTCTCGACGCAGAAAAGAACGAAAATGGAAAATTGTTCTTCGATTGGGAATTTGAGGACGGCGTGAGATATCGTTATTACGTTCCCGTTATCAAGGACATGACTGTGACGGCGCGCTTTGGCGACGTAAGCAAGGTTGCGCACGTATATACGGGCAAGGGCGAGTATCACGGCGACGTGGACGGCGGCGTTCTCGTATTGAAAGAAGACGGCACGTTGATGTGGGTAAATTCCACCGTTGTCAACGGCAAATACACCTATAACGGTGACGACGTGCTGATGTTTGAATTTTACAACACTATCGGTGAAATCTCCGGTCGCGTCAACAGCAACGGCACTATCAGCATGACGGTTGAATACGGCATGTCCGCAACCGTAGAATATACGTTTACAAAGAGCGATTTGACGGTGTTCGGCGAGTATTTCAACGAGGACGGCGACAGCTTGACCTTCTCGGACGGCAACGTTACGCTCAACAGCAACAAAATCAGCCTCAACGCAGACAAGGTTGCCGAAACGTATTCCAGAACAATCAAAGGCACTTATGAAATCGGTGCTGACGGAAACATCACGTTCGGCGGAGCGATCAAAGACTACTTCACGTCAATGAGTGCAAGCTATGCGGACGACGCAATCACCGTGACGTTCGTGTCAAAAGACGAGAGCAAAGCTCCCAGCTACGAAAACTCCGTGTTTGGCAGACCGTCGTCCGATTTCCGCGGAAAACCGTATGTCGGCAGCTTCTCGCTCAGCTATCTGGGTATAAGCAGCAACAAAGCGACGCAAAACGACTACACGCTCATCTTCAAAGAGGACGGCTCGTTTGTATATAAGACAAAGTATTCCGAATCCATAGGTGCATACTACAGTTTCAAGAACGATTCGCTTATCAAGATAAATTATGAGGGCTATTATTCCACGTTTTATTACTATCCCGAAGAAAACGTATTTTTCGGCAGATGGAACAGCGGAACGACGGCATATACATATGCGGTGCTCACCAACAAGAGCGAAGGTGCGCAAACGGTGTATCTCATCGACTTTGACACAAAGAGCTTCGTTTCCGTCACGGAAACAGGCAAGGTATACTACGTCAAGGATGCGCAATTTATCCAAGATGCAAACATCGTTGCTTCCGACGGATTCGAGGACGGTGCAAGAGTCACGATTGACGGCAAGGCATATATTGCCAAAAAGTACGTCACCTACAACAACGGCAAGGAGCTTATCGGGCACGGCCTTGAAACGATAGGCTCGGAGGAAGGCACGTACACCTATAACGGTAAGACGTTTACTCTGAACGGTATCGGCGAAATCGCAGACGATGCAAAAGGCCATTACTGGACGTATGAAAACGACTTCGTCGTGGTGATGTTCTCCGATCGCACTATAATCGGATTCGATTATTCCCAAGCGCAGGCAAACGGCGGACAAGTAACTCTCGTTGCTCCCGACAAATATCAAGGCATTTGGTGCGAGGATAAAATTGTCAAAGTGCTTGACAAAAACCTTAACGAAACAGGCGAAACAAGACTTGTAAAAGGATACTATCTGTTTATACTTGACGGATACGGCCATGCCGCATACGTCTATTTGTCCGACGAAGAGAAGCACGAATACAAGGATAACTGGGGACAAGCGAATATTTGGAGAACCTTTACCGAAACGTCCACGGGTATTCACGTCGAGTTTAACGGTAGCAACATCGTTGATTTTGTATTCTATTATGACATGAATGTTGCATATGTCAAAAAAGGCTTTAACGGGCATGATAAAGAGAAGTTCCTTTACAAGTATGGTTACACCGGCACTATGGAGCTTCCCAAGCTCCCGACGGGTGCGGTGGGCAGCTACACGGGTACGGAATCGAGCGGAACGGCGGTTGTGCTCAACCTCAAACAAGATTTGACGGGAACGTACAAGGGCAATCCCTTCGTTGCGGTGTACGATGGCGTGAAGAACGTGTCCTTTACGATTTCAAGCATAAAATACTTGTTTGACGTGACGACAAACACCATTTCTTACGGCAGCGAAAACGTATCTCTCACAAGAGTCGGCGACGTGACGGAAGTCATCCCCGAAGCGATCTGCGGAACGTGGAGCGGCACGTGGACGCGTTCGAATTCAACAAGTGGCACCGGAAACAATATCGATTTGACAATTGAATCTGATGGCACGTTTGTATTTAACAAAGACGTTAGAGGTATTGCGAATTACGATGCGGCAACAAACACCGTCACGGTTTCTTGCACGTATGCCGAAAAGCCATATGTGTTTACGTTGAAATACAATGCCGATACAAAGTCTTTTGGTGGAAGATACGAAACCGAATACGACGGAAGCATGTATTATTACGAGTGTGATTCGCTAACGAAAGTCACTGAATAAGCAAAATGCAAAAATACGGTGTTTTGTGCAAATTATGCACTGAAACACACGTATTTATGCAGAAAGCCAACAAATTTATGCAATTGTATTGAAAATTATGCATTGCAAACCCTATCCCTCAAAAAAACCTCAATTTTTTGATAAAAATAAATTGACGGTTCGGGGGATGGGGTGTATTATTTTTACATTAAAAAAGGCTTAAAAACCCTATATGGTATCAAACAAACGTAAATAAACAAAAAAAATAAATATTATGGAGGCACAAAATGACGAAGAAAAGATTTCTCATTGCAATAGCAATTGTGATGGTTCTTATCTTGTCCGTGGCAGTCTTTGTTGCTTGCAACGAAAACCAAACGAAGTCCTACACAGTCAAATTTGTTGACGGTGAAAGCGAAGTCAAGTCGGTCAGCGTTGAAGAAGGAAAGACCATTGCTGACGCAGACATCCCTGCCGACCTCACGAAAGACGGATACGTTTTCGAGGGCTGGTACGTTGGTGACGTTGCGTTTGACAAGAGCGCGGCAATCACAGCCGACGTGACGTACTCGGCAAAGTGGACAAAGCTTCATACTGTCAAATTTGTTGACGGTGACGAAACGATCAAAACCGCAACTGTAAAGGACGGCGAAAAACTCACAGATGCAGATATTCCTGCTGACCTCACGGCATCGGGCAAGGCGTTTGAAGGTTGGTTTGACGGCACGACGGCATTTGACAAAGACGCAACAATCACAGCAGACAAAACGTTTGCGGCAAAATGGGTTGGTCTCTTCAACGTAACTTTCAAAAACGGTGAAGAAACCATCAAAGTTGCACAAGTGAAGGACGGCGCAGTTATTGCGGCAGCAGACATCCCCGAAGACCCCACCGACGACAACTATGCGTTTATCGGCTGGTTTGTTGGTGAAACCGCATACGACAGCAGCGCAGCAGTGACCTCCGACATCGTTGTCAGCGCAAAATTCGGCACGATTTACAAGTCTTATTTCGGAACTTGGCACGGTGCAACGGACGATTGGGATTCTATCTCATACACCGTTGTTGTTGACGCTACGTCCATAACCGTCACTATCGGTGATGCAGACGCACAAGCGGCAACAGACATTGACGTTGATACCACAGATGGCACCGTTAAGTTCAAACTCGGTGACACCGAATACAAGCTTTACGCATACTATGACGGCAATCTTCGCATCTATGAATCTTCGGAAATTAAGCTTTCCGCAGAGCTTGAGGGCAGAGTGCACGTCAGTTCTTCCGACATCGTTGGCACGTACACAACGGAAGGTGGTCATACAATCGTGATCAACAAGACGTTTGTAAAAGTTGACGACGTTCTCGGAACGGGCTTCTATTACAATGCTAGCAGTGGTTACTCTTGGTCAATCGGTGACAATTATAGTTCTCTTGCATACGACAGCAGTGTTCAAGCATGGATTTACAAAGAAGGCACTTCTTCCGATGCAGACAAGCTCATCGTCCCCGAACTCACTGCAATCGACATTCCTGCGGAATTTATCGGCAACTGGTACGGCACGGTTGAAAGCTTTGGTCAAACTAAATACTTCCTTGTCAAAGTGACCGCAGACGGCGTGTTTGCTTACAATCCAGGCAGTGGTTTTGCAAAAGTCGGTGTTGCTACCGAATACAAAGACGGCAAGCTCACAGTCGTAGGCCTTGACGAAACAATCACGGCATCCATTGCCGACGGCAAACTCGCCTACAAGAGCGATGCGGCATACGGCGCAGATTATCAACTTGAAAAAGGCACGGTTGTCGTGTTCGAAAACAACTACTCAGTGTTCTACATCGCAAAACTCGGCGCAGACAACAAGATCGATCAAAGCACTTTTGCTCTTGAAGATCCCCAAATGAAAGCAGGTTACACCTTCAAAGGTTGGACAGGCGATCTTGACGGTGCTGCATTTGACGAAGACGCAACTTTTGCAGACAGCACAGTGTTTGTCGGCTCGTCCGAAAAGACCGGCTATGTTGTGACTTTCAAGAAAACTTCTTCCGACAGCGATCCCGTTATCGCAGTTGTGGAAAAGACCAACGGCAAACTTGCAGCCGATCAAATTCCCGCAGACTTGACCTATGAAGACGGCTCTGTGTTCGCAGGTTGGTACACTTCTGCAGGCGTCAAAGCAACTGCAGACCTTGCAATCACCGCCGACACCACGTTCATCGCAAAGTCAGTCAAAGAATCCGACTATGCAGGTGCATGGGTTTCCACCGAAGCAGGAAAGGAAATGACGCTTCTTGTCGCAGACGGCAAATTGACTTTCGGTGAAATAAAGAACGTTGCATACACGTTCAATGAAGACGGCTCTATCTCTTACGGCAAGAACCGTGACAACAGTGCAAAGTATTCTGTCGTGCTTACTGTAGATGGCATCAAAGCAACCTATCGCCATCTTGATTCGAATAATGAATACTATGAAGAAGACGTGTACACCATGACTGCATTGAAAGCTATCTCCGGTGTTGCAGGTTCGTACAAATCGGACAATGCCCACAAATATGTCATTACAGAGAACGGTTTGGTTACAACTGCGGAAAACACCGGCAATGTCTTTATGGGCTATGTTACAGGTTCTTCCAAGTCTAACTTCACGATTGTTTACAAGACGTCAAGTTCTTCCAAAGTCACAACAGTGAAGGGTGCAAGAATCGATGCAAAAGGCAACTTGGTCCTTGGCAAAATTACTGCTGATGCAGAGATTCTCATAAAAGATCTCAAAGGCTTCAAATCCTACTATATGTCGGACGAAGGAACATTGTATGTCTACACCAACAGCGATGACACAATCACATACGTGTTCAAGACTTACAGCGGCAAGTGCGCGTACGTCAAAGCAGAAGACATCAATGGTAAGGTTGCCGAAGGCGAAATCTTCACAATCACCTATGGTTTGTACAATGGAACGTACAAAAAGACCAACACAACTCAAACCTACAAGATTGTCAATGGCAAACTTACAACCGCAGGCGCAGAACTTGGCACATATACTGCAGAGGGCAAAGACAGCATCACGTTTGACGGTTTTGGCTCTGCAACCATTGGCGAAAAAGCATATTCTTATATCATCAACAAGAATAACGTCGTTGTTCTCAAGAGCGACAGCGAAACAATCGCTGTGACGCTTGACAGCGAAGCAAAGACCTATGCAATTGCAACAAGTGACGGATTTGCACGTTCTTATGCAGATGCAAACAGCGAATACTATACTGTAGAATTTGACGGCTTCGGTGGCGTGAATGTAATTTATAAGTCAAAATATAGCACAACCGTATATGCAGGCACTTATACGCTTGGCACCGGCACTGTAACCATCAAGGGCGCAACATATTCCTACAACAAAGAATACACAGTTGAAGAGAGTGGCAACGTGCTTGCAAGTGCCGACGGCAAGATTGTGCTTGCGGTTGCAGGTTACGTTGTAGAAAGCAAGATTGACCAATTCAAAGGCTATTGGGTCAACGGCTCCGATACCATTGAAATCACTCTTGACAGCAGCAACAATGCAAGTGTTTCAATCAACGGCGCAGCGGCAATCAAAACAAAAGCGAATTGGAACGGATCTATCTTGACTTACATCGCAGCGGATTCCGACAACAGCAACTCAACGTGGAAGACTTTTGATACTGAATATACGCTCAAAATTGTTGACGGCAAACTTGTTGTAAGCCACTTCTGTGCTGTTGGTATTGATGAAGAACCGATCTATTCTGATACGGCAACCGTCGTCAACTACGAGGCAGGTTCAAAAGCTATGGACGGAGTAGAGGGAACTTACAAGAAAGGTTCTGATGTTATCGTGCTCGACGGACAAGGCAACGGAACGTATACGACCGGTGGTAGAACATACAATTTCACTTACTCTGTAAGCGGTTCTACAATTAATGTGTCCAACTTCTATCGATATGATGACGATAAGAACACCTTTACTGTTACTTCAACCGGTATAACCGTTAAGTGCTCTGGTGACTATGGCAATTATAGTCTTGAAGGTGATTTCACCAAAGAAGCAGCGGCAACGCTTGACGCATTCGCAGGTACTTGGAAGTTTGGCTCTGTGACATTTGTGTTTGACGGCAAAGGCAGTGTTACTGTATCTGGTTCGTACGAAGGAACATACACATACAGCATTGATGCTGCAGGAACAACGGCAACGTTCCGCAATACTGCATATTCTGAAGATATAACTTGCAAACTTAATGCGGATGGTTCAATGACTGTTAATGACGAATCAAGTGAATGGCTGAACAATGCAAAATTCACCAAACAAGCATAATCAATGCTAAATTAAGTCCTTTGGACTTTGCAAAAGCCTCGGCAATTACGCCGAGGCTTTTTGCGTGGAAGCGGCAAAGTCGAATTTTCAAGGTGCTATGCCACGCAAAACGCAAATTGTGCGTTTTTGCGTGTGAAAAGAGGGCGGAAACGCAATATATTCGGTTGACTTGCGCCGCTTTTGTGATATAATAGTAAAAATTTTTATATTTTTGCGGAGCGCGTTGCGCGAGAGCAAACAAACGGAGGTTATATGGCAACTTATTTCAATCAACCGTCGAGAACTTTCAACGAGTACTTGCTCATCCCCGGATATACGGACGAAAATTGCATCCCGGCAAACGTGAGCCTGAAAACTCCGCTCGTCAAATTCCGCAAGGGAGAGCAACCTGCGCTTTCACTCAACGTCCCGATGACTTCTGCCATCATGCAATCGGTGAGCAACGACACGCTCGCAATCGCACTGGCAAGAGAAGGCGGGATTTCTTTTATATTCGGCTCGCAATCCATCGAGAGCGAGGCGGAGATGGTGCGCAAAGTCAAAAATTACAAGGCAGGCTTCGTGGTGTCCGACAGCAACCTCACGCCCGACAACACGCTTGCCGACGTGCTTGCGCTTGTTGCAAGCAAGGGACACAACACAATCCCCATCACTCACGACGGTACATCCAACGGCAAACTGCTGGGCATGGTCACAAGCCGTGACTATCGCGTCAGCCGCATGAGCCCCGATCTTAAAGTCAAAGAGTTTATGACTCCGCTTGAAAAGCTCGTCACCGCACCCCAAAACACAACGCTTATCGAGGCAAACGACATCATCTGGGATCACAAACTCAATTCGATTCCCATTCTCGACGACGAGGGCAGATTGTTGTATATGGTGTTCCGCAAAGACTACGATCAGCACAAGAAAAACCCCGACGAATTGCTGGATTCAAGCAAAAGATACATGGTGGGCGCAGGTATAAACACGCTCGATTATGAAAAACGCGTCCCCGCTCTCATCGAAGCAGGTGCGGACGTGCTGTGCATCGACTCGTCCGAGGGCTATACCGTTTGGCAAAAACGCACGCTCGACTATATCCGCAAAAACTACGGCGACAAGGTCAAAGTGGGCGCAGGCAACGTCGTTGACAGGGACGGTTTCAACTTCCTTGCAGATTGTGGTGCGGATTTCATCAAGGTCGGTATCGGCGGCGGTTCGATATGCATCACGCGCGAGCAAAAAGGTATAGGCAGAGGTCAGGCAACCGCTCTCATCGAGGTTGCAGAGGCTCGTGACGAGTACTTCAAAAAAACAGGAATTTATATCCCGATTTGTTCGGACGGCGGTATCGTGCAAGACTACCATATGACGCTTGCTCTTGCTATGGGCGCGGACTTCCTTATGCTGGGCAGATACTTCGCGCGCTTCGACGAAAGCCCCACCAACAAACTCGTCATCAACGGCAACTACGTCAAAGAGTACTGGGGAGAGGGCAGCAACCGTGCGAGAAACTGGCAACGCTACGACCTCGGCGGAAAGAGCGGACTCGGTTTCGAAGAGGGCGTGGACAGCTACGTGCCGTATGCGGGCAGCCTCAAAGACAACGTGCGTAAGAGCTTGTACAAGGTCAAATCCACCATGTGCAACTGCGGCGCGACAACCATCGAGGCTTTGCACAAGAACGCCAAAATGACGCTTGTGTCCGCAATAAGCATCAAAGAGGGCGGCGCGCACGACGTGATTCAGAAAAACACGTCTTTTGTGAACAACTGATGTCGGTCGTTAAAGAGAGGCTTGAAAAGAGACGCGATACATGGTATAATATATCCGCAAAACAGTGTTTGGCTTATCAAAATATAACAATAAAGGTGATGTTTGTATGAAAAAACCTATTGTTGCGATTATGTACGACTTCGACAAAACGCTCATTACGCGCGATATGCAGGAGTACACTTTTATTCCCAGTTTGGGTATGCAACCCGACGATTTTTGGGACGGTACGCAAAAACTCGCCGTCGAACAACAAATGGACAGCGTGCTTGCGTATATGTACGCCATGATGGTCAGAGCCGAGGAAAACGGCAAGCCGCTAAAACGCAAAGACCTTGTCGAGTGCGGTAAGCACGTGGAATACTTGCCCGGCGTCGAAAACTGGTTCGAGCGCATAAACCGCTACGGCGAAGAGGCAGGCGTCAAAGTTGAGCATTACGTTCTCTCTTCCGGACTCAAAGAAATCATCGACGGTACAAGCATCGCAAAACACTTCAAAAAGGTGTTTGCAAGCGAGTTTTTGTACGGTGAGGACGGCAACGCCATGTGGGCGAAAATGGCGGTCAACTACACCAATAAAACGCAGTTTGTCTACCGCATAAACAAGGGCGTTTTGGATATCAGCAACAACACCGACGTCAACGCTTCCACCCCCGAAAACGAGAGAAGAGTGTTTTTCAACAACATGATTTACCTCGGCGACGGACTTACCGACGTGCCGTGTATGAAGCTCGTCAAGCTTTCGGGCGGACACTCCATCGCGCTCTATCAGGACGGACAAAAAGAGAAGGTTCAACCCCTCCTCAAACACGAGAGAGTGGACTGGATTTTCAAAGCCGACTACCGAGAGGGCAAACCGCTTGACGACGTAGTCAAAAATCTCATCTACAAGCTCGGCGTGGACAACAAGCTCATCGGATTGAGCATCGAACAAAAAAACGAAATCGAAGATTAAAAAATTGTCGAGTTATGTCGATTTAACCTTAGATTTTTATGAAAAAAAACGATGTTTTCGCATATTTTAAAAACGATCCACAAAAACGGCAACGCATCAGCCTTGCCGTTTTTATATATTGACAAAAGCATACAAACGAAGCATAATATGATTGTCGATTGATAAATCGAAATAAATAATTGGGGGAGGTTCGACTATCTCTCGAACTTTTCGAGATTGTCAGAAAATCACATGGAAGAAATCAAAAGATGTCAAAATTGCGGCAAACCCGTCATCGACAAGTTTGCATTTTGCCCCTTTTGCGGCGAAAAACTTGCAAAACGATGCAAAAATTGCGGTGAACCGCTTGTCGAAGGCGCATTGTTTTGCGCAAAGTGCGGAACGAGAATAGAAGAACCGCTCGTAGAAGTCCAAGATACTGCAATTTCAAGTAAAGCCGAAGAATTGCCAGTTGTTATTTGCAAAGAAGCTAAAAAGAACGTAAAAAAGAAAAAACATTCTCTCAACGCTGTTTTGACGCTTGCAAAAAGAGCAACCGTTGCTTTTGTGTGCGTACTTTTGTTTGCGCTCTCGTTCGTCGGCGTGCTCAATATCAACGTCGGCAGTGCGGCGAGCGGTATTTTGGGTTCGGTTGACGACGATCTCATCGAAGGCGACGTCAGCATTTACGCCGTCGATTGCATAGGGCTTGCGTTTGCAACCGCAAGACACTACGACGAGGATAAGGACATCGCAAAAATCGAAAAATTGCAGGACGAGCTTAACGACATACAAGAAGACTTGGTGCAATCGGTGGAAGACGATGTGAGAGGCACGAGAATTGTTTTGTCCAAGAAATCCGAAAATCTATTGCGCAGATTTGCGGTCAAGACTCTCGAATATCAGCTTTCAATAGACAACGAAAAGTCAACGGGCGGCTTACGCGCGGAAATCATCCTTGCCGGCATTTTGTTTTTGGCAAACATATTGTTTACGTTTGCTATGTCAATAGCCGCTCTCGTTGCGTTTGCGACCTATCTGAAAGGCTTTTTGGCAGGGCAGGAGGACGACAAATATTCAAAACTCGATTTCTTCGTGCCCCTCCTTTTGGTTTTGCCGATTTGCGCAATTATGCCGATTGCGTCCGTAACGGCGGTTATGAAGGTTGCGGGAGCTATGATTGCTGCTTTGTTCTTTGCAAGTCTCGCAATCGTCGTATGTTTGGCGCAAAGGCTGGTTGCAGACGCAAAAGTCGCAAAGACCGCAAAGATTATCGCACCGAGAATCGCAACTCTCGCTCTTGCGCTGGTTGTCGTGGGGTGCTGCTTCGCACCTTGCTTCAAAGCCGTGTTCGAAGTGCAGTTTTCGGGGAAGAGTGCGCCTGCAAGGTGTGAAACCACTCTCGACGCAAGCGTAATGGCGAATTTGATAACGACAAAAGAACAACAAAAAGGCGTATGGTACATCCGTCAATACGAAAGATACGTCGAGGACGCAAAATCGATTTGCGAAATCTTGCCGAATTATACTTCCAAAAACTTTATGGCGTCAGACGGTCTTATGGCAAAAACTTTTGCGGAGGCTTTGATGTTTGACGGCGTACTTGCACAAATCAGCTACGAGGGTGCGGCTGCGCTTTCGCTTGGTTTCTTCTTGCTCATTGCGGTGATGTTGCTCGTGGGCGTATATATCGGAGGAACTATCGTGGGCGGTAAGAGCGCAAAGTGGGCAAATTTCGGCCTTGCAATTGCAATCGTATTGTTGCTTATGTGTTCGCTTGCGCTGTCGATTGTGACGATGAAGGTTGCAAACAAAACGATGGACGACATCGGAAACGGCGTTTTCGAAGTTCAACTAGGCGGCGGAATCATTGCGGCTATCGTCTTTGCGGCGGCAATGTTCGTTTTCAACGCTATTCCCGACAAGGTGTGGTCGAAAAAGAAAGAAGAAATACAATTGCAAAACGAATAAAAAATCAAAACGCAGCGGAGTTTACACTCCGTTGCAGTGAAATGTCAAAATAATTTGACAGCAAAAAAATCGGGTGATATAATCAAGGCGAAAAGTTTATAAAGACTGTGAAGGAAAGAGTAACTCTTCATTGCCGCACCGAGAGAGAGAAACGTTTGCTGGGAGTTTCTTTGCGGAGGTTGAGCGAAGACCATTCCGGAGTCGCGCGCCGAAATCGCAGTAAGCGTCGCCGCACACCTTGCGTAAAAGGATAAAAGAGTAAAAATCAAGGTGGAACCGAGCATTTAATGCGCCCTTGGGAAAAATGTACGAATACGTTTTTTTCGAGGGTTTTTTGTTTGAAAAACCACCGATAAAATATGAAAATTTATCATAAAAGGAGCGTTTTATGAAAGTTATCTATAACAACGGCACGGTCGGAGAAATCACGGACAAGCAAGAAGAATTGCACGTGATTCGTCACACCGCCGCACACATCATGGCGCAGGCAATCAAGCGTCTTTTCCCCGAAGCAGACTTTGCCTACGGCCCCGCAAACGAAAAAGGTTTTTACTACGACGTAGACCTCGGCGAAACCAAACTCACCGACGATGACCTTGCCCGCATCGAGGCGGAAATGAAGAAAATCGTCAAAGAGAATTTGCCAATCAAGGCGTTTTCTCTTCCGCGCGAAGAGGCTATCGCACTGATGAAAGAGAGAGGAGAAAAATATAAAGTCGAACATATCGGCGACCTTGACGAGAACGCAGTCATCACCTTCTATCAGCAAGGTGAATACATCGACATGTGCGTAGGCCCTCACCTCACATACACGAAGGCTCTTAAAGCGTTCAAGATTATGGGGCAGTCGGGCGCATACTGGAAGAACGACAAAAACAACAAGATGCTCACAAGAGTCAAGGGCACTGCGTTTGCAACTCAACAGGAACTCGACGATTATCTCAAATTGCTCGAAGAGGCGGAAAAGCGCGACCATCGCCGCATAGGCAAGGAAATGAAGTTGTTTATGCTTTGCGACGAGGCTCCCGGCTTCCCGTTCTTCTTGCCAAACGGTATGGCAATCAAAAACTCGCTCATCGACTACTGGCGCGAGATTCACACGCGCGACCACTATGTCGAGGTGTCAACGCCTATGATTATGAACCGCCATTTGTGGGAAACCAGCGGACACTGGGATCACTACAAGGACAATATGTATTCCACAATCATCGACGATGAAATCTATTGCGTAAAACCCATGAACTGCCCGGGCGGAGTTATGGTGTACAAGAGCGAGCCGCACAGCTATCGCGATTTGCCCTTGCGCGTCGGTGAACTCGGACTTGTGCATCGTCACGAACTTAAAGGCGCGCTTCACGGCTTGTTCAGAGTGAGATGCTTCACGCAAGACGACGCTCATATCTTTATGAGAAGAGAGCAAATCACTGACGAAATCGTGGGCGTCGTACACCTTATCAACGAGGTGTACAGCAAGTTCGGCTTTAAGTATTTTGTGGAGCTTTCCACTCGTCCCGAAAACAGTATGGGCAGCGACGAGGACTGGGAGGCGGCAACCAACGGACTTATCACCGCTCTTGAAAAAATAGGTCTTCCGTACATCGTCAACGAAGGCGACGGCGCGTTCTACGGCCCGAAGATAGACTTCCACCTCGAAGACACTCTCGGAAGAACGTGGCAATGCGGCACAATACAACTCGACTTCCAAATGCCGCTCAATTTCGGTTTGGAATACGTTGACGAAAACGGCGAAAGACAAAGACCTATCATGGTTCACCGCGTCGTTTACGGCTCGATAGAAAGATTTATCGGTATTCTCACCGAGCACTTCGCCGGCAAATTCCCGACCTGGCTTGCGCCTGTTCAAGTCAAAGTCTTGCCCGTGTCCGAAAAGCACGACGAGTACGCAAGAAAGGTGTACGAAGCGTTGCGTGCGGCAAAGATTCGCACCGAATACGACGACCGCAACGAGAAAATCGGCTACAAGATAAGAGAGGCACAGGTTGTGGACAGAGTGCCGTATATGCTCGTCATAGGTCAACAAGAGTCGGACAACGGCACTGTTGCGGTGCGTTTCAGAGATACCGCCGAAACGAAGAGTATGCCGCTTGACGAGTTCGTTGCGACGGTGAGCGAGGAAATCCGCACGAGAAAATAATCGCGCAATGATTGCGATTTTGACGGACAAAATCCGCATTAAGCGAAAATCAAACTAAAATACAACGAAAAAACCACGGATTGTCCGCGGTTTTTTCAAATTTTGTGTTGTTATGCGCTCATCCGTATGGTAATATGGTTCTTGTAATATTCTTTTTTGAGGTGTAATCGTGAAAAAAGAAAAAACCAAGAACGTTACGCTAGAGCCTATTGCCGAGGCGGACAGAGTCCCTTTCAAAGAGAAACTGGCATACGGCATAGGCGGTCTTATGGACGGCGGCGGCGTGAGTATGATGTCTTGTGTTATGCTTGCGTACATGACAAAAAACGGCATCGCAATGACACTTGCGTCCACAATCATGATGATTGCAAAGTTCTGGGACGCAATCACCGACCCGTTTATGGGCTTCATTTCCGACAACACGCGCGGAAAATGGGGAAGAAGAAAACCCTATATGTTCTGGGGCGGTATATCGCTTTTGTTGTGTATATTCCTTGTGTTTTTGCCCGTGAGAGAGTGGGGGATGAGCGTGGGCGGATTTACGGCGTACATCATTTTGATGTATCTGTTGTGAAACACCTGCTCGACGGTCACGCAAGTGCCGTATTGCTCGATGGCAAGCGACATAACCCCGTCTTTTAGGGAGCGCAACAACGCAAACACCGTCAAACTTGTCTTTACCGCAATCGCGTCGGGACTCGGCTACGTGTTGCCTCTCGTGTTTATCGAGGCTCTCACCAACCCCGACGGAACGGGATTCCTGTTTGTGCCGCAACTTTCTTCGACGCAATTCTGGCTGTGCATGAGTTTGGTGTTCGGCACTTTGTTCGGCGGCGGTCTTGTCATTTGCGGTATATTTGTTAAAGAGCGCATCAAACCCAAAACCCCGAAAAAGCATTTCAATCTCAAACAATTTGCAAACAGCTACGCCGTGCCCTACAAAAACCGCTCTTATCGTTGGCACATCGTTATGTACGTGACGGCGTTCATCTGCATGGATATTATTTCCGCGCTTGCAGTGTATTACGCAACTGACGTTTGGCACGGATACGAATTGTTCGGTATGAAGATGTCCTCGCTCTTTATCATCGCACCTATGATGATGGCGGCCGTGGTTATGTT
>ERZ1106939.1391-NODE-1391-length-18541-cov-5.777345_pt1 | contig 18541 bp, 16 predicted proteins | sample MGYA00403669_ERZ1106939 | MGnify/ENA primary metagenome ERZ1106939 (study PRJEB35170, sample SAMEA104062447) | human gut metagenome | biome: human gut; feature: human-associated habitat; material: faeces | place: Denmark | collected 2012-09-28 ...
ATACTCGATATCATTATTAGGGTTTGGATACATATCATATCCAATCACTCTCATGCCAAAACCTCTGCAGATTCGCGCCATCGCCATACCAATTTTTCCAGTACCGATGATTCCGGCTGTCTTCTTATAAAGATCTACACCCATCAGTCCGTTTAAGCTGAAATCATTTTCTCTGCACTTGATATAAGCCTTGTGCGTATGACGATTTGCTGTGAGCGCCAATGCCATCGCATGCTCTGCAACCGCCTCCGGTGAATAACCCGGAACACGGAGCACCGTGATACCACAACGGTTTGCTGCATCCAGATCTACATTATTGAATCCGGCACAGCGCATTAACACTAATTTTACACCATTTGCAGCCAGACACTCAACTACTTTTTCACTGACATCGGAACTTACAAATGCACAGATCGCATCATATCCTTTTGCAAGAGCTGCTGTTCTCGGCGAAAGGTCTGCTTCTAAAAACTCTACCTCCAGATCTGAATATTCCGGTAATATCTTTTCAAATGAATCTCTGTCATATTTCTTCGTATCATAAAATAAAATCTTCATATTCCATATCCTCCTATCATATCCTGCTGCCAGGCATCTGTAAAAGCATCGTATACTGCCATATTTTCGCTTATTTTTCGGTATGCCTGTATAATTCTATATTTCTGCAACTATTATTTACATTTCATTGCCATTTTATCACAACATCCATGCATTTACACAAATAAAATTATCTATTACAAATCGTTTCTCATCACCCAACACTCTTTACAGATAAAAAGAGATCATCCTGTATCTTTTACCGATACAAAACAATCTCTTTTCTCACAGGAATTGTCTTCTGATTCTTTCAATCCTTCTGATCATTCCTGTTCATATTATTTATTACTTATTGTTTTTTGTAGTTGTCGTAGTTTTCTTATCACTGCTTTTTTTGTTCTTTTTTTTATCCTTTTTTCCGGCCGATTGTTTATTTATTTTTTCAGTAATTATGTTTGTCATTTGTCATTTCATTATATAAAGATGTTAAAATAGCATATATCTTATTAGGAATTGTAGTAGCATTTTTTTAACATTTGGTTGTATAATAGGTGAAATTGATAGAAGAAGTACAAAGTCTTAAATAGCAATATAACCTATAAGGAAATTTTCGTTGGCGTAGTTATTGCTTTTACAGTACATATAATTTTAGGTGAAATATTAAATAATTTAATTGATAGGATTGCAAAATAAGATGAAGAAAATGAGAAAGAAAATAATAATATCTTTTTATGATTTATTGTTATATGGAATTTTTTTGGCTTCAATGATAGTTATTATTGTAATACTATCTGTTAAGTCTATCATTGATTGGTCTTGGATATTTAATCCTAATGTTTTTCTAGCACTACGAAATGGTAGTCCGTTTGACATTATATTTGGCATTATAATAGTTTTGTTCTTATTTGTTAGACATTTCAAAGTTAATTATAACACAGCTGAATTTTATTATTTTCCTTTTACAACAAGTTGGTATAAGGTGAGTCACAATATTGATGCTAATTGGAATCAAAAGATAATTCTTTCAGAAATAAAAGATATTGAAATAGTTAAGCTCACAAAAGAAGAAAAGCGGACGAAAGTCTTTTATAAACATTGGTTTAATAAATATTTAAAAATTAACTTAATATCAGGTTCTACTAAATATGTCTATGTTGGAAATTATACAAATTCTCAAATTCAGAAAATTATTAATTTAATGACTATTAATTCAATGAATGATATATATGAATAAATTAAAATTGAATTTGGATATAATTACATTATTATGTTTTGAAAGTGGAATTTAGTTTGTCAATTTACAAAACTTAATAAATTCCTTGTTTTTCTTGAAAAAGTACCATCATTAATGGTAAATTATATAGGCGTATATAAGCGTGATCTCATTTATGGTGTATAAATGTTAATCAATTTTAAAAAATCGGAGGTAATAATATGCGACGTATTTGGGCGTTTATTGTAATGGTTGCATCTTTGGTATTGGGCGTGTTATTTTGCGGTCAACCGATAGCCGAACATTTAACTTATTCATCTGAATTCGCTAATGGTGTTGAATTAGTCTATAGTCTTTCAAGAAGAGAAGGTGGACGTGAAATCAACCCTTCAACAATTGGCGATAAAGTTATGGAAAGACTTGACAAAGCTGATATAAAAAATGCACATGTCGAGGTTGTTGGTGAAGGAGATAATGCTGAATTAAGAGTTAATTTCACTCATCGTAACTTAAATGAAATTGAATTAGTTAAAAAGCAAATTAAAGCTACTGGTGAATTAACAATTTTAGTTCCAACTAATGAAGGTGATTATTATTTGACTGGTACAGAATTCTTCGATTCTGATTCTCCACTCACTTTAACTTATGTCGGCAGTAATGCTTATCCTGGTTTTAAGATAAAATCTAAGGCTGTTGCTGATAGTTTTGCTCGTCATTTCCCAGATAATTCTTCTTCTAGTGATAGCGAATCTAGTTCTACAACTGTATATATTTTCCAAGATTTTAATCCTGATACTGATTCCTATGATGCGGCATTTGGTGAAAACGTACAACAAGCAGTTAAAGATAAAGTTATAGCTTCCATAGCCTGGGAAGGCAATTATATGGAAAGCAGTAATGTTTTATATACTACTGCTGATGAAAATGGCTCTGCTTTTACTATCGCTTCTGCTAATGCCTACGTTAATGCTTATAATTCATCTGATTATGGTGTTGATATTCAATATTTATATCAAGATAGTACAAGTGCTTCCTTAGGAACAAATGTCAAAGATTTTACATTTATTGCTATAGGTGTTTTAATGCTCCTTATAGTTGTTTGTTGGATCAGTTTCTACGGACTTAGTGGTTTTGCCGGATCATTAGCAATGATTTTCTCATCCGCTTTAACATTAATGCTTGCTACTTTCTTAGGATTTGAATATGCTCCAGCTTCAATTATGGCTCTTATTGTTTCTATATTGCTCTTTACCTTTAATTCTCAAATTGCTCAAGAAAAGATTAAAGGTGAATTGAAAAAAGGACGTTCTATTGCTAAAGCTACTTTTGAAGGTTTAAGAAAATCTTTGTTCTTCACTTTAGATACAAGCTTAGTAACATTTGTCATTGCTTTATTTACATTTATTATTGGCAAGAGTTCAATTAAAACCTTCGGTGGTGTTTTACTTATTGGTTCCCTTGTCAGTTTCTTAATCAATTATTTTGTCTATCGTACATTGATGTATTTCTTATCTACTTCTTCATTGGCACAAAAGAATAATTTAGGATTAAAAATTAAGAATTATTCTGAAAAGAAATATGCTCTTCCAGTTGAAAAGAGAAAGAAAAATAATAAAATTTATGGAATTATCGGTGGCGCATTAGCTGTTGCTTCTTGTGCTTTATTAGTTACTACTAATTTCACAACAGGAATGTTCAAATTAGCAGATGGATATGAAGATTCTGGCCGTGTTGCTATTAAGGTTTCCTCTTATGAAGCTGATTATTATCAAGAGGAAGAAGATTTCCTTAAATTTGTTGTCACTTCAGTTGGTGAAGTAAATAGTACATATGCTGACTTTGAATATGATGATTTCTTCTTTGAAAGAGATACTCTTAAAGATGATGATGGAATAGAATATTATCAAATTTATGCATCTTTCAAAATTGATTCTTCTTTAGCTCAAGATGAAGATTTCATTAATTCTTTTGAAAGAGTTAATGAAGCTATTACACTTGAAGATAGCGAAGCTTCTATATTAATTGCTCCAGCAAAAGTAGTTAATTCTGAACATGATGTAAGATATTTATTGCTTGTTGTTGGTTTGAGTGTTGCCTTTGCTTCTGCATTCTTCTTACTTAGATATGGTATTTATGTTTTCTTAACATATTTGCTTTCCGGCACAATTATCGGTGCAACTTCAATTGGTTTATTCTCTGCGTTGATGTTGCCTATGACACCATTTGTTGTCTTTGGATTACTTGCTATTACCGCCATTACAAGCATTATCTTTGTTGCTTTATTTGACCGCAATAGAGAAAATAATAAGTTATTAGGAAAGAAGATTACTTTTGAAGGACGTGTTTCTTCAATGGAAGAATCTTTAGCTTTCGCTCTTCCAAATTCAATTGCTCTTGCTGGAAATACCTTAGTTGGTTCTATCTTAGTTATTTTATGCACAAGCATTTCTAGCTTGATGAGTTCTTATCTCATTTTGACTATTGGTGTTGTTTTAGGAACAGCTTATATCATTGCTTTCGCTCCATCATTCTATTTATTTGTTCGTGCACACATCAAATATAAATCTATTGATTTCTCTAAGTTATTCAAGAAATTTAAGAGAAAGAAAAAGGCAGTTGTTGTCAATGAAAATGAACCTCATGAAACAATTGTTATGGGATTAAATGATTTCCGTTAATATGAATAATCAATTATTATCGGATCTATTAAACCATTATAATTTTACTGAAGATGATTACGCGGCTTTTCAAAAGTTAGGTAGTATTAATGATATACCTAACCCCTTTGAAAGGGCCGCTTCTTTTGTAAATTTAATAGATTATATTAAAAAAGCTATTGCTGAAAAAAAGAAATTTGTAATCTATGGTGACTATGATGTTGATGGTATTACTTCAACAACTATCATGGTTAAAACATTAAAGAAATTAGGAGCTAAGGTAGGATACTTTATTCCTTCTCGTTACAAAGAAGGATATGGTCTAAATAGTTCTAGAATTGAAGAGTTTGCTAAGAAAAATTATGATATTATCATCGCGGTTGATAATGGAATAACTAAGGTTTCGGAAGTTGAAAAAGCTAAAGAATTAGGGATGGAAACTATTATAATTGATCATCATGAAGCGCAATCAAAACTTCCTGATGCTAAATTTATTTTCCAACAATTCTTATCAAATTATGTTGACTATAACATTTCCGCAGCTTTTTTGTGCATGCTTGTCAGCTTTGGATTACTTGGATATTATGATGAATATATTGTTACATTAGCTGGTATTGCTGCTATAAGTGATTTAATGCCTTTAAAAAATGCTAATGTTGCTCTTGTTAGAATGGCTTTAAAAAATATCAATAAGTATCATTATAAAAGTATAATGTCACTTGTAAATGATAAGAATAACGTTGACCTTCATAATCTTAGTTTTGAGATTATTCCAATTTTAAATTCAGCTGGCAGAATTAAACAAGGCTTAGAAGTCAATGATGCTGTTAAACTACTTTTAACTGAAGATGATATTTTAATTAAAATATATTCAGAGAAGTTTAAAGAATATAATCAAGAAAGAAAAGATTTGGTAGCTAATGGCTTTGATTTAGCTTCTATTGATCAGGATAAAAGAATAATTATCTATCAATCATCTCTACCAACAGGTATTAGTGGTCTTTTAGCTAGCAGGCTTTTATCTTTATTCGATAAACCAGTCATTGTTTATTCTCAAGATCCAATAACAAAGAATTATACTGCTAGTATGCGTTGTCCTAAAGGATATAATTTAGTTACATGTCTAGAAAATTTTGAAGATTACTTCGTTGATTTTGGCGGTCATTCTAAAGCCGCAGGTTTTACAATAACTGAAAAATATCTCGATGCTTTTTTAAGTAAAATTCCAGATGTTTTAATTTGTTCTTCTGAAGAAGAAAAAGCTAAAACTATCAAAATAGATATTAATACTTTTAATATGGAAGATTATAACTTAATTGAAAGTTTTGAACCGTTTGGAGTTGAACATGATAGACCTTTATTTGAAATTAATGTTGATAAAAAATGCTTGAAACCTTCTTTAAAAAATCCTACGCATTTATTTTATCAAGTGAATAAAAACTTAAAAATTTGTTTCTTCAATGGAAAGAAAGAAGTTGAAGGAGAAGGAGATATTATTCTTCTTGGTTATTTCAATAAAAACACTTTCTTTAAAAACTCTTTGAACATTGATTTTATGGTTGAAGAAGCTATAAAGTAAATTGTTTGAATAAAATTAATAAATCCACTCATCATAATGTTGATGGAGGATTTATGAAAAGAAAGGTTAAATTTTTAATTCCTGTTGTGGCTGGGCTTATTCTTGTCGGGTGTAAGCAAAATGTGTCTTCGTCATCTTCTTCTTCTAGTAAACCATCAAGTTCTTCTATTAGTGTTCCGGTAGTTTCTTCTAGTACAAAAAGTAATACTGATGTCGGACTTGTCGATTTAGGTGTTGATTTCTCTGAGGTTGAACGTGGTCTTCCACTTCCAAATATTGGAGAGAATTGGACTACGGAATTTACATATACCTATGATAAAGCAATTGTTCTAAAGAAAAAGACTGACTTTATTATGACACCGCCTTTTGTTACTACAAAATCATTATCTGTTAAAATTACTGGATTCCTTGAAAAAGGAACTACCGCAGATAATAAATTAACTGTTTCAGTTCAAGGCATTGATAAAACTGGAAAAGTTATCACTGAAGAAACAATTAATGCTTCTAAGATTACTGGAACTATAGAAAACCCGACAGAAATATCTTTCTTATTAGCTAATCCTAGCGGGAAAATAGGAGCTATTAAGATAGGATTAAAAGAAACTGGTAGAGCGACAAATTTTGGAATTACTAAATTACAAATTACATCGAAATAGTTTAATATAACCCCGATTAAAATCGGGTGTTTTTTTTGTTTATATTTTATTTTCGATATTACATAAGGCAAAAGAATTTTTTATTGGTAAATTACTTTTTATAGTTAATTCTTTTTTTATTATTTTTGCATATGTTTAATTATGAAAACTCCATCATTATTTGTTCATAAAAGAATTAAGATTTTATTTATTATTGCAACAATTGTTTTATTTTGTATAGGTGGAAAATTGGTTTATACAACAATTTTTGCTCATGCTTATATCAGCGATAAAGCGATGGAGATGTGGGAAAGATCTTTTCCTATCGCTAGTAAAAGGGGCTCAATTTTAGATTGCAACGGAAATGATTTAGTCTATAATGAACCGACTATGAGTGTTGCGGTTATACCATATCAAATAAAAGATAAATCTGTAGTCAGTAAAAAATTGAGTGCGATATTAAATGTTGAAGAGAAAAGAATATTCGAGAAAATCAATAAAATTTCTTCGATTGTTTTACTTCATCCAGAAGGTAAAAAAATATCTTATCAAGATGCAGAAAAAATAAAAAAAGAAGAGTTAAAAGGAGTTTATCTAGTTCAAGATTATAAAAGAATTTATCCGTATAAAGAGCGTTTGGCTTCATTATTAGGATTTACTGGCATTGATGGGGATGGTCTTGCTGGTATTGAAAATTATTATAATTCTTATTTAAAGGGAAAGAATGGAACATTAAATTATGTTTCTGATGCGAAAGGTGGCTTTTTTCAAGGTATTGAAACGCATATTGTTCCTCCGAGCACAGGGTTTAGTTTAAGATTGACTCTTGATAGTAGGATTCAAGATGTCTTAGAAAATGCAGCCGATATTGCAATGAAAAAATATAGTCCGGAAGAGATCTATATGGTAGCAATGAATCCTAATAATGGAAAAATATTAGGAATAGGGAATAGACCTACTTATGATAATAATAACTATCAAAATTATTCTAGTGATATATATAATCGTGTTTTGCCTGTTTTTTCATCATTTGAACCGGGATCAACTTTTAAAGCTATCACTTTTGCATCGGCTATCAATGAAAAAGTAATCGATATAGATAAAGATACTTATTATGATAAAGGATATGAAATAGTTAAAGGCAGAACCATAAAGTCTTGGAAAAAAGGAGGCCATGGCCTTCAGACTTTTTTGGAAGTTTTACAAAATTCTTCTAATCCGGGATTTGTAGAAATAAGTCGGAGATTAGGCAGTGAAAGATTATATCAGTATCTAGTTAATTTTGGAGTTGGAAATAAAACTGGAGTAGATATAGCTGGTGAAAATAAGGGTATTATTTTTTTTAAAAGCAATTTTGATGAATTAAATGCTGCGGTTTCCGCATTTGGCCAAGGAATAGCATTAACTCCTATTCAATTGGTTACGGCTTTTAGCGCTACGATAAATGGTGGTAATTTATTACGTCCTCATATTTTGGATGCTATTTTAAACACAAATACTGGAGAAGAAATATATAGCTATCCTTTGACTATAAAAAATACAGTAATCAGTAAAGAAGCTTCAAAAACGATGAGAAGAGCTCTGGAATCTGTTGTAAGCAAAGGTTCAGGGCGCAGAGCTTTTCTTGAAGGATATCGTGTTGGTGGGAAGACAGGGACCGCCCAGATTTCTGAAAATGGTGTTTACCTGGATGGAAAATATATTTTAAGTTTTATCGCCGCTGCACCGATGAACGATCCAAAAGTTGTTGTTTATTTTGCAATGAAAAAACCAAAAAATTGCATTCAATATGGTGGAACGACGGTTGGGCCGATAATTCAAGAAATACTATCTGAAATCTTACCATTATTAAATGTGAAAAAAGATTATTCAGGAATTGAAAAAGAAAATACTTGGATGGATGTAAAGACATATAAAGTTCCTAATTTTATCGGCCTTGAAAAAAGTAAGGTGAAATCAACGCATTTTAAATTTGTTTTTAATGGTGAAGGAAATAAAGTTATTGATCAAATGCCGAAAGTTGGAGAAAAAATAGAAGAAGGAAAAACGATATGGATAATGCTTGGAGAGTAAAAGATGTTTTAAGTTGGTTAAATATAAATAGCGAAGATGATAGATATGTTTCTGATCTTTTTATCAATGCTGAAAAATGCATAAAAAATTCTATATTTTTAGCATATAAAGGCAAAGATTATGATGGTAATAATTATATTGAATTAGCAAAAAGAAATGGGGCAATCGCTATTATTTCTGATAGCAATAAAGGAATATGTTGCTGTGATTTAAAAAACAAGATAAATTATCTGGCAAATAAGTTTTATGATACGAAAAATATAAAGTTGATAGGGGTAACTGGTACTGAAGGTAAATCGACAACAAGTTATTTGGTATCTAGACTTTACAATAATTTGAATATTAAAACTTTGTTGATCACAACGACTAAAGATATAAAAAATTCTTATTATTCTCCCTTGACCACACCGGACTCTTTAACTTTATCTCAAGCGATTAGCTATGCTAAAAAAAATGAATATCGTCAAGTTGTTTTTGAATGTTCTTCGATTGGAATAGCTGGAAAAAGATTAGATAATTTTCATTTGGATGAAATTTTAATTACCAGAATTGATGAGGATCATTTGGATTATCATAAGACACGAAAAAATTATCAAATGACAAAAATTAATTTTGCTAAGAATAAAGCTGAAAAGATTTATATACTTAATGGTAATAAGAAGAAAAATAAATTTCCAAAAAGCAAAACTATATGTATAAAAGAAAAAATAAAAAAATGCCGTTATTATTTCAATAAAACTGTATTTATATTTGATGGTGAAAAATATCAAACACATTTATTGTTGCCGTTTAACATGGAAAATTTAAATTTAGTCTTGGGGTATTTTAAAAGGCAAGGTTTTCAAAACAAAGCGATAAAAGAGTCTTTATTTTATGTTTTACCTCTTTCTGGAAGAATGGAAAAAGTATCGGATAATGTTTTTGTTGATTATGCTCATACTTATGAATCGGTAAAAAAAGTTTTAAAACAGTGTAAAAAATATTTTAATAAGCCTTTGATTGTCGTTATTGGAGCTGGTGGAAACCGTGATAAAGGAAAGAGAAAAAAATATGGAAAAGCATTAAAAAAATATGCTGATATAGTAATCTTGACTGAAGATAATCCACGAAATGAAAAAACTTTAGATATTTTAAATGAAATAAAAGGTAAAAATAAATTTTTTATTATTTCTTCAAGATATAAAGCAATAGATTTTGCTGTCAACTTATATTTTGCTGAAAAAACAGTATTGATATTAGGGAAAGGCGATGAAAGAACTATTGAAAAAAATGGAATTAAATATCCTTTCCATGACAAAATGGTGGTGAAAGAATGTCTGTTGAAATAGAAAGAGTATTGTTTTTAATTGCTTCTTTTTTAGCTAGTTTATGTCTATCATTATTTTTTTGCTGGGGGTTAATTCAACTTCAAAAGAGAAAAAAGATAGAACAGCCGATTCATAAATTAGGAGTAAAATCCCATTTTTTAAAAACTGGTACTCCGACAATGGGTGGTATTGGAATAATATTTAGTATATTTTTAATTTATATTTTACTCGATTGGAAATCTTTAAAAAATTATCGTCTTTTAGCTATGGTAATTGGAATTCTTTCTTTTTCAATTATTGGAATAATTGATGATCTTTTAAAAGTTATTAAAAAGAATGAAAAGGGATTATCGGCTTGGTTACGTATATTTTTAGAAATAGAAGTGATCATAATCACCTTTATAATTGCCGGATACGATGATAGTTCCACATGGTATTTAAATTTATATCCATTCAATAATAATTTAGGAAATAATATCTTATTTTTATTAATTGCGATGTTTGGCGTAATTGCCAGTGCTAATAGCAGCAATTTATTAGATGGTCTTGATGGGCTAGATGGAGGAGTTTTTATTTTAGCTTTATTACCTGTATTAGTATTAGCTTTTCAACAAGGAGAAAGTGATTTAGGTCTTTTATTGCTTTTGATTATCGGAGCAGTAATTGGCTTTTTGCTTTTGAATTCTTGCCCTTCAAAAATTTTTATGGGAGATTCTGGAAGTCTATTTTTGGGTGCTGTTCTTGCTTATAGTCTAATATATTTAGACAAATTAATATTGTTGCCGTTTATCGCTTTAATTTATATTTTTGAAACTTTGAGTGTCATAATTCAAGTGTTTCATTATAAAAGAACTCGCAAAAGAATATTCTTGATGGCACCCCTTCATCATCATTTTGAACTAAAAGGAATACCAGAATATAAAATAGTTTTCTCATACTATTTTATTCAAAGCGTTATAAGTCTAATTGTATTGATAATGGAGATTAATTTATGAAATATCTTATTTGCGGATTAGGAAAATCGAATAATGCTATTTTAAAAAGCATAAATGGTGAGAAAAATGAAATATATACTTATGATGATAAAGAGCAAGCGGATTATAATTTTGCAAGATTAGAAAAAGAATTACCTTTTTTTGATAAGGCGTTTATTACTCCAGGTCTATGTCAAAATAGAAAAAACTTGAGCTTGATAAAAAAAGTTGCTACATCAATTGATTCAGAATTAAATATGGCGTTGAAACTAGCAAAAGGCAAAGTGCATATAATTGGAGTTACCGGTAGCAATGGCAAAACTTCAACCATTAAATTTTTAGAATATTTATTGAAGAAAAATGGATGCAAAGTATTAGTTGTGGGGAATATTGGAAATAGTTTATTTGATAAAATAAAAAATTTATCTAATTATGATTATCTTTTGGTTGAGATTTCTTCTTTCCAAGGAGAATTTTTTGATGAGAAATGTCTTGATGAATTGATAGTGACTTCTATTTCTCCCAATCATTTAGATGCTTATTATTCTTATAGTGAATATCTAGCTGTGAAAAAGAGAATCTGCTATTTTTCGCATAGCGTTTATTTAGATGAAGAAAGTCAAAAAATATTGAATTTAAAAGATGCGCATGTCATTTCAACAGCAAATGAAAAAGGCTATAGCAAAAATTTCTGTTTGGCTAGATTGCTTTTGTTGGACATTGGATTTTTAAATGAAAAATTGACTTTTGATAATATCGAAGAATTTTTTCCAAAATATAGATATCAGAAATTTTATGAACTAGGAAAGGTTTCTTTTATTAACGATTCGAAATCTACTTCACTTTCTGCAACTGAATTCGCTTTGAATTTATCCGAAGAAAAAACAATATTAATTTTAGGTGGTCATTTAAAATCAAGCTTAGATCATAAATTAATAGCGGATAAAATTATGATTTACGGAAAGGAAGCATCAAGATTTATCCCCTTTGTTTCTAAATATAAATTATATAATTCTTTAAAAGAATTGATCGATAATCTAAATTTTGATTTTTCAAAAGATTTGAGAATTTTGTTCTCTCCTGGTGGGTCTTCTTTAGAATATAAAAATTATATTGAAAGAGGACAACATTTTGAAATTATGGTGAAAGAAAAATATGGATCACAAAGTAAAAAATTTTAAATATATTTTAATTGCTTTCACTTTTTTATTAGCTATTTTTGGAATTATTATGGTAAAAGAAGCTTCCGGTATTTGGGCTGAATATATTTACCAGGATAAAAATTATTTTTTTAAAAGACAATTGATATTTGTCTCTCTTGGTGTAGTTGCTTTTTTGATAGGTTATTATATCAGCCCATTTTTCTTATATAAATTTTCAAATATTTTTTTGCTGATATCGATTTTGCTTTTGGGTTTAGTTTTGATTCCAGGTGTGGGAATTGTTAGAAATGGTTCTCGATCATGGTTTGGTGTAGGGGGATTTGGAATCCAACCTTCAGAAATTTTTAAAATTAGTTTGCTGATTTGGACGGCCAAATATTTTTATAAAAATTATCAAAAAACTGATAAATTGATGACACTTGTTTTACCATTAATAGTTGTTGGTATCGGATTTTTTCTCATCATGTTGGAACCTGATTTTGGAACAGCTTTAGTAACATTGATGGCTTTTATAATGATGGTTTTCATAACTAAGATGAAGATGAGATATTTTGTTATTATGGGGTCAGCTCTTGTTTTTGGCTTTTCTTTATTGATATTAAGTGCTCCTTATCGTTTTACGAGAATAATATCTTTCTTAGATCCTTTTAAAGATCCTTTGGGAAGTGGATTCCAGATGATTCAAAGTTTATATTCGATTGGACCATCAGGAATAGCAGGCATTGGTTTTGGAAATTCTATCCAAAAAAATTTCTATCTTCCTGAACCACAAACTGATTTTATCTTTGCTATAATTGTTGAAGAATTTGGACTTATTGGCGGAATAATTATTTTGATCTGCTATGGTTTATTATTTTATTATGGTTATAAATATGCTTTGAGTTTTAATACGTTTTCTTGTTTTTTAAAAGTTGGATTGCTCAATGTTATTATGATGCAGACTTTAATAAATTTATGTGTTGTTGTCGGTTTATTACCAGTAACAGGAATTACTTTACCTCTTATTTCTTATGGCGGTAGTTCTTTAGTTATCACTTTGTTTTCTTTAGGAATAATTGCGCAAAAAGGAGATTATGATGAAATATATACTATTAGCAAGCAGCACAGCAGGACACATTTGTCCTTGTTTAGAAACCGCTGATTTTTTAAAAAAACATCGACGACAATTTGTAATCATATCAGAAAAGAAAAAGATACCTTTAATGCTATTAAAAGATAAGGAAAATGTAGTTTTTATCGATGAATTAAAAAAGTATAAATCGTATATATCTTTTTTAAAAATTTTGAAACAATATGATAAAGAATGTGTTTTTTTATCATTTGGTGGAAGACTAAGCACTGTGTTCCCAATGCTATATATTTTAGGATATAGAAATTTATATATTTATGAATTGAATAGGATTATGGGAAAATCAAATAAAATTGCTAAACCATTTTGCAAAAAGGTTTTTAGTTATTTTCCTTTAAGTACTGCTAAAAATGTTAAAGTAATCGGCCATCCTCAAGAAGATAGAAAAAGACTGAATTATATTAAAGAAAGAGGAATTAAAATTTTAGTTTTGACTGGGTCCAATGGTACTAAAGAATTATATGAACTTTTTGATAAATTAAAATTAGAGCATGATGAACTAGATATTACTATTTCTGAGCCTTTTAAAAGTTATAAGTTTAAATCAAAAATAAAAAGAATTCCTTTTATTAATTCGAATTTCTATAGCAATTATGATTTAATTATTTCTAGAGCAGGAGCTGGATCAATTGCGGATGTCTTAAGACAAAATATTCCTTTAGTGTTATGTCCATCAAGACATGTTAAAGATGATCATCAATATGCTAATGCAGAATATCTTTATGATAATGTTGGAATAGAGCATTTTGATGCGGAAATTAATATAAAGGATTTATATAAATTGTTAAGAAAAGAACTCCAATATGATAGAAGAATAACATTGATTGAAAACTATAAAAAATTTCAACATAACTTTGTTTTAAATAATCTTTTGGAGAGTATCGATAATGAAAATTAAATATGATGTTCCGATAAAAAAACTTTCTCCATTACCGCTTGATGGTATTTTTTCTGAAGTAATTTATCTTGAATCTTTAAAAGAAGTGATAGAATTTTTAAAAGAAGAAAAAGAATATTATTTTTTAGGAAAAGGAACTAATACTTTACCGATAGTTAGCAGAGTAAATACTCCTTTAGTAATTTGGAAAAACAGTGAAATTTTAATTAATGAAAAACAGATAATAGTTTCAGGAAATATGGCGATAGGTGAAGCTTTTCAAAAGGCCAGGGAAAATAATTTCAGCAATTTTATTGGGATTAATACTATTCCTGGAACAATTGGTGCAGCAATAAAAAATAATGCCACATTTTTAAATTATTCATCTTTTTCAAATTTACAAGGCGTATTAGTAATTTCAAATGGTAAAACTAAATATTTAAGAGCCGATGAAATAGTTAAAGGATATAGAAAAACAAATATAGAAGGGATAGTTTTATTGGCGTTTTATGCACCGATAAAAATTGATGAAAATTATAAAAATTATATCGACTATATCTGTAATTATAGGAAGAAACAACCTTTCAAAAATACACTTGGTTCAATATTTAAAAATGGTAAAATGCCAGCTTTTAAATATATTGAATCATTAGGTGAAAAGTATTTTGAAAATAAATGCTTCATAAGTGAAAAGCATTTTAATTTTTTTGAAGTTGAAGATGGATGTAAGCCTGAAGATATATATAAATTGATTTTGAGAATTAAAAAAGATGTTTATTTGCAATATAACTGCTTGTTAGAACTAGAAATAAAATTACTGAAATAAGTATTAGCAAAAGTCTATTTATAATTTTTGGATTAAAAAAGAAAAGCTTTTTTCGCTTTTCTTAAAATAAATAGAAATTTAATTGAAGTATTATTTATCGTGGTGGGTGCATTGAAGTGTCAATATTTTCTTCCTTTGATAGACTTTAATAATTGAAGTAATAACATAAGTTACGATGAAAAAGAATACTGAGAATAAAACTATAGTTGCGCCTGGTTTTAGATCCAAGTAAAACGAAAGAATAAGTCCGAGTATCATGCTGATAATTGAAAAGATAATACTTATTAAGTGGGTTAAACGATAGCTTTTTGATATTAATAAACTACTTGCCACTGGAACTACAAGAAGGGAAGATATTATTAAAGCACCGATTGTTTTACTTGATATTGCAATTGTAACTGATAATAAAATTGTTGAAATGAAGTTGATTAAATTTGCATTTATTCCTGATAATTTAGCTTGATTTTCATTATAGGAAATGAAGAAGATTTGTTTATAGAAAATACTATAGAATAAAATAACAAGTAAAAATATAATGATGACGGAGATCAATTCCATATTGTTGATCAAAACAATCGATCCGAATAAATATGAAGAGAAGTTGCTAGAAGATGAATACCCAGAAAGTATTCCTGTTATTCCTACGGCGGTTGCAAAGACTATTGCTAAAGCGATATCAGCATATTTTTTCATCTTTTTACGTATTAATTCGATGAAAAACGCTGAGATAATAGAGATTAAAATTGCACCGAGAAGTGGATTAAAACCAGCGCAAAGACCGATGGCGATTCCGCAAAGAGAAGTATGACTCAATGTGTCTCCAGTCATTGATAGATTTTTAAGAACCATGTTTGTTCCTAAAAGAGGAATGATTATAGAAAGTAAAATGCCAACTATAAAGGCGATAACCATAAATTGATAATCAAACATTTTTCTCCTCCAAGTGCTCATCGTTTAAAACATAAACTTTTTTGCAAGCGGATAAATCTTCTTTGCGATGAGAAATAATAATAATTGCTGTGCCTGCAGAATGGATTTCTTGTATTTTTTTTAGAAATTCTTCTTGACTTTTTACATCTATACCAGTGGTAGGTTCATCTAAAATTAATAGATTTGGTTGATTTAATAAGGCTTTTGCCAGTCTTACTTTTTGCTGTTGTCCACCGGATAATTCTTGCATTTTTTTATTCAACAGATCAGAAATGTTTAAATAATCGACAGCTTTTTTTATTTTTTCATCTCTTTTGAAGGTTACTATTCCCCAAAAATTATGTGGAATACTCATTTCTAAAATTTCTTTGACAGTTGCCGGGAAAGTACTATCGTTATTTAAAGTTACTTGGTCAACATAGGAAATTTTCAAGTTTTTTTGCCGGATTATAGTGTCTTTTGGTGACTTTATTATTCCGGTAATCAATTTTAAAAGTGTCGATTTTCCACTTCCGTTTTCCCCGGTAATTCCGATGAAATCATCTTGATTACAGGTAAAGTATAAGTGATGTAAAAGTAGTTTTTTATCATATCCGAAGGTAAGGTTATTAATTTTAATCAATGGTTCCATATTTTTTAAAAGACTCCAATAATTTAAGTGAATTTTCTAAAATCAAAGAATTATAATCGTTAAACAATTCATCTTTGCTAACATTTTCTAATGTTGATAAAGTGGAAATAGCAGTATTGGTTTCTTTGCTGATAGTCTCGCTGATACTGCTGGAAGAGAAAGATTCATAGAAAATTGTATTGATATTAAGTTCATTTATCTCTTTTACTAGTTCTGCCAACTTGTTTGGTGTAGGTTCATCTTCAGGACTTAATCCATTTATTGATATCTCTTGGAGATTATAGCGGTTTGCAAAATATCCAAAGGCTTCGTGGCTGGTTACAAATTTATAATTTTCATAAGGTGAAAATAAATTTTCTAATAGAGAATCAAGATTGGAAATATAAGAAGAATAAATGTTATATCTTTCTTCGTAATAGGTTTTATTCTGTGAATCGATAGAAATCATCGCTTCTTTGATATTATCCAGTTCGATTAAAGCGTATAGTGGATTTAACCAAACATGGGGATCTTTTGCGTTATCAATTATTAAATAATCTATTTTTTCATCTTCTCCGATGAATTTGATTTTGTCATTTAATTCTTTTGGAAGATCATGCGACCAATGTTCAATATCTAATCCATTGCAAAAGATGATATCAGCATCATACATTTTTTTAACTTGACCAGGCGTCGGCTCATATTCGTGGGGTTCAACACCATCTTCAGTAAGAGTTATGATGTCATATTTTTCGCCTACAATCTTTTTTACAAAATCTGTGACTACAAAAAAGGATGAAACAATTATCGGTTTGCTTTTTATAGTATTATTATTAGTACATGAAGCAAGCAATGTGATTATTGGAATTAAAAACATAGTTTTTTTCATGACAGCCTCCTGTGCAAATGCAAATCATTCGCAATTGCATTTTATAAGATAAACTACTATAATTAGTATGTCAAGAAAAAGAAAGAATTTTTAATATGAAAAATACTAAAGCTCGGGAAAAAATATTGGAAGTACTAAAAGGAAAAACTACACCGGTTACGGCAGAAGAAATTTATCAAGAATGTTTTTCTTCTTCGATTAATCTTTCAACTATCTATCGTACTTTAGCAAGATTTCATGAAGAAAATTTAGTTGAAAAGGAAATAAATAGCGAAGGAAAATCAGCTTATCTTTTAAAAAAAGATGAGCACTGTCATATTTTGGAATGTATAAAATGCCATAAGAGAATACTTTTAGACTTTTGTCCTTATCATGAAGTAAATAAAGATATTTATTCAAAAACAGGTTTTAAAGTACAGGAGCATAATATCACTATTTATGGTTTTTGTTCATCTTGTCAAAATAAAGAATGCGAAGAGAAATAATTGCTTTCGTAGATTGTATCTATTATTGATTGGAACATCACTCTTTGCGATAGATTCTCATTGAATTTTGTTTTGTTTTCTTGGGTGCTTTCTATCAAGGTTTTATTGATAGAAATATTATAACATTCATGATTAACTCGAGTATCATCAAAAGAATAATATACATTCCTTACACCTGCATTCAAATTAAAACTTACTTTTTCTAATTTTTCATACCATCCAATATTATCAAAACTATATTTAATAATTGTAAATTCATCAGCACATATTGAAACTCTCAAACTTGATGTATTATAATTACCACCATTAGGAGTTATAAAATAATTCCCATAAGTACTATTTAAATTATCACCAATGACTATTTTATTTCCAATTTGATAACTGTTCCATATTGAAGTGATGATATATTCTCCCCTGAGAAGTCGGATATTTAAACTTGCAACCCCATCATCTGCTGTTGTTTTATTGTAAAATACTCCGTTTATATTGAATATCACTGTCTGATTAGCTAAGGGTTTTCCCTGACCGTCAAGAACAGTTGCATTAAACTTACTGCCGTCCTTAAACTTCATGGACAAATCATCAGTAAGCAGAACACTTTTAACAACCACATTATTTCCCACATCGCATCCTTCATATATTGCAGTTACAATATAT
>ERZ1106939.1392-NODE-1392-length-18516-cov-25.473430_pt1 | contig 18516 bp, 18 predicted proteins | sample MGYA00403669_ERZ1106939 | MGnify/ENA primary metagenome ERZ1106939 (study PRJEB35170, sample SAMEA104062447) | human gut metagenome | biome: human gut; feature: human-associated habitat; material: faeces | place: Denmark | collected 2012-09-28 ...
AGGGTTCCCATCAGATACACCGACAACAGGCGCGAAGCGATGATGCACCGGACCGGAATCGGCATAGACAAGAGCAGATCGTTATCCTTGGAAAGATAAAGTCCTGAATAGGTGTTGAAAACACTTCCGAACGCGCCCATTACAATGGAAAACAACCCGATCATGGTAAAATACATCCAATCCATGCCGTTTGTCGCAAAGACATCGCACAGGGAAATGGCAAACGTAACCACCAAAGCACCGGCTATTAAGAGCAGCAGACATCCAAACCCAAGAAAAAGTGCAACAGTCGACCCGACAGAGCGGCGCTGATTCTTTTTCGGATTGTAGAAATATGCCCGAAAAATCTCGGTCATTTGTTTTTTCAAAAGTGTCCTCAGCATGATTTATCCTCCAGCTCCAAGAACACCTCTTCCAAAGAGTCGTCGCCCTTGACCTCTTCCATTGTCCCGGAGCGGATCAGCTCGCCGCCCTTGATAATGGCAATCTTATCACAAAGCTTTTCCGCAACCTCCAGTACATGCGTGGAGAAAAAGATGGCTCCTCCGCGATCACAGACATCACGCATCATCCCCTTGAGCAGGTGCGCCGCCTTCGGATCCAGTCCGACGAACGGTTCGTCCATAATAATCAGTTTGGGATCATGCATCCAAGCCGCAATAATTGCCAGTTTCTGCCGCATACCATGCGAATAGGCGGCAATGGGCTGTGCAAGATCATTGGTCAATTCAAACAAATCCGCATACTTCCGAATGCGCTCCTGCCGGACATCGGCAGGGACGGCGAAAATATCTCCGATAAAATTCAGATATTTGATACCGGTCATATATTCGTACAGATCCGGGTTATCGGGAATATAGGCAAGCACTTTTTTGCACGCAAGTGGCGCACTTTTGATGGACATGCCATCGATCAGAATCTCTCCTTCATCGAATTGCAGGATACCGACAACCGCTTTGAGCGTTGTTGTCTTTCCGGCACCGTTGTGTCCGATAAAGCCGTAAATTTCACCCGGACAAATGTGCAGATTCAGATCCTTGACGGCGTTTTTCTCTCCGTACCGCTTGGTCAGATGTTCGATTTTTAACATGCGTAAATCTCCTCCATTGTTGACAGTCAAAATTCATCTACCCTATTATAGAGGTGCCATTTATTTTTGTCAATAGAAAATAGGTTGTTTTCGGAAAAAATCAAAAAAAGGCTTACACTTTTTCTGCCGGGTCTGTTATACTGTACTTGTAAGAAGTTGTGTTTATCCGGGAAAGAAGGAGGAAGCCTATGTTTTCAGTTGGCGAATATATTATTTACGGCGTGGAAGGCGTGTGCGAGGTCGAGGAAGCCGGAAAGCTGAAAGTTGCCGGTCTCGATAAAAACCGGGAGTATTACCGCCTGCGCCCGTATTACCACGGCGGCACGATCTACACGCCGGTCGACGGCAAGGCCGTCATGCGGCCGGTCCTGACGCGCGCGGAGCTCGAGGGGCTTCTTCCGCGCCTGCCGGAGCTGGAGCCGCTGGACGATGTGCCCGCCGACAGCCGCGCCGCGGGCGAGTATTACCGCGCGATCCTCTCGGAGCATGACTGCGTCCGCCTCCTGCGGCTGTGCCGGACGCTCCACAACAAGCAGCAGGCCCTCTCCGCCAGCCGCCGCACCGTCAGCTCTACGGAGCTGCGCAGCTGGAAGATGGCCGAGGAGATGCTCTACGGCGAGTTCGGCTTCGCGCTCGGCATGCCGCCGTCGAAGGTGAAGGCATATCTGCAGGAAAAGCTGGGCAGCTGACCGGCCCTTGTAAGAAAAAAGCGTGCAGTCCTATGGACTGCACGCTTTTTCTGTGGGCATCATTCCACGCCCGTGACCTCGTAGTCCTGCGCCTCGACGGCGGACTTGAGCACGTCGGCCGCGACGTCCTTCGTGAGCGTCACGACGGCGGTACCGGCCGCATGGTCCGCCACGGCGGACTGCACGCCGTCCACGGCCTCGAGTGCCTTCTTGACGCGCGCTTCGCAGTGGCCGCACATCATGCCTTTTACATGCAGAGTTTTTGTCATAGTTGCTTCCTCCTTCATTTGGTCCGCCAGATGGAACTCCGGCAGGAGATCTCCCTTGTGATCGTGCTTCGGGTCGTACAGGCGGCACAGATTCAGCCGCAGCGCGTTCGACACCACGCAGAAGCTGGACAGGCTCATCGCGGCCGCACCATACATCGGGTTCAGCGTCAGCCCCAGCCCGACGAACACGCCCGCCGCCAGCGGGATGCCGATGACGTTATAGATGAAAGCCCAGAACAGATTCTCATGGATGTTGCGCAGCGCCGCGCGGCTGAGCCGGATGGCGGCCGGAACGTCCAGAAGCGTACTTTTCATCAGCACCACGTCCGCCGCGTCGATGGCGACGTCGGCGCCCGCGCCGATGGCAATGCCGGTATCGGCGGCGGTGAGGGCGGGTGCATCGTTGATGCCGTCGCCGACCATGGCGACAGGCCCGTATTTCTGCAGCTCGCGGATGACGGCCTCCTTGCCGCCGGGCAGCACGCCTGCCACGACGTCATCGACGCCCGCGAGCTTGCCGATGGCCGCTGCCGTGCGCGCATTGTCGCCTGTCAGCATGACGACGCGGATGCCCATGCCGCGCAGCTGGCGGATGGCCTCCGGGCTCTCCGGCTTGATGGCGTCTGCCACGGCGATGAGGCCGAGGAGCCTGCCGTTTTTCGCGAACAGCAGCGGCGTCTTGCCTGCCTGCGAGAGCGCGTCTGCCTGCTTTTCCATTTCCTGCGGCAGCGCCAGCTGCGAGGCCATATACCGCACGCTGCCGCCCAGCAGCTGCGCGCCAAGGACCGTCGCCTTCAGACCGCTGCCGGTGATGGCGGCGAAATCCTCCGAGGCCTCCGGCTGGATCTGGGCTTCCTCGCCGCGCTTCATGATGGCCGCGGCCAGCGGATGCTCGCTCTTGGCCTCGAGCGAGACGGCGGCCTGCAGCAGCTCCTGCTCCGTCACGCCGGAAGCGGGGATGAGATCCGTGACCTCCGGCTGGCCGGAGGTGATGGTGCCGGTCTTGTCGAGCGCGACGATGCGCGTGCGGCCCGTGTGCTCGAGGTTCGCGGCCGTCTTGAAGAGGATGCCGTTCTTCGCGCCCACGCCGCTGCCGACCATGATGGCCACCGGCGTGGCCAGACCCAGCGCGCACGGGCAGCTGATGACAAGCACGGAGATGCCGCGCGCCAGCGCGAAGGAGAATTCACGCCCGATCAGCAGCCACACGATCGTCGTCACGACGGCGATCGAGATGACTGCCGGGACGAACACGCCCGCGACCTTGTCGGCCGTCTTGGCGATCGGCGCCTTCGTCGCCGCCGCGTCGGAGACCATGCGGATGATCTGGCTGAGCGTGGTGTCCTCGCCGACGCGGGTGGCTTCGCAGCGCAGGAAGCCGGAGCAGTTGACCATCGCGGCCGACACGCCGTCGCCGGGCGCCTTGTCGACCGGGACGCTCTCGCCGGTGAGGGCGGCTTCGTTGACGGCGCTCGCGCCGTCCAGCACGATGCCGTCGACCGGGATGCTCTGCCCGGGGCGGACGACAAAGATATCGCCCTTTTTGACCTGCGCGGCGGGGATCTTCACCTCTTTGCCGTCGCGAATGACGGTCGCCGCCTCCGGCGCGAGGGCCATGAGGCTCTTGAGCGCGTCGGTGGTCTTGCCCTTGGACCTTGCTTCGAGCAGTTTGCCGACGGTGATGAGCGTCAGGATCATGGCGGCGGATTCAAAATAGAATTCGTCCATATACACCATGGCCGCCTCGCTGCCGCCGTGCAGCTGCGCGTTCGTCATGGCAAACAGCGCGTACACGCTCCACCCGAACGAGGCCGCCGCGCCGAGCGAGACGAGCGTATCCATATTCGGCGAGCCGCGCAGCAGGCTCTTCGTGCCGCTAATGAAAAATTCCTGGTTGATGACCATGACGATCCCGGCCAGCAGCAGCTGGACAAGGCCCATGGCGACGTGGTTGCCGTCAAACCAGCTTGGCAGCGGCCAGCCCCACATCATGTGGCCCATCGAGAAATACATCAGAATGAGCAGGAAGACCACGGACGCGATGAGCCGCTTTTTAAGGTGCGGCGTCTGGTGGTCCGCCAGCGCGTCGGTGCCGGCGGCGGCCGGCGAGGCCTCCTGCCCGCGCAGGCTCGCGCCGTAGCCCGCGTTCTGCACGGCCTGGATGATGGCGTCGGGCGCGGCCGTGCCTTCGATGCCCATGGAATTGGTGAGCAGGCTCACGGCGCACGACTCGACACCGGGGACCTTTTTGACCGCCTTTTCCACACTCGCGCTGCAGGCAGCGCAGTGCATACCGGTCACTGTGAATTGCTGCATGGAACTCCCTCCTTGGGATATTGTGATCACTTCATTAGCTTTTGCAGGGTGGCGGCCAGTTCATCCACGATCTCGTCGTGGCCGTCCTTCAGATCCCGCGCGACGCACGTGCGCAGATGCTCAGCCAGCAGCTCGCGGTTGAAGGCGTTGACGGCGGCGTTGACCGCGGCGGACTGCGTCAGGATATCGTTGCAGTAGGCGTTGGATTCCACCATCGCCTGCAGCCCGCGGACCTGGCCCTCAATGCGGCGCAGCCGGTTGAGCAGCTTCTTTTTTTCTTCTTCGGCGCGCAGCGTGTGCTTTTCGCAGCAGGAACATCGCTTCGGCTCCGGCATATGCATCCCTCCTTTATACCCCTGCGGGGTATTTTCACTATATACCCTGGGTGGGTATTTGTCAATAGAAAAAACGCCAAAAAAGCAGCGCCATCGGCGCTGCATAGTTTGGCAGTATTCATCCGAGCAGATTCTGCGTGCGGCAGAGCGCGGCGTACAGCCCGTTCTGCTGCAGCAGCTGCGCGTGCGAGCCGCGCTCGGCGATGCGGCCGTCGGCGATGACGACGATCTCCCCGGCCGCACGGATGGTGGACAGGCGGTGCGCGATGATGAGCGTGGTGCGGTTTTTTGCCAGCTCGTCGAATGCGTGCTGGATCTTCGATTCTGTCAGCGTGTCGAGCGCGCTGGTCGCCTCATCCAGAATGAGGATCGGCGGATTTTTGAGGAAGATCCGCGCGATGGCGATGCGCTGCTTCTGCCCGCCGGAGAGCAGCGTGCCGCGCTCGCCGACATAGGTGTCGAAGCCGTCGGGCATGGCCATGATGTCGTCGTAGATCTCGGCCCGCTTCGCCGCCTCGACGATCTCGTCCATCTCGGCGTCGGGCTTGCCGTAGCGGATGTTCTCAAGGATGGAATCGGCGAACAGGAAGACCTCCTGCTGCACGATGCCGATCGAGCGGCGCAGGCTCTGCTGCGTCACGCTGCGCACGTCCAGCCCGTCGATGGTGATGCTGCCGGACGAGACGTCGTAAAAGCGCGGAATGAGCTGGCAGAGCGTGCTCTTGCCGCCGCCGGACGGACCGACGATGGCGACGGTCTGCCCGGCCGGGATCTGCAGCGACACATCGTGCAGCACGGCCAGATCGCCCTCGTAGCTGAAGCTCACGTCGTTCACGCCGATCTCGCCGCACGGACGGCCGAGGTCGACGGCGTCCGGTGCGTCGCGAAGCTCCGGCTCCGTGCGCATGATCTCCAGAAAGCGCTCAAAGCCCGCCGTGCCGTTGGCGTACAGCTCGGAGAAGTTGGCGAGCTTGCGGATGGGCGTGACGAAGGAGGCAATATAGAGCGTGAACGTCAGCAGGTCGACGGTGTCCATCTGCCCCTGCATGATGAGCAGACCGCCCACCGCGACGACCGCGACGGACAGCGAGGTCGTAAAGAACTCCATCGTGCCCATAAAAATGCCCATTTCCTTGTGGAACTGCTTCTTGGAGGTCTTGTAGGTGTCGTTCGAGCGGGTGAATTTCTCGGCCTCCACCGGCTCGTTGGCGAAGGCCTTGGCCGTGCGGATGCCGGAAAGCGCGGATTCGATGTCGGCGTTGATGACCGCCGTCTTTTTCTTGACGCGGCGGGAGGCCGTCCGCATGGCCTTGCGGCGCGAGAAGCTCACAAGGATGAACACCGGGATCATCACGGCCACGACCAGCGTCAGCCGCCATTCGATCGTCGCCATGACGGCCAGCGCGCCGACGATGGTCACGAACGAGATGAACAGGTCCTCCGGCCCGTGGTGGGCAAGCTCGGTGATCTCAAACAGATCCGTCGTCATCCGGCTCATGAGCTGGCCGGTCCGGTTGCGGTCAAAAAACTCGAAGCCCAGCTCCTGCATATGGCCGAAGAGCGCCGCGCGGATATCGGCCTCCACGCGGATGCCGAACGTATGGCCCCAGTAGGTGATGACAAAGTAGAGCAGCGCGCGCAGCGCGTACGCCGCCACCACGACCAGCATCACCGTGAAAAACGCACGGTAGGCGTTCTGCGGCAGCAGCGTCCGCATCGCGTAGCGCGAGACGATCGGGTAAGCCAGATCGATCAGCGCCACGACCAGCGCGCAGGCCAGGTCGAGAAAAAACAGGCCCCGGTGCGGCCTGAAAAAGGAGAGGAAAATGGAAAGCCCGGACCGCGTCCGGTATTGCTCTGTCGTCATGATCGGTGCTCCGTTTCTGCGTGATGTTCTTGTATTATATCGGAGCGCGCGGCAGAATGCAAGCTGTTGCGCGGCGTGTATTTTTCTGTTAGAATGGCAGAAAAGTGAGGGGACACGAATGATCGAAATTCTGCAGGAAACAAAAACCTCCGTTGTCTGCGTCAAGCCCGTGGGCATTGCGGCGCAGGGGATGGATGCGCAGGCGCTGCCGCAGCTGCTTGCCGCGCAGCTGGGCTGCGAGGTCTACCCCGTCCACCGGCTCGATCAGACGGTCGGCGGCGTGATGGTCTATGCAAAGACGGCAAAGGAGGCCGCGCGCCTCACCCAAAGCATGGGCGAGGGCGGCATGCAGAAGACCTATCTCGCCGTGCTGACCGGCTGCCCGGAGGAAACAAGCGGCACGCTGGAGGATCTTCTGTTTCACGACCGGGTGAAAAACAAGACCTACGTTGTGCGTCGGCCGCGCGGCGGCGTCAAAAAAGCGGTGCTCAGCTATGAGATCCTGGCGGAGGCGGAGGGGCTGAGCCTCGCGCGGGTCCGCCTGCAGACCGGGCGCACCCACCAGATCCGCGTGCAGTTCGCCTCGCGCGGCTTCCCACTGCTCGGCGACGGCAAATACGGCAGCCGCGACAATCGCTGCACCTGCGCCCTCTGGTCCTTCCGTCTCACCCTCCCGACTGGCTCCCGCCCCCAGACCTTCGAAGCCCTCCCGCCCCACCAATACCCCTGGACCCAATTCCCCCTGACGGAGCTCCTGTAAAAAGGCTCCCCTCCCAGGGGCCGATTCTCCCCTGGAAGAGGAGCCTTTACACAAGGGAGCTTTGGTGGGGCTCTGTGGGGAGGCGGGTGTAATGATTTCCCTGCAGGCGGGGCGCAAGGAGGGACTCCGGGTCCGCTTCCCGGCGGACGAGCGCCAGCTTCTTTTCCCGCGGCAGCTGCTTGATCAGCGCCTCGAGCCGTGCGGCGGCCGCGTGATCCTCCGCCTGCCAGAGAGCCGCGAGCGCCTCCGGCGGGTGGGCGCGGGTGTATTTGGCGCAGGCTGCGCCGCCGGACGCATGCTGCCGCAGGCGCTTTTCGATGTCCGCCGCGATGCCGGTATAAAAACTCCCGTCCCGGCAGCGGAGCATATAGATATAGTACATGCCTTACCGGTCCGCCAGCGCGTTGGCGATCGCGGCGAAGCCGGGGATATCCAGCCTCTCGCCGCGCACCGTGGGCGCAAAGCCGCACGCGGCGATCACGTCCGCGAGCGTCTGCTTGTCAAACTGCGAAAAGCCGGAGGCCAGCGCATTGAGCAGCGTCTTGCGCCGCTGGGCGAAGGCCGCGCGGACGACCTTGAAGAACATCCCCTCGTCGCGGATCTCACAGACCGGCTCTTTGCGCATCGTGAGCTTCAGAACCGCGCTCGTGACCTTCGGCTGCGGGATGAAACAGCTGGCCGGAACGTCAAACAGCAGCTCCGGCTCGGCATAATACTGGCAGAAGACGCTGAACGCGCCGTATTCGCCCCGGCCGGGGGCCGAGCAGATGCGCTGTGCGACCTCCTTCTGTACCATGACGGTCACGGCCTCGAACGCCCGGCTTTCGAGCAGAGCGGCCAGGACCGGCGTCGTGATATAGTACGGCAGATTCGCGCAGGCCATCGGGCGCAGGCCCGCAAATTCCTCTTTGACCAGCGCCGGGATATTGGTCTTCAGGATGTCGCCGAAGATGATCTCCAGATTCTCATTTCCCGCCATCGTCTCAGCCAGCACGGGCTGGAGCGTCCGGTCGACCTCGACCGCGACGACCTTTTTTGCGTGCCGGCACAGCTGCTGCGTGAGCGGCCCGATGCCCGGCCCGACCTCGAGCACGCCGCAGGTCCCGTCGATCCCGGCCTCCAGCACGATATTCTGCGGTACCCAGCTCTGCGTCAGGAAATTCTGCCCCTTGGCCTTGGAAAAATGGAACCCATGCCGGGCCAGCAGCGCCTTGATTTCGGTGATATTACAAAGATCCATAAAAAATCCGCCTTTCCTACCGGTATCATACCAGACGAAAGGCGGATTTTCAATCAGGATCCTGCGTCCTTCTCCACATACACGCTCACGCGCTTCACACCCCACTCGATGCAGGTGTCGTAATCCGTGCCCATGTAGATGTCGATGACGTACGGGTGCTCGAGCATGTTGCCGCCGGTGTCCTCGGCGTAATAGTCGCCGACGAGCGTCCCGTCCTCCAGATACAGCCACACATGCGTGCCGTAGGGGATGACGCCGGGGTTGACGGCCAGCGTCCGGCCGACGGTCGTGTAGGTGCCGGTCGCCGTTGTGCCGGTCTGGCAATAGGCCGTGGCGAGGAAGGTGTCGAGCAGCTCCAGATCGTCCGGGACGGCATTGGGATCCCCGGCCGCATCATCCTCCGGGGCCACGGCTTCTTCCGGCGCTTCCTCCGCGGCGGGATCGTCGGCCGGGGCTACGGCTTCTTTTTCGTCCGTCTGCGGCAGGGGGACGAGGGTGTAGCCGATCGTCCGGACCGGCGCGGCGGCCGATGCCGCGGTCTGCACGGCCGGGGTGTCCGCGGCCTGCGGCTTCGGCGCGGCCTGGATGGCGAGCCATCCGCCCGCCAGCACCGCCGCCGCGGCCAGCGCCAGGCAGAGGCGGCGGGTCTGTAATTTCAGCTTCATCTCAGAGAGCCTCCTTTCGGGTTTTGCGCGCGCACAGCGTCTCTGTTTACAAAATTATAACATCCCGGTTACAGAATGTTATGTGCGCTATTATAGCGCATTTTTTGAAAACGTCAAGAAAAACAGGCAGAATCCCGCCGCGCCGCCAGAAAACGACCGGATCTGCGGGAAAATCCCACCCATTTTTATTTGCGGAATGCCATTGACAGAACCCGGGAAACGTGCTATTGTAAAGTCCATCAAAAGGCAGCGACGAAGACACGTCCCGGCAGCGGCAATGCAGCAGAGAGAGGCTCACATGGTGCAAGAGCTTCGGTATGGCCCGCCCGGATACCGCTTCTGAGCCGCGGCGCGGAAATGCGCCGCCGGGTTCTCCCGTTACAGAGATCACGAGCGACGGACACGAAGTCCGTAAGCAGGGTGGAACCGTGGAGCGTACAGCGCCTCACCCCTGAAATGACAGGGGTGAGGCGTTTTTGTTTTGCCCCAAATCAAATTAGGAGGCAAATGTTATGTCCGAAAACAATGAATTCACATTCGAAAACCCGCAGTATCGCAAGACGTACTGGCACACCTGTTCCCACGTGATGGCGCAGGCCGTCAAGCGCCTGTATCCGGAGGTCAAGCTCGCCATCGGCCCGTCGATCGACAACGGCTTCTACTACGACTTTGACGCCCCGTTCAACTTTACCCAGGAGCATCTCGATGCCATCGAGGCCGAAATGCGCAAGATCTGCAAGGAAAAGCTGAAGCTCGAGCGCTTTGAGCTGCCGCGCGAGGAAGCTATCAAATACATGCAGGAAAAGGACGAGCCGTACAAGGTCGAGCTCATCAACGACCTGCCCGCCGACGCGCACATCTCCTTCTACACCCAGGGCGAGTTCACCGACCTCTGCGCCGGCCCGCACCTCGACTCCACCGGCCGCATCAAGGGCAACGCTATCAAGCTGACGCAGTGCTGCAGCGCCTACTGGCGCGGCGACTCCAAGCGCAAGATGCTCCAGCGCATCTACGCCGTCGCCTTCCCGAAGAAGGAAGAGCTCGACCAGTACCTCGCCGAGCAGGCCGAAGCCCTCAAGCGCGACCACAACAAGCTCGGCCGCGACCTGGAATACTTTACCACCGTCGACTGCATCGGCCAGGGCCTGCCCATTCTCCTGCCGAAGGGCGCGCGCGTCATCCAGCTGCTGCAGCGCTGGGTCGAGGACGTCGAGCAGGCGCACGGCTATCTGCTCACCAAGACTCCGCTCATGGCCAAGCGCGAGCTCTACAAGATCTCCGGCCACTGGGATCATTACCTTGACGGCATGTTCGTCATGGGCGACCCGCAGGATGAGACGAAGGAATGCTTCGCCCTGCGCCCGATGACCTGCCCGTTCCAGTATCAGGTCTACCTGAACCGCGGCCGCAGCTACCGCGATCTGCCGATGCGCCTCGGCGAGACGTCGACCCTGTTCCGCAATGAGGATTCCGGCGAGATGCACGGCCTCATCCGCGTGCGCCAGTTCACGATCTCCGAGGGCCATCTGGTCCTGCGCCCGGATCAGCTCGAGGACGAATTCCGCGACTGCCTTGATCTTGCCAAGTATTGCCTCGGTACAGTCGGCCTGCTTGACAAGTGTACGTTCCGCTTCTCCCAGTGGGATCCCGCGAACCCCAAGAACAAGTACGAGGGCACGAAGGAGCAGTGGGACCATGCGCAGAGCGTCATGGCAAAGATCCTCGACGATCTGGGCGTCAAGTACGACATCGGCATCGACGAAGCCGCGTTCTACGGCCCGAAGCTTGATATCCAGTACAAGAACGTCTACGGCAAGGAGGATACCCTTGTCACCATCCAGATCGACATGCTGCTGGCCGAGCGCTTCGGCATGTACTACACGGATGAAAACGGCGAAAAGAAGCTGCCGTATATCATTCACCGCACCAGCCTCGGCTGCTATGAGCGCACGCTGGCTTACCTGATCGAGCACTACGCCGGCGCGCTGCCCACCTGGATGGCCCCGGAGCAGGTCCGCTTCCTGCCTGTCACGGACCGCGCTGTCGACTACTGCAAGGAGCAGGCCGCGAAGCTCACCGCGCAGGGCTACCGCGTGACGGTCGACACCCGCAGCGAGAAGATCGGCAAGAAGATCCGCGACGCGCAGATGGAGAAGATCCCCTACATGCTCATCGTCGGCGACCGCGACATCGAAGCCGGTACCGTCTCCCCGCGTCACCGCGCGGACGGCGATCTCGGCGCCATGACGCTCGACGCCTTCACCGCAGTCCTGAAGGACGTTGTGGACAACAAGCTGCAGAAGTAAATCTCCCAAAACGCAGGCCCGCCCTCCGGAATGCCGGAGGGCGGGCTTTTTGCGGGCAGTCATTCCGCTTCCTGCAGATACGCTTCCTCGCAGCCCTGCTCCGCCGCGATCAGAAGCTGTCTGGCCCGGCCGTAATCGGCGGCCTCGATCGCCTCGATCGCCTGTTCGGCCGCCTCGACCATCTTCGCGTAGAGCACTTCGTAGTCCATTGTTTCCCATCCTTTCTCTGAAATTCCAGTATTTACATTATATTATACTTGCGTCAGTATGTAAATTGTTGGAGTTCAACAAAATATACTGACGCAATTATTCATTTCGCCGCATACTTACATTAGTATAAGTTTGAGGTGAGAAGATGGCATACTCGGATGCACAGAAAGAGGCAACTGCACGGTATAACAAGAAAGCATATGACAGGATCAACCTGATCGTCCGCAAGGGCAAGCGGAAGCAGATCTCCGACTATGCTGCCTCGCAGGGAAAGAGCATGAATCGCTTCATCAACGACGCCATCGACGCCCAGATGCCGCCGGAAAAGACAGAAAAATAACCGCCCTGCCATATGGCAGAGCGGTTTTCTTTATCAACGGCCGAAACCGCCACTCGGCCAAGTGACGGTTTCGAAATATTATGAAATCTGAGCTTTAACCGAGGCGAAACCGCTTGTCGAGGGGCCTTCGGTTATTTTTATGATAGCAGAGCTGTAAAATATGTCAAGTCCGCTTACACGTTGAACAGGAAGTTGACCACGTCGCCGTCGTGCATGACGTACTCCTTGCCCTCGCTGCGCAGCAGGCCCTTCGCCTTGGCGTTGGCCAGCGTGCCGCAGGCCTTGAGATCATCAAAGGCGATGACCTCGGCGCGGATGAAGCCGCGCTCAAAATCGGAGTGGATCTTGCCCGCGGCCTGCGGGGCCTTGGTGCCCTTCTTGATGGTCCAGGCGCGGCATTCGTCGCTGCCCGCGGTCAGGAAGGAGATGAGGCCCAGCAGCTCGTAGCTGCACTGGATCAGCCGGTCCAGACCCGACTGCTTCAGGCCCAGCTCTTCCATGAACATGGCCTTTTCGTCCGGATCGTCGAGCTCGGCGATGTCGGCCTCGAGCTTCGCGCAGATCGGCAGCACCTCGCTGCCCTCCTTCGCGGCCAGCGCCTGCACCTGGGTGAAATAGCTGCAGCTCTCGGGGGCATTGACGTCGGTCTCGCTGAGGTTCGCGGCGTAGATCGTCTTGCGGAGCGTCAGCAGGTCGCTCGTGGCGATCATGGCGGCGTCATCCTCAGAGCATTCGAACGTGCGGGCGAGATTGCCCTCGTTCATATAGTCGCGCAGGGCCGTGAAGACCTCGACCTCGTGGTTGAAGCGCTTGTCGCCGCCCTTGGCGTTTTTCTGCGCCTTGTCGATGCGGCGGTCGATCATCTCAAGGTCAGCCATGATGAGTTCGGTATTGATAATGTCAATGTCGCGCAGCGGGTCGGTCGAACCCTCGACGTGTGTGACATTTGCGTCGTCAAAGCAGCGCACAACGTGGACAATCGCGTCGCAGCCGCGGATGTTGGCAAGGAATTTGTTGCCCAGACCTTCGCCCTTGGACGCGCCCTTGACCAAACCCGCGATATCGACGAATTCAATCACGGCGGGGGTGAATTTCTTGGGATTGTGCTGGTCGCGCAGCCACTCAAGCCGCTTGTCCGGCACGGACACGACGCCGACATTCGGGTCAATGGTGCAGAACGCATAGTTGTCTGCTGCAACGCCAGCATTTGTGATTGCATTGAAAAGCGTAGACTTTCCTACATTGGGAAGTCCGACGATACCTAATTTCATTTTTCTTCACATCTCCTTTAATTTCAAGGGTTTTGAGGTTTCCTGATTGCCTCAGCGCACCAATTCCGCACCAATTTTTCGTTGACGCACCAATTATGCGCTTGCAGATTGATGGCTTTCAAATAGACGAATTGCTTCCGCCATTGAGTCGTCTGTAACATGAACGTACCGATCCATTGTGGTTTTTATGCTTGCATGCCCTAACAGTTTCTGCAGCACTTTCGGTTGCATCCCACTCTCAATCGCACGAGTTGCATAAGTATGCCGAAGTGCGTGCATACAAAAATGCTCAATTCCGGCTTCGTCACACAGCTTGTAAAGGTGGGTATCATAGGAACTATTCTTCGCCGGCTCCCCAGTACGGTAGTTGATAAAGACTAGATCTTTCATAACTAACGTCCCTGTTCTTCCAGTCCTGCGATCTATGTACTCCAGCACTTGCGAGAGAGTGTCCGATTCTTTTCTGGAATCGCGTTCATCATAACAGGATTTCAGAACAGCATACGCTCGATCCGTCAACGGAATCGTTCGATAGCTTTTCTCGGTTTTAGGCGGACCTGCACGCCAACATTTGTTTTTATGACGATATTCGAGCGTCTTATTGATTGTCAACGCGTGCTTTTTCCAGTCGATAGAATCCCATGTCAGTCCAATCAGCTCAGATGTCCGCAAACCGGTTTCGAGTAACAGAATATATTGTCTGTAGTTATGTGAGCGTTTTGCAGTTTCCAAAAAAATAGCCTGTTCTTCTCGTGTCAGGAAATGAATATCATCGACTGCGCGAACCGGTTTTGTATACCGAACACCATCCATCGGATGCTTTGCAATGATATCATTCATGATCGCAGAGCGAAACATTGTACCCATCGTGATGTATGTTTGCCGAATTGTTGAACCTGCATATTCGGTATCCATGCGATTGAGGACGGCCTTGCAGTGCATAGGTTTGACATCCGCAATTAACATGTTGCCGAGAACAGGTTGAATATTATGTGTGTAGCGTTCCTGATAATTCCGCCGGGTATTCGGTGCAAGGTCACAAATCAGATGATTCAGCCAAAACTCAAACCACACATCAACGGTCATATTAGGGTTGGCAACGACTAAATCATGCCGATCATTATACTGCTGATCGGCGAGCCAGTTTCGTGCTTCTGGAAGTGTGGAAAAATGCTTTTCTTTGCGTACACCATTTTTGCCGCAGAATCGTGCAGAATATTTTCCATCCTTTCTTTGGCAGATTCCTTTTCCACATTCCTTACCTTTTAGAGTTTTACCCATTATGAACTCCTTTCTTATGTACAAGAAAAAGAGCCCAACACATCTATTTCATTATAGAGCAGGACTCAGCTTTTTTCAACACACAGAGGTCAATTTTTATTCGCAGCAGCAATAACCGGCAGAAAATCAAATAATGAGATTTTCGCGTATAAATGTCTCAAATTCCTTGCGCTTAACAAGTTTGCGTGTTCCCACATAAAGAACAAAGGGGCAATTCGGCTGTTTCAGCATGGAATCAATTTTATTGATTCCGATGTTGCTATACTCTGCTGCCTCGCGAATGGTCAATAGCATCTTCAAATGAATTGGCAGCTTGCTTTCATTATCAAAATCCTCTCCTTGACCCTGAATAAAAGGTTTTGTCATATGATTTCCTCCAGATGTGAAAATGAAATTAGTTGTTTTTATAAGCCATCCGACAGTCCGTTCCTGCGCTCCGGTCAAGAGCGCGTATTGCAGTCGCTGCTGTGCAGCGTTAGGCCGTGGGTACGCTCATATCATCGCATACTGTCCGCGGCTGCTGTATCTCCCTGCCAGATGGATGTTCAATTTTCAAGGTACATTGCTTGAGGGTCTTTACACTTAAAAAATAGAGGCCGCTTCGACTTTTTCTGCACAACTGAGAAAAAATATTTTCTCTATGCTATGATTTGTGACGGATCAAACACACATAGGAGGAACTTATTATGATCTACACAAAACAGGAAAAACAGAAGCTGGAACAGGTGATCTCGGTGTTTGCGGAACGGCTGAAGGAAAGCGATGCCTTTGACCTTGTATGGTCAGACAAGGTGGGATATGTCCTGCTGGATATTTCCACGAATTATGACTATGTGGATAGCGCGCGGCGCATCGATACGGCAGCGGAACTATGCAGACTCATGCTGGAGGATGTTGCGCTGGATGTGCTCCTGCTGACAGAAAACGAACACTCCATAGAAACAGCAGACCCGTTGGAGCGCGCTGAGATCGTGCGCCGTTGGCAGCCGTATTTTGAGCAGCTTCCGGAGTATGAATATCTCCGGAAAGAACTGACATCCGAGTGGCCGTAAGCCGCTGCTTCCTTGACAACCACAATATCTTGTGGTAAAGTTGGCTTGTAATTGAGATTTGTGCATGCCGCTTGTGGCACGACAGCCGCAGCGTTCGGAGTATTCCGACTTGCACACGTATTGTCAGGCTTTTACGATTTCCGGTAGAATTGCCATGTCCGCAGGACAGGTTTCTGCCGGATTTCTTTTTTGGGCGCAACGCCCACAGATTGCGGGAATGACCGCGACGCAGAAGAAGCTGCGCCGCAGGAAGTTCTCGTTCTTTTTTTGCCCAAATGCCGAAAGGCTTTGAGGATATATTCGGAAACTCCGAATCAATCGGCAAGAGCGTTCGGCGAGAGATTTTGGCACAAGACAAGACTTGAGAAGCGCAGGAATACTTTGTGTATTTCAAGCTTTTCAAGCCGCAGGATTGGGGCAAAAGATCCGGCGAAAGCCGCAGACGATTGGTTTGGTGTTTCCGCAAAAAATGAAAGGCGGTAACCAAATGAAAACAAGAAAGAAATGGCGTCCCGGAGGACGGCAGCGGCAGTCTGCGGCGTATCATCGCAGAGCGGTTCACAAGCGGAAGCGTGTGGTACGGCTGCGGGCATGGAAGAAAGGAGAACGAAATGGTGCTGCGCTTGATGTATGAGCCGCAGGAGTTGGTAGACACGAGCAATCTGAACAACGAAGAATGGCTGTCCTACCGACGGCGTGGCATCGGCGGCAGCGACGCTGCTGCGCTCCTCGGCATTTCGCCCTGGCGGACAGCACGGGATCTGTACTATGACAAGCTGAATGTTGTAAAGGCGGACATGGATGAAAACTGGGTCGCGCTGGAGATGGGACATCTGCTAGAGGATCTGGTTGCGCGGATTTTTGCGAAGAAAACCGGGCTGCATATCTTTCAGCGGAAGGTCATGTTCCAGCACCCGCTGTATCCGTGGATGCTGGCGGATCTGGACTACCTTGTGGAGCTTCCGGACGGCAGCAATGCCATTTTGGAGATCAAGACGACAAATTATAACGCCCGAGAAAACTGGTGGTACAATGGTGAGGAGATCGTCCCGGTGTACTACGAATCTCAGGGTCGGCATTATATGTCGGTCATGAATCTGGACAGGGTCTACTTCTGCTGCCTGTATGGAAACAATGAGGATGAGGTCATCATCCGGCATTTGAACCGGGACTATGCCTATGAGTCGGAGTTGATCGCGCTGGAGGATACGTTCTGGAATGACAATGTCCAGAAGCAATGCCCGCCGGACTATACGGAAAGCGGCGATCTCATTTTGCAGAGTTTGCAGAGATGGAAAGGCATTGACCGGAGAGATTTGCCGCCGACAGCGTTCGGCGCGCCGCAGCTACCGCAGATTCATCAGTATTTGCAGCTTCAGGAGCAGAAGAACGCACTTGCAAAACAGGTCACACAGCTGGATGCGCAGATGCAGCAGCTCAAAGGCTTGCTTGTCAGCGAACTGGATGGTAAAGACTGCGCGACCTGCGCGGATGGTGAACAAAGCTACGTCATTTCCTACAACCCCATCCGCAGGCAGGGCATCTCCAAGGATAATCTGGTTCGCTTGCGGGAGGTTTATCCGGAGATCTACGAGCAGTTTGTAGAAACGTCGGAGTCCAGACGGTTCAGCATCAAAATCGCGGCGCAGTCCGCCGCTTGAGTGAGGTGAAAAAACGAATGATTGCAGCCTATGATAAGCTCATCTACTTCAATGAAGCCAGCAAATACACTATTCTTCGGATGCGCACGGACGATCCGTCCGTGCCGGAAGAAGCCCGTTCCCAATACACGTTCCGTGACCGGATGCTTCGGTTCACCGCTGTCGGCTATGGACTGCCGCAGACGGATTCCGTCAAGCTGGAGATCGAGGGTGACTGGAAAGAGGGCAAGTACGGCCTGCAGCTCCATGTGGAGCATTGGCACGAGCTTGTGCCGCCGACAACGGAAGGCCTTCTGAGCTATCTTTCTTCGGGCCTGCTCAAAGGTATCGGAGAAAGCACGGCCAGAAGCATCGTCCAGCGGTTCGGCACAGATACGCTCGACGTGCTGGAGTATCACCCGGAGAAGCTGCTGGAGATCCGCGGCATCACGGAGCAGAAGCTGGAGGAGATCAAGACGTGCTACGCAGAAAGCCGTGCCATGCGGGATATTATGGAACTGCTGACCCCGTTTCAGGTCACGCCGGTAACGGCAATGAAGATCTATCAGCATTTCGGCCCCGCCTGTACGGATATCCTGCGAAAAAGCCCGTTCCGGCTCTGTGAAATATCCGGGTTTGGATTCAGGCGCGTCGATACGATCATCCGCAAGTCCAGCGGCGACCCGCACGACCCGGTTCGTATCCACGGTGCGATGATTTGTGCGCTGGAAAACGCGCGGCAGCATGGGCATCTGTATCTGGAGGTCAATACGCTGATTGCGGAATCCCTGCAATTCCTCAACGAGCCGATCCCGCTTCCCCAAATGCAGGTCAGGCGTGCGGAGGTAGAGCAGAAATTGCAGCAGATGGCAGAAGACAACGAGATTGTTTCCGACGGTGGTCGGCTGTATCTTCCGCATATTTTTATGCAGGAGGTAGAGACCGCGGCAAAGGCGGCAGCCATGCTCATGGAGAGTACAGAAAAAATTGACGTGACGCTCCCGCTGGAACAGGTCAAGCAGAAGCTGGGCCTGCACTTGACAAAGCGGCAGAGCCGCGGCGTCGAGGTGGCGATGGAGCGGAATCTCTCCATTATCACCGGCGGCCCCGGCACCGGCAAGACGACAGTGCTGAAAGCCATCATCGAGGTCTACCGGATTCTGCATCCCAAAAACCGCATCGTCC